>JABAHQ010022305.1_pt1 | contig 10269 bp, 8 predicted proteins | sample 7062091 | NCBI WGS metagenome assembly JABAHQ01 (sample SAMN14534359, study PRJNA622989) | marine sediment metagenome | biome: marine biome [ENVO:00000428]; feature: marine pelagic biome [ENVO:01000023]; material: deep marine sediment [ENVO:00002113] | place: India: Gulf of Kutch | collected... | reverse complement strand
ACCAATTCGTAGTCTCCTTTAGACAGGCCCATATTGGCGGGAAAGATTTTATTACCCAGGCCGCTCATTAATTGGAAAGGCGCTTTGATAATGCCGGTAAACAAACCGGTTATGGCGTTTTCCCCCGCTGTGCTGGCTATGGTTTGCGCCTGCGCGACAATGCCTTCAACCCGGGTGAGCGTCACCGGCAAGGTCGTCCGAATGTTTTTGGATTCGTCCAATACTTGGGGAACCAGCTTGCGGTAACCCTGTGACTCTTCCAGGATAGTGGGAACCTGCGCCCGGATAGCCGAGGATTCGTTCACAATCAATGGTATGGTCTCGGTACGGGTCGCCTGCCATTCTGTCAGGATCGGAGGGACAGTTTCCCGGACTGCTTTGACTTCCGTTAAGATAGGTGGAATCTGCTCTCTGACCTGCTCAACTTCCTGAAGTACCTGCGGAATCAGTTGCGTAATCTGCTCGGTTTGCTCCACTACCGGCTCAATTACCAGAGAGGTTTGTTCAATGCCATCGAGTAGCACCGGCAAATCGCGCACCAGTGCCAGGATGGCGTAGCTCAAATAGGCCAGCGAAGCCGCCAGACATAGCACNNGGGGTACAAAAGCCCCCGCCTTGCAGAGATTTTTTAGCTACCTGTTGTTAATCGCCAATTCGACAAAACCTGTACCGAGTAACCCTGATTTTAACGATTCAGGACTCAAGGCTTATACCAGATCGGCGAACTGAACGCCCGTTCCTGATGCACCAGAGGTACATCCTTGCCCGGACTGGCACCGAGATTGATCTTGTCGTACAGCGTCCAGCGGGGTGTGGGTATTTCCAGTGCCCGCAGGTAGTAAAATGCTTTTTGTGACGGGTCAAATTCCGGGTCGGTGAATACCGCGACCAATTCGCCTGCGCCGATTGAGTTGTCGTAGGACGCGGTTTCTAGATCGACGGTATTACCCACCGGTGGCAGCTTACCCTCGGCATTCAACTCGCGGTCTCCCGCCCAGGCGACGTCAAAGATTTTTTCGTGGGTGTTGCCCTCGGCGTCCAGCCAGCCTTTGACGATTTGTACCCGGTCCAGGTTGGCACCGTCGGGATCTTTCATGGCAGCGACTATAAAGGTCAACGGTTTACTTTGAGCGCCCTCAATGCGCTGCCCCATGGGCACACCTTTTTCATAGCCGTTGGCGATCATATCGTTTCGCAGGTCGCTGTCGCTGTAATCGAAACCGCCGAACAGACGTACTCGTATGCGTGGACCGGTGGTGGCAAAGGTTTCCCGGCGTTTCATGGCGTCCCAGATGGCTTCGCGGGTATTTGCCGTGGCCCAGACACCCATGACGCCGGACGCGGCCTGTTCCCACCCCATGTACTGACCGGTGGGGCCGCTGATCAGCGGGAAGTTCCAGCGCTCGGTGTTGTCGGGTTCGACGGTTTTGAATTTGCCGAAGAAATTATTCTCTTCGGCGGTAGACAGGCCGGTATGGGTGTCGGTGCCGGCATTGGCTCCGTACTGAAACGGGTTGGTGCCCAGATCGTTCTCCAGGCGCATGCCGGACTTCAGGGCTTCGCGCCAGTATTCGTATTTCAGCGCTCCTTCCGGTTTGGGTTTAACAATCAGATTGCCCCGGTCCCACAGGTCCCAGTCGGCGAACTCGTCGTTGGGGGACAGGCTGGGGTGGGATTCGCTCTGGCCCTTGATCTGGGTGAGTTCGTAAAGCGGTTCGTAGTTGGCGCGCATCTGTGCCCATTCCGCCGTCATAGGGGAGCCGTCGAACTGCTGCTCTTCGAACATGCGGCCGTTGGACATATTGCCGTTATGGGGGATGGCCAGCAGCTGGCCGCCGGTTTTCTCTTCATAGTTGGCCATCCATTGCCACAGTTTGTGCGGGTCCTGGGTTTCGAAAGTGGTCAGCGGGAGAACCTGCAGGGCACGATCGGCGCCGTCGCGGAAAATCACATTGCGGTGCAGGTTGTTGCCGCCGTCGGCATTGACGGTCCACTCGTAGGCGATAAAGGTGGTGAACGTGCCGGGTTCGTAATATTTTTCCGCCGCTTCGACGGTTTTCTCCCAGGCGGTTTTCATCCACTTGGGATCCATCAGTTGTTGGGGCAGGCGCTCCTGGGACTGCATTACGATCAGTTCGCTTTTGGCTTTGGCGGCACGCTCCTCGCTGCCGGAGTTGAGCGCTTCGTACCAACTTTTCAGGGTGGGGTTTTCCAGCATTTCGGGGTTGCCGGCGACGATTTCATTGATGGTGCCCATCCCATCGGAGTGATCGGTCACCATAAACCAGTCATAGGGCCGATCGATTTTCGCGGGCATGCCGGTGTTGGATTGCACCTCCTTACCCAGGGCAAAACGGTAGGCGTCCTCCGGCTCGGTGATAGCACCATCCAGTCCGGCATCCGCCGACCAGCCGGTGTGAACGTGTGTGTCGCCAAAAAACGCCCGGGTGGGATAGGGTTTTGCGCCTGGGGTTTTATCGGCCACGCTGGTTTGCGGACTCGAAACCGCCTTGTCCGTTGTTGTAGCTGGGTCTTTAGTGGACGGCTGCTCGCCGGCGTCGCAGGCGACGAGCAATAGTGCCAGGACTGTGGTGAGCGTTAAACCAGGTACCGGGGCTGAAAAAATAAAGCGCGAATTATTTGCGTTGTGAAACATGGCCAAACCTCCAAACTGTTAAGCGTTGTCATTATCACTGCATAAATTATAAAGCGGTGGCGTTTTTACACGCCGGCTGCGTTAACTCCAAAACCCCACGGTGCGCTCTATGGTCCAGAAAGCCGCTACTGAACCGATCAGATAAACCGGCAAAGTGCGCATGGCAACGGGCACAACGATGCCCGCTTGTTTAACCAGCCAGCCCAGCGCGAGAATGACACCGATAAACATAAACTGGCCCACTTCCACACCGAGATTAAAAAACAGCAACGCCGCGGGAATAGCTGTTTGCGGCAATCCGATTTCCCCCAGCGCGGCGGCAAAGCCCAGTCCGTGCAGCAACCCAAAGGTAAATGCCACAATCCAGGGGCGGCGTTCGGTCAAGCCGGGCTGGCCTCGCTGTGAGCGAATAATTTCGGTGGCGACAAAAACAATACTCAGGGCGATGCAGGCTTCCACCGGGGGTACCGGAATGCGGATCACTTCCAGTGCCGCCAGACTTAAGGTAATACTGTGGGCGACGGTAAAGGCCGTGATGGTCCAAAGCAGTTTGCGTACGTTTCGCACCAGCATTAATAACACCAGGACGAACAACAGGTGATCGATCCCGATTAGAATATGCTCAATGCCCAGCACCAGATACGTAGTCACCACCTGTACAAAGCCGGGAGGCGAAGTGACTTCGAAGTCGGGTGCATCCGGTGTCAGACGATGAATAGACGACCTGCCGTCCAGGTACTCGGTGCGTAACAGGACTTCCGTAGAGGTTTGCGCCAGACCGTCGATGCTAATACGCATACCGGGCAGACCGCCGGGGCGCTGTATCGTCCAGCGTTGCAGGTGGGCGCCGCCGACAAAGCCTTCAAGGGGCTCACTCAGCGCCCGGGTTTGTCGATCAAACTCAACCGACAGTGACAGGCGCAGGTTATTGGCCCGGGCAGGCACTTTCCACAATACCTGGAAAATGTCTGACTCTTTCTCGGTGAGTTGCAGAAAAGCCGGTCGCAAATCGTCGGCGACAACGCAATGACTGAACAACAGTAGCGCCACTATGAACCCACGGATAGCTCTGACCGGCATGGTTAGATGTTCTCCAAAGCGGCGCTTGCGGCGCCCGGTTCGATAATAATGGTGTACTGGCTTTTCAGTTCCTCCAGCAATGCGGTTTTCAGTTGCTGGTTCTTGGTGTTCTGCCACTCGCGTCGGACATGGTCCCGGACATCCGCCAGCGCTGGCAGGGCCGCCGGTTGCACCGCCCGCAGTCGGACAAAATGCACGCCCAGACCGGATTGGATGGGATCGCTCCACTGGTTGACACGCAGGTTCTGCAATTGCGCCGCGAACCCACTGCCAAAGCTGCGATCGACTTGCGATGCCGGTGTTTGCTCAACACGGGAAGGGAGCAGACTGTGAGTGCCGGTGACGGTATCACCTTGTCGCAATTGCTGTTGTACCTGTTGTATTCGCCGCTGCAGTGCTTCAGCGGGGCGATCGGTATGAATGTAGATTTGCTCGAAACTGAATACGGCATCGCGCATAAACCGCTGGGGGTGTTGCTCCAGATAGGTCTGCAACTGTTCCGTTGTGGGCTCGTACAGATCCATGGCATCGACAGCCAGAAACTCCATTTTCTGTCGCAGCCGTCGGCGGATAACGCTGTCATTGGTATCCAGTCCCATAGCCAGGGCCTGGCGATAGAGGACTTCCTCGACGATAAAATTATCGATCAAAGTCTGTAATTCCTGCGCCGTCGGTTCCCGACTCCAGGTGCGTTCGAAGCGTGTCGTCAGCTGAAGAACACGCCCCTGGTCAATAACCACTTTCGAGTCATCCGCGAGTGTTTGCGGATTGACCCACAGGTACACCAAAAACAGCCCGGCGCCGAGCAGGAGGAAATGCAACAAGGGCTCTCTGAGAACTCTCATCATTGACCCCAAACCTTAATGTCGCGGTGAGATTTATCGGGTAGAGCCCCCAACCGGGGGGTTATATCACTCGGGCCGGGGAGCACTGTGGGCAGCGTTTCTCGGGGAGCAACAGGGTGGTTGGAGGCGTGGGCAAAGGGGCCCGGATTCGGCTTCAACGGGGCGCCTGGCGCAAAGGTCAGTGCCAAAAAGGGGCCGGTGGGCGCTGCGACATCGTAGTTTTCCATTTGCTCAACCCTGATGGCTGTGAGCGCGCTTCCCTGGCTACTACGATGACGACTGGAGTGGGCGCCCCGGATACTCTGGACTTTTACCTATTCTCCGGTAAAAATCAAGAGTCGCCGGGCCTGCGGAGTCGGGGAGCCCGGCAAGGGTCATGTGCTCATTGAACATTAGCGCATTGCGTATTGTCGTAACCGATGGAAGGGAGTTTCAATCTATCGCGCATTCCAACAGGAGGCTGCCATATGACAACAGCATCTAATAAAACCCAGGGCTGGCGGCAATGTTTGAGCCCGATTCTCGTCGGCCTGTCGCTGATACTGGCTGGCTGTGCAGTGAATCCGCCCGAGCAGACGACCCACGACGGTCTGGAACTGGTCGGGACCAAACCCATGGATGCGATCTATAAGAAGCCGGATCGCGATCTCAGCAACTACCGGCGTTTCAAGGTCAGCGACTGCTCCGTGGCCTTTCGCAAGAATTGGCAACGGGACCAGAATACCGCCAGTCGCGGTGTTTCCCGCCGGGTTACTGATCAGGACGTCATGAAGATCAAGCAGCGACTGAGTGAGATGTGTCGGGAAATATTTATCGAAGAACTGCAAAAAGACGATGGTTATCAGGTGGTTGAGGATGCTGCTGGCGATGTGCTGGAACTGCGCCCGGCCATTGTCGACCTGGATATCAACGCGCCGGATGTTATGAGTGCGGGTTTCGATCGCAGCTATACCACGTCCGCCGGCAGTATGGACCTGCGCCTGGAAATCCACGATTCCGTCAGCGGGGAAATCCTGGGGCGCATTATCGATAGGTATCGGGATGCCGATTCCGGTCGGCTGGAGTGGACCAACGCCGTCACCAATGCCGCTGAGGCCCGCCGTGCCCTGCGGCGCTGGGGCAAGCTGTTTCGCGATATGGCGGACGAGGCGCTGCCGCAATAAACAGGCCGCCGGGCAGTTCGCCGAACTGCCCGACGATCAGTCCTGTTTGACCAGATAGGCCAGAAATTGCGCCTCAACCTTTAACACCGCGGTCCTTAACCGGTCCAGTAAGACCTCGGTTTCAGCGGCCTCTTTGCCCCGGGCGGATGCTTCAGTCTCTGCCGCCAGTGCATGGAGCCGCTCACAACACAGGTTGCCGGCGCTGCCCTTCAGGTCGTGGGCGAAATCGGCAATGGTGTCCATCGGCCGGCCAGCGGCTTCGCTGAAAAAGTGTTCGCGTTGACGCTGTTGGTCAATAAACAGCGTCAACAATTTCTCCAGCCGGTCACGACGCCCGCCCACCCGGTTCAGCAGGGCGGCCGCGTCCCACACCTGGGTTTCGTCATCGGTCGACTGGACTGCCTCGGCGCTTGCTTCGGAGGCTGTCGATCCAATGGCGATAAATTTGTCAATCTTTGCCAGTAGCGTCGCTTCATCAATGGGCTTGGGTACAAAATCATCCATGCCCGCTTCCAGACATTTGGCCTGATCGCCCACCATTGTGTGGGCGGTCAATGCAATGATCGGCACCTGTTTATAGCGCTGCCCCGCCGCGCCCGCGCGAATTTCTCCTGTCGCCTCATAGCCGTCCATGGCGGGCATCTGGCAGTCCATCAGTATCAGCCGGTACGGCATGGATTCCGGTGACGCATTGAGCATGGCCAGGGCCTCGAGGCCGTTCTCGGCACAGGCCACTGGTATTCCCTTATCGTTGAGCATATCCAGGGCTACTTCGCGGTTGATGGGATTATCCTCCACCAATAACACACCGCCTCCGGGTCGGCTAAACGCACTGTCAGTCGTTGTCGGGCGGTGCGTCATTAACGCCGTATCCTGTCTTTTCGCAACGCCCAGTCTGACGTTAAATTGAAAAGCACTCCCCTGACCCGGCGTACTCTCTGCGCTGACACCCCCATCCATTAACTCACACAGGTTGTTGACGATGGACAAGCCCAAACCGGTACCGCCGAAATTCCGGGTTGTGGATGAGTCCGCCTGGGTAAATGCGTTAAACAACACTGCCGACAGTTTCGGATCAAAGCCAACACCGGTATCGGTAACGGTACAGTGCAGGCGTTTGTCGATGGCACCTTCGTCCTCTAATTTGGCATCGATAACGACGCTGCCCTGTGTGGTGAATTTCACCGCATTGCTGACAAGGTTGACCAGTATTTGCCGGATGCGCACCGGATCCCCTTCTATCGGGTCGTGGTCGATACCTTCGGTATTCAGTTGCAGCGTCAGTCCTTTCGCAGCGGCTTCGCTTTGAAAGCCGGCCACGACACTTTGCAGCAGCTCCAGCAGATCAAAGTGTATATGTTCGATATCCAGTCGTCCGGCCTCGATTTTGGAAAGATCCAGAATATCGTTAATAATCGAGAGCAGGGACTTGGCACTGGATTCGGCCAGCTTCAGGCGACGTGCCTGCTCGGCATCCGTCTCTTTTTTGATGGCCATGTTGAGCATGCCCAGTACGCCGTTCATCGGCGTGCGGATTTCGTGGCTGACATTGGCCAGGAATTCACTTTTCGCCCGGCTGGCGATCTCGGCGGCCTCCTTGGCTTTGATCGCCTCGGCTTCGGCCTGCTTGCGTCGAGTAATGTCCGTTGCCACGCCCAGTAGATAGGGTCTGCCGTCGGCGCCCTCGAAGCGTATCTTTTTGGTCCAAAGTACGCGACGTTCCCCATTGGGAAACGTAATGGCTTCTTCGATTTCTGAATAGCCGGACTCGAACGCTTTGCGATCCTCTTGCAAAAAACGCGCTCTTTCATCTTCGCTGTATTGTTCGATAGTGGTGGAGCCGATGACGGAATCGCGAACGGATTCCGGATACAGGCTGAGAAAATTGGTGTTGGCGGTGATGATTCGGTAGGCCTCATCCTTGACCAGTAGGTACTGGGGCATATTGTCGAAAATCAGCTTGCGGAACTCGGCGTATTCCTCCAGCGCCTTCTCCGCCTGTTTCTTCTCGGTGATATCGGCGTGGGTGCCGGACATCAGCAACGGCTCGCCGCTATCAGTCCAGCTAACCACTTTGCCACGATCGTGTACCCAGACCCAGTGACCGTCCTTGTGTCGCATGCGCGCTTCGCAGTCGTAATACTCCGCCTCCCGGCGAAAGCAGCGCTGCAGTTTTGCCTCGGAGTCCTTCAGGTCCTCCGGATGGGCCAGGCTCGCCCAGGTCTCAATACTGGTGGGCTCCAGCTCTTGGAGTGTGTAACCGACAATATCGGCCCAGCGCTCGTTGAATACCGTCGCGCCGGTTTGCACGTTCCACTCCCAGGTGCCGATGCGCGTGCCCTCGATGATATCGGACAGGCGGCGGCGCTCGCTTTTCAGCGCCTGTTCCCACTCCGAGGAGATAAGATCGCTGACGCAGGCGCCCAGGTCGATCAGGGAATCGCGCTCCGTGTCGCTCAGCTGGCGGGGCCGGGTATCGATGACACACAGGGTGCCCACCCGATAGCCTTCAAAGGTGGTGACCGGCACGCCGGCATAGAAACGGATGTCGGGTGGCCCCGTAACCAGCGGGTTGTCGCGGAAGCGCTCATCCTGAAGGGCATCCGGGATTTCAAACACCTCGTGGCCCAGGATGGCATGCCCGCAAAAGGAAATATCCCGACCGGTTTCGCAGGCATCCAGACCCTGTTTGGATTTAAACCACTGGCGGTTGGCGTCAACCAGGGATACCAGCGCGATAGGTACCTGCAGCAGTCGCTGGGCCAGACGCGTCAAGCGGTCGAAGCGCTCGTCATTGACCGAATCGAGCAGGTTGGTGGCAAGCAATGCGTGCAGGCGTTGCGTTTCGTCGGGTGGGGATTCGGGAGTACGCATCTACGGGTTACTTTTGTTGCTGTAGTCGAGAATACAGCGGTTGCGGCCGCTGTCTTTGGCCCGGTACAGATTGTGGTCCGCCCGCAGGATCAGGCTCTCCATATCTGTATCGGTGTCGATGGCCACGGTTGCCCCGATACTGACGGTAAGTTGCAGGGGTTCGCCGTCGTTGCCGGTTACATCGGCCGCCTCCACCACACGTCGGATGCGCTCGCATAGTTCACCCGCATGCCCGGTCGAAACCTCAGGGCAACAGATAATAAACTCCTCGCCGCCATAGCGGCCAAATATATCGCTGCCGCGCATAACGTCCTGACAACAGCGGCAGAACTCCTGCAGCGCCCGGTCGCCGACGGCGTGACCGTGACGGTCGTTGATCTGTTTGAAGTGGTCAATGTCCAGCAGGAACACCGACAGCGGCCGCTGGTGGCGCTGGGCTTTTTCCAGCTCCTTGTTGGCGAGCAGCATCCACTGGCGCCGGTTGTAGATACCCGTGAGCGGGTCGGTGGTGGCGGCTTTTTCCAGCTCCCGGTTCAGCGACTGCAGTTTCCGGGTCATCGCCCGCAGCCGCAGGGCGGCGCGGATCCGCGCGATCAGCACCCGTTCGATCACCGGTTTGGCGACGTAATCGTGGGCGCCGAGGTCCAGGCATTGGACGATGTCGTTTTCACTGTTGGCCGCGGACACCATGATCACAGGAATGTCGCATGTGGTTTCGTTGGCTTTGAGTGACTGCAATACCTCGCTGCCGTGCATGCCGGGCATGGTCATATCCAGCAGGATCAGGTCCGGAGGATTGGCGGCGGCCAGTGCCAGACACTGCTCACCGTCATTCACCGGGATCGGCTCGTAGCCGGCGTCCTCGAGGAAGAACTCGAACATCTGGCGTTGGTCGGGGCTGTCGTCCACAGCGAATACCCGCGCGCCGGGGGTGTGTCCGGTACCTCTGCGCGCCATTCAGGGGGACCTTTCGATAGGAGAGGAGGCGTATTGCAAAACCATCGTTCGACGCATAACCGGGCAACCCGTTGGTGGCTGGCAACCATTTTCAGATTAGCACAGGCTTTTGCGGGTTGCGTCGGTGACACAACAAACCTTTGCGGTGTAAACGGCTAGGCGGGGGCGCCGGGGTCGCGGTGTCCGGGGAGTCCCAGCGACAGCAGTGCTGCGCCGGCGATAAAGACCGCCGACACCCAAAGACACGCGACCATACCCACCGCCTGGAACAGCCACCCGGACAGTACCGTGCCCAGCAGGCGGCCCATGGCATTGGCCATATAGTAAAAGCCCACATCCAGGGACACGCCGTCGCGCTCGGCAAAGCTGACGATCAGGTAACTGTGCAGTGATGAATTGATCGCGAACACCGCGCCGAACAACAGCAGGCCCCCCAGCAAGACTGTCTGCCCGTGCCATTCGGCTGTCAGCGACACCGCGATAGCGGCCGGTATCAGCGTCAGTACCGCGGCCCAGGCGACGGCCTGGCTCCGCGCCGGTGGATGACCTCCCCGAGCGCGGGTGAATCGCGGCGCCAGGGTTTGAATCACACCGTAACCGATAATCCACAGCGCCAGGAAGGCGCCCACCGACCAGTGATCCCAGCCGAACTCAACGGCCAGATACACCGGCAAAGCGACCACGAACCACACAT
>JABAHQ010003153.1_pt5 | contig 10269 bp, 7 predicted proteins | sample 7062091 | NCBI WGS metagenome assembly JABAHQ01 (sample SAMN14534359, study PRJNA622989) | marine sediment metagenome | biome: marine biome [ENVO:00000428]; feature: marine pelagic biome [ENVO:01000023]; material: deep marine sediment [ENVO:00002113] | place: India: Gulf of Kutch | collected... | reverse complement strand
GTGTCTGGCTCCGCCACACTGCGCCTCGAGCCCGACCCGGTGCTCATCGACGGGGTCCGGGTGGTCACGAACCGCTTTCAGCGTCGCCGAAACGCCACCCCGACTTCGGTGAGCGCCTTCGAGCAGGACGACCTGCTCAGCAGCCCGTACGTGAGCGTCACGGAATTCATCGAGGCCCGGGCCGGGGTGCCGATCGTCAACTGCCCCGCCCGCTTCCCGGCGTTCAACTGTGCCCTGGTGCGGGGACGGCGTCAGCCCGTGAGCGTCTACATCGACGAGGCGCCGGTGTTCGCCGGACTGGATCAGCTGGACGCGTTCCTGCCCGGAGACCTCTACATGCTCGAGGTCTACGGGCGAGGCAGGCACATCCGTGCCTACACCCACGGCTTCATGGAGCGGGCGGCGAAGAGCCGGATCTGGCCGATCCCCCTCTTCTTCTAGGCGGTTGGTCCCTCCGACCGGCCCGCTCGGGCCTCCCTGGAGGGGAGGGCGGATCCCAGCCGCCAGAGCGCGTAGGTGCCCGGGTCCGTGAGCCGGACCGCGACCTGCCGGCCGTCGTAGAAGCCCCGCGGTCCGCGCACGATCAGGCCCGACGCCTCCAGAACGTCCAGATGATGGGCCAGGGACGAGCGCTTCATCTCCAGGGCCCGGGCGATCCGGCTGGGCTTCGCCCCCCACGGAGACGCGTCCCGGAGATGCCTGAGGATGAGGAGGCGCACCGGGGAGAAGGGGGCCGGCCACCCCTCCTGGGCCGCCACCGGATCGATCGCCGCCGCGGCGAGCCGCATGCGCCGGTGGGCCCGGTCCAGCTCCGCGAGGCGCAGCGCGCCCGGCTCCGATTCCGTGTTCGAGGTTCTCTCGCCGGACGGCACTCCGAGTGCACCGGCCTCCGATCCACCGTACCGATGCCCTCGCATACGCCACACTCCTTCCGCGCAGAAGAGATTCGAATCTCGAACGAATGAAGGATTGTCGCCCCGGCCGGGCACAGGGATGGCACGTCGAGACGGCAGCAGGGCGAAGGGGCCGGATGAGGGCCGCGCCGCGGGGCGAACCCGGGGGCGCCGTGCAGTCGGTCCGCGGGTGGAGCCGCCAACGGCGGGAGCCTCCGCGACACGCTTCTCCGTTCGACTTTCGAACCAGATTTGCACGCGGGCCAGGATGATCGGCGGAGCAGGATTTGCCCGGAGACGAGCGTGATCAGGGAGAGCTGGATTCGCTCAGCACCTCCCGGGCCGCGTCCCGAATATCCTCGATCCCCTCCTCGACCCGTTCCCGGTGGGTACGGAAAGACAGCACGCAGATTCGCAGGGTGTAGCGACCCCGGAGCCTTGTGGCCGATAGGAAGACCCGCCGGCGGCGGTTGATCGCCTCGAGGAAGCGTCGGTTGAGCGCGTCCAGGGCGTCGCCCCCGACGCCGTCCGGTGCTAGGCGGAAGGCCAGCAGCGAGAGCTGAGGCCGCGCCACCACCTCCACCCCCTCCGTGGCCTCGAGGGCGTCGGCCGCCCGCCGGGCCAGGTCGATCTTCTCGTCCAGCAGGGTTCGGAAGGCGTCCGCCCCGTGCATCTTCATGGGGAGCCAGACCCGGAGACCCCGGAAGGGCCGGGTGAGCTCGGGGGAGAGGTCGGCGAAGTCCACCACGCCGGGCCCCCTCTCCTTCTCGATGTACTCGGCTTCCGTCCGGTGGGCCCGCTCGAGGCGGCCCGTGTCCTTCACGACGAGGGAGCCGGTGCCGTAGGGAAGGAAGAGTCCCTTGTGGGGATCGAGGGTCACCGAGTCGGCTTTCTCGATCCCCCGCATCGCCTCCCGGCCCCGCTCGGTGAGGACGAAGAAGCCCCCGTAGGCCCCGTCCACGTGGAGCCAGAGACCGTGGCGGCGGCAGAGATCTACCAGCGCCTCCAGGTCGTCCACGGCCCCGGTGTTCACGGTGCCCGCGCTGCCCACCACGAGGAAGGGGTCGAGGCCCTCGTCCCGGTCCGCCCGGACCCGCTCCTCCAGAACGTCGGTCCGAATGCGGAAGCACTCATCGCTGGGGACCTTCCGAACGCTACGGGCGGGAAGCCCCGCGAGCACCGCGGCCTTGGTCACCGAGTGATGGACCTGGTCCGAGGTGTAGACCGTGCCCCGGAGGAACTCGTCGCCGAGGAGATCACGCCGGGCGGTGGTGATCGCGGAGAGATTGGCGTGGGAGCCCCCCGATGTCATGAATCCTCCGGAGCCCTCTCCGTAGCCCACCATCTCGCAGAACCAGCGCACCACGTTCGCCTCGAGGCGCACCAGGCCCGGCGCCGCGGGCCAGATCCCCACGTACCGGTTCACGGCGTCGGCGATCAGGTCCGCGACCGCCGCGTGGAGGATCCCGCCCCCCGGGATGTAGGCCAGGTATCCGGGCCCCGCGGTGTTGAAGCTCTTCGGCACGATCTCGCCGAAGAGCCGGTCCAGGAGGGCCTCCAGGGGCTCGCCCCGGGACGGAAGATCCTCGACGAGGGAGCGGGCAAGCTCCTCCGCCCCCTCCAGATCGACGGCGGGCGCCGCGTCGAGTCCCTCGAGGTGGGAGACGATGCGGCCGGTGGCCTCCTCGACGATCCGGCGAAAGCGCTCCGGGGAGAGCTCCAGGCTCGACGGCGAGGGCTCCGAGCTCGAAGGGGCGGGATCCTCCTCGGGGGCCGGGTCGCTTCCCATCAGCTCATCCCCGGCGACGCCAGCCTCTTCACCAGGCGGTAGAGGAACTCCTGTCCCTCGTAGAAGGACTGGACGGGGATCCGCTCGTTCATCCCGTGGGCGCCGGTCTCTCCGTAGAAGAGGCCGGAGACCCCGTAGACCGGGATCCCGGCGTTGCGAAAGTAGAGACCGTCCGTGGCTCCGGTGCTCATCGTCGGGACCACAGGAACGCCCGGCCACATCTCCTCGGTGGTGGCCTCGATCGCCCCCAGGACCTCCGGCGTCAGGGGCGAGGGCGGGCTCTCGATCGCCCGGCCGTCGAGGGTCACCGACAGGGTGGGCACGTCGGCGACCCGCTCCAGCGTGGCCCGCACCCGGTCGGGATCGTCGTCGGGGTGGATGCGGCAGTTCACGTTGGCGGTGGCCCTCTGGGGGAGGGCGTTGGAGGCGTGGCCGGCGTCGAGGAGCGTGGCCACGCACGTCGTCCGCAGCATGGAGTTGAGGCGGGGATCCCGGGCGAGGACCGCCATCGCGTCGGCGTCGGCCGGGTCGGCGAGCACGGCGCGCATCGCCCGGCCCACCTCGGGCTCCACGAGCTCGGCCGAGCGCTCCAGGTGGGCCCGGGTCACCTCGTTCAGGCGCACCGGGAAGTGGTGGTCCGCGATCCTCACCAGGGCCCGGGAGAGCTCGTAGATCGCGTTGTCGGGCCGGGGCCGGGAGCTGTGACCGCCGGGGTTCGTGACCTCGAAGATCACGTTCTGGAACTTTTTCTCGGCGGCCTGGACGCCGTTGGAGACCCTCCTTCCGTCCTCGGCGAGGATCCCGCCGCCCCCCTCGTTGATCACGTAGGCCCCGTCCACCCATTCCCGGTGCTCCTCCAGGAGGAACTGCACCCCGTTCTGGGGCCCGCCCTCCTCGTCGGCGGTGAGGGCGATCACCACGTCCCGCTCCGGGACGAAGCCCTCCTCCTTCATCCGGATCAGGTTGGCCGCGTGGATCGCCGACTCGTCCTTGTCGTCGGCGGTGCCCCGGCCGTAGAAGACGCCGTCCCGCTCCACCAGCTCGAAGGGCGGGAGGGTCCAGTCCTCCGGATCCGCCTCCACCACGTCGATGTGGGCCAGGAGGACGATCGGCTTCAGGTCGGGGCTCCGCCCCCGGAGCCGGGCGACCAGGTTCCCCTTCCGCTCCACGGGGGCGAGGACCGCCACGTCCTCCTCGGGGAAGCCGGCCTCCAGGAGCCGGGCCCGGACGGCCTCGGCGGCGGCGGTGTTGTCCCCGACGCTCTGGGTGGTGTTGATCGCCACCAGCTCGGCCAGGAGGGAGCGGGCCAGGCGCCGGTATCGCTCGGGCGAGGTGGGGGCCTCGGGCCCCGAGGGCAGGACCGCCGGGAGCGGCTCCGCGGTGCGGGCCTGGGCCGCGAGCGCCGATGGGCTGGTGACGAGGATCGTCGCGCAGAGCGCCAGGGCGACGGGGGCGGCGACGGAGCGGGTCGGCGTTCGGGGCGAAGAGGCTCGGGGGCGCATCGGGATCTCCGGGTGCTGGGATTCGGTGTGCCGGACATGTTGGCGTGCGCGGCGTCTTGACACCACCCCGGGGCCAGACCCTTCGTGGTGACGAGGGAAACCCAGGCGACGGATGCCCCGTAGAGAACACCGGTCGACCGAGACTCGATCGGGAGAGATCAGCGCATGGACGCTGCATGAACGGCCTCCTCAAGGATCTTCGCTTCGGCGCGCGCATGCTGGTGCGCACCCCCCTCCTCTCGGGGGTGGCCGTCCTCACGGTGGGGCTCGGGGTCGGCGCCACCACCTTCGCCTTCAGCGTGGTCTACGGAACCCTGCTCCGGGAGCCCCCCGTGCGGGACGTGGACCGCCTCGTCGCCCTCACCGAGACGCGGCCGGCCGAAGGGGAGGACCAGATCGGGGTGCCGTACCACGACTACCGGGACTTCCTGGAGCGGCAGACCTCCTTCGAGATCCTGAGGGGCGCCTACACGGGCACGATCAACCTCGCGGGCGACGCCGGCCCGCCCGAGCGCTTCGACGGCGGCTTCGTGACCGTGGGCTTCCTGGAGATGCTGGGGATCCCTCCCCTTCACGGCCGGACCTTCCGCGAGGGGGAGGACGACCCGGGGGCGCCGCCCACCCTGGTCCTGGGCTACGACGCGTGGCGGAACCGCTTCGCCGCCGACCCGGAGGTGGTGGGACGCACGGTCCGGATCAACGGCGAGACCGCCGAGATCATCGGGGTCATGCCCGAGGGCTTTCAGTTCCCCTTCAACCAGGACCTGTGGGTCCCCTACCGGGTGGATCCCCAGAGCCTGTCCCGGCGGGGCGGGGTCTCCATGCAGGTGGCCGGCTACCTGAAGGAAGGGGTCTCCCTGGACGCGGCCGGCTCCGAGGTCGCCGCCATCGCCCGGCGGATCGAGGCGGCGTATCCGGAGGAGAACGAGGGGATCAGCGCCACGGTGATGCCCTACTCCGACGCCTACATGCCCGACCAGGTCTCCATGATGATGTACCTGCTCATGGCCATGGTGGCGGGCGTGCTCCTGGTGGCGTGCGCCAACGTGGCCAACGTGCTCCTGGCCCGGGCGTCGGTGCGGGAGAAGGAGGTGGCGATCCGCACCGCCCTGGGCGCGAGCCGCGGCCGGGTGGTGCGCCAGCTCCTGGCCGAGGCCGTGGTGCTGGGGGTGGTCGGCGGCCTGGTGGGTCTCGGGTTCGCGTACGGGGCTTTGGACTGGTTCTCCGGGACGGTGGCCGGGGTGGACAAGCCCTACTGGATCACCTTCGAGCTGGACGGGCTGGCGCTCCTCTTCACCAGCGGGGTCGCCCTGGTCGCGGCGATGGCGGCGGGCACGGTTCCGGCGCTGCGGGCGTCGGGGGGCTCCATGGGCGTGATCCTCCGGGACGAGAGCCGGGGCTCGTCGAGCCTGCGCATGGGCCGGTTCAGCTCGGGGCTGGTGGTGACCGAGCTCGCGGTCTCGTGCGGCCTCATGATCGCCGCCGGGCTCCTGGTGCGGAGCCTGGTGGACATGAACCGCATGGACATGGGCTTCGACGTGGCGCCGGTGATGACGGCCCGCCTGGGCCTCTTCGAGACCGACTACCCGGACGCCGAGGCCCGCAGCCGGTTCTACCACCAGCTCGTGGAGCGGATGACCTCGGAGCCGGGGGTGGAGGCCGCCTCCCTCTCGTCGAGCCTGCCGGCCACCTGGCAGAACCGCTGGTCGGTGGAGATCGAGGGGGAGACCTACGCGACCGAGGCCGACCTGCCGGAGACCGGGGGGAAGACGGTGACCGTGGGCTACTTCGAGACGTTCGGCGTGCCCTTCCTGGAGGGTCGCGGCTTCCGGCTCTCCGAGTCCCAGCGGGGCGGCGAGCCCGTGGCGGTCGTGAACCGGAGCTTCGTGGAGCGTCACCTGGGCGGCGGCGGCGCCGTCGGTCGGCGGATCCGGCTGGAGCCCGATTTCGACGAGGGGGAGGAGGGCGAGGCGCAGTGGCTGCGCATCGTGGGCGTGGTTCCGGACCTCTACCAGGGCGTGGGCTTCTTCGGGAGCGGAGATCAGCTCGACGAGATGGTCTACCGTCCCCAGGCCCTGGGCGACGCGCGCTTCATGAGCCTGGCGGTCCGGACCCGGGGATCCCCCGCCGCCTTCGTTCCCACCCTGCGACGGACGGTGACCTCCGTGGACCCCAACCTCCCCCTCTACTGGGTGCGGACGATGCGGGAGTCCCTGGACCAGACCACCTTCCTCCACCGCATCTTCGGCACGCTTTTCAGCGTCTTCGGGGCCGCCGCCCTCTTCCTGGCCGCCGTGGGCCTGTACGGGGTGATCGACTACTCGGTCTCGGCCCGGATCCGGGAGATGGGGGTCCGGATCGCGTTCGGCGCGGACCGGAGGGACGTCCTGGGGCTGGTCTACCGGAGGGTCCTGAAACAGCTCGCCGTGGGGATGGGGCTGGGAATCGCCCTGGGCATGGTCCTCTCCCAGCCCATGGCCGCCACCCTGGTCGGGGTCCGGGAGTGGGACCCGGTGGTCTACGGGACGATCGTCCTCACCCTGGGCCTCACCGCGGTCACCGCCGCCCTGATGCCCGCGATCCGGGCGATCTCCGTGGATCCGGTGGAGGCCCTCAGGGCCGAATAAACCGCGGGGCCCGGCCCAGCACCCTGGTCGTGGGCCGGAGGAGGAAGAGGTTGCCTCCCACCCGGCCGCCCACGAAGGCGATCGAGGCCGCGGTCACCCCGACGATCCCCATCCCCCACCCGAGCGCGCTGAAGAGGATCGCGATCCCAACGACCTCGGTGGCCGACGCCCCGGTGATCGGCCCCGTCCGTCGCCCCTGGACCAGCACCGCCCGCTGGAAGGAGAGGAGCACGGAGAGGGCCGGCAGGGGCGCCACCACCTGGGCCGGAGTCAGGGCGAAGGCGGCCAGCTCGGGCTCGAGTCCCGAGACGGTCACGAACCAGAAGTCGGCCAGCGCCGGAACGAAGGCCACCAGGGCGAGTCCTCCGGTCGACGCCAGGCCGAGCCACAGGGCGAAGCGGCCAACCTCGGGGGCGTGCTCGCACTCCCTCCCCAGGAGGGCGATCGCCGCTTCCTGATAGCTGATCCCCAGGGAGCGGAAGACGAAGGAGAGGGAGTGGACGACGGGGAAGACGGCCAGGGACTCGATCGGCGCCGGGGCTCGGCCCATGAAGAAGGTGAGCATGGGCTGGACCGTGAGCCCGATCAGCGAGGTCAGGGCCAGGGGCCAGTAGAAGCCCGCGATCCTGCGGTAGTCCAGGCCGATCGCCTCGGCGTCCAGCGGCTCGGTGAGACGCTCGAGCTCGGCCAGGGTCTCTCCGGCCATGAGCCGCACCGCCACCGCTTCGGTCACGACACCGACCGAGAGGGCCGCGGCGCCCACCCACGCCCCGGGGACCCCGCCCCACAGGTAGAGGCCGACACCGGTGGCGGCCATCCCCGCCAGGCGGAAGACGGTGCCCACGGCCACCAGCCGGGTGCGATCCGCGCGGATCAGGAGCCCCTGGAGGAAGCGGCGGTAGCCGATCGCCGCGGGCCAGGGGAGGAAGAGCCAGAGGGCCCCGTAGACGAGGCCCGTGACCTCCCGGGGAAGCCCCAGGAGGGTCTCCATGATCCCCCGGTAGAGGGGCGGGATCAGCACCACCAGGAGGAGCGCCGTCACGCCCACGTTCAGGGCCCAGGTGAAGCGGCGCAGCTTCCGGAGGGTGGGCTCGTCCTCCACCAGGGCCGTGGAGGCGCTCATGAGCATGATCACCGGGGCCTCGATCAGGATCGCGAACGCGTACGCCACCCCGTGGGCCGCCAGGTTGAACTTGGGGTCGGCGAGGCGGGCGATGACCGCGGCGAGGAAGGGCCCCTCGGCCGCCATCATGAGCCAGGTGGCGGCGAGAGGAAGCCAGAAGAGGAGGATCTTCCGGAGGCTGTGGCGCTCCGTGACGGTGTCCGGGGCCGTCAGGCCCGCCTCCCCACCCGCAGCCGCAGCCCGTGCCGGGGACGGAGCGTCACCGCCGGCTGGACCTCCACCGGGTGCCCCGGCACCGGCCGGAAGCGGAAGCGCTGGAGGAGCCGGGCGAGAACGAGGTGCGCCTCCATGGTGGCGAAGCCCGCGCCGACGCAGTTCCGGGGGCCGCCGCCGAAGGGGAAGTAGGCGCGGCGCTCCACCCCGGCCCCGCTCCCCTTCGTCCACCGGTGCGGGAGGAAGCGCTCAGGCTCCGGGAAGAAGCGGGCGTCCCGGTGGGTCACCCAGGGGCACATGTAGATCTGGGTGCCCTTCCGGACCCGGTACCCGCCCAGCTCCACCTCCCGGCGGGGCTCACGGCCGAGGCCCCACGCGGGGGGATAGAGGCGCATCGACTCGTGGAAGGCCTGCTTGACGTAGGGGAGCTCGCCGAGATCGGATGGGGCGGGCGCCCGTCCCTCCAGCACCCACCGCGCCTCATCGGCGGCGCACTCCTGGATCTCCGGGTGCTCGGCCAGGAGGTGCAGGGTCCAGGTGAGGGCGAGGGCCGTGGTCTCGTGGCCCGCGAGGAGCAGGGTCGTGGCCTCGTCGAGGACCTGCTCGTCACTCATGGAGCGGCCCTCCTCGTCCTCGGCGGTGAGGAGCCACCCCAGGAGGTCGTCCCGCTCCCCGGCCGCCGGCCGGGCGTCCTCGACCAGCTCCTCCACGATCCCCCGGAGCCGCTTCACGGCCCGCCGGGACCGCAGGTTTCCGGGCGTGGGCACCCACCAAGGGAAGGGCGTGTGGCCCATCACCAGATCCTCGAAGCGGTCCATGAAGGTGGCCAGGGCCGCGCCGATCGTCTCCTCCCGGCCGGACACCTCCGAGCCGAAGAGGGCCCGGGCGGCCACGGTGAGGGCGAGGCGGGCCATCTCGTCGTGGATCTCCAGCTCGCCGCCGTCGGGCCAACGCTCCAGGCACTCGTCGGCGGCCGCGGTCATCACGTCGCCGTAGCGGACGAGGCGGTCGTGGCGGAAGGCGGGCTGGATCAGGTCACGCTGCCGGCGCCAGAGCGCGCCCTCGCTGGTGAGGAGACCGTCGCCCAGGACGAGGCGGAGGCGGCGCACGTCCCACGGCTTCCGCATCTCGTCCGCTATGGGCCCGAGGACCTCGTGGATGAGCTCGGGGTCGTTGACGAGGAGACAGCGGACGTGGTACACCCTGAACCCGACCACGTCGCCCCACTCCCGGGCCAGGTTGGTGAGGAAGCCCAGGAGGTCGTCGCGGAGCTCGCCCAGGGATCCGGTGAGCAGGGCGCCGGAGGGCCCGGGTGGGAGTCGGGATGACGGCATCGCGAACTCTTCCGCGTTCGGCTCGAGCGGAGATCGTCCCCGAATGGAGCGGAACGATGAATATACGAATCGAAGGCGACGCCCTGGGCCCCCGCAAGGTCCTCGTCGTCCGGGAGCCCTCCGCCGACCTCCACGGCTGCGTGGTGGTGGACAACGTGGCCCTGGGCCCCTCGATCGGGGGGATCCGCATGGCCCCCGACGTGACGGTGGAGGAGGTGCGGCGGCTGGCCCGGGCCATGACCCTCAAGAACGCCGCCGCCGGGCTCCCCCACGGCGGCGGCAAGGCCGGGATCGCCGCCGATCCCGGCGCCCCTTCCGAGGAGAAGGAGGCCAGGGTCCGGGCGTTCGCCCGGCTGATCCGCGAGGCGGTGGACTACATCCCCGGGCCCGACATGGGCACCGACGAGACGGCGATGGCGTGGATCCAGGACGAGATCGGCCGGGTGGTGGGGCTTCCCCGGGTCGTCGGCGGGATCCCCCTGGACGAGATCGGCGCCACCGGCTTCGGGCTGGCGGTGGCCGCCGAGGAGGCCGCGCCCCGGGCCGACCTCTCCCTGGACGGGGCCCGGGTGGCGGTGCAGGGCTTCGGGGCGGTGGGGACCCACGCGGCCCGCTTCCTCGCCGAGCGGGGCGCGGTGCTGGTGGCGGCCTCGGACAGCCGGGGCGGGATCCACGATCCCGACGGCCTGGACGTGGACGCCCTGATCGACCACAAGGCGGCCGGCGAGCCCGTGGCCGCGTTCCCGGCGGGCGAGGCCCTGGACGACACGACCCTGATCGGCGTGGAG
>JABAHQ010018551.1_pt1 | contig 10270 bp, 21 predicted proteins | sample 7062091 | NCBI WGS metagenome assembly JABAHQ01 (sample SAMN14534359, study PRJNA622989) | marine sediment metagenome | biome: marine biome [ENVO:00000428]; feature: marine pelagic biome [ENVO:01000023]; material: deep marine sediment [ENVO:00002113] | place: India: Gulf of Kutch | collected... | reverse complement strand
ACAACATGATCGTCCGTCGTCGTAAGTAACTAGAGGATACGACAGTGCCGCGTTCTCTGAAAAAAGGTCCTTTTATCGATCTTCACCTACTGAAGAAGGTCGAAGCGGCGGTGGAAAAGAATGATCGCAAGCCGGTGAAAACCTGGTCGCGTCGTTCGATGATCCTGCCGCAGATGGTCGGTCTGACCATCGCTGTACACAACGGTCGCCAGCATGTTCCGGTCCTCGTGTCCGAAGACATGGTCGGCCACAAACTCGGCGAGTTCGCTGCTACCCGCACTTATCGTGGGCACGTGGCGGACAAGAAAGGCAAGCGCTAAGGGGTAAGGAAAGATGGAAGTAGCCGCTAAGTTGTCGGGCGCTCGCATCTCCGCCCAGAAAGCCCGCCTGGTCGCCGACCAGATCCGCGGGAAGAAGGTGGGCGATGCGCTCAACCTCCTGGCTTTCAGCAGTAAGAAAGCCGCCGAGATCATGAAGAAGGTGCTGGAGTCGGCCGTTGCCAACGCCGAGCACAACGAAGGCGCTGATGTGGATGACCTGAAAGTCTCCACCGTCTTCGTCAACGAAGGGCGTTCGCTTAAGCGCATCATGCCGCGTGCCAAAGGCCGCGCTGATCGCATCGTCAAGCGGTCTTGCCATATCACTGTCAAGGTTGCGGACAAGTAACGGAGTCGATCAGATGGGTCAGAAAGTACATCCCACTGGCATTCGCCTGGGAATCGTCAAGGAGCACACCTCCGTCTGGTACGCAGACGGCCGTACGTATGCAGACTATCTGCTTGCAGATCTGAACGTGCGTGAGTACCTCCAAGACAAACTAAAAAGCGCGTCCGTAAGCCGTATCGATATCCATCGCCCGGCTCAAACCGCACGCATCACCATCCACACCGCCCGTCCCGGCATCGTGATCGGCAAGAAGGGTGAGGATGTTGAGAAGCTGCGTCAGGACCTGACCAAGCAAATGGGTGTGCCGGTGCACATCAACATCGAAGAGATCCGCAAGCCGGAGCTCGACGCCATGCTGGTTGCACAGAGCGTTGCTCAGCAGCTGGAGCGTCGTGTGATGTTCCGTCGCGCCATGAAGCGCGCCGTACAGAACGCCATGCGTCTGGGTGCCAAGGGCATCAAGATCCAGGTCAGTGGTCGTCTGGGTGGGGCTGAAATCGCCCGTACCGAGTGGTATCGCGAAGGTCGTGTGCCGCTGCACACCCTGCGTGCCGATATCGATTACGCCACTTACGAAGCGCACACCACTTACGGTGTGATCGGCGTGAAGGTGTGGATCTTCAAAGGCGAAGTGATTGGTGGTCGCCATGAAGAGCTCAAGCCTCAAGCGCCTGCTCCTCGTAAAAAAGCTGCTAAGTAAGGGGTACGCCAAATGTTGCAACCCAAGCGTACAAAATTCCGCAAGCAGATGACCGGCCACAATCGTGGTCTGGCTCAGCGCGGTAGCAAGGTCAGCTTCGGCGAATTCGCGCTGAAGTCTGTTTCCCGTGGTCGTCTGACCGCGCGCCAGATCGAGGCGGCACGTCGTGCCATGACCCGCTACATCAAGCGTGGCGGCAAGATCTGGATCCGCGTGTTCCCCGACAAGCCCGTTACCAAGAAGCCCCTGGAAGTTCGTATGGGTAAAGGTAAGGGTAGCGTCGAGTACTGGGTCGCCCAGATTCAGCCGGGCAAGGTGCTCTACGAGATCGAGGGTGTTTCCGAAGAGCTGGCGCGTGAGGCTTTCGCCCTGGCCGCTGCAAAGCTGCCGCTCGCCACCTCCTTTGTTAAGCGGACGGTGATGTGATGAAAGCGAATGAACTTCGTGAAAAATCCGTTGAGCAGCTGAACGAGCAACTGCTCGAGCTGCTGCGGGACCAGTTCAATCTGCGTATGCAGAAAGCGACTGGCCAGTTGGGGCAGTCTCACCTGCTCTCGCAAGTCAAGCGCGACATCGCTCGTGTCAAGACTGTGCTCAACCAGCAGGCAGGTAAGTGATCATGGCTGAAGCTCAGAAAACCGTCCGCACGCTGACCGGCCGTGTCGTCAGCGACAAGATGGACAAGACCATCACCGTACTGATCGAGCGTCGCGTCAAGCACCCGATCTACGGCAAATACGTTAAGCGTTCGACCAAACTGCACGCCCACGACGAAACCAACCAATGCAAGATCGGCGACAAGGTTTCCATTCGTGAAACCCGTCCGCAGTCCAAGACCAAGTCCTGGGCGCTGGTTGAAGTCGTTGAACGCGCCGTCGAAGTCTAAGGGCTAGGGGTCGGAGAAATTATATGATTCAGACTCAATCCATGCTCGATGTGGCTGATAACAGTGGCGCTCGTCGCGTCATGTGTATCAAGGTGCTCGGCGGTTCCCACCGCCGTTACGCCGGCATCGGCGACATCATCAAGGTCACCGTCAAGGAAGCGATTCCGCGTGGCAAGGTCAAGAAGGGCCAGGTGATGACCGCTGTAGTGGTCCGCACCCGTCACGGTGTTCGCCGTCCCGACGGCTCCATCATCCGCTTCGATGGCAACGCTGCTGTTCTGCTGAACAACAAGCAAGAGCCTATCGGCACCCGCATCTTCGGGCCGGTGACTCGTGAGCTTCGTACCGAGAAGTTCATGAAGATCGTTTCGCTCGCACCTGAAGTGCTGTAAGGAGTAGCCGCATGCAAAAGATTCGTCGCAACGACGAGATCATCGTCATCGCCGGCAAAGACAAGGGCAAGCGCGGTAAGGTGCTGAAGGTGCTCGCTGACGACCGTCTGGTCGTTGGCGGGATCAACATGGTCAAGCGCCACACCAAGCCGAACCCGATGCAGAACCAGCCGGGCGGTATCGTCGAGAAGGAGGCGCCTTTGCACGTCTCTAACGTCGCCATTTTCAACGGTGAAACCAACAAGGCAGACCGCGTTGGCTTCAAGGTTGAAGAAGGCAAGAAAATTCGTGTCTTCAAGTCGACCCAGAAGCCGGTTGACGCTTGAGACTGCTAGGTAGATAACCATGGCACGACTAAAAGAAGTTTATCGGAAGGAAATCGCGCCCAAGCTGAAGGAAGAACTTGGGCTCAAGAATGTGATGGAAGTTCCGCGCATCACCAAGATCACCCTCAACATGGGTATCGGCGAAGCGATCGGTGACAAGAAGATCATCGACAACGCGGTTGCCGATCTGGAAAAGATCACCGGTCAGAAGGTTGTAGTGACCCACGCTCGCAAGTCCATCGCAGGCTTCAAGGTCCGCGAAGGCTGGCCGATCGGTGTCAAGGTAACCCTGCGCAGCGATCGCATGTTCGAATTCCTGGATCGTCTGCTTTCGATCTCCCTGCCGCGCGTGCGTGACTTCCGCGGCCTGAATGCCAAGTCCTTCGATGGCCGCGGCAACTACAGCATGGGTGTCAAAGAGCAGATCATCTTCCCGGAAATCGATTACGACAAGATCGATGCCCTGCGTGGTCTGGATATCACTCTGACCACTACTGCTCGGACGGATGATGAAGGTCGTGCGTTGCTGCGCGCTTTCAACTTCCCGTTCCGTAACTGATTGGAGTAGGCACATGGCTAAGCAAAGCATGAAGAACCGTGAGCTGAAGCGTCAGCGCACGGTTGCCAAGTTCGCCCAGAAGCGTGCGGCACTGAAAGCGATCATCGCTAGCCCGGAGTCCACTCCGGAGGCGCGTTGGGAAGCTCAGGTGGCCCTGCAGAAGCAGCCGCGTGATGCAAGCGCTTCGCGCCTGCGTAACCGCTGCCGTCTGACTGGTCGTCCGCACGGCGTCTATCGCAAGTTCGGCCTCGCGCGCAACATGCTGCGCCAGGCCGCCATGCGCGGTGACGTACCGGGCCTGGTCAAAGCCAGCTGGTAAGAATCAAACAGGGCCTTCGGGCCCTGTTTGTTTTCGGTCGAGCCCCTTTCGGGGCTTGATTCGTTTCTGGTGAGCGCCTAGAATGCCCGGCTCGCCTGAGCCTCGCATTTTTGTAGGGTTCGCCCGTTGGCGACACGAGCCGTCCAAGGCTTATTTTTTTGTTTTAGGAGCTAAGAGCCCATGAGTATGCAGGACCCGTTAGCGGACATGCTAACTCGTATCCGTAATGCCCAGATGGCCGAAAAGTCCGTCGTAAGCATGCCGTCTTCCACGCTGAAGGTGGCTGTAGCCAACGTTCTTCAAGGTGAAGGCTATATCGCGGGATACCAGGTCAGTGGCGACGTCAAGCCGCAGCTGTCCATCGAGCTTAAGTATTTCGAAGGCCGTCCGGTCATCGAGGAACTGAAGCGCGTAAGTCGTCCTGGCCTGCGCCAGTACAAATCCGTTGACCAGTTGCCGAAAGTTCGCGGTGGCCTGGGTGTCTCGATCGTCTCCACCAACAAGGGTGTGATGACTGATCGTGCTGCTCGCGCTGCTGGTGTCGGCGGCGAAGTGCTTTGCACTGTGTTCTAAGGGGGGATAAGCATGTCTCGCGTTGCTAAGAACCCCGTCAAGCTGCCCGCTGGCGTTGAAATCAAAATGTCCGGCCAGCAGCTTTCGGTGAAGGGTGCAAAAGGCGCTCTGGAGCTGAACGTTCATCCTTCCGTTGAGGTTATCCAGGAAGGTGGTGAGCTGCGTTTCGCCGGTCGTAACGGTGATCAGCAGACTCGCGCCATGGCCGGTACTACCCGTGCTCTGGTCAACAACATGGTGATCGGTGTCAGTCAGGGCTTCGAGCGCAAGCTCCAGCTGGTCGGCGTCGGTTACAAGGCGCAAGCCAAAGGTCAAGTGCTGTCCCTGGCTCTCGGTTTCTCGCATCCGGTGGATTATGAGCTGCCGCAAGGCGTCACCGCCGAGACCCCCAGCCAGACCGATATCCTGATCAAGGGTGTCGACAAGCAACTGGTCGGTCAGGTGGCTGCTGAAATTCGTGATTTCCGTCGTCCGGAGCCTTACAAGGGCAAAGGCGTGCGGTACTCGGATGAAGTAGTCCGTCGCAAAGAAGCTAAGAAGAAGTAGGGCATAGCAAATGAGCGTAAAGAAAGAAACTCGTCTGCGTCGCGCTCGCAAAGCGCGCCTGAAGATGCGCGAGCTGGAAGCCGTACGCCTCTGCGTGCACCGCTCTTCCCAGCACATCTACGCCCAGGTCCTTTCGGCCGACGGCGGCAAGGTCCTGGCAAGCGCCTCGACTCTGGACAAAGAACTGCGTGACGGTGCCACCGGCAACGTTGACGCTGCCAAGAAAGTCGGTCAACTGGTCGCTGAGCGCGCGAAAGCCGCAGGCGTCACTCAGGTGGCGTTCGACCGTTCTGGCTTCAAGTACCACGGTCGTGTGAAGGCACTGGCTGATGCTGCTCGTGAAGGCGGGCTGGAGTTCTAAGTTATGGCAAATAACGAGCAAAAGCGCGACGAAGGCTACATCGAGAAGCTGGTTCAAGTTAACCGCGTCGCAAAAACCGTGAAGGGCGGTCGTATCTTCACCTTCACCGCGCTGACTGTAGTTGGTGATGGTAAGGGTCGTGTTGGTTTTGGTCGCGGCAAGGCCCGCGAAGTGCCGGCTGCCATTCAGAAGGCCATGGAAGCGGCGCGCCGCAACATGATCCAGGTCGACCTGAACGGCACTACGCTTCAGTACGCCACCAAGGCGGCTCACGGCGCATCCAAGATCTACATGCAGCCTGCCTCCGAAGGTACCGGTGTTATCGCCGGTGGTGCCATGCGCGCCATCCTTGAAGTGGCCGGTGTGCACAACGTCCTGGCCAAGTGCTACGGCTCTACCAACCCGGTCAACGTGGTGCATGCCACCTTCAAGGGTCTGAAGGCGATGCAGTCGCCTGAGTCGATTGCTGCCAAGCGCGGCAAGAGCGTCGAGGAGATTTCCTGATCATGGCTAACACCGTCAAGGTTACGCTGATCAAGAGCGTCAGCGGTCGTATCCCCAATCACAAGCTGTGCGTCAAGGGCCTGGGCCTGCGTCGCATTGGTCACACCGTAGAAGTTCAGGATACTCCTGAGAACCGCGGCATGATCAACAAGGCTTACTACATGCTCCGTGTGGAGGGCTAAGCCATGCAACTGAACGATCTGCGTTCTGCGCCGGGTGCCCGTCGCGAAAAGCTGCGTCCGGGTCGTGGTATCGGCAGCGGTCTGGGCAAGACCGGTGGCCGTGGCCACAAAGGTCAGACTTCCCGCTCCGGCGGCAAGATCGCTCCGGGCTTCGAGGGTGGTCAGCAGCCGCTGCACCGCCGTCTGCCGAAGTTCGGCTTCGTTTCGCTGAAGGCCATGGATCGCGCAGAAGTGCGCACTTCCGAACTGGCCAAGGTGGAAGGCGACGTTGTTACCGTACAGAGCCTGAAAGACGCCAACGTCATCAACCAGAACGTGCAGCGTGTGAAAGTAATGCTGTCCGGCGAGGTTGGGCGTGCGGTCACTCTAAAAGGCATCGCAGCCACCAAGGGTGCGCGTGCGGCTATCGAAGCAGCTGGCGGCAAGTTCGAGGAATAAATGGCTAAGCAAGGTGCTCTCTCCGCGCTGAGTAATGGTGGTCTGTCCGAACTCTGGGCTCGTCTGCGCTTTCTGTTCATGGCGATCATCGTCTACCGGATTGGCGCACACATTCCAGTACCCGGGATCAATCCCGATCGGCTGGCCGAGCTGTTCCGTCAGAACGAGGGGACCATCCTTAGCTTGTTCAACATGTTTTCCGGTGGTGCGCTGGAGCGGATGAGTATCTTTGCGCTGGGGATCATGCCGTACATCTCGGCGTCGATCATCATGCAGCTCATGACGGCGGTCAGTCCGCAGCTGGAGCAGCTGAAGAAAGAAGGCGAAGCCGGTCGTCGCAAGATCAGTCAGTACACGCGTTACGGAACGCTGGTTCTGGCAATCGTGCAGGCCGTCGGTATGTCGGTCGGTCTGGCGGGGCAGGGTGTCGCGTTCAGTAACGACTTCGGCTTCTACTTCGTGGCCATCACGACCTTCGTGTCTGGTGCGATGTTCATGATGTGGCTGGGCGAGCAGATCACCGAGCGTGGGGTTGGCAACGGTATTTCGATGCTGATCTTCGCTGGGATCGTCGCCGGATTGCCGGGCGCGCTCGGGCAGTCGTTCGAGTCCGCTCGCCAAGGCGATATCAACATCATCGCTTTGCTGGCCGTGGGGCTGCTGGCGGTTGCGATCATCGGTTTCGTGGTGTTCATCGAGCGTGGGCAGCGTCGCATTGCGGTGCACTACGCCAAGCGTCAGCAAGGTCGTAAGGTCTTCGCTGCGCAGACCAGCCACCTGCCGTTGAAAGTCAACATGGCGGGCGTTATCCCGGCCATCTTCGCCAGCAGCATCCTGCTGTTCCCGGCTTCGCTGGGGCAGTGGTTCGGCCAGTCCGAAAACATGGGTTGGTTGGCTGATATCTCTCAGGCGATCGCGCCCGGGCAGCCGTTGAACATCCTGCTGTTCAGTGCTGGGATCATTTTCTTCTGCTTCTTCTATACGGCGTTGATGTTCAATCCGAAGGACGTGGCGGAGAACCTGAAGAAGTCCGGTGCGTTTATTCCCGGGATTCGTCCTGGTGAGCAGTCGGCTCGCTATATCGATGGCGTGTTGACCCGCTTGACCATGTTCGGCGCCCTGTACATGACGGCTGTCTGCCTGCTGCCGCAGTTCCTTGTGGTTGCAGCCAACGTGCCGTTCTACCTTGGTGGGACCTCGTTGCTGATCGTGGTTGTGGTTGTCATGGACTTCATGTCCCAAGTGCAATCGCACCTCATGTCGCACCAGTACGATTCCCTGATGAAGAAAGCCAACCTGAAGGGCTACGGCAGCGGAATGCTCCGCTGAGGTGGTTCGTAAGGTTCTAGGAGTTGGTGATGAAAGTTCGTGCATCGGTTAAGAAGATGTGCCGTAACTGCAAGATCATCCGCCGCGACGGTGTCGTGCGCGTGATCTGCAGCGCAGAACCGCGTCACAAGCAGCGCCAAGGCTGATTGTGTAAGGCGTTATAACCCGGCAGCTAGTGCGCTGCCGGGTTGAATATTTGTTATTACAGCGTTAATATCTCGCGCCCTTTTCTTGGCTTCCGGGGCGTAGGTAGCTGTCAATTGGAGTTTCACTGAATGGCCCGTATTGCAGGCGTCAACATTCCGGATAACAAGCACACTGTTATCTCGCTGACCTACATCTACGGTGTTGGTCGCACCCGTGCGCAGGAAATCTGTGCCGCTACCGGTGTGAATCCGGCAGCAAAGATCAAGGATCTTTCCGACGAGCAGGTCGAACTGCTGCGTGGCGAAGTCGGCAAGTTCATCGTTGAGGGCGACCTGCGTCGCGACGTCAACATGAACATCAAGCGCTTGATGGACCTGGGTTGCTATCGCGGCCTGCGCCATCGTCGTGGTCTTCCGGTTCGCGGTCAGCGCACCAAGACCAACGCACGTACCCGTAAGGGCCCGCGCAAGCCGATCCGCAAGTAATCGCGTTAGCGAATCGACAGGAATCTAGTCATGGCAAAACCTGCTGCTCGTCCTCGTAAAAAAGTCAAAAAGACAGTGGTTGATGGCATCGCCCACATCCACGCTTCTTTCAACAACACCATCGTGACCATCACCGATCGTCAGGGCAATGCGCTGTCCTGGGCTACCTCGGGTGGTTCCGGTTTCCGCGGCTCGCGTAAGAGCACTCCGTTCGCTGCCCAGATCGCTGCAGAGCGCGCTGGCCAGGCTGCTCTGGAGTACGGCCTGAAGAACCTAGACGTCAACGTCAAGGGCCCGGGCCCGGGTCGTGAGTCCGCCGTGCGTGCTCTGAACGCATGTGGTTTCAAAATCACCAGCATCACCGACGTGACGCCGATCCCGCACAACGGGTGCCGTCCGCCGAAGAAGCGCCGCGTGTAATCAGGAGACAGTAAAGAATGGCTCGTTATATTGGTCCCAAGTGCAAACTGTCTCGTCGTGAAGGCACTGATCTCTTCCTGAAGAGTGGTGCGCGCGCGCTCGAATCTAAGTGCAACATTGAAACTCCGCCAGGTGTGCACGGCCAGCGTCGTGGCCGCCTGTCCGACTACGGCATCCAGCTGCGCGAGAAGCAGAAAGTGCGCCGTATCTACGGTGTGCTGGAGCGTCAGTTCAGTGGTTACTACAAGGAAGCTGCCAGCCGCAAGGGCGCTACCGGCGAGAACCTGCTGCAGCTGCTCGAGTGCCGTCTGGACAACGTCGTGTATCGCATGGGCTTCGGCTCCACTCGTGCCGAATCGCGCCAGCTGGTCTCGCACAAGTCGATTACCGTCAACGGTCAGACCGTGAACATCCCGTCGTACCAGGTCAAGGCCGGTGATGTGGTTGCTGTTCGCGAGAAGTGCCGTAACCAGCTGCGTATCGCCCAGGCCCTCGAACTGTGCGCTCAGCGCGGTCGCGTTGAATGGGTCGAAGTAGACGCCGACAAGAAATCCGGTGTTTTCAAGAATGTTCCGGCTCGCAGCGATCTGTCCGCCGACATCAACGAAAACCTGATTGTCGAGCTCTACTCCAAGTAAGGGCTAGAAAATAGGTGTATCCATGCAGAGTTCGGTAAATGAGTTCCTGACCCCCCGCCATATCGATGTGCAGGTGGTCAGTCCGACCCGTGCCAAGATCACTCTCGAGCCGCTCGAGCGTGGTTTTGGCCACACCCTGGGCAACGCGCTGCGTCGTATTCTGCTGTCGTCCATGCCCGGCTGCGCTGTGGTCGAGGCTGAGATCGACGGTGTGCTGCACGAGTACAGCGCCATCGAGGGCGTGCAGGAAGATGTAATCGAAATCCTGCTCAACCTCAAAGGTATCGCCATCAAGCTGCACGGCCGTGATGAAGTGACCTTGAGCCTGGTGAAGAAGGGCGCGGGCGCTGTTACCGCTGCCGATATCCAGCTGGATCACGATGTTGAAATCGTCAATGGCGATCACCTGATCGCCAATCTGGCGGCCAACGGCTCGCTCAACATGAAGCTCAAGGTCGCTCGCGGCCGTGGTTACGAGCCTGCTGATGCGCGTCAGAGCGACGAAGATGAAAGCCGTAGCATCGGTCGTCTTCAGCTCGACGCCACCTTCAGCCCGGTTCGTCGCGTGGCTTATGTGGTCGAGAATGCTCGTGTCGAGCAGCGCACCAACCTGGACAAGCTGGTCATTGACCTNNCACCCTGGATCCCGAAGAGGCGATCCGTCGTGCAGCGACCATCCTGCAACAGCAGCTGGCTGCGTTCGTCGACCTGAAGGGCGACAGCGAGCCGGTGGTTGTCGAGCAGGAAGACGAGATCGATCCGATCCTGTTGCGTCCGGTGGATGACCTGGAACTGACCG
>JABAHQ010007429.1_pt1 | contig 10270 bp, 9 predicted proteins | sample 7062091 | NCBI WGS metagenome assembly JABAHQ01 (sample SAMN14534359, study PRJNA622989) | marine sediment metagenome | biome: marine biome [ENVO:00000428]; feature: marine pelagic biome [ENVO:01000023]; material: deep marine sediment [ENVO:00002113] | place: India: Gulf of Kutch | collected... | reverse complement strand
AGCTCCTTGCCGGTGCCGGTCTCGCCGACGATTAAGACGTTGGCGTCATAATCGGCGACCTTTGCCACAAGCTTTAGCACCTCGAGCATATTCTCATCTTTGGCGTATATACCCTCTACGTCGTGCTCTTTTGCGCTCTCTCTTCTAAGCCTCTCGTTCTCCCTTCTAAGTCTTTCCCTCTCTGTGGCCTTCTTTATGGTAAGCATTATCTCGTCGGCCTTGAAGGGCTTGGATATGTAATCGTAGGCACCGAGCTTCATGCACTCAAGGGCGGTATCTATCGTACCGTAAGCGCTCATCATTATGATTGTGGACCGCAGCTCGCTTGGCTTGACCTTCTTTAGAAAACCGACGCCGTCGAGCCTTGGCATCTTGATATCGCATAATATGAAGTCGAAGTCGTCGTTCTCAACCGTCTTCAAGGCGGCCTCCCCGTCGCTGCACGCGGTCACGGTGTAGCCCTCCTTGGTCAAGATCACAGAAAGCATGTGGCGCATCGACTCTTCGTCGTCTATGATAAGTATTCTCACGAAACCACTCCCGGGAGTATCACCCTGAACTCCGTGCCTTCGCCAAGCCTGCTGTCCATCTCTAAAAAGCCGCCGAAGGTCTCTATTATGCTTCTAGATACAAAGAGCCCGAGCCCAGTGCCGGAGCCCGTCTCCTTGGTGGTAAAGAAGGGATCGAATATCTTGTCCATGTCCTTATCTTCTATGCCGCAGCCGGTGTCACGAAAGGATATCGACACATACCTTTTTGCGCGCCTCTTTCTTGCCCCCTCGTCGTAAGTGCCTCTGTCTGTGGCCCTTCGCTCTACAGATACGCTCCCGCCGGTCTCGGTGCGCTCTACGACCTCGGTCCTTATGGTCACCTTCCCGCCTTCGCCCATGGCCTCGGCAGCGTTTATAAGAAGGTTTAGAAAGACCTGCCTTAACTTGCCCTCGTCTATGATAACAGGTGGTATATCTCTATTCAACTCAAGCTTTGCGCTAACCCCCTTAAGCCCGTCGTGGTGCTCTATCATGGCTGCCGTCTCTTCTACAAGCGCGTTTACGTCGAGCTTTGAAGGCGGCTCCTTCGAGGGCCTCGCCAGGTCAAGAAACTCCTTTACTATCTTGTCTATCCTGGATATCTCCTTATCCGTCCTCTCGATTATCTCGCTTTCTTCGCTCGGTGTAAGCCGGTTTGGCTCATCCTTTCTTGAGAGTAAGTCGAGGTAGCCGCGTACGGCTCCGAGTGGGTTGCCTATTTCGTGGGCAAGCCCAGCTGCAAGCCTGCCCACTGCGGCAAGCTTCGAGGTCACAAGAAGCCTCTCTTGAGCATCCATCAAATCCATATTGGCCCTCTCAAGGCCTTTTATCTCGCCCTTTAGCCTCTCGGCCATGGTATTGAAGGCCCCTGCGAGCCGCCCGACTTCGTTATCGTAGACAACGTCGGCCCGTTCATCGAAGTCTCCGCCTGAAATCCTCATCGCCGCACCTTCGAGCCGCTTAATCGGAGTTACTATGTACCTTGAGAGAAAGTAAATACCGAGTACGATTATTATAATGCTGTCTACGACTGCATAGAAGAAAACAAAACGCCTCATCGAGGCCATATCGGCCACGACGTCCGAGAGCGGGACGGTAAAGGTGGCTATAATCGAGGCTGGGCTGGCTCGGCCCCCTCCGAGCATGACCTTGAGTGCCGTGCCCTTATCGAGCCATCTACCCCCGGTCCTCCATATGCGTATGTTGTCTTCGAAGTATACAAGCTCTCCGTCGATTGAGACCATAGGCTCGGAGTATGGCCTATCCTCTGCGCCTGCTACCTTGGAGGCCTTATAAAAGACCAGTTCCTGGATGCGCCCGTCCCTCATTATACTCTCGGCGTAATCCAGCGCCTCGGCCTTGCCCCACCTCGATGAGCCTTCGTCCACAGCGCTCCTTATTATCCTCGCCACCTTCTCGGCCTCTTTTACCTTGTGATAAAGCACGTTGCTCTCTACTATGGAGATGGCTATGACCCCTATGAAACCTATGCCGGCGAGCGTGGTTATTACTATCCCGGCTATAAGCTGGGCGCGTATGCCGAGGTTATACTTCATACCCCCCAGAACCTTCCGAGGTACCACATTGTTATAAGCTCGCCCGCAAAGAGATAAACAAGCGCGCCGGCGGCGAGAAACGGGCCAAAAGGTATGGCGTACTTGGTGTCCTTGCCGAGCGCTAACATAATCCCGCCTCCTACAAGCGAACCCACAAGCGAGGCGGCAAAGAGTGTGAAGAGTACGCCCTTCCAGCCAAGAAAGGCCCCGATCATGGCAAGGAGCTTTACGTCTCCTCCGCCCATACCCTCTTTGCCGGTCGCCTTCATGTAAATAGCCCCTACGGCAAAGAGTATGCCTGCGCCGGTTAGTATGCCGAGGATTGACACGACCGCTCCGTAGATGATGTTCGGATAATTTATGAGCACTGTGGCACAAAGCCCGACCANNTATTACGTTTGGTATGATCCTGTGGTGAAGATCGATAAAGGTTATGACAATCAAGGCCGCCGTAAATACCGACCATACGAAAAACTCGAGACCGAGCCCGAAACTGAGATATAGAAGCACGCCAAATAGCGCCGTTATAAGCTCGACTGTCGGGTACTCAATCGATATGGTTGCCCCGCAGCCGCGGCAGGAGCCCCTTAGCAGAAGGTAGCTTATTATCGGTATGTTGTCATAGAATCTTATGGCTTGGCCGCATCGAGGGCACTTTGACGAGGGCGTTACGATTGAAGTGCCTCGAGGGATTCTGTGAATACATACATTCAGAAAACTCCCTATCGAGGCCGAGAAGGCGAAGACGAATATGTATTTAAGAAGATCTGGCAACTACACCCTCTCTTTGAAAGTACGGCAACGGCTCATGCACGCGTGATTTCCCTCCAGGGCGGCTTTAAGGAGCCAAAGAGCGCTTACGCTTTGAGTCGGCTTGGCTAAAAGGTCTCCGGCACGTGAAGCTTTCTCTTGTCTTCGACTATCTTCAGCACATCGCCTGCTACCCTTACCGCCTCGCGTGCGTCTTTGTTTGAGATTATTTCGGCCGGGATGCCGCCGGGGATGGCGTCCGGAAAACGTGCGGTCTTGTAGTAAAGGTCGAGCCTTCCGCAGCCTTCGACAAGGTCTTTGAAGTCTTCTTCGTAGGTTATGGCCCTGTCGAGCAAATCCACGACCGAGCGGGTCAGCACGGCGTCCTCCTTATTTAAGAAGAGAAAGGCCCTAAGCGCCTTTGCCGCTGATTGCTGTGCATAGAAACAGGCAACGGCAAAATACCCGCCTTCGAGGTTATAATCGGCTACTTTAATGTCGTACTCCGACTGCCTGAGCCACCTGTCGGACTCTCTTGAAAGAAGCTCCATACAATAAACCTCCTCTACTGCGTACCCTGGACTTGGATTTAAGTAGTGTAGGCGGAGTTGAACTTTACGTACTCCGTGCTCAAGTCGGTGGTCCACACCGTATCTTCCGCCTTACCGGACTTCAGATCCATGACCAGGCGTATATCCTTGTTTTTCATGGCACGGGCCGCCCTCTTACGCGACTGTGCCGCATTGCCGCCGCTTAGTATTGCCACACCGTTTATAGAAATAGATACTTTCTCTTGATTTAGCCTTGCCCCAGACCTCCCGAGCGCGGCGATTATCCTACCCCAGTTAGGGTCTTCGCCAAAAAACGCCGTCTTTACGAGAAAAGACTCGGCAACGGCCCTTGCGGCCGCACTCGCCTCTCTTAGCGTGGCAGCCCCCTTCACAGAGACCTCTATGAACTTCGTGGCACCCTCTCCGTCTCTCACTATCATCTGTGCAAGCTCAAGGCAAACCGCTTCTATCGCCCTTGTAAAACCTCCGAGCCCGCTCGAGCCAGGAGCAAGCGTCTTTGCCCCGCTTGCTCCGTTTGCGAGAATAAGCACCATATCGTTTGTCGAGGTGTCGTTATCTATTATTATCTTATTAAAGCTCTTATCGACCGCCTTTTTAAGGACCCTGTCGAGCACACCCTTGCCAACCTTTGCGTCGGTGATTATAAAGGCCAGCATCGTCGCCATATTCGGGCATACCATCCCCGCGCCCTTTGCCACCCCGAGGATGTTTATCATTTTCCCACCTGCCCTTACCCGCCTCTTTACGAGCTTTGCAAAGCTATCGGTCGTCATTATCGCCTCTGCGGCGTCAACCCACCCGTTGCTCCTTAGCTCGAGCGCGGCCCTCGGCATCCCCGCCTCTATTGCGCCGATTGGGAGGCTTGCGCCTATAAGACCGGTCGAGGCGACAAGCATCTCGCCTTTCTTTGCTCCGATTGCCCTCTCGGCCGCACCGGCCATTGCCAGCGCCGCTATCTCACCCTCTTTGCCGGTAAAGGCGTTGGCCACGCCGCTGTTGACGACTATGCCACGCACGCTTTTGCGCCGCAGCCTCTTTATGTCAACGAGCAAAGGGGCGGCCTTTACCCTGCTCTTTGTAAATACGCCTGAAGCAATCGCAGGCGTATCGCTTACCATGAGGGCAAGGTCCTTGTTGCCGCTCTTTTTTATAGAGCATGATACGCCGCTCGCCCTAAACCCACGCACAGAGGCCAGTGCTTTCGTGTCTTTGGTCGCGTCCTTTCTTTTGCCCCTCACTCTACCTTTGGCCTTTATCGGCATGCTTTATCCGTATGCTCGCTTTCGGTTTTAAACGCGCGCAGACTACTTGCCGCAGCACTTTTTGTACTTCTTTCCGCTCCCGCAAGGACACGGCGCGTTTCTTCCGACCTTCTCTCCCGCTCTCTTGACAGGGGCCTGTCTGCCCTCTTCATTGGCCGCTGCGCCCGCGCCGCCGGAGCCACCCTCCTCGCCGCGGCCGAGTATCATCTTCTGCTCTCTCGGCTTCTGTTCGAACTCACTTACGTCGGCTTCCTTCTTTATACGCACCTTGAAGAGTTTTTCGAGGCTCTCTGCCTTCAGCCTAAAGAGCATATCGAGAAACAACGCAAAGCCCTCCTTCTCGTACTCCTTCAGAGGGTTCTTCTGGCCGTAGCCGCGCAGCCCTATCCCGCTCTTTAAGTGGTCCATCACGAGCAGGTGGTCCTTCCAGATATTGTCGAGCGTGTGGAGCATCATTATCTTTTCAAGGTGCGAGAACACCTCTTCGCCGTACTCTTTGACCCTCATGCCATAGAACTCCACGGCCTTTTCCTTTACGAGCTCAACGAACGCCTCCCTGTCTTTGACCTCTCTTACAAGCTCTTCGGAGAACTTCAGCCCAAAGCGCACCGCGAGCGTCTCGTTTATGCTCTCAACGGGCCACTCGCTCGGGCTCGCCTTTTCTTCCACGTGCGAGACCACGACGTCCTCGGCCACCTCGGCTATGAATTCCTCGACCATTGGCCTTAGCCCGCTCTCTGCGAGTATCTGCCTACGGTAGTCATAGATCACCTGACGCTGCCTGTTCATCACGTCATCGTACTCTAGAAGGTGCTTTCTTATATCGAAGTTATGGGTCTCGACCTTCTTCTGGGCGTTTGCCACCGCCTTGCTTACCATGTTGTGCTCAATCGGCACGCCCTCCTCCATGCCGAGCTTGTCCATGATCGTGGCTATGCGCTCGCTGCCGAATATCCTCATAAGGTCGTCTTCTAAGGAGAGATAGAACCGCGTGGAGCCCGGGTCTCCCTGTCTGCCGGCGCGACCGCGGAGCTGGTTGTCTATCCTCCTCGACTCGTGCCTTTCGGTGCCTACGATGTGGAGCCCGCCAAGCTCCAGCACCTTCTGCCTTTCTTCTTCGCAGAGTGCTTTGAAGTCTTCGAGAGTGGCCTCGTACTCGTCGTCACTCGTGTTTTTCCCCGCCTTGGCTGCGGCAAGGAAGTCCGGGTTTCCGCCAAGGACTATGTCGGTGCCGCGCCCGGCCATATTGGTCGACAAGGTGACCGCGCCGATTCGACCTGCCTGCGCCACTATCTCGGCCTCCATCTCGTGGAACTTTGCGTTTAGCACGTGGTGCTTTATCCCGCTCTTTTTAAGTATCGAAGAGAGCTTTTCGCTGTCTTCTATGGATATGGTGCCTACGAGCACGGGTCTGCCGGCTTCGTTCCAATGTCTTATCTCTTCAACGACGGCAGCGAACTTCTCCTTCTTCGTCTTGTAGACCAGGTCTGCGAGGTCGTCTCTTATCATCGGCTTATTTGTGGGTATGACCATCACATCAAGCCCGTATATGGAGTTGAACTCTGGAGCCTCGGTATCGGCCGTACCGGTCATGCCGGCAAGCTTGTCATACATCCTGAAGTAGTTCTGGAAGGTAATGGAGGCAAGCGTCTGGTTCTCGTTTTCTATTGTGACCTTCTCTTTGGCCTCTACCGCCTGGTGCAGCCCGTCGCTCCAGCGCCTGCCCTCCATAAGCCGCCCGGTGTGTTCGTCGACTATCACAACGCTTCCGTCCTTTACTACGTAATCTACGTCTCGCTTGAACAGGACGTGCGCCCTAAGTGCCTGGTTTACGTGGTGAAGCGTCTCGATATTGCGCGGGTCATAGAGGTTTTCAATCTTTAAAAGCTCTTCTACCTTGTTTACGCCCTCCTCGGTGAGAAAGGCCTGCTTCGACTTCTCGTCTATGGTGTAGTGCTCCTCGGCTTTCAGCCCGGGGATGATGCGGTCTATGGTATAGTACTTCTCGGTGGAGTCCTCGGTCGGACCGGATATGATAAGCGGCGTGCGCGCCTCGTCTATTAAGATGGAGTCGACCTCGTCTACTATTGCGAAGTTCGGGTCTCTCTGGACGTACTCATCGAGCGAGAACTTCATATTGTCTCTTAGGTAGTCGAAGCCGAACTCGTTATTGGTACCGTAGGTTATCTCGGCGCGGTAGGCCTCGGCCCTCCCGACCGGTCTTAGCTCGAAGTGCCCCTGCTCGGCATCCGGGCTTGCCGGGTCGTGGAGGAGGCTCGTATCGTGCTGGATAACGCCCACGCTCAAACCGAGCGCTCCGTAGACCGGACCCATCCACTGGGCGTCGCGCTTTGCGAGGTAATCGTTTACAGTCACAAGGTGCGCGCCCTTGCCGCCAAGGGCGTTTAAGTAAAGCGGGAGCGTTGCAACAAGGGTCTTGCCCTCACCGGTCTTCATCTCTGTTATCTTGCCCTCGTGCAAGACCATTCCGCCGACTAACTGGACATCGAAGTGGCGCATACCGAGCCTTCGCTTTGCCGCCTCCCTTACCACCGCAAAGGCCTCGGGGAGGATATCTTCAAGCGACTTGCCCGAGGCGATTTGATCCTTGAATTTGGCCGTAAGCGCCGGTAGTTCGGCGTCTTTCAATGCCTCCATATCGCCTTCGAGTGAGTTTATCTTCTCAACAAGCGGCCAAAGCCTCTTAAGCTCTCGCTCGTTTTTGGTCCCAAAGACCTTCTTTAGCACGTTTCCTATCAATTCAATGCTCCTCCAAACACACTATTGTCAAGTCATACTTTCAAACGGAATCCGCAATCACCGCTGCTCCAGGCCAAGTGCGAGTAGCGATAAAATATAATAACGTAAAGCACTTATCTGAAAATATTACCATACCGCCGGCTTTATTTCCACACCAAATATAACAAGCTACACTTGACAAGCACGCGTAAATTCAGATAACATAATTCAACAAAGATCGGCGTCGTAATGCCGCCTGAGCAAAGCTTCGGTGCGTACTGAAGTAGCGCCATAGGCGTGTCGACCCCTTTTTGTGGGACCCGACCTGCCTTTTTGCTCGCTCCATTGAGAGAGAGAGATCGACTTAAGTCCCTTACATAAGTTACTTTGTCACTCCCAAAAACAAATGATGACCCCAAACTCAGGAGNNTCTTGCGAAGATTCTCTCCGTAGTAATACTCATAAACATCGTAGGTTTTGCCGTACTCATCATCAAGGTAATCGACAAAGAGGAGAAGACGATTCTCCAGGAAAAGGCCCAGATGAGCGAGCTTATGTCAAGGCCCATCCTCCATGCCCTCTACAAGGACATGCTCGATGCGAGGGCCGAGATGGTGCGCTACCTCATAGAAGGAATAAAGACAATCGAGAGTGTCGAGAGGGTTCAGATTATAAGAAGCAACGGTACCGAGGAGGCATTCCAGGACCTAAAGACGATACGCGCTGTCGAAGAGGCGATAGGCAGTGTACCCGACATATGGTTGGCCGACCATCCGGATAAGGCGGAGAACGTCGCAAGAGGCACAAACACGGCGCAGTTCAAAGAGTACATGGAGAACTACTTCAAGGCAAACAGTTTGGAGAGCTACTACTACAAGGAAAACATCGACGGTGCGAGGCTGTTTACCTACCTCGTCCCAATCAATAAGCGCAGCGTCTGCAACACCTGCCACAGGGGCGAGTCTGAGATGATGGGTGTACTCATGATAACAACCTCGCTCGATGAGATGTACGCCACTCTCGCAGACAGCAGGACACGCTGGATACTCTACGGTTTAGTAATCGTTGCGATAATCAGCCTCACGCTCGCCTTCTTCGTGAAGAGTGCCACATCCCCGATAAAACAGACATCGCATATATTAAGAGAAATAGCCGAAGGGCGCGGCGATTTGACACGAAGACTCAACGTCAAGGCAAGCGACGAGGTCGGGCAGCTTGGCAAGTGGTTCGATACATTCATCGAGGGCATGCAATCTATGGTCAAGGGCTTTATCGTAACCTCCGACGAGGTCCGCACCAATGCCAGCAAGATAAAGACCTCGGCAAACGGGATAAAGAATGTCGCCCAGGCACAGATATTCGCAGTCGACGAAACTCAGTCCTCCATAAAGAAGATGGATGAATCGATAACTGATATAGCCGANNGTAAACGCAGAGAGCGCTTCTTCCTCGACCATCGAGATGTCGGCGACGGTCTCGGAGCTTAGCGAGATAGTCCAACGGCTTACAAGCTCGGTTACCGATTCCGCCTCGTCGATAAACGAAATAGCCGCCTCATTGAAGCAGGTCTCCTCTCACATCGACACGCTCCTATCAGAGAGCGAGCAGGTCGCCTCTGCGGCCACCGAGATAGACGTGACCGTAAAGGAGGTCGCGGAGCACTCGCGCGAGCAGGCCGAATTGGCCGAGAAGGTCAAAGAGGACGCGAGCACCATGGGGCTCGGAGCGATAGAAAAGACCAGGCGCGGCATAGAAAACATACGCGACAAGGTCAGCGGCGCAGCCGAGGTCATCGACAGGCTCGGCAAGCGGTCCAACGACATAGGACACATCGTAGGGGTCATCGACGAGGTTGCCGAGACTACCAATCTCCTTGCGCTAAACGCAACGATACTCGCGGCCCAGGCCGGAGTTCACGGCAGGGGCTTTGCCGTAGTCGCAGAGGAGGTCAAAGGGCTNNAAAGGGCTCGCCGACAGAACAAGCGCCTCGACCAATGAGATTGCAGAGCTTATAAAGCTTGTCCAGGAGGAGGTCAAGGTCGCAATAGACGCAATGAACAGCAGTCTCGAGAGCGTGGAGGAAGGAGTAGCCCTCTCAAGGGAATCCGACGTAGCGCTCTCGGAGATAGTGACAAGGGCCGACGAATCCTTCGAGATGGCGGCAAAGGTCGAGCACGCTACCGAGGAGCAGGCAAGGAGCATAGGGATGGTAACGGAATCCATCCACAAGATAACGGGTATGATTGAAGAGATAAAGAAGGCCACCGATGAGCAGAGCAGGGCCTCTGATGGTATCTCAATGACCACCGAGGGGATGCAGGATATAACGAGGCAGGTCGAGAGCACCACCATCGAACAGAGCAAGGGCATAAAGCACATAAGCACGGTCATCACGGAGGTGGCCGAGAAGATGCAATCGGTATCCGAAGCCACCAGCGCACAGAAAAGCGCAAGCTCAAACGTGCTTGGCGTCGTCAAGAGCATAAGGATAAAGACCGAAGAGAACGCCTCGCGAGTAGAGGAACTCAATGAGGCCGTAAAGAACTTAAACATTCAGGCGGATAACTTAAAGGAAAAGACCGATAAGTTCAAGGTCTGATAGCCCCAGGACCCGCCGGTAAGCAAAAAAACCTGCCCCCTAAGCTACTACTTCGGCAACATGCGCAGATATAAGCAAGCATGGCAGCCGCACTGAGTAGTCCACCCCGGAAAAGACAACCAAATATAAGGTAACAAAAGAGTAAGCAAGACACGGATTAATGAGGCACGACAATAGCGCCTCATACCGCATAGCCAATAAAGTGTCCTGGCTTTTAAGTCAAAGGAAACAGTCTGGCGGATTTATCTGGCGTGGTAACCTG
>JABAHQ010030813.1_pt1 | contig 10272 bp, 8 predicted proteins | sample 7062091 | NCBI WGS metagenome assembly JABAHQ01 (sample SAMN14534359, study PRJNA622989) | marine sediment metagenome | biome: marine biome [ENVO:00000428]; feature: marine pelagic biome [ENVO:01000023]; material: deep marine sediment [ENVO:00002113] | place: India: Gulf of Kutch | collected... | reverse complement strand
GGTGGCTTGGTGGGTGGGCTGCGTTGGTGGGCGTTGGGGTGGTGGGGGCTGGTACCGCAGCTTGGTGCCGGTGCCGCTATTAGACGGGGGCGGGTCACGTGGGAGGAATCCTCGATGGCACGGTGCTGGATCGCTTGTGCCCGTATAGGGCAAGATGATTCTTTCTTGTTCCAGCTGTTTTACCGCTACCTTTATCCACTGTTTCACGATGTCAAATTAAGCGATTAATGAAAAATAAAGATAAGGCTATTCCGTACGATAGACGTCATACCATCGGCTTTCAATGTTTTTTAACTTATCTTTCTTTCCATAGCCAGAGTACACCACTAAGCATGAACAGGAACGCTAGACCACCTATAGAAGGACGTTGTAGAAATGTGTCTCCTATAAACTCTAGGAAGTTCGTTATTACCGTCCTCCATCCTGGAAAATACGGTCCTGCTAGCCAAACTGTGGAGTTCACGGGAGAGTGGATTCCCTGGAGTTAGAAAAGAAGATAGGCCATTATCTTATGAGGAAATGATGCGCTCCCAAAACTTCTTGTTACTCGGTCTTGTTTTTCTGCTGTTGTTCCAATCAATCACGCCTTGTCTACTTGTACTATCACTCTCACAGAAAAATAAACTACACACGATCTAACTTCATATAGATCGGGAAGAAGACCAGTACCATGCCTTCCGTAGAAAGATATAACACGGTCTCCGTCTAGTCCGTGAGATTAGGAGATTACTCTGAGAAGCAGAGCCTAGATTGGAACAGGTTTTCCAGCGATGGTATTGCTAGATCCTCCAAAAGCTTTACTCTTTTAGGTTTTAGAGAACGTTCCACAACGCAATACGATTAATCCAGAAACCAATCCAATAACGAGAAATCGCCAGTTTCTCTTTGGCTTTTTTAAAACAGGTTCTACTTCATTATACTAATCCCAATTGGGAGTCGGTGGAATACATGCGGAACGAGCTCATTTCGTTTAGTTTGATAGGTTTACTCTTCCTTACAACCCTTAATGCCTTCCAATCGCCTCAGACGAGCATCGAGCAACTTGTAGATGAAACGAAAACAATAGATCCTGGCCAATATTGGGTTAACAGTGTGAAGATGGATGAAGGCGTAAGTGTGGATATCACGGNNTGTATGTGATGGATGAGAGTAATTACGATCAATATGAAGCCGGAAATTACGAACAGGCTGACTATTATTCCGCTCCAAGTGGTGAAAGTACAAAAGACCTGAACACCGAGTTCGAAGCTCCAAAGGATGGCACATTTTACTTTGTCGTCGATAATACACTCGCAGGAGAAGCAACCCCTGGAGGCGAGAGTGTTGATGTGCATCTGACAATAGAGGAAACTGGTGGTCTGCTTGGCCTTGTGCTTATAGGGGTTATCGTCGTGGTGGTCATCGGTGTCGTAGTCTGGTATTTCAAATTCAGAGGGAAGGGAGAGGCGGAAGAGGCTACAACAGCTTAAGGAGGTACTCTTCTCTTTTCTTTTATTTTTACATTCCAAGCGCATTTACTTTCCATGGGTACTTCGTCCGAGTTTGGGCTCATAAAGCAGTGAGTTACCCAACATAGCAAAAAAAAGAAAACAGTGTAACGCTATGCCGTTTGCTATTCCTTCTTCCACTTCTTGAAGTACAAGACAACGACAACTGCAACGATCACCACACCTACACCGATACCAATAGCTATCTCTTCCATCATGCCTGGCCCACCGATGGGGCTGGTATTCACCGTAAACGTGACAGGTTTCGTGCTCGTTTTTCCACTTTTATCTACCGCTCTGACATCTACCGTATGCTCGCCATCGTTTACACCAGTGAACTTATAACTTGTTCCACTCACTTGTTCCCATCCTCCATCGTCAATTTGCACCTCGTAATAATTAATGCCACTCCCCGCATCGTTTCCACTCCATTCCACGGTCACGCTACTCTTTTCAATCGTAGCTCCATCAGCTGGGCTGGTAATTGAAAGCGTCGGTGTTTCAGTATCCACCGTGAAGGTAAGGGTGGGATCTCTAATGTTTCCTGCCCAGTCGTAGGCCCAGACCGTGAAAGTGTGTGTTCCCTCCGCGAGATTTGAAAATGTCTTATTCGCAGTGGTCTTATTATACCATGTACCACCATCAATCCGCCATTGGAAGACTTGTATCCCGGTGCCGGTGTCAGATCCCCTCCACTGAATCGAGGGGCTCGTAGTGTTAAAGATAGTCTTATTTGGTGTGAGATAGCTAAAGTTTGGCTTGATAGTATCAACTGTGAATGAAACGCTGATGGTTGAACCGTTATTACCTGCCAAGTCATAGGCTTTCAGATGGACCGTGTGCTCCCCCTCTGGTAGATTATTAAACAGATAACTTGTCGTATTCCCAATAGCTGTCCAGGTGCCTGTATCGTTTTTCATCCAGTACCCTTGGATACCCGTGCCACTATCCGTGGTAGCATTCCATTCTACCCGTACATTGTCCGTACTTACATTGGCTCCATCTGCTGGGGCTGTTATGGAGGGGGTTCCAGGGGGTTCGGTGTCAATGTAAAGTGTTCTCTCTTCTGTGTAGGTTGCAGATCCTGATGCATCCCACACTCCGATATTCCATGTGTACACACCGTTCTCGAGATCAAGCGTGGTTTCGTAGATATCTTGGTTCTCGTTGTACGTTAAGTTGTAAGCAGAGTTATTAATGTGAAGTTCAACGTAGGCAACACCGCTTTCGGGGTCGTTCGCTTCCGCGTTGAAGGAAACCGTATTGCTATCAGTATATCTGTCATCTGAAGGACCTATGTTATTGATGGTGGGGAGTGTATCGTCGTAGGCTGTTCCAATACAGTAGACAGGATCTGGTCCACCAAACAGTATCAAGTCTTTCAGGCCGTCCCNNACTAATGCCTTCTATAGGGCCAATTTTGTTAGTCTCCCAGATGACGGAGCTTTGTGTTTCATTGAAAGAGATCAAATACGTTGTGAGTTCTCCTGAACTATCCATGGTACAGACTGCTACCTCGGAAAGGCCGTCTCCCGTAATATCGCCTAATATAGCCGTATCAAAAAGATAATACCCGTCAATATGGGTAGTGTAAAGCATATTCCCACCAGTTGCATTATAAACCGCGATTTTTCCATTATAGACCGAGAGGATCTCCTTGTAATCGTCATTGTTTACGTCGATAACCGTTTGTACTGACGAAGTTGCTCGATCAACGATGTTTTTCCAAGCATATCCAACTTCATCTGCTGGGTCGCTATCTAAATTGGTGATAACCTCAAAACTAAGCGTAGTCATGGTCGAATTCTCTTTCGTGAGCAAGAAATATCGCCCATACGGGTTTTCATACGGATACAGCTTGACCGTGTCGGAATCGCTTGAGTAGAGGAGATGGCCCCATTCCAATTGGGTACCGTTCTCAGCTAACAATTCTAGGTCATAATCACCAGTATCAGGGTTTGGAAAGACCCCTACCACTCGGTTGGAAACCGTGAGAAGATCTTTATAGTGAGCATACTGAGACGAGGCATACTCGAGCGTGTGATTCCATGCTTTATTGCCAGTTGAAAGGTTATAGCTTAGAATGTTCGTCTCATCACTTACGAGCGTCACATTTCCCTGGAAAGGTTGAAGGAATTGCACATCCACAAGGCCGCTCACCGTTCGGAGCAGATTCAAGTCCGTGTCAAACACTTGAAAGCCACCATACGCGGACACAACGATACGGTTATTGAGGTACACCGTCTCTCTTGGTTCATAACCGAGAGAAGATGTCACAGCAATTTGTGACCCGTTTTTCCCGTTAAGAATAGTGAGATTTCCATCACCACTCATACTTGAGGCAAAAAGAAACTCATCATACCCATCACCATTAAGATCAGAAAGCTTCGTCATATCCTGCCCCGACTCGCCAGTAATCTTTTGCGACCACAAGGAATACGAACGGTTTTTCAAGTCATCAGGAAACTGTACAGTAACGAAGGTAGCATCGCCATTTATGGTTCCTTTTGCTATTGAGGAAGAAGAAAGTATCACTTCAGGGTCGGCATGGGGACGATACCCATCCTTGTACTTCTCCACGGCGAAATACTCAACCATGCCAGTCGTACTGGTTCCCACATCCGTGACATTCAAGAAAAAGTCTTTGCCATCATTGTCTACGATCCTCGTCATATCAATGACTACTTTACTGTTGGAAAATGGATGGTCTCCAGCTCTCCAGCCAAGACAACGCTCCAATCCGTGCTCATCGATGATCGGATACATTTTTTTGGTGGTCAATGGCGAAGACGGTGTTCCTTCACCAAGAGTGATGAGTGATTCGTTCCTTTTTGTATGATCTATTTCTAATACAGCTAGCGTGCTCGGTGTATACTTTTTGGAGTCATTATAGTAACTTACATACGGAACAGCGAGCTTTTGCTTNNATGATCTCCAGGAAAGCCTTTCCCCCAAGAGTTAGCTATTCGAAACGCTCCATGATGAATTTCTCCACTCTCGTTATAACTGAGAGAATCGTTATAACCTACAACGGTTTGAGCATGATTCATTTCGGTCTTTGCTAGATTGTCAGTAGTCCAGATATCACCTTCTGTAGAATTTAGTTCCTTTAGGTCACCGAGTTGACCAGAATCCACTCCTATAACGCCCATATTACTATTTGCTATCACAGTCTTGAGACGGTTAATTCCTTCATCAGTTTCAAAGCTAAAAACTTGACCTTTTGTAGCCGCTCGATATAGAGGAGCCTCTCTCCAAGCAGCTTCTGACGGCCAACTTGTTGAATTATCATCTTCATAGGGCATAGTCTCCCAAGTACTAGCTCCCACCCAATAGATAAGATCCATTGCGTCCCATAAACTCAATCCCGTGTCGACACCCTTATTAATTTGATGGTAGACAAAATCAGGACTAAAGATCCTATCCCAATACGTTTGAGATGGGTACCCTTCCGCTCCACCTATCCAGTCTGCTTCTGAGAGGTTCCACCCATGCTCACGAGCTTCTTGAAAGGTTTTCGTATAATAGGCGGTCGCAAAACACGCACAACTCCCCTCATCCCCTTGATTGCCTATAGGAGGAAACCAAATAGAGGTCGACCAGTCAACCGCATCGGGAATAGAACCGCTAGTCGTGATCTTTGAAGATCTCTCAGAGACCGCCTCTAACTCTTCTTTACTTGGTGAAACCAAGCCAGAGGGATAGCTTTCATTCGTACTTTGTCGTTCTTGTGGAATATTAGTCCTGTCATTAATGCTGTTTTCAGGCGTGGTTGGTAGTGAGTTCTCGTTATCCTTCTTTGCACTCTTTATTAGTTCAATTACGTTTCCACTACTGTCTTTTTCTACTATTCTCTCGTTTTTTCGTGGTGAAGAACCAGCCAAACCAGAGGCGAGTGGCTGAAGCAGTAGAAGAGAGAGAATAGCAACAGAAAATAGTTTCTTGGGTTTCATCCCTAAACCCATTAAGTATAAGATTTCTTTTTTAAAAATGCGATAAGAAGAGTTACCGTTCGAAAAGCTTTCCCTCTATCTTATCGTCAAAATTAAATCTCTACAATCCCTACTATCTAAATAGGTCCTTGAGTGAAAAAATCCTAAAGAACAGGGTTTCTCACATGGAAGATAAGGAAAGAAAAGAGAGTGGAGAACCATCCAATCAGAAAGAGAAAATGAGTAAAAATTAGTGTTTCTCTGTATTTCACCCAATTTTACGACACACCCTTACCCTTGACAAAAAGTATGGCACGACGAAAGATGTTACGTTAGACTATGAGGGTTTCGTTTCTTCCTATAGGAGAAACGAATGAATAAGGATAAAACACTTACCCCTTTCATCAAAAGCTTGATGATACCACAAGGAAAACGGAGTAAAAGAAGAAAAGAGTTAAACAGTGAGAGAACCGTGATCAAATCAACGACTACTCCCACGGGCATACTTTAGAAGAATAACCTATCCCGATTCCCGTAAAATCTTCTTCCCTTTCTCCGTGAGCCACACTCTTGACGTTTGCGTCCGCTCTATAAACTCCGTTGCAATGTACCCGTCCTCCTCCAGCTTTTTCCGTCGCCTTCTTGCCGTTCGAAGACTCTTTTGGATCCTGTTTTTGATGGACGCATCCAGTTCCTTGATCATCACCGCACTCTCCCCACTGCTCACCTCTCCCTGTTTCCTCAACCAGTCAAGATCCGCTTCAAACCCCTCGTAGGACTCAGGCAGTTCCTCCGCTTCCCCTACTGCAAGCTCTTCTGTTTCCTTTTGTTCTCCCTCGTCCGTTTGACGTGGTACTTCCTTCGTTGCTGGAGGAGCTACTCCTTCTTCAGTCTCATCCATTCCCTCTGGAAGGCTGGCCTCGGGCATCTCTTCGATTCCTTCTATGTCGGAGAGATATTCTTTTTCTTCCTCTGCTACCTTCTCTTCCAGCTCATCCCTCGGTTCCCCTCCGAGGGCCTTTACCACGGCGAGTTTGAAGGAATACTTCCCGTCAACCCTATTAAAGGCCTCTCTGATTCTTTCTACTGTCTTTTTTACCTTAGGGGTTACCTTTCCAATCGGTTCGGCGTACACGTAATGCGTTTTATCCCGCTTCTTTACTTCAGCGGCAACAATGTTCAAACTCTCTGATCGTAAGACGCCAGTCTCCTTTCCCATAGCGGACAGTCCAGTGACGGTTTTACTGGCCATGCCGGGGTCTGAAAGCAGATCTGTCTGTGTTGAATAGCCGATAGTATAGCCAAGCATCGGACCGATCGTTCGGAAAGCCAGCATCCCTATCGTTTTCATCCCTTTCGCATACATAGCCTCCATCAAATCGTCTGGGAGCGTTAGGATCTCTGTTCCAATGTCTTCGCCTAAGTCTTCCCACTCGTACGAAGGCTCTATCCCCAGGGCTATGAGGGTATCGCGATTCACTTCGTAGAGACCTTGCACATTCGTGGGTTCGATGAGACCGAAGGCTACAGCAGCATCAATCCACTCTTTAGAGACGCCAAAATCGTCTTTCGTAAGCACGGTAAACTTAGCTATATCTTCCAACACCTTAGGACGACTCAACAGGGGATCGGAGAGATCGCGTCTCCCCCCGACCGAGGTAGTGATCCCAAGTGTGGTCCGCTGAGCTTCCTCCTTCGCCTCTAGTCTTTTTTGTATCCGTTCGGCCCGTTTCCTCTTTTCCACCCTCTCCCGTTCTTTCTCTGATTGCTTGGTAAAAAGATACTTCCACCAGCCACTATACCAGTATAACGCGAAGGCGTTTACCGTAATCAGTACGAACACGAGATCAATTGAAGAGACGGCGAAAAGAGGGAACAAAATGGCATCCACAAGTATGAGCGCGACCAAGAACGTCTTACGCATTAGTGGTCACCACGCTCCTTCATCTTTTTGTAACTTATAGCAGCGAGGATACAAGCTATCGCTGTTAAGCCAATGCAGNNATGCAGACCCACCCAACAAGGCCGATCGCTTTGAATATCCCGCCAAGGATGCCTCCATATTCTTCTCCTTCTTCCACGTTGACGGTAAACTCGTACGTGAAAGAAGCCGTATGGTTCACAGCAGCGCCCCTTGGGTGTGCATTCCCCAAGGCACTAGCTGAGTAGCTTGTCTCTCCCGTCGCGACTTTATCGTAGACGATGAAATCAACGATGTAATGTCCGTTGGCTAACTTGGTAAAGTTAATTGAGGACGCCGTTGTATTCTTGTAACGCTCTCCCTCCAGAGAATAACTAATGACCCCCACACCTACACCCGCATCACTAACAGTATACCTGATTGTTGGCGAGTCCGTGGTAAACGTCTTGTTTTCTGGAGTGATAAATGTCATCGTTGGGGGTTCAAAATCTACTAATATGAGCGTTGGAATTGTTCTTGCGTTATGCAGCCGATCAACCGCTCTGACGTTCAGCGTATGTTTTCCTTGACTGAGATTCGTGAAATGATAAGCGGTGGTCGTGTTTGGTAAGGTGACTGGTGTCTGCGTATCCACGAACACTTCAAAGTGATCGACCCAGTATTCATCGTCGCTTGCCCCCCATTCAAGGGTAAAATTCACCTTTTCCTGCACACTCTTATTGGCTGGATGAACGGTAATATCAAGTTTCGGCTTCTTGAAATCAACCGAAACATCCAATGAGACGGTGGCGTTATTATTGGCCCGATCCACTGCTAAGATCTCCACGAAGAAAGTTCCCACCGAGCTGAATGTGTGAGAGAACTGCTCTTGATAAATCTTCGCGCTCCAATTACCTCCCCCCACCCGAGAACGATAGNNAGATCAACGGTAAAGGTTACATCTTCAATCTCCGTATTGCCAGCACGATCAAAAGAACGAATATAGACAGTATGTCCTCCCTCAGTCAAAGAGGGAAATGTGTGGGTTTCCGTATGCTTCGAGACGTTATTCCAACCAGCGTCATCGAGCTTATAGCTATACCCTTCAAGCCCATACTTATCGCTTCCAGACCATTCGACCTCCATGAAGGGAGATCCCGTGACATTCCCATCATCTGGAGACGTAATCCCTAGGTCAGGATCGGTGTAGTCATTCGTGAAGTGAACGCTTGTCGTATTGCTATGAGAGACCCAATTTACAGCCTTTACATCCACATCATGGTCAATTTCTCCAAGATTATGGAATGTATGGCTTGTGTCTTCCGCTTTTATCCAATCTCCTCCATCCAAGCGTACTTCATAGTATTCAATTCCCGTATACGTATCAGCAGCACCCCACTCAACCGTGACGCTACTGGTATTAAGGTAACGTCCATCCGAAGGAGAGGTAATATAGACTACTGGCATCTCTTGATCCACTGTTACGTTAATCTGCGTCGTATTGGTATTTCCTACATCATCGTATTGACGGATGGTAATGGTTGCCGTTCCATTCTTGTGAAGGTGCAAGTCATAGCTGTCATTCGTGGTATTCCGCCTGAAACTTGAATTTACATAAATTGCTGAGTGATTGAGTCCGAAATCATCCGACTTCTCCCCGTTTATCGAAAAAGTGGTGTCTGTTATGTTCTGGTTGTTCGTGGTGGTAAAGTCCACGTTTGGAGGGTCTCTGTCGAGATAAAGCTTTTTCCACGTAGCATTCGTGTCACCCTTCGTGTCGTTACACCAGACGGTAATGTTATAGGTTTCACTTGTGTCATTAAAAGTCATTGAGTGCGTGGTAGAAGTCTCGTAAGCCTGGTATGCGACAGATCCGTTAGAAAGATAGGTAATTGCGAGGTTCCACGTATCAATACTGTAGATGTCATCGCTGCCTGAGAAGTCAAAGGTTCTTGAAAGTTTATTTGAATAGGTATTGTTCTCAAGAAAGATCTTCGGTTCCAGCAAGCCAATGACATAGTTAATCCAGAAGTAACTCTTAATGGCGGTTCCACAGATACTTGCTTTAAGGCTTACATTATACATGCCCTCAAGTGAGGGAGCGAAGTCGTAGCTGAACTCTGAACTCCCCTCCGTATGGCTTTCTTCCAGTTTTTCAGTTCCATTTATGCGGAGTGAAACATTTGCTTCATCGGTAAAAATTAGATCCCACTTGACCGTATATCCTTGATAGGTATTGTTAACATCTGCGTCTCTGGAACAGAAGTTGGAGGGATTCGTGAGAGCCATTGAGAAAGCAGAATATTCCCTGTGAACTGCCATCTTTGAGTCGTAAAAGAACGCAATTTCCTTATCTCCAGAGTCAGACATGTTCCCTCCACAGATCTCCTTTGGAATGCCCATCGTGGGAGCGGTAATTTCCTTGACTATTGAATTCTTGGAGTTGTATTCGACAACTACCACGCCCTCATCGGTAAGCACGATGATCTCCTCCATCCTATCGTCATCCGTATTTGCGACATCGTAGGTCTGAATAGTAGTTCCCGAAACAGAGGAGATGTTATAGTAGTAATGCGGATTTGGATCATCCCCGTTCACTACAAGGAGATGGGTTTTGTTATTAACGATGATATCAGCTTCACCATCATTATCAAAGGCAATATCCTCATCGTGGCGAAGATCATCATTATTCAGTTTATCGGGTTTTTTGCCAATAAGGTTGTCTTCGGCGGTCGTAATAGCAGAAGAGGAGTCCCCCTGAAATGAAATAGTATAAATGTCATCGACACTGGTGCAGGTGTTAGACGTGTTCTGTACGTGGAGATGAGTTTCATCGAGCCAATAAAGTTCCTCATTGTTATTTACACCAGCATTCGGAGGAATATATTGATCGCCAGATTACGGTAAAGGTCTGTCAAGAAATATTTACAAAGATTTTTTATAAAAAAGTTTC
>JABAHQ010011895.1_pt6 | contig 10275 bp, 11 predicted proteins | sample 7062091 | NCBI WGS metagenome assembly JABAHQ01 (sample SAMN14534359, study PRJNA622989) | marine sediment metagenome | biome: marine biome [ENVO:00000428]; feature: marine pelagic biome [ENVO:01000023]; material: deep marine sediment [ENVO:00002113] | place: India: Gulf of Kutch | collected... | reverse complement strand
CTCAAAATTAAGGATATGGTCGGCGTTGACATCAAAGCTGATGTGAAGCTTTCAGATCCAGAGTTGCAAAGTGAGGACATACGGCTGGTGGAGATGATCCTGTTGCCACGCTCACCGCTAATCCGCCGCACTTTAAAGAGCTACCGTTTTCGGGAGCGGTACGGGTTGCAGGTTTTGGGCATCAATCGCCACGGGGAAACGATCCGCCGGAAAATTAGCCAGGTGCCTTTGAAGACAGGAGATATACTGCTGGTGCAAGGTCATCAGGCCAATATTGCCGCCTTAGCTGAGGATATTTCTTTACGTATTCTGGGTGCGGTGAAGGAGAAACGCCTGAATCTGCGGCGGGCCCCCATTGCCGTGATCGCTTTGGTTGGCGCGCTGGCAGCAGCGACTTTTAAGCTCGTCTCCCTGCCCGTTGCTGTTCTATTGGGGACGCTTGTTGTCTTTCTGAGCCGTTGTCTCACACCGGAAGAAGCCTACCGCGAGGTCGAGTGGAGGGCTCTGATTCTCATCGGCAGTATGTTGGCCCTCGGCAGCGCCATGGAGTACACGGGCACGGCAGAGTTTCTGGCGGCGCAAATTGTGGCCTTGGGAGGGACTGGCAACCCGCTTTGGCTTCTCACTGCCTTTTTTGTTCTGACCGTGTTGCTGACCCAACCGATGTCTAACCAGGCTGCGGCTGTGGTCTTAGTTCCGGTAGCCATCCAAACTGCTTTACAGCTAGACTTGAATCCGCGCTCTTTTGCCATGATGATTGCTGTAGCTGCCAGTTGTTCCTTTTTAACACCGCTGGAACCGGCCTGTCTGATGGTTTATGGGCCGGGTCGTTACCGGTTTGTCGATTTCCTGAAAGTGGGTTCGCTGCTGACGGTGCTGGTTTATCTTATCGCCATCATATTGGTGCCCGTCGTTTGGCCATTGTCATAAATATAAAGACCACCGAGGTAGGGATTTCCCTACCTTCAGACAGGAAGATTCCCCATTGAATGCGTGTTCATGAAACTGTATAGTAATAAAGAAAGTAAAATACCGGGTTTCCATAATTAAAGCAGGAGGAAAAACCATGAGAATTGGATTATCGAGTCTGCTGACGGCTACAGCATTGATTTCAATTCTAGGCTGCACCACATCCTCATCGTCGACACCTGAAGGCCGCTCAAGCCAGGCTCAGCCCTTGGTGTCTATGGCCAAAGCTGACCTGGCGAAGCGACTGGATGTTAGTCCTGGCGAAATAGAGGTAGATACGGTTAAAGCAGTTGAGTTTCCAGACACCAGCTTGGGAGTGCCAGAACCAGGGGCGATGTACGCCCAGGTCATCACACCGGGCTATATCATCCACCTGACAGTTGGTGATACACAATATGAATACCACGCTGGTAATAATCGCGTTGTCTTCGCCCCGCAGAGATAGGCCAGGCCAACGCTTGATTGTTAAGCCCGGCAAACAAACTTATCGATACATTGTAAGTCAAAGGAGAGAAATCTTATGGAAATCACCGCAGCCTACGCAATGCAAATAGAGGTTCATCTTCAAAAATGGCAGGCTGAAATCGAGCAGTTGCAGCCTCAACAGGAGAAGCCAGAAGTGCAGGCCAGGATTGAACACTATGAAGACCTCATAGAATTCTACCATCATATCCTTGTGAGTTTGAAGACTGAGTTTCTATCAAACATGAGAGCACAGCAAAACATGGTCATCAATAAGCCTGGATTGCCCGCGCTTGCAAATTAAAAAGTCATTGTCCTTCATAAGGCTCTCAAGGTCGAGGAAAGGAGTTCAGCGATGAAGTTAAGAATAAGAAAAAATCTGGGTATGCTTTTACTGGGCATTTGGTTGATTTTGACAGGCTTGTTGCCTTTACTCAGCCTTAATATTCCTGAAAGCGGCACCATTATGGCCGTGCTGGCCATCGCCGCCGGTGTTTTGATCTTAATGGGGCGATAAATTCGTATCGAGTCCTTAGGTCTGATTCTTATTTTGACCGCGATCCTGGCGGGGTGGGCCTTGGTCGGCCGGCTGACCTGGATGTCGGGGCAGAAACGGAAAATAATTTAACGAGCCGATTAGGCTTAATTGTAGGCAGATGACAAGAAAATTGCAACCAAGAGGTAAGCCCGGCCTATTCAGGCCGGGCTTAAAGGGGTAATGGGAGGGGGGAGAGGATAACACATCAGAAAGTAGGGGCACACCCTGGGGATCGCCCAGAGCAGGTCTCGTACTTGCCTCTACCTTTATTAATGCTGCAACCCAAGTATAAACTACCCGGCAGCGTTTGGCAATGGGGAAGACTCCTAGGTTTAAGGTAGGGAAATCCCTACCCAACGGTTCGAGAGGCCAAACTAACTGGCTGGAGGGGAGTTACCGCAGGTGTTGCAAAATCCACAACCCGGCCATCCCAACCACAATCGTTAAAAGCAGATTTTTCGTCCGCCAGGCGACCATGATAGCCAGCAACCCGGCCAGAAGTCGCGTATTGTCCAGCCCCAGATTGATTTGGCCTTGAGGCATGAGTAGAGCCGGGACAATGATGGCCGTCAAAATAGCCGGGGGTACAAATTTGAGGGCCTTGAAAAAGGTTTGGGGGAGAGTGAAACGTCCCAATATAGCAATGGCTGGATAGCGAATCGCATAGGTGACGAGTGCCATACCCGCAATGAGCAAAAATTCATTCACACTTTCGTCTCCTGAAAGGTTGCCGGCTGTTGAGAACTCAGTTGGGGGGGGGGAGGCCAAATCCGTTCCACCATAACCCCGGCTATAATCCCGGCCAGGGCGGCCACCATCAGGCTGAGTTGGTTTTCCAGACGGTAAGCAACGACGGCCGTTACTCCGGCAATCATTGCCGAGACATAGCTGGCTCTATCTTTCAGCAGGGGAATGAGCATGCCGATAAATGTAACTGGCAGAGCGAAGTCGAGGCCCCAACTTAGCGGGTCTGGAATCGTTTGGCCGGCCAGGATGCCGATGAGGGTGCTGGTTTGCCATGTCGTGTACATACTGATGGCCGAGCCTAAAAAGAACCAGTGCTTATGAGGCGAGTGATCCGCTTGCTGATAGCGTTGACTGGCCACCACAAAGGACTCGTCGGTCAGCCAAAAGGCCAGGGGGGCTTGCCACCGTGTGGGCAGATGCTTCAGATGGGGAGTAAAGGTGACGCTGTAAAGCAGGTGGCGTAGGTTCACGACAAATGTCGTCAAGATGATCAACCAGGCCTGCGCCCCGGAGCCAACCAGAGTAGCGGCAATAAATTGCGCCGAGCCGGCAAAGACAAAAGCAGACATCGCCATAGTCGCTCCTGGACTTAGGCCACTGGTCAAAGCCAGAGCGCCAAAGATAACGCCAAAAGGAAAGACCCCCACCAGTAACGGGAGGGTGTTTTTGAGGCCGGCCAAAAATTCGGCTTGAGGGGAGATGGTAAGGGAACTTTGGGCCATAAAGCGTGTTTAAAGGTCGAATAGCGGATGTTGAATTTACCCGCCTATATGATAGGCGGAAATTAGCGGAGATGTAAACAACCAATACTTTTGCTTTAAAGAGTCCAATTCGGATCACATCTGGCCGGTTACAAAAGCCTGGCTCGTCTCCCATGTCACGAGCTGGTTGGTTAATTGGCCTTCGAACAGGGCTTTGAGCTGCTTGATTTCATCCGAGGAAAGATGCTTTTGCAGATGTTGGATGTAAGAAGGGCGCTGATTGGCAGGGTTGGGGGTGAACCAGCGCGCGATTTGATGCGCACTAAGGCGTAACTCGGCGGCTTGGGTATCTTCGACGAGATGAACATGTTGCAGGCCCGCTCTTTCAAAGGCGCCTTGTAAGTCCGTAGCCTCCCAATTGACCATGGGATCGTCGGCCTGTTGGTAGATAGCCTCTTCAGCCTCTATGACCTTCTGAGCTATAGAGCTGCCCAACGGTTCCAGGTCAACCAACTTATGGAGACGTTGGGTATATTTGGGGATGGTTTCGACCAGCACAATTCGCCCGCTGGGGTTGAGGTGGGCTTTGAGGGCAGCCAGAGTCTCGGCCTTGTTTTCCAGGCGGGTCAGAATATTTCGGCCCAACATCACCTCAAATAAAACTTCTCCCTGCTCTTGAGCTGTAATCAAAGCAGCCAGTTCCGCCAGGGACCCTTGAAGGATAACCGGGCGGGTCAGGCTGTCCAGATTGGCCGCTTGTTGGCGCAAAGCCGTAGCGGTCTGTTCGTCGGGGGCTAAAGCCCACACCCCGCCCGCCGGGGCCCGGCGCACCGCCTCCCAGGTCAGAAGACCCGTTCCGGCGTTCAGATCCAGGACCAATTCATGGCGTTGGACGTTGGCCAGCTTGAAAAGTCGATCCCGCGTTCGCCCCAGATGTTGGCCGACATTGCTCAGAGTCCGTTGTAGCCATTGACTGGTGGCTCTCGGACCGCTGCGACTGTCGGCCTCCGACCAGGCCAGATGGTCGTCAACGGTTGGCTCCAGCATTGCCGCCAATTGGGCCTCGCGCCGCCGGGCGACTTGGTCTTGGATGGTCGCTTCATAGCCCTGATTGGTCGGTTGGTAGAAGGTTTTGCCCTGCAAATTGCCGGGCAGATATTGTTGGGCCACCCAATGATCGCGGTAAGCGTGGGGGTAGAGATAACCCACCCCGTGGCCCATGTCGTCTGCGTCCCGGCTGCTATCGCGGAGATGATCAGGAACTTGTCCTTCTTGTTCATCCTGGACCTGCTTCAGCGCGTCGAAGAAAGCCAGGGCGCTGTTGCTTTTAGGACAGGTGGCCAGATATAGGCAGGCCTGGGCCAAGTGAAAACGACCTTCAGGCATACCCACATAATCAAAAGCCTGGGCAGCGGCGGTGACAACGGCTAAGGCGTTGGGATCGGCCAGGCCAACATCTTCGCCGGCCAGGATGAGCATACGCCGGAAGATGAAACGCGGATCTTCGCCGGCGTAAACCATTTTGGCCAGCCAGTAGAGGGCCGCATCCGGATCCGAACCGCGAATGCTTTTGATAAAAGCAGAAATGGTGTCAAAATGGGCATCGCCATCTTTGTCATACAGCACCGCCCGTCGTTGAATAGACTCTTCAGCCACTTCCTTGGTAATGTTGATAATCCCATATTCGTCGGGCGGGCTTGTTTCCACGGCTAACTCAATGGCGTTTAAGAGGGCGCGCGCATCGCCATTGGCCACGTTGACCAGATGATCAAGCGCCGCGTCGGTCAGATGGATTTTGAGATGGCCGTAGCCCCGTTCCTGGTCGTGCAAGGCTTGGTAGGCAACGGCTCTCAGACCCTCTTCCTCCAGGGGGTTAAGCTGAAAAATACGTGAGCGGGAGACCAGGGCTTTATTAACCTCGAAGTACGGGTTTTCGGTCGTTGCGCCGATCAGGATGACGGTCCCGTTTTCAACGTGGGGCAGGAGGGCATCTTGTTGGGCCTTATTAAAACGGTGTACCTCATCGACGAAGAGGATGGTTCGTTGCCCAAACATGCCCAATTTCTCCTGGGCGACCTCGATGGCCTGGCGAATATCTTTGACCCCGGCCAGAACGGCGTTGATGGCAATAAAATGGGCGTGGGTGGTATTAGCGATGATCCGGGCCAGCGTGGTTTTACCGGTGCCAGGCGGTCCGTAGAAAATCAGGCTGCTCAACTGATCGGCCTGGATGGCCCGGCGCAACAAGCGCCCCGGCCCGACAATGTGTTCTTGCCCCACAAATTCGTCCAACGTTCGAGGCCGCATCCGAGCTGCTAAAGGGGCGGTTCTGTCTAGTGTTTTTTCCCGATAGTGATCAAATAGATCCATAACCGTTATTTTAGCACACCTGGTCTAAAGTGTCAGATTTGGGCGACGAAACCCAACAATTCTCATTTTGGCGCGAAATTTACCTTCCCGGAAGCTAAGAACGCTATTTCTTGACCAAAGCACCTCATGATTTTGATGTTTAGCTTGGCTGAAGACGCCTCGAAGCTTCCGGGAAGGTTATCATGAGAATTGCTGCGTATGCATAAAGCTACTTGCCAAGCTACTTCAGGCCGTGTACAATATTTCAGTGTGCAAAGGTATGCTAAGTAAGGGTATGTTGAAGCATAAGCGGGGCATCTATGGTGTATATTTTGGCACCGACCATGTCCTTCCCGAAGGGATTTACGATTGATCAAATCATTTCGTTTGCGAGATGTCATCTCGCTGGCTAAGTTACAAAACCAGGGTCAGATACTTGATTTAGAGGAACGTTTGGTTCACCCTCCTTCCCCCTTAAACGCGGCCCTGTTTGCCAGTGTGTTGCCCGCTATGTCGAATACCTCAACCTTCATTCTTAATTTTGCGGATGAACAAGAGCCTTATAGTGGGTTAATCCAGACACGGGATAGAGTTGGTCGCCCCGAGCAAGATGTGGTTTTTCTAGCACCCTCATTAGAGCAGGGGAATGGCAGCCATGCCGTCTGGCAGCGTTTACTGACCTACGTCTGTGTCAAAGCTGGGGAGATGGGACATCACCGCATCTATGCCCGTTTGGAAGCTGGACGAGATGAGGTTCAGGTCTTTAAAACCGTTGGTTTTTCAGCTTACGCCGAAGAAGAGATTTTCTGCTTAACCCCTGATCGTTTTCCTGTGGGGATGCACGATGCATTGGGTCTTAGAAAACAAACAACGGCTGATAGCTGGAGCCTGCAACGGTTATATGCTGCTGTCACCCCCCACGTTGTTCAGGTTGCTGAGGGTTTGGCTCAAGGACAGTGGCAAATTAACCATCGTTTTTTGAGCGGCCGAGGCCGCCGTTATGGGTATGTTTGGGAGCGTGAAGGGGAAATTTTAGCGGTATTACACCTTCGTTCTGGTAAAACAGGCTACAGCCTGAGAATGTTGCTTCATCCAGATGTGGCTAATCAGGTGGATGCCTTGATCCAGGCCGGGCTAAGTTTGGTTGGAAACTTACATTATCAGCCGGATAAACCGGTCTACAGTAGCCTCAGAACTTATCAAACAGAATTGGGGAGCGTCTTGGCAGCCTATGGTTTCCAGAAGGTTGCTACCCAGGTGATTATGGTTAAACATATGACCGTTCGAGCGAGAGATTTTCTCTCGCGACTTGTGGTTGCCTTTGAAACAGCCGGTGAAGCGAAACCTGCTGCCCCCGCCCCCTTTATCAAAGCAGAGGCTGTTCCACAACCTTCAAATGGGAAGGCGAGGGTTGAGAGAAGTGTTTAGAGTCGAAGATGAAATGACTTGCTTGGCTACCAGCCCTGGCAGACTTAATAGGTGGGCAGCCAGTTTCGCTCTGACAAATTTATATGAGCGGAAAGGAGAAAAGATTTACAATGTTCATTTGGAAGATGAAAGTGTGAATTACGGCTGTTTGGCTCGAGATGTCGGGCCTGACAGTGATATATCAAGTCGATGTAATTTCGTTGTTGACTATTGCCAACTAAATTTACGCGAAGTAGGCAGATATAATCGAATGACAACAAAAATAACCGATGACATAGACTCGTTGCTGGCGATTTTCCCGGTTGATATGCGGGAGGCCTTGGAAACGAGTGCACAGAATAGCCACTTAATCGAAGTGGTTATGGATTTAGGGCGTAAACCGTTCGCCCATTTCATAAACGGTGAAGTTATCCTCTCGGAGCGAGAGGTTCAACAGACAGACATTGACTCAGTTGTTAGCCGAATTGGCGAATTTATGGATGATAACCGCGCCGGTATTGAGCGAACCCTGCATCGTATCTCGTGCATTCGCAACCGGCAAGGGAAAATTATTGGCCTGACCTGCCGGGTGGGGCGTGCTGTTTATGGTACGATTGACATTATTCAGGACCTGCTCGAAACCGGTCAGAGCGTTTTGCTCCTGGGACGACCTGGCGTTGGTAAGACGACCTTATTGCGCGAAGCGGCCCGCATCCTGGCGGAAACTAAACGAGTAGTGGTGGTTGATACTTCAAACGAAATCGCCGGTGATGGCGATATCCCCCATCCGGCCATTGGTCGGGCGCGTCGGATGCAAGTGCCCCGCCCTGATCTCCAACATCAGGTCATGATCGAGGCAGTTGAGAATCATACCCCGGAGGTCATCATTATCGATGAGATAGGCCGTCTGGAAGAAGCAGAAGCGGCTCGCACTATTGCCGAGCGAGGGGTCCAGTTAATCGGGACTGCCCATGGCAATACGCTGGACAATCTATTAGTTAACCCGACTTTAGCTGATTTGGTTGGGGGGATTGATAGCGTCACCCTTTCCGATGAGGAAGCCCGTCGTCGGAATACGCAAAAGACTGTTCTGGAACGCCGCTCGCCGCCGACCTTTGATAGCCTGGTGGAAATTAAAGGCCAGGACTCTCTGGTCGTACATCATAATGTGGCCCACTCAGTTGATAATCTGCTGCGGGGCCGGCGGGTGTCAGTTGAACTTAGAACCCGTAACGAGGTAGGCGAAATTATTCTTGAGCAGGCCGATGCCTCTCAACCCTCGACCGAGCAAAAACCCCGCTCCAAAGGGGGACGGCATGCTCAATTGCAGTTGGATTCCTCAGGTCGCAGTTCTGATCAGGTTAAAAGATCAGAACTGTTGGAGCCGGCGGAATCTTTAGACGGCCGAACCGCTTCAAACAAAGAAAATGGCACGGGGGAAAAAGTTCTTCAACCGGTGCGGGCTTATGCGTATGGCGCCAATCAGGGGCGGCTAAGGCAGGTCGCCAAGTCGTTGCAGGTGCCGCTCGTCTTGGTGGAGTATCTTGAAGAGGCAGATGTGGTGATTACGGTCAAGAGTCACTACCGCAAGCACCCTCAACCGGTTGCCCTGGCCGAGCAACGCAATATCCCGCTCTATGTCCTACGGTCTAACTCAGTAGCCCAAATGGAGTCTTGTCTGGTTGATATTTTCTCGCTGAGTCCGAAGGAGATTGACCCCTTCGCCATTGCCATGCGCGAAACCCAGGACGCGATCAAAAAAGTGTTGCAGGGGGCCAAGTCGGTGGCTTTAAGCCCTCAAATTTCCTCGATTCGGCGACGGCAACATGAGCTAGTGCGCCAATCTAATCTCATCTCGCACAGCTACGGTCGGGAACCTAACCGCCGGGTGAGAATTTATAGTGAATAGAGAAAAGGAAAAAAGGTTCAAATGTGAGCTTATTCATCACCTTTGAAGGGCCGGATGGGTCGGGTAAAACTACTCAACTTCAGTTCCTGGCCGAGCATTTACAACGGCAGGGACATCGTGTTCTCTGTACCCGTGAGCCAGGGGGCACGGCCATCGGTGACCAAATTCGACACATTTTGCACGATGTTGATGTTAATAATACGGACATGGTCCCATTGGCGGAGATTCTCCTTTATTCCGCCAGTCGGGCGCAATTAGTGGCTCAGGTAATCAAGCCGGCTTTGGCAAGGGGGGGCATTGTTTTGTGTGATCGTTACGCCGATAGTACTTACGCTTATCAGGGGTACGGGCGAGGCCTCGATCTGGATGCCCTGAAAATGATTACCAACTTTGCCACCCAAAACGTGCAACCTGATTTAACCATTTACCTGGATTTACCCGTTGAAGTAGGGCTGAGGCGAAAACAGCAAGCCAACGCAGCCGGCCAGGGGGAATGGAATCGCATGGATCAACTGACCCTTGATTTTCATAAACGGGTGCGCCAGGGATATCTGACCATGGCACAGGCCGAACCGAGCCGTTGGCTGGTCATCGATGCCGAACAATCTGTCAGCCAAATTCATCAAGCTATCTGTAAAGCCGTAGCTAGAATTAGTGTGGATAAGTCAACCAATTCCAGTGACTATAAAAAAGATCTTGAAGAGACCTATTTAGGTAATTAACGAGGCTGACTATTATGAAACTTGTAACGAGTATCGTTCACAATGATGATGCCAGAACCCTGGTCGATAACTTTTTGCGTAAGGGCTACCGGGCGACGATTGTCAGTACCACCGGCGGCTTTTTGCGGCAGGGGAACGCCACCGTTTTTGTTGGCGTTGAAGATCATCAGGTTGATGATGTTTTAAACATCATTAAGAAGACTTGCCATACCCGCACCCAATACATCAACCCCCTGCCACCCATTCTGGAACCCGGCGAGATGTTTATCCCTTCACCGGTGGAGGTTGAGGTCGGCGGGGCAACCGTTTTTGTGCAGGCTGTGGAGCAGTTTCATCGTTTTTAATCCGGGTTGTGCTGAAGGATGTAGACGCACTCCCTGGGCGTTGTTCGGCGTATTGTTAGAAAGGTTGTAACTATTCGGGTGTGTTTCATTATCAGTTGTAGTATAGGGCCTTGTGCCCGTTATACGA
>JABAHQ010009550.1_pt1 | contig 10279 bp, 8 predicted proteins | sample 7062091 | NCBI WGS metagenome assembly JABAHQ01 (sample SAMN14534359, study PRJNA622989) | marine sediment metagenome | biome: marine biome [ENVO:00000428]; feature: marine pelagic biome [ENVO:01000023]; material: deep marine sediment [ENVO:00002113] | place: India: Gulf of Kutch | collected... | reverse complement strand
CGCAAGGTTTGCACGCCTATTTACAGAGAGTATTATAACCCAAGGTGCGAAATATGTTTAACTAACTGGTGGGCGCAAGTGTCAGATTGGTCTCTATGGCGTGCGTTTCTTCGATCTGAGCCACGATTTTGGCGACCCGTTTGGCAAAGTAGTACATCCGTTTAAGATATTCGATCAGTTCACTCTCAAGGCGAAAAGTGGCGACCCGTCTGGGCTCAGCAGCAGTCAAACGGCGGACCACCTGATTTTCAGCCTCCTGGGCTAACCGGTTTATCTCCGGTTTGGCGGCTATGACTTGTTCGGCCAGACGCGCATCAGAGTCGATCAGGGCCTGCAATGCTTGCTCAATGGCCCAGTAAACCCGTTCATAAAGTCGGTTAAGTCGTTCTTGGGTGGCGTGGCTGACTTGAACACCCTGGTTCAGTCGATCTACCCCGACCTCGACGACGTTGGTCTCGATCATATCGGCGATGCTTTCGATATAGTTGGCCGCGGCCAAATAGTCGGCTGCCTGTTCTTTCAACTGGAGGGTCGGCTCACTAGCCTGAGAGAGTCGGCCAAGATAGTGAATAATGGCTTCATGTAAAATGTCCACGTCATCGTCCATGCGGGCCAAGGTTCTCAAGTCTTCCTCAGTTCCCCGTTCCGCGATCGGCACGGCACGACGGGCCATACGTAAGGCGTAGGCTCCAAGGTGACCCAGTTCCAGCCTAACCCGGTCCAGAGCCAAAGCGGGTGTGTCCAAAAGGAGATCATCGAGATATTTTGGTTGGACCACTTCCGGCTCGACCAGGAGACGCTTCGGGATGAGATACTGCACCAGCCTGATCAAAAATCTGGTAAACCAGATGAAGATGAGGGTGTTGCCGACATTAAAGATGGTGGTCGCCCAGGCGATCTGACGCCCCAAATTCACCGCTGAGATCATGCGTACCCCCTCAGCCAGGGGGGCGATCAAAGGGATCCAAAGCAAAGCCCCCAAAATATTGAAAATGACATGGATCGCGGCTGTCTGGACAGCCGCCCGTGGTTGGCCGATCGAGGCCAACACAGCCGTGACTGAGGTGCCGATATTGGCCCCCAGGACCATGGCGATACCTGTTTCCAGGGGAATCAACTCCTCACCGACAAAGACAATTATCAGGCCAGTGGTGGCCGAGGAACTTTGGATCAGGGCGGTGAAGAGGGCGCTGACGATCATAGCCGGTAGGAGCTCGCTCAAGCGCCACATCAGCTCAAGAAAAGGGGGATGGGCTTGCAACGGCGCGGTCGCCTGACCCATGAGATCCATGCCAAAAAAGAGCAGACCCAGCCCCATAATTATATTGCCAAAATGCCGTAGCCGATCTTTTTTGGAGAAGAAGACAATGCCAAAGCCTACTGCCACCATCACCAGAGCATATTGGGTGATCTTAAAGGCAACTAAATGGGCGGTGACGGTCGTGCCGATGTTGGCCCCCATGATCATGCCGATTGATTGTTGCAAGGTCAGCATGTTGGCCGCGACGAAACTAACCACCATCACCGTGGTCACCGAAGAGGATTGGATGACGGCGGTGACAAAAGCGCCGGCGAAGACCCCTCTGAAGCGGTTATTAGTCCAGCGGCCTAAAAAGGACTTCAGGCGACTTCCGGCGACGACTTTCAAAGCATTGGTCATTTGCTCCATGCCAAATAGGAAGAGGGCCAGCCCGCCCAGCAGGCCGAAGGTAGTGGCCCCCCAACTTAAGGTATTGAATGCATACATAAAACATCCTTTTTAGGGAGAGGATTATCTGTGTTCAGTAATGAGGGTTAATTATAGCGAGCAACTGCCCCTACTCAATTTCAACTTGGACCGGCTGCGCCTGCCAGATATCCTCGCAGTACTGGCGGATGGTGCGGTCTGAAGAGAAGAAACCGCAGCGGGCTGTGTTGAGGATTGACATCCGAGTCCATGTTTCTTCGTCCCGGTAAGCCTCAGCAGCCTTATCCTGGCAATCAAGATAGGACTGGTAATCGGCCAGCAGCAGATATTCATCGCGCTGGAGGAGGGAGTCGACAATTGGTTTGAAAAGCTGTGTATTCCCGTTTGAGAAGTAGCCGGAGGCGATGCGGTCGATGACGGCTTTCAATTCGGCGTTATCGCGGTAGTAAGTCAGAGGAGTATATCCATTCGCCTTGAGGTCAAAGACCTGTTCGGCGGTTAAGCCGAACAAGAAAAAATTCTCTGGGCCAACCCGCTCCCGAATTTCGATGTTGGCTCCGTCAAGGGTACCGACGGTCAGAGCCCCGTTGAGGGCAAACTTCATATTACCAGTGCCTGAGGCTTCTTTTCCGGTCATGGAAATCTGTTCCGAGATGTCGGCCGCCGGGTAGATCTTCTCACCGAGGGAGACGTTGAAGTTGGCCAGAAAGACAACTTTCAAACGATCTTGGACATCGGGATCGTCGTTGACCACGTCGGCGACTGAGTTAATCAGCTTGATGATCAACTTGGCCATGTGATAGCCAGGGGCAGCTTTAGCCCCAAAGATGAAGGTGCGAGGCACAATCGCGCGCTCGGGATCAGCTTTGAGGCGGTTGTAAAGGGTGATGATGTGTAGCGCCTTGAGCAACTGACGTTTGTATTCGTGAAGGCGTTTGACCATGATGTCAAAGATAGAATTCGGATCGACTTTGATACCGTTGTGTTTGAGGATGTAATCGGCCAAATCGGCTTTGTTCTGCTGCTTGACCTGACGCCAGGCCTGGCGGAAGGAGGCCTGGTCGGCGTATTTCTCAAGCTTTTGGAGTTGGCCCAGATCGGTCGGCCAGTTGTCGCCGATTTTTGAATTGATCAATTCAGCCAGGCGGGGATTGGCCAGCTTCACGAAGCGGCGGGGGGTAACACCATTGGTCTTATTGTTGAATTTCTCCGGCCACATTTGGCCAAAATCAGGCAAGGTGTGCTCTTTGAGCAGCCGGGATTGCAGTTCGGCCACGCCATTGATGGAAAAACTGCCGACAGAGGCCAGGTGAGCCATACGGACTTGTTTCTCAGGGCCTTCTTCGATGATCGACATACGGGCCACCCGTCCCGGATCATCAGGGAACCGGGCTTTAACCTCAGCCAGGAAACGATGATTGATTTCGTAAATGATCTCTAGATGGCGGGGGAGCAACCGCTCGAAGAGGCTGACCGGCCATTTCTCCAACGCTTCCGGCATCAACGTATGGCAGGTGTAGGCAAAGGTCTGGCGAGTAATCTCCCAGGCGCGTTCCCAACCAAGCAGATANNCAGATAGTCGTCAACTAATATCCGCATTAGCTCGGGGATGGCTACCACCGGATGGGTGTCGTTGAGTTGGATGACCACCTTCTCTGGAAAGTGATCCCATTCCTCGTTCTTCAGCCGGTAGCGGCGGATGATGTCATGTAGGGAACAGGCGACAAAAAAGTATTGCTGTTTAAGGCGTAGTTCCTTGCCTTGGGGGGTGTTGTCGTTGGGGTAGAGGATCTTGGTGATGTTTTCGGAATAGGTTTTTTGTTCTACGGCCCGGGCATAGTCGCCGGTATCAAAAAGCTGGAAGTCGAACTCCTGGCTGGCTCGGGCGCGCCAGAGACGCAGCATGTTAACCGTGCCGGTTTTATAGCCAGGGACCAGGGTATGGTAGGGTTCACCCAGCACCGTTTGGCCAGGAATCCAACGGACACGATAATAACCACCTTCATCGGTGTAATGTTCCGTACGGCCGCCGAGTTTGACCTCAACCATGTCGTCAGGCTGAGGAAACTCCCAGGGGTTGCCGTAATGAAGCCACTTATCCGGACTTTCGACTTGCCAGCCATCATTGAAAGACTGTCTGAAGATGCCGAACTCATAGCGCATGCCGTAACCGACGCAGGGGATGTCCAGGGTGGCCAGGGAGTCGAGGAAGCAGGCGGCCAGGCGCCCCAGACCGCCATTGCCCAGACCCGGTTCGGCATCCAGTTCGATAATGTCATCCAGGTTGAAGTCAGAGTCGGCCAGGGCCCGGCGGGCCAGCCCGGTGGTTTCGGTATAGAGCATATTTTGGGTCAACTGCCGGCCCGGCAGATACTCGGCCGAGAGGCAGTAGACAAATTTGGGATTGGCGGCGAAATGGGTCTCGGTCGTTTTTCGCCAGCGGTCGATCAGATGATCGCGAACGGTGTAGGCCAAGGCCATATGGATGTCATGGGAGCTGGCTGTCTGTGCCCCTTGACCCCGGGAGTAGTAAAGGTTGTCAGCCAGGGCCCTTTCAAACGCCGCTACTGTTTGGCCGGTGCGACTATTCTGCATAGCATTCATTCGGTTTGTACCTCCAACTCTTTCTCTCGAAGATCCTGTAAGGGCAAGATGATGGCTAACTTTGGCTTTCTTCAGGGTTTTGTGAGGGGGTCTCCTGGGGGGCTGGCAAGGAATCCCGGCGCTGTTGTATGAACTGCTGGACTTTTGTAATCAGGATTTTGCCAGCCTCCCACCACGGAATAACGAGCTTTTCAGGCGCTTCACCTTCAGGGAGATAGGGAACTTCGCCCAGCATTTTGAGGTATAAGTAACGCATAATTTCTCGGGCCGAAGCAATCACCGGGGCCGCCAGCAAGACTCCCAGGATGCCCCAGACGGTGGCCCCCACAAAGACACCTGTCAGCACCACCAGAGGATGCAAATCTACGGCCTCACCTAGCACCCGGGGGACGACAATATTATTTTCAAGCGCCTGAAGAATCATATAAAAGGCAATGATAATTAAGGCGAAACCAATATTGTTGACTCCTAAAACGGTTGATCCTTTCAACAGGGCGACGATCACCGCCGGAACAGCCGCCAGGAACGGACCTAGGTTGGGAATAATTTCTAATAGGCCGGCGACAATGCCCAGAGGAAAGGCGCCCGGCAGGCCAAGCACTGTTCCACCCAGCCAGACAAAGGTGCCGATAAAAAACATCAGTGTCACTTGCCCCCTAAAAAAGGCTTCCCAGACTTTTCTGAGCCGCCGGAGCAAGAAGACCATCTCAACCCGGTAAGCTTGGGGGACGAGCTTCATCAAATAATCGTAAAATCTATGAGCATCTAAACTCATATAGATGGCCGCCAGAATGATGAAGATAAAGGTCACTACCCCGCCGACCAAACCAACGGCGATGCCGTAACTAACGACAAAAGCCGAACTAATGGAGTTAAGAATCACGGAAAAGGAGGGAAGCTGTGGAGAAATGACGGGCGTTGCAGTTTCCAGGAAGGCTAAGAATGGGTCAATAACGCTATCAAGATCAACATCAATCCCTAGCATCTGGGTATCGATGGCTTTGAGGCCCAATAGCTGGCTCTCTATCCACTGTAAGGTGTTATCAACCAGAGCCTGGTAATCAAGTTCGAGGAAGAATTTTACCGTATCAACGATAGGTGGCACAAAAATCAGGGGGGCGAGCAGGATGATAATTGTAGCCAACAGGTAGGTCACCAAGACGGCTATACCACGGGGGAATTTAAGACCCAGCCTGAGAAACCTGATCATTGGCCTGACCAGGAAGGCGATCAGGGCGGCAATGATGAGCAACGGTAACACAGCACGGCTGAGATAAAGGATGTAAAGGCCAAATATAGCCAGCCCTATTCCCACTAAGTACTTCGTTGTTCGTCTCCATTCGGTATCCATAATCTGCCTCACGCGTAACCGTTCAAAGGGGGCATTAGAAACCGGGTTTTTGTTGAGTTGGCCTAAAATTCTACATGCTTAAGTGGTTATTTGGCCAACGATGTTGGTAAAACACCCCAAAAACCCGGTTTCTTTTGAACATTCGATATCCATAATCTGTCTCGCACAGTAACTTAAGCTTGCTAATTGACATATGTATCCCCGAGGGTCCGATGCGCAATAGCAAACTCGCTTATCCAGTCAGTTGTTTCGTTACGAACCTTCATAATAACCCAAAAAGTGTGCTAAGGCAATTCGAGGTTGTCTATGCCTAAGGCTAGAGCAAAGTCGAGTTAGCCGGTAAACAGCCAGTCTCCGACCACCGACGGACGACCGTTGACCGCCGAAAAAAGCAATAATTAAAGGTCTACGGCGGTCGATGGTCAGCGGTCATGTTGGCTCAAGAAGCAGCTTGGGCATCTGTCTGATCTACTTTGCACCAGCCCTATGTCTATGCCCTACGTCTGAACGGACTGACTTTACCATGAATAAACCCCCAGGATAAGACCGGCCAGGGTGTAGTAAATCACTAAACCGGTCACGTCCACGATGGTAGTGATCATCGGCCCGCTGATAACAGCCGGGTCAATGTTGAGGCGGTCGGCCAGGATAGGAACGATCGTGCCGACCGTCATGGACCACATCACGACCATTGGCAGGGTCAAAGCAACGGCCAGGGCCACTTCCCACCTCGCATCCCACAAAAATAGGGCCAGGAAGAGACCTAAACCCCCCATGACCAGGCCCAACAGCAAGCCAACTGAAATCTCTCGCCGCCAGGCAGGGCCAATATTAGAGAATTTGACCTCGCCGACGGTAATGGCCCGGATAATAGTGGCGATGGTCTGCGACCCCGAATTTCCGCCTGTACCGATAATCAGGGGCACAAATGAGGCCAGGGCCAGGAAGGTGCCCCAAACATCTTCATAGACACGGGTAACAAAACCGGTCAATGCCCCGGCTCCGAACAGAAGCAGCAGCCAACCAATTCGTTTCTTGAAGACATCAGAGGTGGAGATAGCAAAGTAGGGCTGTTCAAGTGGCTGCGAGCCACCCAGGCGTTGGATATCTTCAGTGGCCTCTTCTTCAAGCACATCTAGGGCGTCATCGACGGTCACCACACCCAGCAGATGATTTGCTTCGTCAACGACCGGAATGGCAACATAGTCGTATTTGGCGATAGCCTTAGCCAGCTCCTCTTGATCGGCTGCGCCCGGGATGGAAACTACTTCAGTCAGCATCAGGTTCTCGATTCGCTCATCCGGCTGGGCCATCAGCAGCGGACGTATAGGGACCACGCCGATCAGCTTATGATCATTGTCAACGACGTAGAGGTAAAATAAGGTTTCAGCTTCTTGCAGCGAACGGAGATAAGCAATTGTCTCGGCCACGGTCCAGCCCTGCCGTAAAACGGCCACATCGGTGGTCATCAAGCGCCCGGCGGTGTATTTATCAAAGCTTAAAATCTGACGTACATCCGCCGCTTCTTCGGGCTCCATCAGGTCAAGTAAGCGGTCCGAAAGGGGGAGGGGCAGGTCTTCCAAAAACTCGGCCGCATCATCCATCGGCAACTCGTCGAGGATGTCAGCCAGTTGCTCATCGCCAATTTGGTCCACCAGTTCTCGGCGCGCGAAACCGCGCGTTTCATCGAGGACCTCGCTGGCCACATCAACCGGCAGTTGCTCGAAAAGGGCGACCGCTTCTTCTAAAGTCAGCTCATCCAACAAATCAGCGAGATCCGCCGGGTGATGAGGGGTCGTCAAGGATCGTATTTGGGAAAGCTTTTTCTCTTTAAGCAGTTGTTCGATTTTTTCCTTCTCGAGACTGGGCTTTACCGGCATGATCTTTCTTCAGCTCCGCTAGTTTAGATCTCAAAGAAGCTAGAACAATAAAAGCGGGCACGATATTCGTGCCCTTGTTGGTGGACTATACCCCCGCTGAGTCAATCATGTGCTTGAAGCATTAGCCCCAAGATTTTGGACAGGCAGTATGGCTATGTTAGCCTAAAACCTGGGACAGACGCCTTAGGTTGTTAAGACCGAACGGATACGGAAGGCCATCACAATGGCCACAATCCCCAGGATGATGCCCAGTATGCCGAGCACGAGAGGCAGCGATAAAGCACCGAGCAAGGGGTTGAAAGCCAGGATGAGGCCGAAAAGGATGCTCAAGACCCCTAAAATGCCAGCGCCCCACCCAGCCCCCATAAAGGCTTGAACCAGTCTGACGACGCCGATAAGGATCCCCTCGATACCCAGGATGAGGACGAGGGTAGCCGGCACCAAGAGGGCGCTCCACAAAGGGTGTTGGATGACGATGAGGCCGGCGATAACGCCTAAAATCCCGACGATCAGCTTCCAGCCCCACATCGAACTATCAACAAACATGCCCACCAGGGAGAGAATACCCGTGATGAGCCAATAGAACCCCAGCACTTGCACCAGAATAGGAATGGTTTGGGCTGGCGAAACGAGCAAAAGGATGCCGATAATCACGGCAGCGATACCCTCTAACAAAACCAGCCACCAAGGAATGAGAGGACGTTCCAAACTTACTGCTGCGGTCATGATTTTCCTCCTTTCTCCTTATGCTTTCTACAAAACCGGCGATTGAGAACCCACCGGATAGTCTCATTAGGGATAGCGAGAGTATAGTCCTTAGCAATAGAACTGTGCACATGCAAAAATTTTAACTAATGGCATGATACCTTATTCAGAGGATAATACAAAATATGCTGATTATGCTTAATTCACCAGCAATGAGGTCGTACTGCGTATTTCGTATTAATGTAATGGCAAAAGTCTATTTTTACGCAATACGCAATACGTTATTTTACATAAGACGCTCATCTAATTAAGCATAATCGGCAAAATATACTTGAACAAAGCTAGTTAATTAAGCTCTCACTGTCTGATCAAAAGCAGCCGCAATGTGGTGGGCCTCGGCGACCAATTCGGGGACGGCGTCGAAGATGGCCTGACCGCGCATGTCTGCTTCGACGGCCTGGGGATTGGCTGATAGAAAGCCGATAATAGGCAGGTCTGGCAGGTGGCGCTGAATGAAGTCACGGTCGGCCTGATCGCGGACTTTGTTGCCCACGACATAGCAGTGCTTGACGCCGATATCATCGGCCAGGCGGTTGATGGTCTGGGCGGTGCTCAAGCTGCGCCGACCCGGCTCAACAACGATGAGGAAGGCGTCGACGGCGCTGGCCGTAGCCCGCCCCAGGTGCTCGACGCCGGCCTCCATATCGAGGATCATGACCTCATCCCGGTACAGGATCAGATGCGTTACCAGGGCCTTGAGGATGGCGCTCTCGGGGCAGATGCAGCCGCTGCCTCCGGTATCAATGGCCCCCAGTTGCAATAAGCGAATCCCCCGATGGAGAATGCTGAAGCGGTCGGGGAGGTCATCTACGCGGGGGTTGAGGGTGAAGAAGCCGCCGGTGGTGCCGGGCTTCGCGCCGGTTCGCTGGTAGATTAAGTCTTCCATGGTGGCAATCGGGGCGACCTGGGCGGCTAATTCCTCGGGCATGCCCAGGGCATAGGCCAGGCTGGCCGCCGGATCGGCGTCGATGGCGATGACGGAATGCCCGGCCTCGACGTAAACGTGGGCCAGCAAGGCGGCCAGGGTGGTTTTGCCCACCCCCCCTTTGCCGGTAATGGCTATTTTAGACATAGGGTTATTCCTTTTCTCTGTGTATCTCTAAGTCTTCTCCGTGCATCTCTGTGTAATGAACAGAGTGATAGGCCCAAAAAGGTGAAGGCTTATGTTATTGTGACATTTTGACATTGTCAAGCTAATCGCTTCGGGTGCCTGGCGCGATGTATTGGACTCGCTTAAATGGCTTGACCTGGGCGCCAACGTTGTCTTTGAGCAGATTGCCGGAGACGTGCATCAAGGTGTCGTCATAGTCGACATCGATGCCCATGCTGGCCAGGCAGGGGTAATGGTGGTGTAACATGCCGGCCTCTTGTTCGGCCTCGTCGGCCGAAAGGCCGACCAGCCCCTGGGCTACATAGCGGGCGCAGCCACAGACGGCGTCACGCCGAACCTCGGCAGCGGTGATGCGTCGCGTTTGGGGATCGACGGTGATTTCCAACTCGGGTTGGCCGAAGTGACGGGCAAATGCGACGATGAGGGGGTGATCGTATTCAATGTGCTGACGCCGGCCAATGCTATAGTGGGTTTCGGTCAGCGAACAGAGGGGTTTGGGCGTGACGCAAGCTACGTCCATATCTTTAAGCCAGCCCCTTAATTGGCGGGCCAGGCCACGAGGCAGCCAGGCCTCGTTATCAACCGGGGCAATGACCGCCTGTGCGCCTGTCACCTGGGCCACGTCGGGGAGTAATTCGGCCACCCCTTTGTGTTCGGCAAAGGACAGGATCAAATCGGCCGCGGGCAAGGTATCAGGGACGTAATCTTCCGGATAGTCTATAATCAGGGGCAAAACGGTCGGAGCCTGCCAGATCTCAAGCTGCCAGGCTGAGGGGCCGTTTTCGTCGATGTTGTTCACGTGTCGCTGCCCGTATTCACCGGTGATGATGGCTAAGATACGCATACGGTCTCTCCCTTGAAAATAAGTGTTTGTAGTGACG
>JABAHQ010022276.1_pt3 | contig 10280 bp, 8 predicted proteins | sample 7062091 | NCBI WGS metagenome assembly JABAHQ01 (sample SAMN14534359, study PRJNA622989) | marine sediment metagenome | biome: marine biome [ENVO:00000428]; feature: marine pelagic biome [ENVO:01000023]; material: deep marine sediment [ENVO:00002113] | place: India: Gulf of Kutch | collected... | reverse complement strand
AGGGGGTCTCGATGCCTTTCCTGGTGCAATTGTGGGCGGGTTGGCTATTGGACTGGTTGAGGCATTGGTCCAGGCGGCCACGTATATCGAAGTCAGAAATTCCCATGAGATTGCCCCCTACGTTTTGCTCTTGATCGTCCTTCTCATCCGTCCTGAAGGCCTTTTCGGACAAAAACGCATCGAAAGGATCTAATAATGGCCGTTTTAAGACCAGCAGGTGATTTTGACACCAGTTACCGCCAGGATATGGCCTTGATCCGCCGCCCCTGGCATTGGCTGTTAATCGTTTTCGCCATCGGGGCTGTCGCAACCTCCCCACTTTGGGGGAGCGCCTATGTAGTCACCACCCTGAATCAAATTGCTTACACCGTAGTTGCTATCCAGGGCTTGAATATTTTGACCGGCTACACAGGGCAAATTTCGCTTGGTCAGGCGGCCTTTATGTTGGTGGGGGGGTATATCTCGGCCTTAATTGTTACTCACCTTGGCCTATCCTTTTTTATCGCCTTGCCGCTGGTCGCCCTGGGAACGGGCCTGGTGGGGCTTATTTTTGGTCTGCCTTCATTGCGTGTCAAAGGCTTTTACCTGGCCATGGCGACGCTGGCGGCTCAGTTTATTATTCCCTGGCTCACCCGGCATACCTTCAAAGATTATTTGGGGGGCTCAAATGGCCAGATCAGGGTGCCGATTCCTGAACTGGGAGGTATTGTCTTTGATGAAACAGGGAAATTTCTGTACATCTCCCTGTTTGTTGTGGTTATTATGACTGCTATCGCCTTTAATATGAGTCGCTCACGTTTGGGGCGGGCCTTTGTTGCCATCCGTGATAATGATCTGGCCGCCGAGCTGTTAGGTGTTAACCCGTTTGGTTACAAACTGCGAGCTTTCTTCCTGGCTGCTTTGTTTGCCGGCGTTGCCGGCGCTTTGAGAGCCCACTCTGAGCGAGCTGTTGGCACCGAACTTGGCTATAATCTGAATGAATCGATTTTTTTCCTGGGTATGTTAATCATTGGTGGGCTGGGCACAAACATAGGTCCTTTCTTGGGAGCGGCGGTGGTCATCCTTTTGGACGATACTGCCGTTCGATTCGGTCAGCTCATCGCCGCGACTTTTCCCTCTTACGCCTCTAACGTCTTAACTTCATTCAGGCCGATTTTCTTTGGCCTGGTGCTGATGCTCTTTTTAATCTTTGAGCCCCGGGGTCTGGCCTATCGCTGGACCTTGATCAAAGCTGCCTGGCGATTACGTCCTTTCTCACATTAATCGGGCTTGACCGCACGCGATAGATCCTATCATCAGAAGGAGGTGAAACACGAACGACCTGATCTCAGTGATTTAACCAATTCAGCCATAAAATTCCGTCATCAAGTCTCAATATGTTCTAACTTAAGGAGGGGTCTCTAATGAAAAAAGCTATAGCTATTTTTGTGGTATTGTCTCTAATTTTAACCCTGGCTCCAGCTACTTTTGCTCAGGGTTCCGTTGCGTGCGAGTCTGATGTTGTAGTCCAGGCAGATGACTGGCTCTCGAAGCTGGCCGACAAATCCTATGGTGATCCACTCGCTTTTCCTGCCATTGCTGCGGCTACCAACGCCATCGCCGCAACCGATGACAGTTACGCCACTATTGAAAACGTCAACCTTATCGAACCCGGCTGGAAATTGTGCATTCCCAGTTCCGCCGATGCTCAGGTTCTGCTACAAACTACAGGAAGTGGAATCCTGGCTCAAAGTAGTAGCCTCACCTGTAATACCAGTCACATTGGCGAAACGATTGTGGTTTACCAGCAAGCTGGCATTACTGGCCCATTGGCCACCATTACCGGTCCAGGTCTGATTAATGGTACCACCGATGCCATCCAGGCGATTAATGAGTCCGGTGGTGTGTGCGGGGCTCAACTTGATGTTGTCTTTACCGACACCGCTTACGTGGCTGAACAGGAACTGGCTACTTACGAAATTTACCGGGATTCTACCCCCAGGCCAATCTTCGTCTTAACCTACGGCAGTGGAGCGACAGTGGTGCTTAAAGACCGCGTTGCTGAAGACAAGATCGTCAATATCGCCGCTGGTCTCAACGGCCCGGCGGCCTATGATCCTCCCAATGGTTATACCGTCCTTGTCGCCCCTATCTACTCCGATCAGTTTGCCGGGTTTCTGAGCTGGGCCCAAGAAAACTGGGACTCGATCAAGCCGGCCGGGGCAGGGGATGACATTGTTGTGGGCGTTATCGGCTGGGATAATGCTTTTGGGACTGGCGCAACAACGCCCGAGGCCCTGGCCTATGCCGAAAGTATTGGCGTGACCGTATTGCCCTTAGAAGTGATCGCCCTTTCTCCCACCGCCGACCCCACCGGTCAGATTCAAAACCTGGCGGCCCAAGGGGCTAATGTGATTTACAACCAATCTTTGGCCTTCACCCCGGCGAGTGTCATTGCTACTATCCGCGCTCTGGGGCTATGGGATCAATTGGTCGTTGGTGGAGTCAATTGGAGTATGGACAATTCTATGCTCGGCTCACTAGGTGAGAATGCTGCTCTGGCCGAAGGTTATTACGGTGTTTTCCCTTATCTGTACTGGGACGATACTAATCAGCCCGCTGTACAAGCCGCCCAGGCCACCTTCGAGGCTAAGGGCTATCCGCCCGCCGACCATGGCGTTGGTTACCTGCTCAGCTATGGTGCTATGGATGCCATTCGCCAAATTCTGGTGCATGCCATCAACCAGGACGGCTTTGATAACCTGAGTGGCGAAACCTTCCTGAGCGCTATGGAGGATTTGGGCACCGTCAGCGCCGGCGGCCTCTATGATCTGAATGTGATTAACGGCAATCGGGCCCCGGACCGGACCCAGATACGCCAGGCTCAGTTGGATAGTGAGGGTAATATTGTTTTTGAGGCTGTTACCGATTGGTTTGAGTTACCCGATACTCGACCTCTCCCCCAGTAGACGACCGTAAGATCCGATGACACGGACCGATTAACTGAGTAGGCGTTTGGGGGAGCGTGCAAGGTGCTCCTAAGAAAAAAAGTGTTTATAGTAACGACTTCAGTCGTTCATGGCCTCGACTTCGAAGCCAAAAACGACTGAAGTCGTTACGACGAATTTTCATCCTCGGTGGTGCGCCTTGGCTCGTGATTGCGTCCCTTTTATTGTTTCCAAATAAGTAGGTAAGGTAATGCTCAAGATCAACAATATCGAAGTCATCTACAGCGATGTTATTCTCGTTTTACGCGGCGTATCTATAGAAGTGCAAGCAGGCCAAATTGTGGCCATCTTAGGGGCCAACGGGGCCGGCAAAACAACCACGCTGAAAGCCATCTCTGGCTTGCTCCACGCCGAGGATGGCAAGATTACGCGTGGCAGCGTCGAATTCGAGGGGGAACGTATTGACAAACTCTCAGCCGATCAAATCGTCAAGCGGGGCATTGTTCAGGTACTCGAAGGGCGGCGACTTTTTCGCCATCTCACTGTAGAGGAGAATCTCCGCACCGGCGCATTGACTCGCCCGGCGGACGGGACTTCTGTTGAGGATGATCTGGAGCGAATCTATCACTTCTTCCCTATCCTTAAAGACCTCCGCAGACGCACCAGTGGCTACCTATCCGGTGGCGAACAACAGATGTTAGTTATTGGGCGCGGTCTAATGTCTCACCCCCGGCTAATGTTGCTAGATGAGCCTTCGATTGGTTTAGCCCCCCTGCTGGTTCAGGAGATTTTCCAGGTTATTCAGCAGATTAACGAGGAATCGGGTATTCCAATTCTTCTGGTAGAGCAAAACGCGCGTCTTGCGCTTGAGGTGGCTGATTATGCCTTCGTGATGGAAACTGGACGGGTCGTTCTTGATGGGGAATCGGAAAAATTGACCCAAAACGAAGATATCAAAGAATTTTATCTGGGCATGACCCAGCTTGGCGAGCGCAAGAGCTATCGTGATGTCAAACACTACCGCCGCCGCAAACGCTGGCTGGGCTAATTTTAAGGTTCATAACAGAAACAATTATAGAATCTTGATTTCATGACATTATGATTTTATGAATTCATAAAATCATAATGTCATAATGCAGGAGAGAAAAAGGATTATGACCAGGCAAAAGAGGTTACAAAACATTGTGCACCATGCTTACGCCAATGCACCCGCCTTTAGCAAAATAATGGATGATGCTGGAATTAGGCCAGAAGATATTCAAACCGAAGTTGATTTGGCTAAAATTCCAGTCACCAGCAAAGATATCCTCATTCAGCAACAGAAAGAGAACCCGCCCTTTGGGGGGTGGTTGGCCGTTCCTCCTAACACCCTGCGCCGCATTTTTGTCTCTCCAGGTCCTATTTTTGATGCCCAAGGGGGTGAAACGGTCGGGCGAGAGGCCGCGGCCGAAGCATTCCGGGCAATTGGTTTTGGCCCCGGTGATATAGTCTTGAATACTTTTCTTTATCATCTGGTCCCGGCTGGGATTCTCCTGGATGATAGCTTGGCCGCCGCCGGGGCCACCGTTGTGCCAACTGGACCTGGCAATACCGATTATCAAGCCCAAATTACCCTGGCTCTTAAAGCCAGCGGCTACATCGGCACGCCTAGCTTCCTCAAAATCATCCTGGACAAAATTGCTGAACTGGGTGTGCCCAGAGGTGCAGTCCCGATCAAAAAGGCGTTCTTCACCGCCGAACCTTATCCCCAGTCTTTGCGTAACTTATTTGAGGGTGATTACGGCATGAAGACCTCACAAGCCTACGCCACCGCCGATCTGGGCTTCATTGCTTATGAACAGCCTGGCAAGCCAGGCCTGAAAGTCTCCAGCCAGTTAATCGTCGAAATTGTGGATCCAGAGACAGGCCAACCCCTCCCACCTGGCCAAGTGGGCGAAGTCGTCTGTACCACCTTCAACGAGACTTATCCCCTCATTCGCCTCGGAACAGGCGACCTGAGTGCCTTCACCGATGACAAAAAGACACATATTAAAGGCTGGCTGGGTCGTGTTGGTGACGCAGTCAAAGTGCGGGGCATGTTCCTGCATCCGGCTCAGTTGAAAAGTGGCCTGGCCCCCATCTCAGGCATAGGCAACGTGCAGGCTATTGTTCGACGACCAGATACCCGTGACGAGGTGAGGCTGAAGGTAGAGCTCACCGACGAGGCCGTTGACAGAGATGCGCTGGCAGAACAAATCAAGGCGGCTGTCAATACGGCCTGCCGCCTCAGGATCGATTACGTCGAATTCGTTCCTCCACAGGCGATTCCGGCTGATGCCCGAACCGTGGTCGATGAGCGTAGTTGGGATTAAGGCAGCATGGACAGATGGCAACTTTTGTGCTATCTTCCAAATGTTTTGGAAGTATGCTTAGCTATAAGCCTGCCAAAACCTGCAAGGTTATATTCAACTACACTAAGGAGTACCAGATAAAAAATGTCTAAAACATTAAAAGTTGGCATCGTCGGCGTTGGCGGCATCGCTCGCACTCATATGCCTGGCTGGGAAGCCTCCGAACACGCCGAAGTCGTGGCCGGGGCTGACCTGGTCGAGCCCGTGCTTCAAAAATGGGGTGAGTTACATAACATTAAAAAACTGTCCACCGACCCGGCGGATCTTTTCAGAGACCCAGACATCGACATCATTGATGTCTGCACCCCGAACAACTATCATGCCCCTCTGGCCATCGCGGCCCTGGAAGCGGGTAAACACGTCATTTGTGAAAAGCCCCTGGCCCCAACCCCGGCTGAAATTCGCAAAATGATCGCCGCCCGGGACGCTTCCGGCAAGTTGCTGATGACAGCCCAACATTTCCGCTTCCGGGGATCGTCGAAAGCTATGAAGGCCGAAATTGAAACCGGGGCATTGGGCGATATTTACCACGCCCGGAGCTGGATGCTTCGCCGGGCTGCGGCCCCCGTCCGGCCGGGCTTCATCCTGAAAGCTCATAGTAGTGGCGGCCCTTGTATCGACATCGGGGTGCATATTTTAGACCTGACCCTATGGTTTATGGGCAATCCCAGGCCGGTTGCCATCACTGGTGTCGCTCGGGCTGAACTGGCCCATCAGGACGGGGCTTTCAGCATCTGGGGAGGTCGCATCCCCCCCGAGTTTGACGTAGAAGACTTCGCCACTGCCTTTGTGCGCTTTGAGAACGGGGCCACCCTGGTTCTGGAAGTCAGTTGGCTTCTTCATCACGATACTGAGGTCGAAGATATGCAGATGTGGCTCTATGGCACTAAGGGTGGCTGTCACTGGCCCAAGTGTGAAGTTTTTCAATCCAATTACACCACGCAACAACTCTACAACCGTTCTTTGAAAATAACGCGCGACCTGATGGAACCTCATGCCCTGGAGTGTGCAGAATTCGCCCAGGCCATCGTTGAAGACGCACCTTCACCTGTGCCGCCAGAACAGTCACTCCAGGTAATGACCATTTTAGACGGCATCTATCGCAGCCAGAAAACGGGCGGCGAAATCCGTCTGGACTAGAATGTAAATCGGTTCAGATTCGATTTACAAAACCTGTTTAGTCTCGGACAAAAACCCCAAAACGCCCCCTTTTGGCTCTCAAACAGTAAATTTTGAGTCAAAAGGAGGCGGTTTTGGCTAAAATTTAGAGCACTTGTCTGGAAATTAAGCCAATAGTGAATCGGCTCAGATTCGATTCACGTTTAAACTTGAGCATTTGTCATGACTAACTTCGAACGTATCGAGTTACCAACCGGCCTGCCGGTTGGGACAGTTAACGTGTATTTATTTACCGAGCCAGAGCCAGTTTTAGTTGATACAGGCGTCAAATCGAAGGAGAGCTTAAACGCTTTACAGGCCGCCCTGGCCGAACATCAACTGACTATTGCCGATTTGGTCAAAGTGGTGATTAGCCACCCGCATATTGATCACTGTGGTTTGGCGGGCCTCATCGCCGCCCAAAGCCGGGCTGAGATCCATATTTTTGAGGCAGCTATTCCCTGGCTAACCGATTACCGGTCTATGTGGGAGCGACGCCTTCATTACTATCGAGATCGCCTTTTTGTTGAGTGGGACCTGCCGGCCGAAATAAGCCGGCCGATTTTGGATTATTACCTGACCATCGAAAATGCCTTTGATCTGGTACCTGCTGACCGGCTGAAACCTTTTAGAGCAGATGATTGGCTGATGATGGGCGACCTCGCCTGGCGAGTTTTATACACACCTGGTCACGCCGGCACATTGACCTGTTTTTACCAGCCAGACACCCGGCAGTTCCTCTCGACGGATATGCTTTTACCCACCACCCCTACACCCATCCCCGAACCGCCCCCCGATGACCAAACCGAGCGTGTGCCCAGCCTGCCCCAATTTCTCGAATCGCTGGCTGTGGTGGAAACCTTAGCTTGTGATATCGTCTACCCCGGCCATGGCGAACCTTTTGCCGACCACGAAGCGGTGATTCAGCACCAGCGCGGCCGCATTGCCATGCGTAAGGAGGAATGTTTAGGCCTGATTAAGCAGGGCCACAGCAACCTTGGTGATCTGTTGTTGGCTATGTATCCTCACTATCCGCCCCAATACCGTTTTGCCGGGTTATGGATGTTGATTGGTTATCTCGATTTATTGCGGGCGGAAGGCCGGATTAAGTTAGTGGAGCTGCCCGGTGAAGAACCAAAAAGATTGAGAATCGTGCCTAAGTAGGACTTTGTTCTCGGGGTAGGAGATCGGTTATTAAAGTTTTAGTGGTTGGTGCGGGTGCAATCGGCTGTCTCGTCGGTGGCCGCCTGGCGGCTGCCGGATGTGAGGTGACCTTGCTGGGCCGGGCCAGGTTGGTGAATGTGGTCACGGCTCATGGCTTACAGCTCCAGTGGCCTGATGGTCGCCAACAAACAGTCTATCCCCAAGTTATTGAAAACCTGGCCCAACTGGATCGCCTTTCGGATTTCGAGTTAGTCTTAATTACGGTTAAGTCTTTCGACACCGCGACAGCCGTCGGCGGATTGAGCGGACGATTGTCTCCTGGGGTCCGCCTCCTGTCATTACAAAATGGCGTTGGCAATGAAGAAGTATTGGCGGCGACGGTTCCTGGCCAGCCTATTATTGCCGGGAGCATCACTCTGCCGGTAATGGTGCCCCAAACCGGAGTAATTATTGTCTCCAAAGGTAAAGGGGGCATTGGGCTGGCCCCCTTTTCTGAGGGAGTTTCCATCGCCGACGTGGCCCGACGATTACGTGATGCTGGCTTTACCGTTGCTACCTACGCCGACCATCGCAGCCTCAAGTGGTCAAAACTGATCCTGAACTTGACCGCTAACGCCTCATCGGCGATCCTGGATATGCCCCCCATCCAGAGCCTGAGCCATCCTGAGATCTTCGATTTAGAGATTGCAGCCTTACAGGAGACATTGGCTGTGATGCGAGCGCAAGGGATAAAAGCGGTGCCCCTGTTTGGTTATCCTTTACCCCTATTGGCTTTTGCTTTACATTGGTTGCCCAGGGCAGTTTTGCGTCGCCTCTTGAGGCCGATTATGGCTGAGGGAAGGGGTGACAAATTGCCCTCTCTGCAACTCGATTTGCGGCAGGGCCGTAACGAATCAGAGGTGACTGTGTTAAATGGGATTGTGGCCCTAACGGGTGAACGTATAGGCGTCCCGGTGCCGGTCAACAAAGCCTTAAGTGATATTCTCACCGGTATCGTAGCCGGAGAGATACCCTGGATTAAGTATAAAGGAAACCCCCAGGTGTTGTGGCAACAAATACAACAAGGGCGATGACATCCTGGGTAGGGCATAGTTCATCAATCCCACGTACCACGCACTACGCGCACCACGAATTGAAACCTGACTGGCAATGAAACCTAACCAGAATAGCTATCACATTTCCCTTTCTTCTTGCTTGTTATCTGTCAGCTTGGTATACTCAGGACCAAATTCGTGTGTTTGGCCGATAAATCAATAGTCTCAGCGGGAGGCGATGATGTCTATTATATTGCCGATTGTTTTGATTGTGATAGGATACCTTTTTGGTGCTATACCGGTTGGCTATTTAATTGGTCGCTTGTGGGGAGTTAACCTTTTAGAATCTGGTAGCGGCAGAACTGGGGGCACCAATGTTTTACGAACGGCCGGATTATTAGCAGCGACATTGACCATTTTGGGCGATGCCTTTAAAGGGGTCATTCCCACTTATGTGGCCGTAAACATTTTTCCAGGCCAGCCCTGGATCGCTGCTCTGGTGGGGACGGCGACAGTTTTGGGGCACAATTACTCCATCTTCTTGAAGTTTAGGGGTGGGGCAGGCGGCGTGACAGCCCTGGGAGCGTTAGCAGCTTTGTCTGTCTATGCGGCCTTGGTAGCCAGCGTAGTAGCCATCCTGGCCATTGCCATCTCACGCTATGCCTCTATGGCGACCTTTTTGGGGAGTGTCACCGGTTTAATTATGCTGATCATTTTTGCTGTGGTTGGCCAGGGACCAGCAGGCCACATTTTATATGGCGTATTGGTCGTTCCCCTGATTAGCTGGGGGTTACGCCCCAACTTTGCCCGCATCAGAGCCGGTACAGAACGCAAAATCGGTTCGTCGGAAAACCCGATTAAGACGATCTAAGTATATCTATTAGCTGAATAACAAATCAAACTAAGTTTACACCCTAAATTTCTGTCCCCTTATCGGGACTGTAACATGAGATATGCCCTGCTGCTTAATAGCTTCGGCCAGGGAAAAAGCCTCTTCTGGCTCACCGTGAACCAGAAAAAGGTGCTGGGGCATTTTTGTTTCTTGGGCTTGACGCAACCAGTTCAACAACCCATTCCGGTCGGCATGGCCGGAGTAGCCCTCTAATTTGTGAACTTCAGCCTCGACCTCATATGTCTCGCCCAAAATAGGCACGGGAGATTGCCCCTCCAGGATTTTTCGCCCCAGGGTGTGTTCCCCTTGATAACCCACAAAGAGAATCGTGTTGCGGGCATCTTCGATATTGTTCTTTAGATGGTGCAAAATTCGCCCGGCTTCACACATCCCAGAGGCGCTAATAATGATAGCTGGCCGGTCCAGATTGTTGAGTTGCTTGGATTCTTCAACCTCTCTAATGTAGGTCAAATCCTCAAACCCGAAAGGATTGGTCACCTGTTCGTTTTCCATAAAAGCCTTGATTTCCGCATCGTAGACTTCAGGATGGCGTTTAAACACCTCCGTTACATTAACCGCTAAAGGACTGTCAACAAAGATATCTAGCTGGGGGATCTGATCTGATTCGTATAGCTGGTGCAGGGCGTAGACTAATTCCTGGGTGCGCCCCACCGCAAAAGCGGGAATGATAATTTTGCCCCCCTGAGCAACGGTT
>JABAHQ010009315.1_pt2 | contig 10280 bp, 11 predicted proteins | sample 7062091 | NCBI WGS metagenome assembly JABAHQ01 (sample SAMN14534359, study PRJNA622989) | marine sediment metagenome | biome: marine biome [ENVO:00000428]; feature: marine pelagic biome [ENVO:01000023]; material: deep marine sediment [ENVO:00002113] | place: India: Gulf of Kutch | collected... | reverse complement strand
TCCTCCTCCACCTACAACGACTGTTTCAGATTGCACTAGTAAAATGTAGTCTATTCCGTTAATAACTTCAACTGTTGCACCTGAATCTGAAGCATTTGTACAACTATAAATTATAGTTCCTGTATACAATCCTGCACTTAGACCTGATACTGATAAAGTTACATTTTGACTTACACCATCATCTAAATCAAATGTATTGTTTAATGTTGTAGATAATGCATTTTCTATAGTAGAATCATCCACACCAAAACTACAATTAGTACTATTAAAATCACTTGATAAAAGTGTGAATTGTTTGTTTGCACTTTGTCCTACATTAAAAGTATCACTCCATGAATTAGGTNNTAGGTGTCATTGTTAAAGTGGCTACTGAATATACAATGCTTAAATCGAATTGTAGTATACTTGTTTCTCCATCTACTTCTCTAGTTAATGTAATATTGAATAAACTATCATTAATCAAAGTATTTCCTGTATCTATTGTCATTGTAATAAATTTTGTATCTGTTGATGATAAATTGAATTCTGTTTCATTTAAAGTTACATTATACTCTGAAGGGATTGATGTTAAGGATAAGTTATATCTCTTATTATCTGTTGAATCTTGGGATATTTGTAGAGTAAAATTAGTCTGAGTGTTTCTAATTAAAGAATATTCTACTGATGACTTTGAGTTAATTTGTACTAAACCACTAAAACCTTCTATTAAAGCTGATTGTGAGTAACTATAATTACCAATATCACTATAAATGTCACAATATAGAGTAATATTATCATCTACGTTATATGTTGATATGTTTAAATTTGGTTGATATGCACCTGAAAGGACAGTTACACCATTTCGAGTCCAATTGTAAAAGTAATTAGTGTTATATGTATCATAATCATCATAAATATCTTCACAAGTTGCTGAAATGTTGTCTACGTAAGTATAAGGTTGATCGAACTCTGTAAATTGTGGTTCAAATCTGTCAACATAAAAGCCTTGTNNTTCATAACCAAAGATTGAGTACAAACCTTCTGAGAGAGTGTTTAATGTTATATCACAAGATGAATCACCTAAACAACTTGTATAACTTTTATCTATCATTTGATTATCATAATTTTCATCATAATCTTCAAATGTAATATGTGTAACTAAATTGGTTAGATTGTATAAAGTTCCATTATCATACTTTGATACCTCAGTTGATGTTAATACTCTGTCATAAGCCTTTAAATCTTTTATTGTACCATTAAAATAATTAGACTTTGTTCCGTATGATTCTGCTCCTATTGTAACGTATGAAACTGTTGAAATACTATCTGAATATGTATCTGATGTTGCTAAACTACCATTTATGTATATGCTTGTTGTAGATAGCGATGGATTTCTTACAACACAAAAAGATATTTCATCTCCTATACCTGTTGACAAATCGTGTGTATCATGACTTGTTGATAAAGTGTTACCTGAATTTGTTGTCTGAATTAATATTCCATCATTATCATTATCTCTTGAATCCCATATTATACCATTACCTTTAGGTTCTATAAGTCCACAAATACTATAAGTAGATTTTGAAAAGGTTAAAGTATCTCCTGAAACATCAAATTCTAAGTAATTATTAATTCCATCAAAATACATACCTTTACTAAAATAATTTACTGAGTTAGTATTATTTATCCATGCAGGTTCATTAGTTTGTAATTTAATGTGGCTTCTATCAGCTGCATAATCTATACCTGACTCTTCAAAATCATATTGAATTACTAAATTTAAAGGTTCTACAGCATTATAAGAATTCATTTCTTCTATTACTTGTTCATGAGTCAATACTTTGTTCCAGGCTCTGAAATCATCTAAACTTCCGTATAATCTATTTGTTCCTCCTGTTAAAACTCCAAGATATTGTCTAGTATTTGGTGAATTAAAATCAAAATTAAAGGCATTACAGTTAGGATAAGTATAATTATACACATTAACACCATCAATATAATAACTTAAATTACCATTATCAAAAGTTGCAGCAATATGATACCATCTATTTTGTTCAGCATTAAAGTTATAATATGCGTACTCTCTTCCTGAACCATATCCACACATAAGACCTAATCTGTTATCATTTGATGATTTATCTAAAAATAACCACATAGCGTAATTATCTGGAAAAATATAATAACCATCATATAATATAGTTTTTTGGAAATCGAAAGAACTTGAACCCATTTTTACCCATGACATTACAGTCATTTGACTTAAAGGATCTTGTTCAAAAATGGTATTATTTGAAATATCAAGTTCAATATCAATATAATCATTATTAGGGTCAATATAAACACCTTTTCCATGTACACTAGAAACTCTAGATACTCCATTAATCAAAGTTGCGTTTTTCTGTTCATATCCATATAAATTATAATTTTTGTAGTTAGAGGTTATAACACTTGAATTTCCATAATTAAAATAACCTCTGTATATACTTTCATTTGTAATATCTGCGGTTATAGTGGGAGTATAATCGTTATATTTACTGGTAGAATCTATATTTAAACCTAAAACTGAAACACTAAACAATATGAACATTATTCCAATCATGCAAAGTTTTTTATTCATATTTTTTTTAGCCATTTTTGAATTTAAATATAACGTAGATTACCTCTTTTTTTTACCCTTATTAGACAATACTCTTGAAAACATTAAGAATACAAATATAAACACTAAAATGCCTAAAGTACTCCAAATTATTGTATATGAATCTTCAGTTTGCTTTTGTTCTTGATTATCTTCGCTTAAATCTGTTACAATATCTTCAGATTCATTTTCAATTGTAGTATTTTCTTCTATTATAGGTTCTTCATCAACAATTACTTCTTCTTTTTGTGTAAATGAAGGTATAAGTTTAATTTCATAATCACTCTCACCTCTATCATTACCTGCTGAATCAAATATACCTGTTTTATCATAAATTATAGGTGATTGTGTTCTATCTGAAAACATTTCAAATCCGTAATAAATCTTACTGTTAATAGGTTGTGTTTCTTCTAAGACTACTTTATTATTTGAATCTAAGTAATATGTTTCATTGTTTATGATTAAAAAGGCTTTAACTGATTGATTATTTAAAGTTACATTATAATCTAACTCAAATGTGTTATAGAAACCATCTGTTATAATAGGCTCTATTGTCTGGAATTTCAAATAAGGTTTTATTTCATAATTGTTATAACACCATAAAGTTTTTCTAACTGAACCATCATAACTTTTATCTCTCCATCCTGGTCCACGGCTATGACTTTCTGTTAAAAATCCAAATTTATAACGTTCATTTTCATAATTTATACCTGAAAAAGCACCACTATGTCCTTGGTCTTTACAATATTGTGTTTCATGAACTCCGATTCTATAATCAATTTCTCCAGTAAAAACTCTAGAACCAGTATCTAAATAATCTGAATTAGATATTGAACCATAATAACTTACTTGAGAATATTGGCTTATAGTTTTAACATATCCCCATTGCAACTGAGAACCTTCATACTTATAAAGTACTGGTGCTATTCTTATATCTCCGTTGCTTAAATCTACTTCGTTATCTCCAAAATTATATTTTGGTGATAAGTCTTCTATTGTTCCTAAAGTAAAAAACTGGTTATAAAAAATTCCTGTTAAACCTAATACTATGATTATCATTATAAAAATGATTAATCCTCTAATATTCTTTTTCATGTTCTAACCTCCATAGCAATACCTGAAAGTGTCATTACATCTTTAAATGGGATGTCGGTACTAATTAAAAATTTAAATTTGTCAAATATAGACATTTTTTCATAGTTATTTAGCAAATAATCTACTTGTTCTCTATCTAAAGTTACTTTGAAATCATATTCTTGATTAGAATATTGTTCGATTTTTGTAAGTTTAGTGTCTGAAAATATTAAAACTACTTCATAATCATCAATTGATATTAAGATTGAATCATATTCTGCTGCAATATGTTTTACTATTTCATATTCATTAACATTATCAATTACTGAATTTTGGTTTAAATTGATTGATTGTGCGTTTACTCCTGTTGTTAGAAGCATTATTATTACTAAGTATATAACTGGTTTTGTTGTTTTCATTTTGATTTCACCTTTTTAATTTTATTTTTACTTGGAACGAACCATAAGTACATTACTACCATTACAAATATAATTATTTGAGCTGTTATGTTTGTTAAAATATATTCATAAAAATCTCTTACTAATACAAATAACCATAATAAACCTACAATTATCCATAATAACTGAATAGGTTTACTTAGTGGCATGTTCATTAATGTTGCCTGGAATGTTATCCATAAAGCAAATAAAGTAAAAATTATCGATAGTCCTATCCAAAAATACTTATTGATTAAGACTTCAACTAATATTGACATTTTACTTTTTACCTCCTAAGATTGCTGCTCTATATGTTAAGAACAATATAATTATTCCTCCTATTAAGTACCATAAAAAGCTATAACTAGGATCATCTTCTTGTGATGTTTCTACTGCTGTACATAAACCTGTTGATGAATCCCATAATGGTTTATCCTCAGGACAATCTGTTTGTACTGCAATACAATCGCTTGTAAGTTTTAGAGTTCCTGAACTACAACTATATTTACATAATCGTGTTGAATCTCCTGTTACTGGTGAATATCCTGTTATTGCACCACCATATTGGTCACAACTTTGGTCTTCTAAGTTTACTATCTTAGCTTCATCACTACAACCTGTAGTTCGTGGAATACATTCAATATCATTATCATATTTTTCATTTTCAGAAGTATCTACATATTTGAATCCATCATCTGCTACTTTGATTAGATAATAATATCCAGGTCTTGAAATGTAAATCTCTGCTCTATTTTCAACATCATCTAAAATTACTGCTTGAGTTGAGATTGCTTTTTGTAGTCCTGAAACTGCGTTAAATGGTACGCTTGGAACTATTTCTGTTCTATCTTCTACATCTATTGTGTGGTATTGAGTTGTTAATGAATTTATTTCACAGCTTAGAGTAGTAGAAGATACAAAACCATCAGAACTTCTAACTCTTAAACCATATGCTGGATATTTGGCTGTTAATTTTGCTACACCAAAAGGTCTATCAGTATCAATATAAACTGAATCACCTGAATTAACTACTACTCTTTTAGCACTTTCTCCATCTAAGAAAGTGTCAAACACTCCTCTATCTTTAACACATCTTGAGTCATCTGTGTTGGTTGGCTGAGAACCGCCATTAGTATCACAAACATAAATAGTAGCAAAACTAAATTCAGAAACAAAATATTCACATTGAATTCCGTTAACTATAGGGATATAAGTTCCTGACTCTGATGATGTACAACTATACCATTCACCATTATCTGTATGGCTTGAAATTGTTTTTTCTGCATTATTTTCAGGTCTTGGCACACATTCTCCTGTAAAGTATTTAGGCAACCAAATTTCATCTCCTATTAGACTAAAACTCTGTGGTTGAGAGTTACTTAACAAACTAAATCCTGCAATTGAACCATAAATTAATGAAGTTAATCCTAAAAAAAATAAAACTATCATTAACAATCTAGTTTTAGACTTCATTTTTTCTTTCCTCCTCTAACTCTGATAACAATTAACAATACAATTATTACAAATATCATTAATGAACCTATTATATAGTTAGGATAATCTTTCCATAAAGTTTTAAGTCCTTGATTAGAGAATGATTTCTTAAAATCAAATTTACAATCTGTTGTATATCCTAAAGCATTTTTATTGTAACCTATTTCATATGCTTTACATTCAACATCACTAAATCCATCACCTAATACAATACTATCATTATCTTCTGATGTTTCGTTAGTATCTACAATAATAATATCATCATCTCCTGATAAATCAACATTACAACTACCTACTGGCAAACTATAATCAACACTACAATCTCTTTCTTTTACTTTTTGGTATTTAACATCTCCAATACATTTAAAGTCGTTAAATTCTTGGTAAGTACAAGTATTCTCTGGTTCTGCTTTACAACTACCATCTTCACAACCATAATCACATCTTCTTAGAAATAAAGTATATCCTGTATCACAATCTGTTTCTCTTTCTTTTTGATACAGATTGTTAGTTTTACATACATACTCATTATATGTTCTATATGAACAAGTTTCTGGTTCATTATTTAGATCATCTAAAGCATCAGCTAAAGCTTCTAAACATTTAAGTTCTGTGTCATAGTTAGTACCTTTATCCCAGTTAGGATTATCTGAAGATATACATTTATAATCGTATAAATATTTTCTTTCAACATCATCAGGAACTGTAATTGCTTTATATTCATCTTTCTCATAACATGAATAAGTATAATAAAATCCATCACCTGAACCTGTATAATAACTTGCAAAGTTTGGATAATCTGTGAAAGTGTTTACTAACCATAAATTGTCAAATATATCTGTTTCACATTTAGTTTTATCATAAGCATTATCACAATATGTGAATCTGATTAGTTGTTGTCTAGAACATAATCTTCCTGCTGATAAATAACCATCATTCCCTTCATAATATAAAATACCTGCACTTTTAATATAATCATAAGACATTGCACCTATAAAATTATCTAAGGCTGATGATGAATCTGAAACGAATACATATTCCTGAGGAGAATCTTTATCATTTAAATATAAATCATATCCGTTAAAGTCTTTATGAGTTGCAGGTTGGGTATAATCTGCTAAAACTTCTAGTTCTTGATTTCTAAGATTATAATAACCTATCCCTATGATTATTAATCCTAACACCAAAACAACTAGAAATATCTTAAAATATTTCTTAAGTTTTTTATCTTTTCTTCTTTGTTTTGCCATTTTTCTTTTTAATTTAGATTGATTGTTACAACTGTTTGATTAGTTGTATTTGTTAAAGTTTGGTTAATTGCTTCGTTAATTGTTTGGTTAATTACATTTTGAGCAATATAACTTTCTGAGCCGGTTATATTGAATAATGCAGCAATTAGTAATAGTAGAACCAATGCTAGGAGTAATTTTAAGATTGGTGAACCAATATCACCTATATCATAATCAAAAATATCTACAATTATTGATGAAATTTGATATGTTATCATTAAACCTCCTAATACAAAGAAGATTCCAAAGATTAAATCACCTGTAGGAATATCAACGCCCCAATTTAAAATATAAGTAGTAAAAAAATCCCAAATAGATGAATATATTATACTTGTACCATGTGAATATGAGTTCCAAAATACTAAAAAGATGTTTAATTCTCCATTAGAATATAAATTTAAATTATAAATTAATTCTTTTATAGAAAATAATGTAATTACTACAAACATCCATAGTAACTTTAAACTTAATCTGCTAGGGCTTAAAGCACTAAACATAGACTTTACAATTCCTGACTTTTGATTATAATTATTCATCTTTTACCTAATGCCAATGCTGTTTCTGTTACAAATTTACCTGATAATATTGCAATGAACACCATTACTCCACCTATTACTACTGAAATCCATGCCCTTTCTGAGCCTTGTATCGCATCGTTTAAACCAAAAGAAAATAATACACCTCCTGCCATACACCATAAAAGCCACAATGTAACTCCTAATGCTTTCCAAAAACTAACTTTTTTTTTACTTCTCGCCATTTTTTTAGTATATAATACATTTTTCAAGAATATTGTTTATAAACAAAATTTCTAGTTGTAGAATAGATGTCTTAGTTGTTACTATTTTTGGAATTAACTTGATGGTTGTTATCAAAAGTGGAACGGATTTAAAAGTTATTACTAAATATGGAATTAATTGCAAAGTTGTTTCGATTTTTGTAACTGATTATATACTTGTTTTGATTTTGTAAATTTTGTTTATAAGATATTTTTTTGTAATTATTATTAAACATTGTATTGTTTAGAAATCATAATGATCAAGTCTGGATTCTGTGGAGGCGAAAGTCTATGAAGCAGGGAAGCGACCACATTTGAGTGGATTCCTTTTGGTTGGTGGTTTTGGTAACTATACAAACAATGTGTACACATTTTTAAACTAAAAAATGGCAAAGAAAGGAAGAAAATCCTCAGGTTCAATGACTCCTGTATGGATTATTTTAACTATCATGGTTGCTCTTGTTAGTATTATTGCTACTATCACATTCTTCGGAAGTGCAGGTAGTACTGGTACAACTACAACTTCAACTGGTGAATTAAAGACTTGTGGCTCAGAAGTAACACCTGACCTTTTAATTAAGGCATTTGATTCTGAGAATAAAGGAAATGCTGTTACTGAAGTATTTGCTTACAGAAAAGTAGGTGATACTACTTGGAATTCAGGTACTACTGGTACAGAATTAACTGGACTAGAAGTAGATGCAACTTACGAATTTGTTCTAGGAATTAACTCAAGTGATCAAGTTGATAACGCTTATGGTGAGAAATTCACACATACAGTTAAATGTCAAGAAGATGAAACTATTGAGTTTGCTATGTACAATGATGAAGTTGAAACTAGTTTAAGTGCTACATTCTACAACAAAGATTCTAACGCTGCTGCTCAAAGTTTTAGTGCAGGAGATGAATATGTTGTAAGTTTAAGATTAAAAGCTGGTTCTGATGAGTTCTTTGGTAACCCTACATTAACTAACCCTAATGTATTAGTTCTAAAATTAAACTCAACTGAATGGGATGTGCCTAACAAAGTTTACTTAGCTGATGGAACAGAACTTAAGAGAGTTTCAACTCCTTTAAGATACGATTCCTTAGTAGCTAGTGGCTTCGCTACATATGCTTACGAATTACCTTTTGTTTCTGACAAAGAAGTAGAAATTTTCTTAGATATGGATGCTNNTACGCAGGTGGTTACTTTATCAATGATGATTCTGAAGTAGCTATCGGTGTTGAAGATGAAGAAGGTGTAGCAGTTGCTACTGATTCACCTGACTCAGTGACTCTAGACTTTATAGCGTAAAGTTAGAGAATAAAGGGATTTATCCCTTTTATTATATGTAGAATGGAGATGTTTTAGGTTCGAGTCCTAAACTACATTTAAATTAAGATGAAATATATTAAAATCAGAGGAAGTAGGAAGGTTTGTGACCATAATAGAATGTTTCCTAAAAAATATTCTAAATCTGGNNATCTGGTTGTGTGATGAAATTACAAGGTAAAAAATATCAAATTAAAAAATCTAATAGAAAAAATAAACAATTAGTTTCTACTAATATTAATTCAGGTAATAAAGTTCATTTTGGAGATCCTAATATGAAAGAGTTCCCTGGAACTAAAAGAGAAGATAACTTTTGTGCAAGAACTTATAATCAAACAGATGGTAAAGGTAATTTAACTAGAAATAATCCTAATAGTGCTAATTTCTATAACAGAAGAGTTACTTGGAGATGTAAAGGTAAAAGAGGTGTTTCAAAATGAGCAGACCTTTAGTCCTAAGTGATGAAAATTATAATGTATTTGTGAGTGCTATGATTATATTTGCATTTATTTTTATTGCGTGGGGGGCTTTAAACAAGGTTGAATCAGGGATTTTGTATGTTACTTTAATTTTATCTGCTATTGGTATTAATTATTTAGTTAGAGATACTATTAAAGAAGATAAACAAAACCTAAAACAATTATATAAATCTCCTATTCTACAATCTACTAAAGTTGCAATTGCTCTATATTTAGGTGGGTATATTGTTTTATTTGGAATTAATTTTATTGGTAAGTTATTTAATCCTACATTCTCAGCTCTGCAATTCTTTTCGCCTTTATATTTATCAGGTTCAGGAATAGGAACTGGGACTTCTGCAACTTATCTTGCTTCAATTATAGAAAATACAGCAGGGTTTAAACTTGCTTATGGTGTATTTGTAGCAGGAACTATTGAAGAATATGTGTTTGGATTTAGCTTGTATCTATCAGGTTGGATTTTGTCTATGTTTTTGATTAATGTGTTATTTGATAATAAATTGCCTTTTGGGTTAAGTTCTAAGTTATTTAGTAAGATACTTACTTATTCTTTTGTAGTTGTTACTTTTACTGGAATTCATCTACTAAATTCTTCATATGAAGGTATTATGTTTTTATGGGCTGGATTGTTTAGGTTATTGATGACACTGGCTTTATATGAAATTGGGTTAGGCTTAGCTTTTACAATAGGTTTGCATCATGCTAACAATTTTAATGCTTTCTTATTTTATGAAGGTGTACAAGGATTAGGGAACTTTGTAGGTATTGCTTATATTCTGTTCTTATTGCTATTGTTAGCT
>JABAHQ010033229.1_pt4 | contig 10281 bp, 12 predicted proteins | sample 7062091 | NCBI WGS metagenome assembly JABAHQ01 (sample SAMN14534359, study PRJNA622989) | marine sediment metagenome | biome: marine biome [ENVO:00000428]; feature: marine pelagic biome [ENVO:01000023]; material: deep marine sediment [ENVO:00002113] | place: India: Gulf of Kutch | collected... | reverse complement strand
CGACAGCCATTTCTGGCAACAGCAATTGCCGAAAAAATATGCTGAAAAAACCGGGCTCGATCATGACACGGCCCATGCCGAACTGATGTCACGCTATGACAGGGTGGCTGGCACGATAGACTGGTATTGCCTGGACTACTGGAAAGCGGCGCTGGATATCGACATCGTGGCACTGAAACGCGCCAGTGCCCACCTGATTGCCCTGCAACCGCATGTCATCGAATTTCTCGTCGCATTGCAAAAACAGGGAAAACGCCGCGTGCTGGTAACCAATGCACACCATGACAGCCTGGCGCTGAAAATGCAGCGTACCCCTCTGGGCAGGCATCTTGACCACATCGTCTGCGCCCATCGTTTCGGCATCGCCAAGGAAAACCCTGCTTTCTGGGATCACCTTCAGAAAGAGGAACCCTTCAAACCCGAACGCACATTATTGATAGACGACAGCCTGCCGGTACTGACATCGGCCAGGAAATACGGCATTGCTCACCTGCTGGCCGTGGCCCGCCCCGACAGCCGCGCCGGCAGAAAGGATACCGGCAATTTTGCGGCCCTGCATGATTACCGGGATATTACTCCTTCCCCCAGGTCTTGAAGCGCTTTTTACAATAGGCGAGCAAGGTGTCATAGCTGTCGAAAAACACCTCGAAGTGTTTTTCGGCCGGCTCGTCATACTCGCAAAAATCATTGGAATAGTCGCGGCAGACCTGGGGACGGGTTTCATAAATGCCACAACCCTTGCCCGGGNNGAATACAGGTGCTGTTGATCAGCAAAAACCAGCCATCCTCATCCTTGTAGACCTGCACGCCACCATGTGAAACCTGCCAGAGCAGATGATCAAAATCACTCTTGGAGCGGGGCGTGTCAATCTGCTGGGTCGTATAGGTACAGCACTTTGAATCCTTGCAGTAACTGCACTTGTTTTCCGCTGTCATTTCCTCCGGATAAATCGGTATCGTCCTGCTCATATCCTCTTCCTGTCCGCAACCGGCCGCGAGCCGGTTATCTTCCCCTGCTGTTTCGTCCTGTGCTGCCTTTATTTCTGCATCGCCGCGTCCACCGCCCGGCGATCCAGTTTCGGCGCAAACAATTCAATGAAGGCGTACATGTATCCGCGTAAATGCATCCCCCTGCGCAAACCGATGCGCGTGGTGTTGGGCTCAAACAAATGCCCGGCATCCATCATACGAAGATTTTTATCCCGCTCCGGATCAAACGCCATACTCGCCATCAAACCGATGCCCAGACCGATTTCGACGTAGGTCTTGATGACATCAGAGTCAATTGCGGAGAATACCACATTCGGCCGCAGGCCTGCCTGTTCAAAAGCTTCGTTGATCTTGCTGCGTCCTGCAAAAGCCACATCATAGGTGACGATGGGATATTGCGCGATCGCTTCCAGCGTCAACGGATCCTCGCGCAGAATCGGCAACCCGGGCGGGGCGATGACGCAATGCGTCCACTCGAAACAGGACAGCGTAACCAGATCCTCATACAGCGCCATTCCCTCTGTCGCGACAGCGATATCCGCGACACCGGACGCCACCCACTGGGCGATCTGTCCCGGATTCCCCTGATGCAGATGCAGCCTGACATCCGGGTAGGCCTCGGAAAACTGCTTAATGATCCTGGGCAGGGCATAGCGCGCCTGGGTATGCGTCGTGGCAATCGACAGCGTACCCCTGGCGTCATGAGTAAATTCATAGCCGATCTGCCGGAGTTCCTCCACCTCGCGCAGAATACGCTCGGCGGTGGCCAGCACTGCACGCCCCGGCCGCGTCAGCCCCACCAGGCGCTTGCCATTACGCTCGAAAATCTGCACCTGGAGTTCGTCCTCGAGCAAACGTATCTGATGACTGATCCCCGGCTGGGCGGTATGTAACACATTGGCTGCCGTGGAAATATTCATCCCGCAGCGCACCACCTCTCTTATATAACGCAATTGCTGAATATTCATGATTTCCGGACTCTTCTTTTATATCAAAAATCCATATAAATATAAATTATTATTATTTTTTATGCTATAGGGAAGTTGATATAGTTACCGCTACGCAGCATATTCCCTCCTGCTGCAAGGTACTCAAGGCGCGCATTTATGGAACTGGCACAGACATTTTCAGGCTTTCTGGTCGGCATACTGGTCGGCCTGACCGGCGTCGGCGGCGGTTCCCTGATGACGCCCATGCTGATTTTCATTTTCGGCATCCCGCCCATCACCGCCGTAGGTACCGACCTGCTGTTCGCCGCCATTACCAAGGCCGGCGGTATCTGGTCCCATGCCCGACACAAAACCATTCACTGGCAGGTTGTCGGCCTGCTGATGCTGGGCAGTGTACCGACGGCCCTGATTACGGTCCAGTTCCTGGAGCATATCCACCACGAAGGCGGCGAAACCGACCTGCTGATCAACATCATGCTCGGTGTCGCACTGGTTCTGACTTCACTGGTGTTGCTGCTGAAAAACAGGATGCTCCTGCTCGGCCGCAAGGCCGGCATTTTTGCCCCCGGCTGGAAAAACCTGCGCAAACCTCTCACGGTGGCGGCCGGTATCCTGCTGGGCATACTGGTGCCGATTTCCTCCATCGGTGCCGGCGCGCTGGGCGCAGCCATTCTGCTTTTTCTGTATCCTTCCCTGCCGACACGCAGCATTGTCGGCACCGACCTGGCCCATGCCGTCCCGCTGACAGCGATTGCCGGGCTTGGCCATCTGCACATGGGCTCTGTAGACCTGACCCTGCTGATGACCCTGCTGATTGGTTCCCTGCCCGGTATCTATCTGGGCAGTCACATGAGCACGGTCATTCCCGAGCGCATCATGCGCACCCTTCTCGCCAGCCTGCTGATGATGATCGGCGTCAAATTCATGCTGGCCTAGACGATTTGCAATAACAGATAAATATATCCGTTCAGGAGAGTAAAGATGATCGATGAAAAGATCCTGATCAATAAAGATGAGCTCGACCGCTATGAAGAAGCGGTGCGTGCTTTTGGCAACAATGAAATCAATGCAGACCGCTTCCAGTCCATGCGCTTGCAACAGGGCGTTTACGGACAGCGTCAGGAAGGGGTCAATATGGTGCGCATCAAGCTGCCCGGCGGACGCCTTGATCCCGACCAGGCCGTCTCCATTGCCCGGCTGGTGGAAGATTATTCCGGCCATGATGTCGCCCATATCACCACCCGTCAGGCGATTCAGGTGCACTACATTCCGCTGGAAAGGACCGCCGACGCGTTGCGTCATCTGGCAAAAGCCGGCCTGACATCACGTGAGGCCTGTAACAACACGGTACGCAATATCACCGCCTGCCCGCTGGCCGGCCTGTGCGCCAGTGAACACACCGACATCCTGCCCGCGCTGGATAATGCCGTGAGCCATTTTCTGCGTCACCCGCTCGCCCAGCATCTGCCACGCAAGTTCAAGATCAGCTTCTCGGGCTGTGAACATGATTGCGCCCAGGGCATGCTGCATGACCTGGCCATTGTCGCCGTCAAACGGGATGACCGGTTCGGCTTCAGGATACTGGCCGGTGGCGGTCTTGGCCACAAACCGCGCCATGCGATCACGGTCGAGGAATTCATCGAGGAGAAGGACCTGCTGCCCAGCATGGAAGCCGTTATTGCGGTGCACAATCGCTATTCCGACCGCAAAAAGCGCGCAAAGTCCCGCATCAAGTTTCTGGTCGAGCGTTTTGGTGAAGAGGGTTTTATCGAAAAATACCGTGAGGAACTGGCCCGTACCCGGGCCGCGCTGGCGGACAAACCGTATATAAAGAATGAATGGCATACTGACACCGTGTCCATCAACCATGATCCCGGCGCACCGCGCAGGGTCATCGGCCANNCTTTTTATCGTCCCCGTGCATATCGGAATCGGTGATATCAGCGCCCCGCAACTGCGCGGACTGGCTGACATCATGAAGCAGGAAAACCTGACCGAACTGCGCACCACTCAGGACCAGAATCTGATACTGGTCAATGTCCCGCAGCACCGGCTTGACTATATTCAGACATCCATCACGGAACTCGGCCTTGGCCTGCCTCGCTGTGGTGACAATGTCACAGCCTGCCCCGGCACTTCGACATGCCGGCTGGGCATCACCTCATCGAAAATCCTCGGTGCAAAACTGGGTGGCGGCACTCATGACCTGCGGCTGCGCGTCAGCGGCTGTCATAATGGCTGTGCCCAGCCTGAAACCGGCGATATCNNATGGTGAAGGCAAACGTCTCCACGGCAAACTGGTTCCGCATTACCAGATGTATATCGGCGGTGACGGCCGGGGACCGGGCGGGCTTGCCTTCAAGAGCGTAACCCTGCCGGCAGCCCGGATCGAACAGGCCATCTCGCTGATTCAGGACACCTATGACAGTGAGCATCAGGAGCAGGAATCCTTTTTCGACTGGAGTCACCGCAAGGGCAAGGACTATTTTGATGAATTGCTGGACGATATCAAGGCGGTTTCCGCAGATCAGTTGTCATCGGTACTCAGGGATCACGGTGACAATGATGATTTCCGTGTTCTGCAACTGGGGGGCGGTGAATGCTCGGGGGCAGCGCAGGAAAATGTGGCCGCCAATTTTGCCGAGGCGGCCAATGAACGCAATTACCGGAATGCCTTCCTGCTGCAACGCAAACATAGCGAATCCATGGAATGTGCAGAAGCGGCATTGCAACTGGCCGGAAATTCATTACTGTTTCTTGCCGGGCATCCCGATGAAAACAGCCTTGAAAACACCGCCGGACTGCTTGGCGAAAACCTGCCCGACAGTGACAGCCTGTCTTCCACACTGTCCGGACTTGCCGGCTCACTGACCGCATTAAGAGAGGCATTCGATGCCGAACAATATGCACGATTCATTACGGAAATGGATGAATGGATGCGGGATGCGGCATTACATTGCCAGCGTATCGACAGCCAGCTCGACCTGAGCGCCTCGGTTCCCGAACTCAGGGAAACAGAGCATGGCAGCGCTGAACCCGCACCGGTCATTGACCTGACCACCTATGGTTGCCCGCTGCATTACATCAAGGCGCGCAACACGCTGCGCAAACATCAGACCGGCGATGTCCTGACTTTCCTGTNNGCATCAAACAGCCTCAGGGATGATGGCCACCAGATACTTGAGATTGAGGAACAGGGCGTATCAACGCGGATCAGTATTCGCAAGGCCGGATAAACACATTACACAGAACACGATGACCGGAGACCACCATCATGAGCATAGACAGCAGCCTTGAAAAAAAGATACAGGCTTCGATTGAACTGCTGACGGATATTCGCGACCGTTTTGACCCGGCCGTACTTGCCAACAGCCTTGGTGCAGAGGATATGGTACTCACCGACATGGTCTGCAGGCACACACCGGAAATCGGCATCTTCTGCCTTGATACCGGACGCCTTCATGATGAAACCTACAAGGTGCTGGACAAGGCAATGAAACATTACCAGACACGCTTTACGGTTTATTTTCCCGAAAGCAGTGATGTGGAGCAATTCGTCCACGAATACGGTATCAATGCCTTTTATGACAGCATCGAAATGCGCAAGGCCTGCTGCCGCATACGCAAGGTACTGCCCCTGCAACGTGCGCTGAAAGGTAAAAAGGCCTGGATTACCGGCTTGCGGCGCGAACAGGCGGCGACCCGAACCGAACTGCCGGTCAGTGAACGCGATGAAGCTAACGGCCTGCAGAAATTCAATCCGCTTGCTGACTGGGCGGTGGATGATGTCTGGAGCTACATCCGCCATTTCGACGTACCCTATAATGAACTGCACGACCGCTTCTTTCCCAGTATCGGCTGCGCACCCTGCACCCGCGCCATTGCGGCAGGTGAGGATATTCGTGCCGGCCGCTGGTGGTGGGAAGACCCCAAAAGCAAGGAATGCGGCCTTCATGTCAAAAAGAGTGGTTGAGTCCGGAAACCGGCGCCTTTGTATTCTTTAAAATAAGGGAGACATTGCATCCGGGTGTGCAGGGCGACAGCACACCCGGACCTACACCTCCTGGTCGGCTTCGCAAACCGGTTTCAATGTCACAATCCCGGCACTGATGACACGGTTCCGCCCCTGCTCCTTGCACATATACAGACAGCGATCGGCCTGACCAACCAGGTAGTCACCGCGCATCTGCAACACATTATCATCGGTTTGCGGATCAAACACGGCAATGCCGGTCGAGATTGTCAGCGGAAAGGCCTGACCGGCATCATCCCTGAATACCGCCGCCTCGACAGCCCGACGCACACGCTCCGCAACCTCCACCGCCGCCTCATTCCCTGTTTCCGGAAACAGCGCAGCAAATTCCTCACCGCCATAGCGCGCCAGCACATCACTGTCACGTAACTGTTCACGGACAAGAGCCGCCACCTCCTTCAGCACCCGGTCCCCGGTCTGATGACCATAACTGTCATTGATCCGTTTGAAATGATCAATGTCCAGCAGCAGACAACTGAGCGGCTTGTTACTGCGTTTGGCCGCACTGACCTCTTCCAGCAAACGCTGATCAAAGAAACGCCGGTTATTGACGGCGGTTAACGTATCAACCAGCCCCTGACGCTTGAGACGCTCAAGGTTCACCGCGTTTTCCAGGCAGATCGCCGCCGTTGCCAGCAGATGTTCAAAGAAATCGGTCCTGACCCCCTTTACAAAACGTTCTGCTGACAGGCTGCCGATATTATAACTTCCGATCAGTCTGCCATGCCGTACCAGCGGCAATAGCATCACACTGCCCGGCGCCCTGCGTTTTTTCGGAAACAGCATGCTGTGGCGCTTCGGGTTATAGGGTCCCTGCATTAAAAACATCGAGGACGGATACAGCGCATCCAGATCACGCTGCTCTGTCACAAATAACAGATTGGGATGATCAATAATCTCGCCATTATCAGCCTCGAGCATACGTTGTATTTCATATTCAGGATCCAGCAACAGTAATGACACCACATCCCATTTGAAACGGCTCTGATCGGGAAACAGCATGATCTGCAACAGTTCATGCAATGATTCGACACTGATCATGCGCAACTCCAGACTCCGGAAGCGTCTCAACCTGAGCTCATTCTGCCGTGCCTGTGCAACAACGCTGTCGAGCCTTTGCCTCAGGCTATTGTTCTGCGACAACAGATTTTCACTCGTGCTCATTCCGCCTCCGGCGGATAGGACATCCGCTCCATCAGATAGCAAAGACAATCCGAACGGATGATAGAGGTATCCAGGGTCAGCATGGACGGCATCAACGGCACCCTGGTGCGAATCTCGTTATTCTCGTAACTGAAATAACGCTCTCCGACATGCGCGCCCTGTTCATCGGTGACATCCAGCCTTATATGACGTCCCCTGGCGATCGTGGCAAGCAGGGTGCCGGGGGCCAGTTCCGAAAAGTTGAGTCGATCAATATCCCTGACAAAACGAATGTCTGTCGTATCATCATCAAAACTGAACGAAACACCTGAAGGTACACTGACCACCGCCACCGTATGAAACAGGTTAACATCGCCCGCCGTCACCGGATGATCGGGAATTTCCGCCATATTCAACATGGCTTCAAGATAACTGTAGGCATGCTCCACCCCCTGTTGCTGACCCGGCTGACCACACTCCAGGGTTACGGACGGACACAGCCCGGCAAAGGCCGCCGACTGTACGCCTTCGGGCTTGAGAAAGTAGACCACGGTACGACTGAACAGCGCGGCACACTGTACAAAGCGATGATCCAGGCTGTTCAGGCAGGCATAATGGGGATTGAGTCCGGTGTTGTTATGGATATCAACGCTGGCGAAAATACCGCGCTCACGCATCTCGTCCACAACCTGCCTCATCAACGTCTGTTCGGGAAGCCCCTCGCCTTTCCAGACGCGATTGTAATCCGGTTGATCTTCAAGATGACGCAGCCCTTCCCGTGCCGCATCAACATTGGAAACAAACAATGAAAGTGCCCGGGGTAATATGCGTCCGTCATAGGCACGCAGCAACCTGCGCATGGCAATCCAGCCTGTCTGCTCATTACCGTGTTGCAGCACCGTGACAAACAGGGCCGGCTGACGATGGCCGGCAAGATGTATCAGGGTCGGGCCATCCAGCACCCGGTGCAGCTCACCGGCGTCCAGCTCCAGCATTCTGTCCGGCAACGCATCCAGAATCGTCAGGCTGTCCCTTACCACCTGTCAGCCACCTCCACTATAACGGCCATTCATGTACCGGTATACCGCTTGCCTGTCGCTCGCGATAGGCTTCGGTCAATGCCTGCATATCGGCCCCGTGTCTTGTCACAAAATCACGCTGCCAGCCGGCCCCGTTACGGGTCGTTCTGACCCGCGCTTCAATAATACCAAGATACTGGTCAATATCTCCGCCCGCAATATCCAGTCGCTCCAGTCCCCGTCTGGCCATGCCCAGCAGCTGCTCACTGATCAGGGTCTGTACCGGCCCCTTCTGTCCGCCACCCCAGGCGACGCTGGCGCGCAAACCCTGGCGCGCGCATTGATAGAAATTTTCCCTGGCCGTGGCAAACGGCAACAGCTGTTCAACGGGCTCTTCCCGACGGGCCAGCTCCCAGACCAGTCCGTAAAAAAAGGCACTGTTGGCAACACTGTCTGCCACCGTCGGGCCGGAAGGTACCACACGTTGCTCAATCCTCAGATGAGGCGACCCGTTATCATTAAAACCGATCAGCGGCCTGTTCCAGCGCCAGATCGTTCCATTATGCAATCTCAGATGAAGCAGGTAGTCCTCCGGCTCATCGAAACAGGCCGGCAACAAAACCGGAAAGCTGGCCAGGTTCTCTTCAAAACATTCCATCAGCGATGCTTTCACATATCCGCTGCCAAAACTGACCCGTCGCAACGCCGGACCTTCTGTCACCTGTTGCCCCCCTACCTCGACAGACTGTTCAAACAACGGAATACGGGTTTCATCCCACAGATCCCGCCCGAAAAAGTAGGGGGAATTAGCCGACACCGCGACCAGCGGGGCCGACAGGGCAACCGATGCATTATAGAGCCGGGCTGCCATCGAAAACGGTGCCTGTATATGAATCTGGAACGAGGTCGCAGCCGCCTCGGTCATGACATCAAGATGAATGGAGCGCAGGCGCTCTATACCCTGGATGTCCAGCAGCAGGGGACTGCCCTTGCGCAACCGCAGCACCTGTTCATTGAGCGCACGGTAACGCTCCATTTCCGAAATATTCTTCAGGGTAAGCTGTTTATCGGTGACCGTCGGCAGGATACCGGTCATGATCATGGTGGCATCCAGTGACCTCGCCACCTGCTGGCATTGCTCCACCGTGTCATCCAGTTCGCCCGCCATCAGGGACAATGCCTGTCCCTCCAGTCTTTGCGGCGTACCGTTCAGTTCAACATTAAACCTGGATAACTCGGGCGTAACGAGCGGGGAGTTGGCACGATCAAGGAAATCGGTATTGATTGGCGCCGCCTGACACTGTGCGTCGACCAGCCAGGCCTCGAGCTCAAAACCGCCCACAGGCGGAGTATCGGAAAAACGCGCCTGTTCAAACCACGCCCGCAATACGGCGGTTTCCTCTTCCAGGCGGCGCTCGAAATACCTGAAGTCCTGCTTGTAAAAATGGCTACCGGATATTTCCTGCCCCATGCCATGGCTCCCTTTTCAGGCCTGTCCTAACACCCCGCCTGATCGGCATTGCGCTCATTCAACAGGGTATCCAGTTCCTTGAGGCGCCCGGGCGTGCCGACATCAAACCACAGCCCGTGATAATGCTCGCCGCTGACCTCGCCCCGTCCCATGGCGTCACGCAACAGGGGAGCCAGAGGAAAGGCGCCGTCTTCGCAACCGATAAACAGTTCGGGGCGGTAACAGCCGATCCCGCTGAATGTCAGGCACGCCTCACCGGATGCCCTGACCTGGTCCCCCTCCAGCAGGAAATCCCCCTGCGGGTTATGGCGCGGATTATCGACAAGCACCAGATGCGCCAGCCCCGGCGGCTCAACCGTCAACCGGTCAACGGGATAGTCGGTCCAGATATCGCCATTGATAACAAAAAACGGCGCATCGCCGAGCAGGGGCAGGGCGCGGAAAATCCCCCCTCCTGTTTCAAGGCCGGGATGCCCTTCCGGTGAATAGCTGATATGCACACCATACCGGCTGCCATCGCCGAGCGTCTCCTCGATCTGGCCGCCCAGCCAGGCATGATTGATAACGATTTCGTTAATCCCCGCTGCGGCCAGCGAACGAATATGGTATTCGATCAAGCGGGCGCCACCGGCTCTGAGCAATGGTTTCGGCATGCTGTCAGTCAGCGGCTTCATG
>JABAHQ010015527.1_pt1 | contig 10281 bp, 16 predicted proteins | sample 7062091 | NCBI WGS metagenome assembly JABAHQ01 (sample SAMN14534359, study PRJNA622989) | marine sediment metagenome | biome: marine biome [ENVO:00000428]; feature: marine pelagic biome [ENVO:01000023]; material: deep marine sediment [ENVO:00002113] | place: India: Gulf of Kutch | collected... | reverse complement strand
TCAGCGAGGCACTGAACAATCGCAATGCCTCCACCAGCTCCCCTTGTGCCGTCCCCAGGTAGGCCACCCGGCCCAGGTTTGGATCCGGCAACAAAAACCGCCAGTCCAGCCGCCTTGACGCCTGGAGCAGCGCTTCGGCATCTGTGGAAGCATCAGGGGAGACCTGGGCAGGGGAGCGGGGGAGCAGGGGAGCAGGGAAGATCTGAGCAGGGGAGCCTTTTTTCACCCTTGCCCCCCTGCCCCCTTGCTCCCCTGCCCAGCCAAAAGGGGGCTAATCACCTCAAACATAGCGGGGATGGGTACAGGATACGGATGGTAGACGGCGTAGGTTTCCTTATCCGCTAATACCCGCAGCAGGGCCTCACGCTGGCATTCCTCAGCTTGCTCGATCAAGGGGTTGCGGGCCTCGGGGAAGGCAAAACGGTACTTCAAATAGTAAGATAGGAAGTCCCCGCGTTCCTCTTGCAGCGAAAAGACCATCCGCCGGGCAATTTCCTCTGAGTCCATCGGCTCGACGGTCACCTCAGGGCTCTCGTGGCTGGCGACAAAAAAGACCTTCTGCAACCTGGCCTTCATCGGACTATGCTCCTGGCCAAACAAGGTTTGTGGTGGCAGGTTGACATGGAGCTGGCGCTTCAACATCGGGCGTATCCGGCGCATCAATCTGACCGGCGCCGAGCCGCCTCCCAGGCCACTGTTTACCGCCTGGTCTAGCGACTGCACCAGCAGATTCAACCCCCGCAGCCGGGTCCGGTCGCTTCGGCCAAGCAGGGCCCGATACTGCGGCAGGTCCTCCAGGTGCCAGTCCCAGACCCGAATCGGCTCAGGGATGCCATGCATATATTGGCCGTCGCTGCTGATATAAACCCATTCATCGCCCACGTACTGGGCCCCGTTGGCCGTGAAGGCCAGCAGGGTCTCCGTCTTCCCCCCTTTGGCCCAGCCGGTGGCCAGGACGCCAAGGCCGTTATAAGTGAAGGCCGAAGCGTGCAACGGCAAGGTCCCCTTGCTCAAGGCCGTCAAATTAAGGATCGGAATCAGCAGCGGTACCGCCGGCAGCCCCCTTTCACAGACAATCTCACATTGTGTCTGGCCAATCTGATCGAGGGGGATCTGCACTTTGACCCGGGTTTCATGCTTACCCCGCAGCACCAGGAAAGCATCATCGGTAAATGCGGCATCGTCCAGGCCGAGGTAGCGTATCCGTGAGGTAGTGGACAGGTGGTCCACAAAGCGGATAACAATGTCCGGTTCGCGTTTCAGAACTGCCTGGATCGGGCCAAGTTGCCGCGTCACCGCAGCCACATCACCTGGTATGGCGTCGATCAAGCGAATACCGACAATGCCGTGCAAATCATATTCAACCTGCACCGGAAAGTGCCCATTATTAATCGTCATAGTTTACCAAATCCTAAAATCGGTTGAACTATGGCCTACTTTAACATTGAACACTAAGAATTAAGTGTGAGATTAATTGGAAAATAGTAGGCAATCACCCTATCTGACCTTCGGCCCCCGCTCCTATACCCCCCTGAGCGGGGCACAGGGATCCTCGACATACTTCCCGGCGCTACGCTGCACGTTAAAATTTCATCTGTCTTGTCGAAGATACCCTCTGGGGTGAGGCAGTTTATTGGGCGTTTTTCTAACTGAATCCCTACTATATTCATATGAATTTTTATATTTGCTCATGCTATACTGAGTAAAGGTACAGGAATTATGCCTCATTCTTAATTATTCATTCTTAATTCTTGTTCACCCGTTTGGTCCGGCTCGACCGGATTAGATTCTTAATGATGTTGTTAATAGGGGTAAAGTATGGAGCTAGTACTTATTCGAAGACCGGGTGTTTTGTTATTCCGAAGAAGATATGAGCTACTCAAACGTATTTTCGATCTGTCCATTTGTCTGCTTATCTTGCCCGCGGTGATGGTGGCGATGGGCATTTGTGCGGCCTTAATCTGGCTGGATAATCCGGGGCCGATCTTTTTCCAGCAGTTGCGCACGGGCAAAGGGGGACGGCGGTTTAGAATGTACAAATTCCGCACCATGGTGACCAACGCCGAGGAGTTGAAGCTAAAATATGCCCATCTGAACGAATTGACCTGGCCCGACTTTAAAATTACCAACGATCCTCGGGTGACGCGGATAGGCCGGATCCTGCGTAAAACAAGCCTGGACGAGCTGCCGCAGATATTTAACATCCTGAAAGGGGATATGAGCCTGGTCGGCCCCCGGCCAACCTCGTTTGATGTGAGCACTTACTCACTGTGGCATACGGAGCGCTTAGAAGTGTTACCGGGCATTACCGGTTTGTGGCAGATTAGCGGACGGAGCGATGTTGATTTTGATGGGCGCCTGCGCCTGGACGTTGAATACATTGAAAACCGAAGTTTGTGGTTGGATATAAAGATCCTCTTTCACACGGTGACGGCTGTCTTTACCCAACGAGGAGCTTATTGAAATCAGTTGGCTATTGAGATAGAAATCCGGTTACGTAATACGTACTGCGTAATGCGTAATGCGTAATGCGTAAAAGGATGTTTCACGCTTCACCTTTCACGCTTCACCTTTCAGATTTTGACAAAACGGCCAGTCGACTTTATACTTTTCTTAGTAAGACGTTGTAAGTTCTGTTTCGGATGCGCAAAACATACCGCCCAGGCTACACAAGTCTGGGCGGTTTTTTTCTGTATCAGGACAAACTGCGCGTCATAAACATTTTTAGTTTTCCAAAGGAGTTTTTAGTCGTGAGTGAACGCCAGACAGGCACCGTCAAGTGGTTCAATGATAGCAAAGGGTACGGGTTTATCGAGCTCGACGAGGGTGGGAAGGATGTCTTTGTGCATCATTCTGCCATCGAAGGGGTCGGTTTCAAGAGTCTCAAAGAGGGGGAGCGGGTTGAGTTTTCGGTAGAACAAGGCCCTAAAGGGCCGGCCGCCGCTCAGGTGCGCAGCCTTTAATCGTTAATTACTTGAAGAACGGGTAAAACAAAAATGCCCCAAGTTTAATACCTGGGGCATTTTTGTTTTGGTGAAGATAGGTTTCAGATAGTTGTTTGCAAAATTATAATACAAAGCATGAAGGCCAAAAAACCTAATCCAGTAACTGATAGAATCGTTTTTATTACCTCGGTAGTTTCTGGATGGAGTTCCTGGTCTACAATTAAAAACAACGTGGCAAATATGAAGATCCCCACTAGAAATCCGATCAAAATAGCCGTCTCAAAACCAAAATCTCTGGTCGAGATCAGAGCAATGTTTAACCCCCAGATTGTGCCAATGATGATGTCTTCCAGGATGTCTTGGGGTGATAGATTCAAATTTTGCCCTGCTTGCTTAAGACTAAAACTGTGGCAAACCAGCCCGAACAAATCAGTCCAATGACCACCCATAGCCAGTAAATAGGTTGGTGATAATTGAAGGCGGCCAAAGGGATGACCACGAGGTAAATGACAGCGGCTAGCCATTTGGAGAGTCTGAGCAAGGGCCGCTTATGTTCGGGATGCTCCCTTGTTTCGGAGATACGTTTTAAGGACGAAGAAAGCACAAATATCCCGAGAATCAGGGAAATTGTTGCTATAGGAATGAGTACGGTCATCTTGCCTCCATGCTGCCTCTTGAATCTATGTTACCCATAGTCTTCGATTTGTGAGAGATAAATTATACCTAACCGCCCAAAAAGAAAAAAACTTCTGACTAGAGTTAGGCATCTAAGAGTCAGACCCTATCTATCGGGGCTGAATTGGATGGGGGAGGCGATCTTCATGTTAAGAACCCACTATTGGTAAAGCAAAGATGTCGGCTTTTGCGGATGGTGACCCAATAAACAAAAGCCCTGGCTTTTATAGCCAGGGCTTAAACTTAAAACGCTAAACTAACGCGTATTTATGTTATGACTTCGCGCCCATGGCGGGGGTAGCCGCTGGGGACTGCCCGTGGGCTTGCAACTTTTGACCGGCCGCAATCAACCAAGCACCGCTGCGCTGCAGCCAAGTGGGCTTATAGGACCGCCCCTGGCCATAAATCTGCCGCATCTCGGCCCGGCTCAACGGCTTGGTCCGGCGGTTGGCTTGCTTTTCCACTAAATACATCTCTGAGTTATACACGTTACGCTCTCCTTAAAGTGTCTGTCACTAATATCACGGTTAAGTCTTACGGTTAGGTCGGCCTTAAGCCGGGACTACGATGTCGGGCTGGCGCTGTCCTTTGAGCTTTTGGCCCAGGCTAATCAGTCCCTGCGCCAGAGCATGGCGACGGCGGGCGCCAAGACCCGGCTGGCGGGCCTGAAGCTGTCTGGCCAGGCGCTCCTGGGCAGACGCTTGCAAGCGTTCATTATACTGGCGATTCACTTCATGGCAGTCTAATAAGAACAAGTTATTCATAATCATCTCCTCTCCTTGACTTAGGCGGGCACTTCAACTTCTGAGCGGCTTACAGCCCCGAGCTTCTGTCCGGCGGCAATCAAGATCGCCCCAATCTGGGCGAGTAGGTGGCCTGCATGGCTAGCCTGGTTAGTCTGGCTCCACCGGCGCTGCCGGGCAGTCTCGGCCGCCTGGATCATTTCTTGGTGACGTATCTGGCCTAATCGGTTCAGTGTAATTGGGTCCATCATCATCCTCTCCTCAGTATGACTAAGCGGGTGTTGATCACGCCGCGATGTCTGTGTTTATGTTCCTCTACCCCCCTGAGCGGGGCACACGAAACAACTTTTCCTCCAGTATAGCTTGTCAGCGTCCCAAAACCGTTGCCAAAAGCGTCCCAAAGAGCGTCTCCCAAAAATTCAGTTGACGATTCTGGCGATCTATGCCTCCCGGGAGGCTCCTAGACGATACATCTGAGAAGGTGGCGGTCAGACCTGCCGCGTCCAGGCCCGTCATAGCCTGGTCCCACCGGTCGAAGGTGACTGACAGCTCCCACCATCTCACTGGCGGGCTATCAACCTCCTCTTTCTTTGCCTTTCACCCTATATAACGACGGCCAGCGGCTAAGTGTTTAAATGATTCATCGGCGCTAATGCTAGATGTCCCCATCCTCCAAAACTGTGACAGGCTTTTGAAATCTTTATCATTACCCTACAGGGTCAAGGTCTCTGATGTCTTTTGGCTAAACGACCCATTAGCATTATACTTGAGTAACATCATCGCCTGCTCTATGGAGCTCATCATTGGCCAAAAGACATCGACAGATCCTGGCAAAACTCGACCCGCTGGCCGTAGCACGGTATCAGATTACCGAAAAAGATATTCGGACCATCGAACGTTATTTGAAGATTATTCAAGCAGATCTGGAAGTGGTAGGGGTGTCAATCTGGCAGGAAATGAGAGATTTTCCAAGCGCCTACGCGACCAGCCTGGCCATCCATGAAATTGTCGAAATTCGCTTGCTGCAAGCTAAGGGGATTGATCCTCTCAAACTCGATACCGATACCTTACAGCAAACTCTGGCCTGGCATGTTGATGCTCATATTCAAGCTATCTATGACGAGCATTTATATCTTCAGGAGTACATCGCCCAGCACTATAAACAACTTTTCCAAATTGGAACGCTCCTGAAGGTCAACCGCCAGGATGTGGATGAAACTGATTTCCAACTTCTGCTCCAGAGTGACATTGGGGTGGTGATTGTGGAAGAGGATAAACTCGAAGAGGCTCGGCGGATCATGGCTGAATTGAAGGGAGAAACGGGATGAAAATCCGTAGATTACAACGTTTGAATGGGCAACAACAATGGGAAGACCACGGCTATGTCTATGAACGGGAAGAGGGTCGGTGTGCCTTTCGATTTAACCCCTTAGTTTGGGAAAGTACTGGGTCTCGCTTAAGCGCCCGCTTGTATGAATCTGGCACCCAACTAGAAGACGTGCAACAGATCATTCCCACCGGCGACCAACTCCGCTGGCTCGACATCGAGGAGATCGAGGGGGAGCCGGAAGAGATCAAAGCTATGCTTGATAAAGCTTGTAAGATTCCGAGGCCCCAACGGATATCAATTGTGAAACCCGCCGGGGCGTAAACCTAGCCGCCAGGCTAATTTTAGATCATAGGAATTTCCTTTTTTGTAGGTTCTGCATCCCCATGCGGAACGGGGGCGTAGGGATGCCCCTGCTACGGAGAAGAATAATTCAAGTGCCAGCGCTTTAGCCCCGCTCCGAGCCGGTCCGCGACCGGCGACGGATCACGGACCGGCTCAGAGCAGTCTATAAACGGCGTGAAACGTGAAAGGTGAAACGTGAAGCTTGAAAATCTGGATGAACGGTTGGCTGCTGTTGATACCCTTGTAATTTGTAGCCCAGCCTGATCAAGATATCGCCGCTCCACTTCAGAAACTGTTTACTCCGTTTCGGCCTGCTGCCTCTCGCTTCCTTAATCAACCGGTCGCGTTGGGCCTCTTGCCGCATGTGTGCTCGACGGGCTTCGCCAATTTCGATGATCTGATCGGGATTAAACATGATGACACTCCTTGCTGATAATAGATAGTTAGTAGATCGCAATCAGTTGCTCCAAGCCGGTCCGTGACCCGTAAAGAGCCTCCCATTGCGGTGTAACTGATATTATATAAAGGAGAAATAGCATGAAAAAGTATCTATGGTTATCTCTAAGCTCAATTTTTATCCTACTTTTTGTGACTGCCTGTGTCGGAGCGCAACCGGCGGCTCAAGCACCGGCCAAAGAGGAACCCGTCGCAGAAAGGGCTGCAGAAGAGGAAGTAACTGAGCCGACCGTCATCGACGTCTGGTTCCACTCCGGTAAAGGCGAAGAGCGCGAAGCCCTAAACGCTCAGGTTGAAGAGTTCAATTCCAGTCGTACGGATGTACAGGTGAATGCCATTCAATTGCCTGAAGGAAGTTACACCGAACAAGTCAACGCTGCTGCACTGGCAAACGACCTTCCCTGCTTGCTCGACTTCGACGGCCCATTCCTCTACAACTTTGCCTGGTCCGGCTACTTACAGCCGATTGATCGCTACGTCTCCGACGAACTGCGCGAAGATTTCCTTCCCTCCATCATCCAACAGGGAACATATGCGGGCAACCTGTACAGCCTGGGTACGTTTGACTCCGGCCTGGCGATTTGGGGGAACAAGGAATATCTGGAAAAAGCCGGCGTCCGTATCCCCGAGGGTATCGAAGACCCTTGGGACAGGGAAGAGTTCATGGACGCTCTGGAAAAATTGCAGGCCCTGGAGGAAGTGGAATACGCCATTGATTTCAAGATGAACTACGGCCAGGGCGAATGGTATACTTATGGCTTCTCGCCGATTTTGCAATCGTTTGGTGGCGATTTAATTGATCGCAGCGACTATCAAAATGCCGAAGGCGTTCTGAACAGCCCTGAGTCGATTAGAGCTATGGAATTCTTCCAAAGCCTGTTCGAACAGGGCTACGCGACCGCCAACCCCGGTGGCGATGATGACTTCTATGTCGATAAAATCGCCGCCCTATCCTGGGTCGGCCACTGGATGTGGCAGCCACACAGCGAAAACCTGGGCGATAACCTGGTGCTGATTCCCATGCCCAAACTCGGTGACGAAGCAGTGACCGGCATGGGGTCCTGGAACTGGGGCATCACCTCTCGCTGCGAAAATCCGGATGCAGCCTGGGAATTTTTGGCGTTTCTCATCCAGCCGGAAGAAATTCTGCGGATGACCAATGCCAATGGCGCTGTACCCGCTCGCCAAAGCGCCATCGAACAGTCTGACCTGTACGGTGAAGACGGCCCGCTAAACGTGTTTGTACAGCAGTTGCAGGGTGGTGTTGCCGTACCACGTCCGGTCACGCCCGCTTATCCGGTGATCACGACCAGCTTTGCCGAAGCGGTGCAGAACATCGTTAACGGCGCTGATGTAGAAGCAGAGCTTACCGAAGCGGCCGAGAAAATCGATCAGGATATTGCCGATAATCAGGGCTATCCAGCGCCAGAAAGTATCTCTCGGAGGTAAATAGTGGCTACTGCTGTACCAGTCAAAACCACCGGCGAACAAGAAATAAGCGCGTCGCAACAACGCCAGCAAACCGTCACGGCCTGGCTATTTTCCGCCCCGGCGCTTATCTTACTCTTCATCTTTTTATTAGCGCCCTTTGGGATGGCCTTTGGCCTGTCCTTTTCAGATCAGCGACTGGTCCCCAACCCTAACCTGCCGACACAGTTCGTTGGGTTGCGTAATTTCTCTCGCCTGATCCAGGATGAGACTTTTCTGCGAGGGGTCTTCAACAATTTTTACTTCGTCATCGTGGTGGTCCCCTTGCAAACAGGGCTGGCCCTGTTCCTGGCCATTTTGATCAACCAAAAGCTAAAGGCTGTGACCCTCTTCCGCACCATCTACTTTGCGCCGGTGGTGGTGACCATGGTGGTAGTCTCGGTTATCTGGACCTTCTTGTATCACCCAAACGAGGGATTGATTAACCAATTTATTCAAACGGTCAGCTTCGGGCTGTTGGGCCCCTATGACTGGCTCAACAACCCGACCCTGGCCTTCCCCTCGATTATGTTACTCTCAATCTGGCAAGGGGTTGGCTTTCAGATGGTCATTTACCTGGCCGGTCTGCAAGCCATTCCCGACCATCTCTACGAGGCTGGGCAAATCGATGGGGCCAACAAGCTGCAACAATTTTTCTTCATCACGGTGCCCCAACTTCGCAACACGACTATCTTCGTCATCCTGGCGACTACCATTCTGGCCTTTCGTCTATTCGACCAGGTCTGGGTGATGCAGGGGCCGAGTGGCCATCCCCAGGGTACAACCATAACTATGATGGTCTATACGGTCAGCCAGGGATTTCGTCAGGGCAAAATTGGGTATGCCTCGGCCGTCACAGTCGCCTTTTTTCTGATTGTGCTGGCCGTTTCGCTGTTACAACGAAAATTCTTGCCTGAAGAAAGGGCGGTTGACTAAATGAGTGCTACGATTGATATGCAAAGGAGGCTCAAATCGAGATATTACCTTCGCCGAGGGATATGGCTGCTCCTTGACTACTTGCTGATGATCCTGCTAAGCATTTTCTTTCTGTTTCCCATCGTCTTTATGGTCATTTCCTCGCTGAAGAATGTCGAGATTCAAGTATTGAGTGATATGAGTACCCTGTACGCCTTTGTACCGCGCGGCGATATCGGCGTGCAGAATTACCGCGATGTCTTCGACGCCATGCCTTTTGAGCGGTTCATGTTCAACTCGGTCTTCATCGTCGGCACGACGGTGCTGGCCGGGCTGTTGATTAACAGTATGATCGCCTACGCCCTGGCCCGACTGCGTTTCAGGGGACGGGAGATGGTGCTGGCCTTGATCATTGCCCTGATTATCATCCCCTTCGAGGCAGTGGCCGTTCCCTTATTGTTGCTGGTCAACCGCTTTAATTGGCTAGATAGCTATCACGTGCAAATCATCCCCTTCATCGCCAACGCCTTTTCCATTTTTCTCTTCCATCAATTCTTTATCGATCTGCCGAAAGATTTGGAGGAGGCTGCCTTGGTCGATGGGGCTGGTTTTTTCCGCATCTACTGGCAGCTTATTATTCCCCTCTCGCGGCCAGCCTTTGCGACGGTAGCTATCTTGCAATTCATCACCCACTGGGCCAGCTTTCTGTGGCCGCTGATGGTCACCCGGGGCATTGAATTTCGGCCCTTGCCGGTGGCCATGCAGCAGTTTTTTAGCCAGGATCCCAAGGTGTGGGGCGACATCATGGCTTTCGCCTCGATGATCACCATTCCGGTGCTGATTGTCTTTTTACTATTCCAGAAATGGTTCGTCCAGAGTGTGGCTAGCACCGGTGTGAAAGGGTAAGCAGTTGTTTAAACCTGACTGAATCGATTCACAGCTTGGGAGTTTTGGCTCGGCGCGGGGCGGTTTAGAAAAATTAGTCTCAACCATCAGCAGAGCCTAAAGATAAACGCTGATGGCTGAGAGTTGAGAATTATCTTTGGAGGAGCAACCAAATGACAACCTGGCTTGAAGTGAAAGAAATCTATCGAGAACGAGTCGAGGCCCACTTGAAAGATGTAGACGATGAAATTCGACGCTTAAGGGCCAGATACGACAAACTTGATGATAAAATTAGGCTCGAAAATGATGAGCGCTTTAAGGCGTTACAGGCCCAACAGGCCGTGGTACGGGAGAAACTGCAATCACTGGACAACGCCAGCGACGTAGTTTGGGAGGAACTGACGAAGGAAGTAGATCAGGCAGTTCAAGAACTAAAAAAGCTAGTGACCAACATCACCTCAGATCTGGCACAGGAGGAGGGCAATACCCAGGAAAATGATTGACCTGCCCTATTGGGCTGGCT
>JABAHQ010016291.1_pt1 | contig 10283 bp, 7 predicted proteins | sample 7062091 | NCBI WGS metagenome assembly JABAHQ01 (sample SAMN14534359, study PRJNA622989) | marine sediment metagenome | biome: marine biome [ENVO:00000428]; feature: marine pelagic biome [ENVO:01000023]; material: deep marine sediment [ENVO:00002113] | place: India: Gulf of Kutch | collected... | reverse complement strand
CGGACGACCCGAGACGGGAGGTGCGGCATGAGCGCGCGCGAGCACGACGACCTGATGTCGCGGGTGGACCCCTACGTCCCCGAGTTCATGCAGCGGGCGCAGGCGGCGGCGCTCGACGAGAGGCTCACGTTGAGCCGGCGCGGATTCATCAAGCTGACGGGGCTCGCCGGCGGCGGGCTCGCGCTCGGCCTGCCGCTCGCCGCGCCGCGCGACGCGGCGGCGCAGGACGGCGCCGCGGCGCAGTTCGCGCCCAACCCTTACATCCAGATCAAGGCCGACGGCACGATCGTGCTGTTCTCGAAGAACCCCGACGTCGGCCAGGGCGTGAAGACCGCGATGCCGATGATCGTCGCCGAGGAGCTCGACGCCGACTGGGCCGACGTCACGGTCGAGCAGGCCGTCATCGACATGTCGCTTTACGGTCCGCAGTTNNCGGGTGCGACGGCGCGTGCGATGCTGGTCGCGGCCGCGGCCGCCGAGCTGAGCGTGCCCGAGGCCGAGCTCGCGACCGAGGCGAGCCACGTCGTCCACGCGGCCTCGAATCGGCGCCTGAGCTACGCCGAGCTCGCCGAGAGCGCGGCCGGCCAGCCCGTGCCGAGCCCGGGCTCCGTCGAGCTCAAGCCGCGTTCGCAATGGAAGCTGCTCGGCAAGCGCATCACGGGCGTCGACAACGAGGCCATCGTCACCGGCAAGCCGCTGTACGGGATCGACCAGCGCCTGCCCGACATGCTCTACGCGACGTACGTCAAGGCGCCGGCCATCGGCGCGCGCGTGCGCTCCGCGAATCTCGACCGCGTGCGCTCGCTCAAGGGCGTTCGCGACGCGTTCGTGCTCGAGCACGAGGGCGACCCCGTCGGCTTCGATCCGGCGGCGGCGGCGAAGCTCTCGGGCGTGGCGATCGTCGCCGACTCGACGTGGGCCGCGTTCAAGGCGCGCGAGGCGCTCGAGGTCGAGTGGGACGAGAGCGACGCGTCGAGCGACAGCTGGTCGCGGGCCGTCGGCGAGGCCGGGCGCCTCGCCGAAGAGGGACGCGGCGCGGTGACGTTGTCGGACACCGGCGACGTCGACGGCGCGTTCGCGAACGCCGGGACCACGATCGACGGCTTCTACACGTATCAATACGCCTCGCACGCCGACCTCGAGCCGCAGAACTGCACGGCCTGGTTCAAGGGCGAGGAGATCGAGATCTGGGCGCCGACGCAGACGCCGCAGTCGGCGAAGCAGGCTGTCGCGGCTTATCTCGGCCTGCCGCGGCAGAAGGTCACGCTCCACCAGCTGCGCGGCGGGGGCGGCTTCGGCCGGCGGCTCGCGAACGACAGCGTCGTCGAGGTCGCGGCGATCTCGCGCCGCACGGGCACGCCGGTCAAGACGCAGTGGACGCGCGAGGACGACATGACGTTCGATTATTACCGTCCCGGCGGCTTCCACGCGTTCCGCGGCGCGGTCGACGGCGACGGCAGGCTCTCGGCCTGGCAGGATCACTTCATCACGTTCACCCGCGACGGCGAGAATCCCGCGACCGCCGCGAGCCTGTCGCCGCAGGAGTTTCCGGCCAACGTGCTCGCGAACGCGCGGCTCACGCAGTCCATGCTGAGCTCGCAGATTCCGACGGGACCGTGGCGCGCGCCCGGCTCGAACGCGATCGCGTTCGCGGTTCAGTCGTTCCTGCACGAATGCGCCGTGGCGGCGAACCGCGATCACGTCGAGTTTCTGCTCGAGGTCATGGGTGAGCCGCGCTGGCTCGACCCGGGCAACACGCGTGCGCTCAACACCGAGCGCGCGGCGAACGTGATCCGGCTGGCGGCCGAGCGGGCCGGCTGGGGCCGCTCCATGCCGGCCGGCCGGGCGCTGGGGCTGGCGTTCCACTTCAGCCACGCCGGGCACTTCGCCGAGGTCGCCGACGTCAGCGTCGACTCCAGCCGCCGGATCACCGTGCACCACGTCACGGTCGCGGCCGACATCGGGCCCGTCGTCAACATGAGCGGCGCCGAGAACCAGTGCCAGGGATCGGTCATCGACGCGCTCAGCACGATGATGGGGCTTCAGATCACGTTCGAGAACGGGCGCGTCGAGCAGCGCAACTTCGACCGCTATCCGATCCTGCGGATGACGAGCGCGCCGACCGTCGATGTGCACTTCGTCGACTCCGACTTCGATCCGACGGGCACGGGCGAGCCCGCGCTGCCGCCGGCCGCGCCCGCGATCTGCAACGCGATCTACGCCGCGAGCGGGCATCGCGTCCGGACGCTGCCGCTGACGAAGGAAGGGTTCTCGATCTAGAGAGGGGCGCCGGGCCCCGGCGCCGTTCGCGCCTCGCGGGCGCCGGGGCGGCGCCCGCCGGAGGGCGTCGTGACGCCAGTGTGACCGATGTCTTCGCCGCCGGGACGGCACGCATCTATTCTCGGACCGTAGCTGGCAGGACGAGATCCCGTCATGAGCGAAGCCGATACCGGACGGTACCGGGCGCTGCCGGGCAGGTTGATGCGCGCGGCGCGGTCGGCCTACGAGAGCCGCCGCTCGGGCGAGCGGCACGAGAGCGAGCTCGCCGAGCAACGGCGGCAGTCGGAGACGTTGCGCAACACGGTCGCCGAGCTGCGTTTCCAGGCGGAGACGCTCGAGAAGACCTACTCGAAGCAGCTCGCCGAGACCAGGCAGCGCGTCGAAGCGGCCGAGAGGGAGCTCGCCGGAGAGCGCAGCCGGCTCGCCGAGCTCGAGGCCGCGCACGAGGAGGCCGTGCGAGCGTTGGCGGCAGCGCGCGGCGACCTCGAGCGCGTCAGGGCCGATCGCAAGCTGTTGCACGACGCGGTGGCCTCGAGCGACGCGCTGGAGGTCAAGGCCGTCAGGCAAATGTATGCCGAGGCCCGTTATAACGCCGGGCTGGCGACGATCGACGAGCTCCTGGACGACTCGAGCTGGTCCGGCGACGGGCAGCCCGCCGACGGTGCGCGATCCGCGCCGGACGCCGAAGAGGAGCCGGCGGCCGAGGAGATGATCTCGCCGGATCTCGTGATGACGAAGGGCCGCGCCGCCGACGGCGAAGCCGACGCCTGAGCGCTTCCGAGGGCGGCCGCCGAGCGCCTCGCCGGCCGGCGGGTGGCGCCGCGCACGCGGCGGCGTCCTGGAAGCCGCGCCGACGCTCGCCGGACCGCAGCGCCCGCGCGTGATCGCAAACGGCCTCTCTGCCGCCGAAGGCCGCGCTCGGGCGCTTTCCGATGGCTCGACGGCCGCGGATTACGGCATCCACGTATTAAAGCGTTCCCTGCGTGCGGGAAAATGATCGCCGGACGCGTGTTCGGCGGCGGACGCGCGGCGAGGTGACGGATGGTTCCGACGGCGGCGCTCGTCGCCTTCGGGCAGGCAACGCAGGTGACGGATGACCGCGGCGCGAGCGACGTCTCTGACGGTCAACGGCGCAACGCGACGCATAGACGCGGACGCCGGCATGCCGTTGCTTTGGGTGCTGCGCGACCTGCTGCGGCTGAGAGGCACGAAGTACGGCTGCGGCGTCGGTGTCTGCGGAGTCTGCACGGTGCTCGTCGACGGCCGCGCGAGCCGGTCGTGCATGGTGCCGGTCGGCAAAGTCGGCGACCTGCAGGTCACGACGATCGAGGGACTGCTGCGCGATCCGTTGCACGACCGCCTGATGCGCTCCTGGCTCGCGCATCGGGTGCCGCAATGCGGGTACTGTCAGCCGGGCCAGCTCGTCACGGCCGCCGGGCTCCTGCGGACGGCCTCCGCGCCCGGCGACGCGGAGATCGCCGAGGCGATGAGCCACGTCCTGTGCCGCTGCGGCACCTACGGGCGCATAGGAAGGGCGATCCGCGACGCCAGCGTGGAGCCCGTCGAGCGGGCGCCACGGCAGGGCCCGCGCGCGGCGTTCTACCTGGACGCGCCTGAAGGAACGGCGCTCAACGACTGGGTTCGCGTACGGACGGACAACACGGTCTGCGTCGTGCTCGGGTTCTCGGAGATGGGGCAGGGCGTTTCGACGGCGCTGCCGATGCTCGTCGCCGAGGAGCTGGAAATCGATCTCGCCGACGTCCGCGTCGCATTCGCGCCGGCGGACGAGAGATACGTCAACCCGCTGCTCGACAAGCAGGCCACGGCCGGCTCCACCGCCGTCAGGGCTTCCTGGGAGCCGCTGCGTTTGGCCGGAGCGCATGCGAGGGAGAGGCTCGTCGGCGCCGCGATGGACGTCTGGAACGTGTCGCGCGAGGAATGTCGAGCCGAGCGCGGTCACGTCGTGCACGGGCCGAGCGGACGGCGGCTCGCCTACGCGGGCCTGGCGAGCGCCGCCGCGTCGCTGCCCGAGCCGAGAGCGCCGCGGCTGAAGAAGCCGTCCGATTTCCGCCTCATCGGCAGCCGCGAGCCGCGTCTCGACGCCATGGACTTGCTGGCCGGCACCGTCCCCTACGGCATCGACGACGCGGTGGACGGCATGGCCGTCGCCGTGATCAGCCGGCCGCCGTTCTTCGGCGCGCGCGTGAGGGGCTTCGCGGCGGACGGGGCGCTCGCCACGCCGGGCGTGCGCGACGTCGTCGAGATCGACGCGGGCGTGGCGGTGCTCGCGAGCGACTTCTGGTCGGCCGCGCGGGGCCGCGAGAATCTGAGCGTCGAGTGGGAAGGGGACGGCGCTGCCGGAGCCGCGGCCGTCTACGAGTCCCTCGACGAGGCCCTGGGACGCGAGGGAGAGCTCGCCGAGCGCCGCGGCGACGCCGAGCGCGCCCTGGCGCGCGCCCGGGACGTCGTCGAGTCCCGCTATCGCACGCCTTATCTGGCTCACTGCACTCTCGAGCCGATGAACTGCATCGCGGACGTGCGCCCGGACGGCTGCGATATCCGCGTCGGCACTCAGAACCAGAGCGAAGCGCGGCGCGCGGCGGCGGAGATCACCGGGCTGCCCGCGAGCCGGATTAACGTGCACACGGCGTTTCTCGGCGGCGGCTTCGGCCNNTCGGTCGCGACGTCCGGGCCGGTTCAGGTCGTCTGGACGCGACGGGACGACCTGCAGCACGATCGTTACCGTCCGGCCCACAGCGTGGCGTTGAAGGCCTCGCTGGGGCGGGACGGTCTGCCCGCGGCCTGGTGGCAGCGCATCGCGGGGCCCGGCAGCGCGCTCGGCATGAGCGACGTGGCCTACGCGGTCGCTCACTTCACGGAGGAGCACGTCACGGTTCCGTCCGTGTTGCCGGTGGGCGCCTGGCGCGGCGTGGGCGCGACGCAGAACGCGTTCGCGGTCGAGTGCTTCGTCGACGAGCTGGCGCACCACGCCGGACGCGACCCGTTGGAATACCGGCTCGCCTTGCTGCGCCACGCGCCGCGCCACGCCGAGGTGCTCTCGCTGGCCGCCGAGCGGGCCGGCTGGGGCGGACCAGTACGCGGCGGCCGCGGTGTCGCCGTCTACAGGTCTTTCGGCAGCTGCGTGGCCGAGGTCGCCGAGGTGTCCGTCGGGCCCGGGAACGCCATACGCGTCGATCGCGTCGTCTGCGCCGTCGACTGCGGGCAGACGGTGAATCAGGACATCCTGTGCGCTCAGCTCGAGGGCGGCGTCGCTTTCGGCCTCTCCGCCGCCCTGAAGGAGGAAGTCCGGATCGACGCAGGCCGCGTTCGGCAGACGGGTTTCGAGGATTATCCCATCCTGACCTTCGCCGAGATGCCCGAGGTCGAGGTGCACGTCGTCGACAGCGCCCGCCGGCCGGGCGGCATCGGCGAGCCCGGCGTCCCCGTGACGGCGCCGGCCGTTGCGAACGCGGTGTTCGCCGCCACCGGTGAGAGGCTGCGCGCGCTGCCGCTCGAGCTCCCCTGCCAACGGTGAGGGCGGTGAGCCGGCCGCGGCGCCCCTCGGGCGCTCACGGGCTTGGCTCGAGCAGAAACTCGAGCGTCTCGCGCTGCACGCGCGGGCTCGACGTCATCTCCGAGTGCCGTCCGCAGATCACCGCGAAATCGCGCCGCGATTGCGCCAGGACCGTCCTTGCGTCGGCGTCCGGGCCGCCCAGCGAAAGCAGCGACGCGACCGTCACGCGGCCGTCGCCGGGCTCGCGCATGAGCGCCTCGTAGTCGACGCCCGGAATGCGGCGCTCCACCTCGTCAGGATGAAGGCGAAGAACGGCACGATCGTTCGTGCTCTCGACGACGAAGTACCGCGGCGTGCTCGTGCAATCGCTGCCGAGCACGAGGTAGTCTGGGCCGGCTCCGCCGGACGCGGGCCGTGAGATCGCCTCGTGGAACCAGCGCCCGCGCTCGAGGCCGCGAGCGAATCGCTTCTCGAGCGCTCGGATGCGACCTTCGGCCTCCGCGGCCGAGTCGAACCGCGACATCACTCGCTCGCGGACCTCGGGATCGAAGATCGCCACTCGAAACTCCCGCCACGTCTCGACGTCGTAAAGATCGCGCGCGACGTGCTCGCCGCGCACGTCGACGAGCCAGTGCAGATCCGGATGCGGCAACAGCTGGTAGGCGCTCTCGAACGTGGCGAGCACCTCGGGCTGAATCGTCAGAAAGCTGACGGGATAGCCGCGCATGAACCGCTCGGCGGCGAAGACCGAGCCCTCGTTGGGCGGGCCGACGAGGACCATTCGCCTCACCGCCGAGCCGCCTGCAGCGGGCGCAGCGGCATCCGTGCCGACGACGTCGGCGCCGCCGAAGCGCGCGAAGTACCTTGCCACCATCGCGCCGGCGCTGTGGGCGAGCACGTCGACCTCCAGCGTCGGGTCGCCGCGTCGCTCTCGAATGTCGTCGACGAGCGCCCCGAGCGCGGCGGCCGCGGAGACGAAACCGCGTCTCCAGTCCCACGAGAAGAGCACGCAATTCGTATCGGCCGCGAGCTCGCGCCGCGGGGCGCATTCGTAGCCGACGGCCGCCAGGCTATCGAGCAGCGAGGCGTAGAAATCGCGGCGCGGCCTCGACAGCACGAGCTCGGTCGGACTCAGCCGCGCGGCGCGCGCCGTGCCGTCGTAGGGAACGGGGATCGCGAGATCGCGCGTCCGCCAGCCGCCGATCAGCATGAAGAGGTTCGGCGGCCAGACGCGCCGGTCCGTTTGCGGGTCGGCGAGACGCGACGCGAGCAGGCCCGGAACGACGATCAGCGGCGGCTGCTCGGCCAGCTGCTCCACGCGGGGCAGATCGTCGACCTCCGGTCCCCTGAGCGCGGCGCACGCGGCGAGACAAGCCGCCGCGCACGCGACGACCGCCGACCGCACGACGGCTCGGCCGGCTGACGGGCGGCGCATGCTCGCGCTAGTCCTGCATCAGAAACCCGGTGAGACTCGACGCCGTGCCGCTACCCGCCGTGGGGGCTCTCGAAGCCGTGGGGCTTGAGCACGAGCACGTCGCACGTCACGTGATCGAGCACCTGCTCGGCCGTGCTGCCGAGCACGAGGCGCTGCAGCGCGCTTCGTGAGACCGCGCCCATGACGACGACGTCGGCCTCGATCTCGTCGATGAGCCGGTTGAGGGCCGAGCGCGTGTCGCCTTCGATGATGTGAACGCGGGAGCCGTCGATGCCGCGACCGCCGACGAGCTCTTTGACGGCCGCCTCGTGCGATTGCCTCAGCGAGTCGAGCATCTCACGAATCGGCGTCGCGATCGGGAACGCCATCGAGTCGGCCGAGGCCGCGTAGGCCGGCGAGGGGTCGAACGCGTGCAGAACGTGCGTCTCGCCGCCGAGCGTCTCGGCGAGCTCGCCGGCTTGCGTGAGAATCGCCTGATCGAGCTCCGCGGGCTTGTCGCGCTCGTGCACGGGGTCGACGGCCGCGATGATTTTCGGCCGCTCGCCGAAATCGTGCGGCTTGACGAGCCATAGAGGCGCCGGGCATTCGCGAATCAGGTTCCAGTCCGTGTTCGAGAAGATCGTGCGTTTCAAGATCGCGTGATAGTGCGTGTCCTTGACGACGAAAGCCGGCTTCGCCCGCTCGACCTTGCGCACGATGCCCTCGTGCAGCGGATGGTCCCAGCACGCATCGACGCTGGTCTCGAGGCCCTTGCCGTTGCCTTTGGCCAGCTCGGCGGCCATCTTCTCGAGATTCTGCTTGTGGTTCTCGATCAGGCTGTCGCGGGCCTTGGCCAGCGATTCCGAGTCGAAGAAACGCTCTCCGGCGAGATACTGGTCGTAGTCGCAGATGAAAAGCTCGAGGCCGCGCTTCATGCGCGCGGCGAGCAATGCGGCGCGATCGATCACCGGCTGCTCCGTTGCCGTCGGGTCTATGATCGCGAGAACGTGGTTTGTTTGAGCCATATTTATGTGTTCCTGACCGACTGGAACTCCGACATGTGTTAGCGTGCCACTATAGCGGTTTTGGCCCGGCCCGGGAAACAACAAGGATCTCTTCGGAATGTACGGAGCATGAGCCCGGCGGCGCGCGACACCAGCTTCGGCGGCTCCGCGGCCCGTCTTGAGGCGCTGCTCGACGCCACCGTCGACGCGATCGTATCGATGGACGAGCGGGGCACGATCGTCGGCTTCAATGCCGCGGCCGCGCAGCTTTTCGGCTACGCGGCGGACGAGGTCATCGGCCGGCCCGTGAGCTGCCTGATGCCCGAGCCGCACCGCTCCGAGCACGGGGCCTACCTCGAGCGCTACCTCGCCGAGGGCGACGCGCGCATCATCGGCATAGGCCGCGAGGTCCACGGGCGCAGGCGCTCCGGCGAGGTCTTTCCGTTGTGGCTGTCCGTCGGCGAAGCGGTCACCGAGCAAGGCCGCGAGTTCGTCGGCATCATGCGCGACTTGTCGTCGCAGAAGTCGGTCGAGAATGAGCGCCGCGCGCTCGAGACGCGCCTCGCCGAGGTTGCGAGGTTCAGCTTGATGGGGGAGATGGCGGCCGGCATCGCCCACGAGATCAACCAGCCGCTCGCGGCGATCGTGAACTACGCGCATGCCGCCAGACGCCTGGTCGACCGCGGCGAGTCGGCCTCCGAGCCGCTGCGCAAGGCGTGCGACGGCATATGCGATCAGGCCGAGCGGGCCGGCGAGATCATCGAGAATCTGCGGGGCTTCCTGCGCCGGCGCGAGATCACGACCGAGCCGCTCGAGCTCAACGAGGTCGTCGAGGACGTGATGACGCTGATCGCGACCGACACGCGGCAGGCGGGCATCCCGCTGTCCCTCGAGCTCGCCGAGGGGCTGCCGCGCGTCAACGGCAACGCGACGCAGCTGCAGCAGGTGCTGTTGAACCTCACGCGCAACGCCGTCGACGCGATGGCGGGGTCTTCCGACAAGCATGGCGGCATCGTCGTGCGCACGGCGCTCGCGGACACGGGCGGCGTCGAGCTCAGCGTTTGCGACGGTGGACCCGGCATCCCCTCGAGCTTCGCCGAGGGCATCTTCCACCCTTTCGTGACGACGAAGCCCGGCGGGCTGGGCGTCGGTCTGGCGATCAGCCAGAGGATCGCCCACGCGCACGGCGGCACGCTGACCCACCGCGAGAGTCCCGCGGGCGGCGCCGTATTCGTCGTCTCCCTGCCCGCGCTGCCCTGACGCGGCCGACGCGCGCGGGATTGGCCCGCGTCCCGGCGCCGCGTTATCCTGGGGGACCGGTCCAAGGGCAAGGAAATCCGAGGTACGCCAATGAGTTTAGCCGATCAAGCTTGCGTGCCGTGCCGCGGCGGCGTCGATCCCATGGAGCGCGAAACCGCCGAGCAGATGCTCGCGGAGCTGGGCAACGGCTGGCAGCTCAACGACCAGGGTCATCTCGAGAAGACCTACAAGGTCAAGGACTTCGCGGCCGCGCTCGAGTTTGCGAACACGATCGGCGAGATCGCCGAGGCCGAGCAGCATCATCCGGACGTGCTGGTGCGTTACGGTGCCTGCGGTGTCGAGATCTGGACGCACAAGATCGGCGGCCTGACGGAGAGCGACTTCTACTTCGCGGCCAAGGTCGAGCGCGCCTGGCAGCAACGCGGCGCGGCGCAGTAACGGCGACGGCCGGCGCGGGCGCGGCGCGGCGAGTCGAGTCGTCGCCCGAGCGGATCCTGGAGCGGATCCGGGGCCCGGGCTCGCGCCGCCGCCGCGCCGGGGCCAGCGCCGGGACGCGCCGGCCGCTAAAGGGCCGTGTACAGAGCCGTCAGCAGCCCGAGCACGCAGGCCAGGAACACGCTGTGCTTGAACGTGAATCTGAATAGCTGGCCTTCCTGCGAGCGCGCCATGCCGGTCGCGGCGACGGCGACCGCGAGGCTCTGCAGGCTGATCATCTTGCCCATGACGCCGCCGGCCGAGTTCGCCGCGGCGGTGATGTGCGGATTCAAGCCGAGCTCGTTCGCGGTGACGACCTGCAGGTTGCCGAACAGGG
>JABAHQ010013510.1_pt1 | contig 10288 bp, 8 predicted proteins | sample 7062091 | NCBI WGS metagenome assembly JABAHQ01 (sample SAMN14534359, study PRJNA622989) | marine sediment metagenome | biome: marine biome [ENVO:00000428]; feature: marine pelagic biome [ENVO:01000023]; material: deep marine sediment [ENVO:00002113] | place: India: Gulf of Kutch | collected... | reverse complement strand
GCAAGCGATCACCGATCGGGTCACGATCCACCATCTGCTGTCACACACCTCTGGCCTCGGCAGCTACTTCAACGAGACGTTCATGCAGGGCTCGCGCGAACGGTTTCGGGCCGTGGACGATTACAAGCCACTCGTCCGCGGCGACTCGCTGGCGTTCGAGCCGGGCGAGCGGTTCCGCTACAGCAACACCGGGATGCTGCTGCTGGGCGTGGTGATCGAGAGCGTCACCGACCAGAGCTACTTCGAGTACATCCGCGAGCACATATACGAGCCGGCGGGCATGGCCAGCAGCGACAGCTACGAGATGGATCGCCCGGTGGAGAACCTGGCGATCGGGTACGAGCCCGATTGGGGGAGCGACTACGGCTGGCAGAACAACCTGTACCAGCACGTCATCAAGGGCGGCCCCGCCGGCGGCGGCTTCTCGACCGTCGGCGATCTGCACCGCTTCGCCCTCGCCCTGCGCCGCGGCCAGCTGGTCTCGGAGTCGTCGCTGGAGACGATGTGGACGGACCACTCGGGCGCCGGCTACGGCTATGGCTTCGGCCTCAACGAAGGGGCGCTGGGCCGCGTCGTTGGCCACACCGGCGGCTTCGACGGGATCAGCGCCAGCCTAGAGATCTATCTGGGCACAGGGTATGTGGTGGCCGTGCTGTCGAACTACGGCGGCGCGGCGGGCCCGGTCGCATCGAAGATCAGCGAGCTGCTGGAACGGACGAGCTGAACATCCCAACATCCAACGTCCAACGCCCAACTTCCAAGTTCTGTCCTCACTTGGAAGTTGGACGTTGACCGTTGTGCGATGATCAGTTTCGAGGAAGCGCCAGCTTCCGAGACCGGCCGGGAGGGACTCGCCGTCGAGACGCTCCGCAGGAGCGGCTCGGCACTGAGCCGCGCGCGGATACGCGCGTCGCGAAGCACCTCAACCGATGGATGATGGGCGAAGGACAGAAACGTCTGGCAACAAGTAGGCCGGGAGGGACTCGAACGCTCAACCTATGGATTAAGAGTGCCGCCACTCCCCCGGACTCAACGACCCTCACCGACACTAAACGCAACAATTGCAGAATCGTGATCCCGCCCCACTTCGGCCTCGTCAGTTCTGCCGCGATCCGCACCGGCCCAAAGCCCCGATGTGCCAGGGAAAAGGCCAGCACCCGTTGCTCCACCACCAGCGGTGTGGCATTCGGCATCCGCGGCCGACGACGCTCCCGCGGCCGCAAGATCTCCAGCCCGTAGTGCTCCGTCGCCTTCCGCCACCGGTAGTAGGTCGAAGGGTAAATGCCCATGATTCGACAGGCCGCCCGGACGTTGCCAAGATCCCTCGCCAGTGCCATCGTTTGAAGACGGAACCGATACAGCACATCCTCTTGGGTTATGGTGATGCTCCTTCCTTAACCTCAAGACTGTCATAGGCAGGGGTTATCTTTCCTGCTGGTCGCGATTCCGTTCTCCAGCAAGGCGTCACCCATGATGGAGACCTGTCCGTTGCAACCGGATTCAACTGGGAGCCATGGCGACTGAGCCCGAAAGGCGCTTGGCCGACTTCTGGGCCAAACTTGCCCTCGATGGTCGTGGCCAAGTAGCCCGGGACAGCGAGGGCAGGCCAGCCCACTGGCTCCCGCTCATCGACCACTCCGCAGATGTCGCGGCGTGCTTCGCGGTCCTCGTGGAGCAGGAGACCATTCGCAGGAGATTTGCCGCGATCGCCCGGCTTGCCGAGCTGTTCGAGACTCAGGTGGCGCGGCTCAGCGTTCTGGCGGCGCTGCACGATGTCGGCAAGGTTAACATCGGGTTCCAGAACAAGGCACTTGTGCACCCTCCGTTCACTGCCGGTCACGTCGGACCCGTACTGGGGCTGTTCGGTCAGCCAGGCCGGGAGGCGCTTCAGTTTGCCGAGGCTATCGGCGTTGAGACAATGCGGTCCTGGGCCGAGGGAGACATGGGGATCGAGCAGTTTCTGATCGCCGCGCTTGCGCACCACGGCCGGCCGTTGGAGGTCGGCGTCGGACACGACCCCGTTCTGTGGAGGGCGACAGACGCGCTCGATCCCTTGGAGGGAGTCCGGGAACTCCTCGCATGCACCCGCAGGTGGTTCCCGGCCGCCTTCGGGTCTGATGGTGAGCCCCTTCCCTCAGAGCCGCGCCTGCAGCACGCGTTCAATGGGCTGCTAACTCTGGCTGACTGGCTGGGCTCGCACGAGGGCTTCTTCCCGTTCAACGGCCATGGCGAGGAGGACCGTTTTCGTTGGTCGCGTGGCCGGGCCGCACATGCCCTCCAGTCGATTGGGCTGTCGGTCGCCCAAGCACGGGCCAGTGTCGGCCCCGACCGTCGCACTTTCGCCGCAGTCTCGGGTCACCCGCCGCGCCCCCTCCAGGCCACTACCCTGGAGGCTCCAGTTGACCCCGACGGCAGCGTTCTGGTACTCGAAGCCGAGACCGGCTCGGGCAAAACGGAGGCGGCATTGGCGCGTTTTCTGGTCCTGTTCCAAGCAGGGCTTGTTGATGGACTCTACTTCGCTCTGCCTACACGTACAGCGGCCACTCAAGTCCACGGTCGCGTGGCTGAGGCCACAGCGCGAGCGTTTTCCGATCCCGCGAGTCGCCCGGCTGTGATCCTGGCCGTGCCCGGCTACCTGGCCGTGGACGATCGTGAAGGCCAGCGGCTGCCGGGATTCGGGGTGCTGTGGAACGACGATGACCGCGAGCGCTGGCGCTTTAGGGGCTGGGCCGCTGAGCGCCCCAAGCGCTACATGGCCGGTGCCGTAATCGTAGGGACGATCGACCAGGTCCTCCTGTCGTCGCTTGCCGTCTCGCACTCACACATGCGGGCCAGCGCGCTGCTTCGCCATCTATTGGTGGTAGACGAGGTCCATGCATCTGATGCCTACATGACGCGGATCCTGGAGGAGGTTCTTTCCCGCCACCTCGGCGCAGGCGGCCATGCTATTCTCATGTCGGCGACGCTCGGGGCGTCGGCCCGGGACCGACTGACTCGACAGGCGGTGACCTCACTCGATGACGCTCGACGGGTGCCTTATCCCGTGCTGACCCGGCTCGATGCAAGCAGGGAAGGTTCTGTAAAGCACCCGATCAGACCTGCCTTCAGGCGGACAGTGAAGGTCGATCTTGCCGGATGGGCGTCCGAACCCGATTCGGTCGCGCGACGGGTGCTGAGCGCAGCGGAGGCCGGCGCCCGCGTTCTCGTCATCCGGAATACAGTGCGCGAGTGCTTGATCACGCAAGAAGCGTTGGAGCGCGAAGCGGCAGCGACCGCGTCCGAACGTAGACTGTTCCGCTGTGCCCGTATGCCCGCCCCTCATCATTCGCGATTCGCACGTGAGGACCGGCTCGCTCTGGACCGGGCCCTGGAGTCGCGATTTGGTAAGACATCCAAACCGGACGGCGGCGTAGCCATCGCGACCCAGACCGTCCAGCAGAGCCTGGACCTTGATGCAGACCTCCTTATAACGGATCTATGCCCGATCGATGTGCTGCTGCAGCGCGTCGGTCGGCTCCACCGGCACACTGGTCGCGGCAGACCCCCTGGCTTTGAGAAGCCGCGAGTCGTGGTGTTGGTCCCGGCGAACCGAGATCTCAGCCGATACATACAGAAAAACGGCGAAGCACGCGGGCCTCACGGCCTGGGGACAGTGTACGAGGATCTGCGGATTCTCGAGGCGACCTGGCGGCTGATTGAGCAAAACACCGAGTTGGTTCTACCAGAGATGGCTCGACGGCTGGTCGAGGGGGCCACTCATCCGGAGGCACTTGAGAATCTCGTCACTGGTCTGGGCGGTCCATGGATCGACCACCATCATTGCGTGCCCGGTGTCGAGCTGGCTCGGAAGCGCCTGGCCGACCTAAATCTTGCGAACTGGGATGCCCCGTTTGGAGATCCGGACAGCCTGTTCCCGCGTGGTGAGCTGACGCGGGAGATCCGTACACGGCTCGGCGAGGGTGATCGGCTCGCACGACTGCCCGAACCAGTTCGGAGCCCGTTTGGCCAGACGGTACACGAGCTGACGATCCCCGCCCACCTGTGCTCCGGTGCGCCGGCGGACGCACAACCTGTAGGCCTCACTATCCGTGACGGGTGCATCCAGTTCACTTTTGGAGACCGAAGACTTCGCTACGATCGGCTTGGAGTTCGGCCCGAGCGATCAGATCCGCAAGACAAGAGTGGCAACGATGACTGAGTACAGGCACAGTCTCCTCAATGAGCGTCTATTTAATATCCGACTCTCGTCAGGAGGAGTGCGTGCTGCCACGCTCCCCGAGATTCTGGCCAGCCTTGGAGCTAGAGACGAACTACGGGCGTTCACTTCACTCCAACACCACCAGGCGCACGCGTGGCATATCTTTCTTGTTCAGCTCGCAGCACTCGCTATGCACGAAGCGGGGATCGACGATCCTCAGCAGGATTCTGATTGGTGGGCTGAGTATCTCCTGTCCCTCACCGGCGGGCAGCACGAGCCCTGGGCGCTGGTGGTGCCGGATCTGGGACGGCCGGCTTTCCTGCAGCCGCCCGTACCCGAGGGCACGCTGGACGGCTTCAGGCACGCGATCGACCGCCCGGACGAGCTCGACGTCCTGGTCACCAGCAAGAACCATGATGTGAAGGCAAGTCGGATAGCCGAGCCCTCACCGGACCACTGGATCTACGCGCTGATGTCGCTACAGACCACCGCGGGCTACTCCGGCAGGGCGAACTACGGCATCATCCGAATGAAAAGCGGCTATGGCAGCCGGACCGTAGTGGGCTTCACACCCGAACTCAGCTGGGGCGCCTGGTTCCGTCGTGATTTGGCGGTACTGCTGTCGGCCCGCCCGGAGATGATCGAGTCACACGCCTACCGAGAATCGGGTGGACTTGCCCTGCTGTGGCTTGAGCCCTGGGACGGAACATCGGGGATCCCCATTGGAGACCTCGACCCGTTCTTTGTGGAGGTTTGCCGCCGGGTGCGCCTTGAGATCCGGAACCACAGAATCCGGGCCCTCACGGCAAACTCGGCGACCCGCCGTATTACCGCGCCGGACGATCGTGGTGATACGGGGGACGCCTGGACCCCTATTTCCCGACAGGACGGCGCCGCCCTGAATGTTACCGAGGCTGGTTTCACGTACCAGCGGCTGCAGCAGATTCTTTTCGGCGGAGACTACGCCCGCAGTCCCGCGGTCCGGATCCAACCCTTTGATGGCGGCTCCCTGTTCCTTGAGGCTCACGCGCTCGCTCGCGGCCAGGGGGGGACGGCCGGCTTCCATCGTCGCGTTGTTCCGGTGCCGCCAGCAATCCGCGTCAAGCTGGGCCGCGATGAAGATCGCGACCGACTGGGTCGGCTGGCGCAAGAACGTGTTGAGCTTGCCGCGCTTGCTCAGCGCCGCGTTCTGCATCCGGCAATTTGCGCACTCCTGCAAGGGGGGGTGGAGCAACTGAACCTGCGGGACGAGCGAACGCGACGTTGGACCACGCGTTTTGATCGACGGGTTGATGAGGTGTTCTTCGCCCGGCTCTGGGATGACGCCGATCTGCCGCCGGAGGAGGCCCGTGAGCGTTGGACGGAGACGCTTCAAGAGCTGGCCTGGCACGCGCTTCAGGCCGCCATCGGGTCGGCCCCGCTGCCCGTGGCCCGCCGCTATCGCGCAATCGCACGTGCCGAAGGCCTATTCAACGGCGCCTGGCGGAAACATATCGGCGTTCAGGACCCAGCCGAACAGGAGACGGATCGATGAACGAGCAGCAAACGGCACAGGCGGATCGCGCCCGATTCTCGGCAGGATCCTCCTCCATGCGCACTGCGATCAATCGCATTGCCGCGGCCATGAGTGGTCCGCTCAGCGCCGGCGATCTGGCGGAGCTCCGGCGGCTCGAACCGGATGATCCCTCTGCCCCCGCCTTCTGGAAGGTGATGGCCGCATATATCCGACCGGCCGTCCGGTTGCCCGACGGGGAAGACGCTCTGGAACGAGCGGAGCAACGGTGGGCAGCCATCCTGAACGCGATGGCCGTGTTGGAGAACCTCCATCACCCCGGTCGTCGGCTGGGTGAGGCGCTGGCCACAGCTGGGTATTCGGAACTCCGCTTCGCTCGCCTTCTCCGGGCGCGCGATTCCGGCGTCCTGTATGCCGTCCGCCGAACGGCGATGTTTCTCAGGTCGAAGGGCGAGCCGGTGGACTGCAGCGATCTCGCCGATCTCATCCTCAGTGACGGCCGCGCGTTCGGTGAACGAGTTCGCCGTCGAATCGCTCGCAGCTATTACGGCACGGTCAGATAGAAAGGAGCCCCCTGATGTCTGCAAGATTCCTCCAACTGCATTCTCTGACCTCATACCCTTCGGCGCTTCTAAACCGCGACGACGCCGGCTTTGCGAAGCGGATCCCGTTCGGCGGCGCGATCCGAACTCGGATATCCTCACAGTGCCTCAAGCGACACTGGCGGACGTTCGAGGGGCAGTCCTCGCTGCGCGATCTCGAACTGCCGGGATCCATCCGGTCCCGTATCACGTTCGAGCGCTTCGTGTTCCAGCCGCTGGTCGAGCAGGGGGTGGACGAGGCCCTCGCGGAGGCGGTCGTCAGGGCGCTGATGAACGAAGTGCTGGGTGAGAGCGCCAGGGCGCGGACAGCACGCGCCGAAAGTGATGAAAGTGAGCGGACGGATCTTCGAACGGGACAGGTCACGGTACTCGGACGGCCAGAGGTCGAGTTTCTGCTTGAGGAGGCCCGCGCCATCTGCGGCAAGGTCAACGATCCCGCGAAGGCTGCAACAGAAGTCAAGAGCCACCTGGGCAGGGAAGGTCGTAAGAACCTACAGGCTCTGCGACACGCGTCCGGGCTGGATGCAGCGCTTTTCGGCCGCATGGTCACCAGCGACATCCTCTCTCGGGGTGACGCGGCAATCCACGTGGCCCACGCTTTCACGGTGCACGGGGAGGCGGCCGAGAGCGACTACTTCGCAGCGGTCGACGACCTGCTGCAGGAGACCGAGGAGGAGATGGGAAGCGGGCACATCGGGGCGACGGAGCTTACGAGCGGCCTCTTTTACGGCTACCTCGTCATAGACGTTCCGCTCTTGGTCTCAAACTTGGAAGGGTGCCCGCGCGGGGATTGGCGCGAGGCCGACAGCGACCTCGCAGGGGCAGTGGTCGAGAGATTCGTTCGTCTCGTCGCCACCGTATCCCCGGGAGCCAAGCTTGGCTCGACCGCTCCTTACGCCTACGCTCACCTGCTTCTGGCCGAGGCCGGTGAAGCACAGCCCCGCACCCTCGCCAATGCGTTTCTTAGGCCTATTCCAGATGGCGCGGACCTTGTGGCTGCAAGCTATCGTTCTCTGGCGGATCACCTCGGCGACCTTGATCGGATGTACGGCAGGGGGACGACACGACAGCTGGCCGCGCTTCACGAGACGGAGGCTGCCGAAGTCGCATCAGCGATCGGTGCCGGTAACGTCGTGTCGCTTGAAGAACTGGCCACGTGGACGGCGCAGCAGGTACGGAGCTGAGTTCCGATGGACGTTCTCATTGTTCGACTGGACGCTCCGCTCATGAGCTTCGGTGCGCCAGCGGTCGACAACCGTGGAGTCGTGCAGGCCCACCCACCCTTGTCGCTGGTTACCGGCCTGATAGGCAACGCTCTCGGATACACACACTCCGATCCGAAAAGGCTTCAGATTCTGCAGGGGCGTATCCGGCTTGCCGCCCGACGCGATGTACCGGGCGAGCGAATCACGGATTTCCAGACGGTGGATCTGGGCCAGAGGGCACTGAGCGAGCCCGGCTGGACGACGAGGGGAGCGGCCGAAGGGCGTAAAGGAGGGTCGGCCCGGGAGCGGACGCATATCCGGTATCGCGAGTACCTGGCCGACGCCGTGTACACGGTTGCATTGACACTGGATCCGGAGGACAGCGCAGTCAACCTGGACATGGTCGAGGCTGCCCTCAACGTTCCTGAGCGACCGCTGTTCATCGGTCGCAAGTGCTGCCTGCCGTCGGGCCGTCTTGTTGTGAGACGCATGGAGACGCCGTCCCTGCTTGAGGCCCTTCGCTTCTGCCCGCTTGATCCACGGGCTGGCGACGGACCGGAGGCTCGGTGCGTGGAAGCCTGGTGGCCCGCCACAGAGGAGGAGGAGGAGGGTCCTGAGGTCCCGGTGACCGATGAGCGCGACTGGACCAATCAGGTTCATTCCGGTGAGCGGCTGGTGCGGCACGGGATCGTCCAGGTGAAGGAGGACGCCAATGGCCCTTGACGCACAGTCTCTCTACATGATCCGGCTGCAGCTCTCGCTGCCCCGACTCATCGAGTTGGGCCGGAGGCAACGCCTGCCGATCCGCGATGTTGATACGGGGTACCTGGTTCACTGCTACCATGGGGAGCTTTTTGGGGATCTTCAGCTGCGGCCCTTTTCGGTGGCGGGTGAGCACGGCCGGAGCCTGGATATCCTAGCGTACACGCCGCATACGGCAACGGAGCTCAAGCGACACGCCGATAACTTCGCCGATCCCTGGATCCACGAGGGATGTGAATGGTCGCACTTCGCCCAAAAACAAATGCCCCTTGAGTGGCCGGCGGGGACGCACCTAGGGTTTAGCACCCGGGTGTGCCCCATCGTGCGGACAGGTCGGGAGACGGAATTTGCGCGCAAGGGAGCCGAGCTCGACGTGTACCTCTCACGGGCCTTCTCGTCTGCGGGTGATGTGGACAGTGGCCGGGAGGAGGTTTACCGCGATTGGCTTGTGGAGCAAGTGTCGCGGATCGGCGGTGTGGCGATCACGGGCGTGCGAATGATGAGCTTCAGACTGGCGAAAGTGGTCCGTCGGTCGCATGGACCGGACAGAACGTCCTCGGTCAGCGAGCGACCCGACGTGACCATGGTTGGGGAGCTGGTGGTTGAGGACAGCGCCGGCTTCCTCCGTCTCCTCCGGCGCGGCATCGGACGGCACCGAGCCTTTGGCTTCGGGATGGTCCTGCTGCGCCCCGCAGCCGCAGCTTAAGGTGCTGAGGGGTCGCCTGGGGCTGGATACGGCCCGCGTGCCTCACCGAGATCGCCACGGTCTGCTGTGGCTATCCCGGGGCAGACTGACCGTCGAGAACGGCACGCTCCGATTCCTTACGGCCGGCGATGGCGATCTAGCTGCGGGCGATTATGCCATACCGTTCCAGCTGATCTCCTGCTTCCTAATCGGACCCGGCACGATCGTCAGTCACGACGCGCTACGCATCATGAGCCGACACGGGGCCGGCCTTGTAGCGATCGGCGAGGACGGCGTGAGGTTTTACGCCAGTATGCCCTTTGGTCCCGACGATTCGGCTCTCGCGAGGCGCCAGGTAACCCTGTGGTCCGACAGCGACGCTCGGATCGCGATCGCGAGAAAAATGTACGCCTGGCGATTGGGCGAGGTGGTTCCGCATACCGACCTTACGGTTCTGAGGGGTATCGAGGGTGCTCGGGCTAGGGAAAGCTACAGGCGTCTCGCGCAGGAATACGGCGTTCAGTGGAGGGGCCGGCGCTACGACCGCGAGAATCCTGCTGCGGCGGACGATCCCAACCAAGCCATCAACCATGCCTCCACAGCTGTTCAGGCTGCTGCAATGATCGCCGTCGCCGTAACGGGCACGATCCCGAGTCTTGGTTTCGTACATGAGGATTCGGGAATCAGCTTCTGCCTGGACATCGCAGACCTCTATCGGGATAGCGTGACATTACCGATCGCCTTCGGGGCCGTACGGGAAGCCGGGCGGCGCCCAGGTGCTTCCTTCGAGCGCTTGGTCCGTCGCTTGGCGGGCAGGACGTTCAGCGACCAGAAGCTCGTCCCCGCAATGATTGATCGGATCAAAGAGTTGTTCGATGGCGATGACGGTAGTGGTAACCACTGACGTGGCGGGGCGCTTTCGCGGCTTTCTGGCGTCCTGCATGCTCGAGATCGCTCCGGGCGTCTACACTTCGCCCCGAATGACGCCGGCTGTGCGCGATCGTGTTTGGACCGTTCTGGAGCGTTGGTATGATGAGCTGGGTGGTGGAAGCATCGTGATGACATGGCGGCAGCGGGATCTACCCGGTGGCCAGGGGGTTTGGGTACTGGGTTCGCCCCGGATTGAATTGGTCGACCTCGACGGTGTGTTCCTGGGCCGGCGCCCGGTTTAGGGCCGCGCCGTGCAGGGGTTGAGGAGTATGAAGAGCCAAAGGCGTGGTTACGCTTCGACCCGTTGAGCCAGCCGAACTGCAGACAGAAGACTGCCATGCTGTGTGTTGCAGCGGCGCACCAGAGTTTCCCCCGCGCGTGCGGGGATGGACC
>JABAHQ010007429.1_pt7 | contig 10289 bp, 12 predicted proteins | sample 7062091 | NCBI WGS metagenome assembly JABAHQ01 (sample SAMN14534359, study PRJNA622989) | marine sediment metagenome | biome: marine biome [ENVO:00000428]; feature: marine pelagic biome [ENVO:01000023]; material: deep marine sediment [ENVO:00002113] | place: India: Gulf of Kutch | collected... | reverse complement strand
TGGCAGACTTCTTCTTAGTAGCTGCCTTGGCCTTCTCGCCCTTAGGCGTGGCCGCTCTCCTACGAATAACTGCGGGCTTGATCCTCTTTTCTTCTATCTCACCCTTGTCTTTTTTTGTCTCTTCTTCAGTCATAACCGAGTATATTTAAAGTCTTCCTCCAAAGTATTGTTTATAATCGACTATCGTCACTACCGGCCCACTTCTTTATAAGGTTGATAAGAAAGGCCCTCTCTGAGGCATNNCGCTTTGCCGCCTTATCCACGCATTTTTGCTCCGGGCATATGTAGCTTCCCCTGCCCTCGCTTGATATAATCTTTGTGCCTTTCTTCTCAAAGCCTGCGCTGAGTTTACCGTCACTTTGGATAAACCTCACAAGCCCATCCTTGGGGCGCTTGGCACCGCAACCCACGCAACTACGGAGTATCTTGCTCATCTACTGCAGCTGCAAGTATGGCCTCGGCCTTCTTCTTGCCGATACCCTCGACAGCAACTAGCTCATCGAGAGTCGAGTTTCTTATATCCGCTATGGTATTAAAGCCAGCCTCTTTGAGCGCCTCTGCTATCTTTGGCCCCACACCCGCAAGGTTTGAAACATCACCCGCACCGGTCTCTGCCACCTTTGCGGCCGCGAACTCTTTCTTTAGCGCCTCATCAGGGGTCATGGCCTCGGCGCGTCCTTCCTTGGTATCGGCCTCGGTGTATATGTCTATCTTCCACCCCGTAAGCTTCGCGGCAAGCCTGACGTTCTGGCCCCGCTTGCCTATGGCAAGCGAGAGTTGGTCGTCCGGTACTACCACCTCCATGGAGTGCTCGCCCTCGTCAACTATGACCTTCGATATCTGGGCCGGCGATAGCGCGTTCTTTGCGAGCATGGCCGGGTCTTCTGAGTAGTGAACTATGTCAATCTTCTCGCCCTTGAGTTCCTGGACGACGGCCTGGACTCTCGAGCCCTTAACACCCACGCATGCACCGACCGGGTCCACGTCCGGGTTATTCGATAGTACGGCTATCTTGGCCCTGTCACCGGGCTCCCTGGCAGCAGCCCTCACCTCGACTATACCCTCGTATATCTCCGGGACCTCCATCTGAAAGAGTTTTACAAGAAAGTCCGGGTGGGTCCTCGATATTATTACCTGAGGGCCCTTGGCATCACTCCTTACCTCGAGCACTATCCCCCTTACCCTCTCGCCCTGACGGTAGCCCTCGCGCCTTACCTGTTCCTTTTTCGGAAGCAGGGCCTCGGTACGGCCAAGGTCTACTACTATATCTCCCCTTTCAAAGCGTTGGACTATCCCGGTTATTATCTCGCCCTTTTTCTCGCTGTACTCCTCGAATACTATATTGCGCTCTGCCTCGCGCACCTTCTGTATTATAATCTGCTTTGCGGCCTGGGCGTCTATGCGCCCGAACTCTCTTGAGTCTATCTTGAGCCCGAGGCTGTCGCCGAGCTCTACTTCGGGGTCGAGCTTCAAGGCCTCATCGAGTGATATCTCCACGTCGTCGTCTGTGACCTCTTCAACGACGGTCTTGAACTCAAAGAGCTCTATCTCTCCGGCATCCTCGTCGTAACGGGCTTCAATCTCCCTTGTAGCCCCAAAGCGTTTCTCAGCCGCCTTCAATAGCGCCGACTCCAACGCCTCGATAAGTACGCTCTTGTCTATTCCCTTGTCTTTTCCGACCTGCTCGATTATATGCGTTAAGTTCGCAAGCATAACCGCCCTCCCGGTAATTTGTACCGCCCTAAATCTCTATCTCAAGCCTTGCCTTCTCCACTGCGGCAAGTTCTATCTCAAAACGTCTTCCTTCGCTATCGACTATGAAAAGCACCTTGCCGTCAAAGGCATCTAGCGTTGCCTTGAAGTTCCTCCTGCCGTCTATCGGCTCGGTGGTCTTTATCTTTATCCTCTTACCTACGGCCTTCTTATAGTCTTCAGGCCTCTTAAGGGGCCTGTCAAGCCCGGGCGAAGATACCTCGAGCGAGTAACGCCCAGGGACGATATCTTCGACGTCAAGTGCCGTGCCAAACTCCCTGCTTACGGCCACGCAATCGTCGAGAGTGACCGAGCCTTCGGGCCTCTCGATATAGAGGCGCAATACCTTATGGCCCCTCTCGGTTGCAAACTCCGCCTCCACAAGCTCAAGCCCAAACTCTTCAACAATAGGCTTAGCGAGCCTCTCTACACTCTCGATCAAAGCCTTGAAGCTCAAAGCCCCCCCGCTATGAAAACGGCAAAAGAACTGTTAAGTAAGGAGAATTTACTCAAAAGACACTGAAGATTCAATCAAGTATGGCAGCTCCCTTGCCTCGCAATCCTACCATAAATAAAAAAGTGGGCATCTGCCCACTTTCTTAATTGATTAAATTAGCACATAAATTAAGGTATTGCAAGAGAAATTTAAACTTTTAGACACCCTTCCATCCGTCTCTGCAGTCCTTGTCTACGAGAAACTCCTCGCCAGCGGAGGACCCGCCCAAAGCATCTCGTTCTGCCTCTACACCGCCAAGGGCCGTGCTGCCGGTCTTCTTAAGGTCAAAGACGAAGACAGACAGGTTGTTCTGATTGGCAAGCCCAATCGACCTTTCGTAGACAAGCTCCTCAAAGAAGGCCTCGGCACCTGCCCCATTGAGTGGCACTGGCGCGAACTTCACCCTCCTGTTCTCCACGTCCAGCGGTATTACCTCGAGACTTCGAGGCCTTAGCGCACCGCTTTCATCACCGCCACCCCTTGCAAGCCCCAACCGTACCAGCATCCCCTCGACCCTGCCGAGGCTGAAAGTGCCGAAGACATAATTGCCGAGGCTGTAGAGTATGACTCCTCCTCGGTAATACTCTACAGTCTGGACCACGTGAGGATGGTGGCCGACTACCACCTCTGCGCCGCTGTCTATTGCAAGTCTTGCCAACCTTCTCTGATAATCTTTGGGCTCCTTCAGCCTCTCGCCTCCCCAGTGAAAAGAAACGACCACGGCATCGGCAAGCTTTGATGCATTAGCCACGTCGCTTCTTACATACTCGGCGTACCCGTAAGCGGTCCCGGGTGCGTCGTGGTCTGCATAAAACTCCTTTGGAAAGGTATTTGAGTAAGCAAGGAAAGCCACACTCCCGGATGCGGTCTCTATTACCACGGCTCTTCTTGCCTCTGAGAGGTCGGTGCCCGCCCCGGCAGAGGCAATCCCGTGCGTCTTCAAAGCCGCGATTGTATCGGTGAGCCCAAGAAGACCATAGTCCATTATGTGGTTGTTTGCGAGCGTAGCGACATCTATGGAAGCGGCCTTCAGTAGATCTGNNTAAAGGGCTCAGAGGCATCGGTTATCGGCGACTCGAGGTTTACAACAGCTATATCGGCGGAATCAAGTATCGCAAAAGTCTCGGAAAAGGGATCCATATCCATCTCTTCCATATGCTCTGCGGCCCGTCCTCCGAGGTATACGTCGCCGCCGAAGACGAGCGTAAGCTCGCTCTCTGATATGTCAGTTACCCCGGCTGCTTGCAAAGCCGATGGCAAAGAGAGCACCATGGCAAACACAAATAATGAGAGCAGCAAAATACGCATATAAAAGCCCAGATGATACTTGTATAAAANNCCGACAAGCTGCGTATCGACCTCTCCAAGACCCGCATCGAGATTTCCCTTGAGCGTGACGCCATAGTGATGGAAGGTGAGGTCGATAACATCTCTCTAAAGAAGAGGGCTTTATTGCTTGCGATGAGCACAAAGGGCACCTCGGGCGTGGTCGACAGGCTCAGGGTCGCCCCATCAACTAAGATGGGCGATAAGGAGATAAAAGCTCACCTCGCCGACGCAATCACCTCGGAGAAGACACTCGCCGGACTCGATATCAATGCAGAGGTAGACGACGGTGTGGTGGACCTCGAGGGAACGGTTGGATCACTAAGCCACAAGCGGCTATGCGGAGTCTTTGCCTGGTGGGTGCCGGGCTCAAGAGACGTAATCAACAGCCTCGAGGTATCTCCCGCAGAAGAGGACTCCGACGACGAGATAACCGACGCAGTGCGCATAGCACTCGACAAGGACAAGCTCGTTGAAGCCTCGACGATAAAGGTTGCCACCAAAGACTGGATGGTAACGCTCGCCGGCACAGTCGCAAGCGAGCCGGAGAAACAAATAGCCGAGAACGACGCCTGGTACGTATGGGGCGTAAACGAAGTTGACAATCGACTGATCGTGACCTGAACTCACCAAAATCTATGGAGGTTCGAAGACACCCATGAAGCTTCAAATCCCTAAGAACGCAAAGAAGGTAAAGAAGATTAAGATCAAGCGGGCTGACCTGGAGGTGGCAAGACAAAAAGGTCTATTCGACGAGGGATGCTATGAGAGCCAGTGTAACGACATCTGCTGCCAGTACGGCTGCGACGTAGACCTCGACTCTCTAAAACTCATCTACAAGTATCGTGATAAGATAGAACCTCTTATCAAAACCAAGCTCGAAAAATGCTTCTCAACGGAGCTGACAGTCGATGACGACTACGTAGGTGGCGCTTACAGAGAGACTGCCGTCAGAGACGACGAGGAGAGATGCTACTTCCATTTGAGAGGCAAAAAAGGCGGGTGCGCGCTCTTCTATCTGCACTACCAAAAGGGGCTTCCGAGAAAGATAATACCGAGCATATGCAGAACCTATCCCATAACGTGGCATAGAGGAAACCTATTTGTCGACAGGCCGATAAGAAGGAATTGCAAGTGCCTCGAGGCTCTACCCAAAGGAGCTAAGAGAGTGCCCTCGCTCTATGAAACACAGAAGAGGGACTTAAAGCTCGTATTCGATATGCCACAATCCATATACAAAAAGCTCGACGCAGAGGTAGAGAGGCAAAAAAGACTCGCCGAGGCAAAGAATAAGGCATCGAAGACAAAGAAATCCGCAAAGAAAAAGAGCCCGACGAGCAAGAAGGCTGCCTTTGGAAATAAAAAAGGTTCCCGTTGCAAGACAAGGGCAAAGCGGGCACGGCCGTAGCGAGTACCCCTACTCGAGGATAATCGAGACTTAAACCGAGACTCCTCCTTTTGTGAAGTCTCTGACTTATAAAAAAGGGCCCCTCTTTAGTTCGAGAGGGGCCCTTTTCTTCTTAACTCTTACTCCTCTATAGAGACCTTCATCTCCACCCTTTCATCCGGCAAATCGTTCTGATTTCTCGGCAGCGCGACTATCTTGTCTACGACCTCCATACCTTCGGTGACCTCGCCAAATGCCGTATACTGGCCGTCGAGAAAACCCGAGTCCTTTACCACTATAAAGAACTGCGAGCCGGCGCTGTTTGGGTCTTGCGCCCTCGCCATCGATATTATACCCCTTTTGTGCGGGGTATCGTTGAACTCGGCGTCTATGGTGTAGCCGGGCCCTCCCATACCGTAACGCGATTTATCGTCGCCCTTGGTGTTGGGGTCCCCGCCCTGGATCATAAAGCCGGGTATGACGCGGTGGAAGATAGTGCCGTCATAAACCCCCTCCTTCGCAAGCTTTATGAAGTTATCGACGTGGCCGGGGGCTTTACTTGGAAAGAACTTAAGCTCAATACTGCCAAGCTTGGTCTCTATAGTAGCCATTGGATCACTTGAGTTGCTCATCTCTTCTCTGCTCCTCTCCACTCCTAAACAAGGAACGCACTACTACTTGTCCTTGGTTGAGCCGCCTTTTTCGTACTCTGCGGCATCCACTATGCGTATCTTCATCTCCACTCGCTCGTTTGGAAGGTCCTTGTTCGGGCCTCTTAGCCTTCTCGGAAGACTGACGACCTTGTCGGCGACATCCATACCGCTTATGACCCTGCCAAACACCGTGTACTTTCCGTCAAGGAACGTAGAGTCCTTTACAACGATAAAGAACTGCGAGCCGGCGCTGTTTGGGTTCATAGACCTCGCCATTGATAATATACCCCTTTTGTGCGGGGTATCGTTGAACTCGGCGTCTATGGTGTAGCCGGGCCCGCCCCTGCCATAACCCGACTTGTCGTCGCCCTTGGTGTTGGGGTCTCCACCCTGGATCATAAAGCCGGGGATGACTCGGTGGAAGATAGTGCCGTCATAAAAACCCTTCCTCGCAAGCTTTATGAAGTTATCGACGTGGCCGGGGGCACGGTCCGGAAAAAACTCCACGACAATCTCGCCAAACTTCGTCTCTATGATAGCCACTACGTCTTCGCCGTTTTTCAAAGCCTTTTCGCCACTCTCGCCACTTACCTTCTCGGCAGCATTCAACCCTGGCGCGGAGATGAGTAAAGACAGAGAAATCACGAACAAACAAACAATCAACCTCTTCATCATCGACCCTTTACCTCCTCTCGTTCTTATACGAAGACTTTAACTTCTGCAAGGTCGGGAGTCAACCGCTATCTTCTCGACTTTCTTCTCTCAAGCCAGCCCTTAGCCGCTCTCACGGCCTCGGATTTGTCCCTTGCCTCCCCGCTCTCAACAGCCTCTGCCATCTTTCTTAATATCTCTCCTACAATCGGCCCCTCTTCGACCGAGAATACCCTCATAACATCGGCCCCGCCCATAAGAGGCTTTGCCTTCTTCTTTGAGTATACATCGAAGTAGAAGTCTACCATCTCAAAGACGCACTCGGCAAGCGCAGTGTCCTCGCCTGAGCGTGTTGCCCGTGCATCGGCAAGCGAAAGGAGCAGTTCTTCTAGCCCTGCGTCTCCGCCAAGGGCGTTAAAGAAGTGCATCTTCGCTCTAAAGGACCTTTCATCGAGCTTGGCAAGTGTAAATGGCCTGTGGTGGTTTCTTACAAGAAGTACCACCCTCTTTACGACTCTCCTTGGAAACCTCAGACGCCTAAGCATCGTACGCACATACCCGCTCCCCTCGACGTCGTGGCCGATAAAGCTCAACTTATCGCCTTCCCTAAAGAAGGTACTGGGCTTCCCGGCGTCATGAAAGAAAGAAGCGAGCTTAAGGACAACCGAGTTTGCAACACCGGAGGTCTCGATAGCGAGGTGAGCACTCAGGGCCTCCCTCTTCTCGACCTCAGGACCGCTTAGAATCGCCTCGACCTCATCAAGTGTCTTTATCGAGTGTTCGAAGAGTGCGTAGCCGTCGAGTTCTTCCCACTTACAAAGCTCCGGCAATACCTCCCTGAGTATGCCAAGCTCTTTTGAGTAGTTTAAGCCTCCGGACGAGCCCCTGGCGGCAAAGATCATGAGTATCTCATCACGTACCCTCTCTATCGAGACTTCCTTTAAAAGCCCTGCCTTCGCCATAAGCGACTTCTCTGTATCTTCCTCTACAGAGAGTCCGTAGCAGAGCGCAAGCCTTACGGCCCTAAGTACCCTCAGCGGGTCTTCGTCAAAGGCCTGCGACGATACCATCCTAAGCCTTCTGGATGAAGCATCCCGCAACCCACCGCCTGGGTCTATAATGCAAGGCTCATTTGCAGTAAAGAGCGATGAAAGCTCGACTGCGATGGAGTTTACCGTAAAGTCTCTTTTAAGGACGTCACCCTCGATGCTCTGTGCTCTAAGTGGCGCGATATCCACCGATATCCGCTGCTTGTCCTTTACGATAACCCGATATGTCGAGCTTTTCTCATCGAGGAGAAAAAAGCTCCCCCTGAGTGCCGCAGATACCCTTGCGGCAAGCCTGCACACCTTGCCTGATACAACAAAGTCGTAATCTGCACCTATATCGACGCCGAGCGCTGCGTTCCTTGTAACGCCTCCGACGACATAACCCTCTATACCGAGCTTCTCGCATAGATTCCACACAGCCGAGATGACATCATCGGCACTCAAAGCGGAAAATAAAAAGGCCGACTTTCGTCGGCCCTGCTTATTCGAAGTTGTCGTATCCATCATACCATCTCTACCTCTACGAGGTCGTCGTCCTCCGGTATCTCGTCTGGTTCCTCTTTGCTCCCGCCTTCGAGCTTTGCCACGGTGTCTCTAAAGCCGGGGTCCATATCATAGACGCTCTGGAACATCTCCTTGGCCTCTGCCTCGTTGCCCTCGGCCTCATAAGCAAGACCGAGTTCATACATAAGCCCCTTTCGCTCTTCATCAGTCGTACCGGTTATCTTCAATGCCTTCAGGTAATAGCTTATGGCCTCAGACGAGTTGCCTTCCGCCATATTACAGATACCGAGCCTTGTGTACGCGTCAAACGAAAGCTCGTTGCTTCTCAGCGCTATCTTGAACTCCCTTATGGCTTCGTCGTAAAGCTCCATCTCCATATAGGCTATACCGAGGTTATGATGCGTCTCGGCGTCCTCTCTGCCGAGCTGCTCACCTATGCCGGCCTTGAACTCCTCGACGGTATCTTCTGTCTCGCCGTCGGCCCAGGACGAACCAAGGCCGCCGAGCGCTTCGTCAAGGTCGAGTTCATCTGAGAGGTCTACGGAATCCTCGCCACCGAAGAGTTCGTCGTCACCTGCCATGTCGACGGTCTCCTCTTCGGTTACCTCGCCGGCAAAATCGGCATAATCACCGCCGACGTTCGGCTCAATCTCGGAAACATCTTCTTCCGTGGTGCTCTCCGCCTCAGTACCCGCCGCTTCTTCCTCTACCTCTTCTACGGCTTCGAGCTCTTCTACCTCTTCTACCTCCGAGACCTCCTCGATTTCCTCTACACTCTCAAGCTCTTCGGGCTCTTCTATTGCAGAAACCTCCTCGGCAGAGATCTCCTCAACACTCTCAGGCTCTTCATCCTCCGACATCTCGATAAGTGGTTCCTCTTCTACCTCCTCTATACTCTCAAGCTCTTCGGGCTCTTCTATTGCAGAAACCTCCTCGGCAGAGACCTCCTCAATCTCTTGCTCTGCCTCAGCTTCTTCCTGCCCTGGCGCATCCTCCACACCGGTCTCCAATGCCTCGGCTGCCACCTCTTCTGCTGCCTCACCCTCGTCTATGGATATAAGTGGCTCCTCGTCACCCTCTGCGGACTCTTCCGACTCTTCGGGTTCCGCGGCTTGCTCCTCATCATCAAGAGGAAAGTCTATAAGCGCCTCGTCTTCCTCTTCTGCACCTTCAGCCTCCGGTGGCTCGACCTGCTCGCCTCCTTCCGACTTAAGCTCACCGAGCATCTTGACTACGTCTTTCTCGCCCGGCCTTACCTCGAGGATGGACTCGTATACTTCCTTTGCCTTCTCTTCTTCGCCGTTATTCTTGGATATCTCGGCAAGTTCCTTGCCATACCTTACAAATGAGTCATCGTCCTTTTTCTTCTTTGCAAGCTCTACCATCCCCTCAAGCACCTTAGGTTCTGAGGGGTTGTTCTTATAGAGTTCCGCAATGACCTTATCGGCCTTATCGAGCTTGTCCTGGCCCATGAGCTTGTCGAATATCCAGCAGTACTGCTCAAAGGCATCCTTATCGAAGCCGAGCTTCTGGTACATATCGGCGAGCTTGAGTTTTACGCCGACGTTCTCGGGGTCGATATCCACCATCTTCTTAATCAAATCGAAGGCTTCGGTGGTCTTTCCCTTCTTTTCGTAGACGTTGACTATGTAGCTGTACTCGCTTATCGCGTCGGCATTGAGTCTCTGCTTTGTGTAAAGGTCGGCAAGCTTGCTGTGAACTTCGAGGCTGCTCTCATCGAGCTTTAGCATCTGCTTATAGACTGCTATGGACTTGAGATAAAAGCCCTTTTTCGTATTGGTCTTCGCGACCTCTTCATACTCCTTTATCGCCTCATCTTTGAGCCCTGTCTTTGCGTAAAGGTCGCCAAGCCTCAAGCGGATGGAGATATCGGAAGGGTCGATGTCGATGGCCTTCTTGTACTCCCCTATCGCCTTATCCAGATATCCCTTCTGGATAAACTTAAGGGCCTTATCGACTATTTTGTCCTTTTTTGCCATTATCCAATCTTAAAACTTCAGGCAGCTGCCACGCTAAGCGGGGTCTTGCCCTCTTTGTTCCATGCATCCGTATCGTACTTTACCTTAACAAGCTCCTCGGCAACGCTCTGCTCATCATCAGTTAGAGGGGTTTTATCAAAGGCGACCCCGATGCTCTCAGAGAAGTTCTTTGTCAAGAGTGCTTTGAATTCATCTGTCGTAATATCCGTGAACTCGCCTACGGTGGCAAGCCTTGATTCAAAGGACTCCGCTTTTTTTGAAAATACCCTCTCCCAAAGCTCGCTATCGAGACCGAGGAGTATCGAGCCGTGCTGTATAAAGCCCCCCTTGAAGCGCCTCTGAGCGCTCCCGACCATCTTCCTCGAAGCTGCAAGCACCTCGAACCTTGATGACGAATGAAAGCAGGACTCGCTCCTTCGACTTCCACCCGATGCGCCACTTCTGCACAACTCGGCATCCATCCCAAGAGAC
>JABAHQ010002980.1_pt3 | contig 10289 bp, 9 predicted proteins | sample 7062091 | NCBI WGS metagenome assembly JABAHQ01 (sample SAMN14534359, study PRJNA622989) | marine sediment metagenome | biome: marine biome [ENVO:00000428]; feature: marine pelagic biome [ENVO:01000023]; material: deep marine sediment [ENVO:00002113] | place: India: Gulf of Kutch | collected... | reverse complement strand
AGCCTCTTCGCGATCTTCGCCGGGATCTCGTACTGGTTCCCGAAGATGTTCGGCCGGATGATGAACTCGACGCTGGGCAAGATCCACTTCTGGCTCACGTTCGTCTTCTACAACCTGGCCTTCTTCCCCATGCACGAGATCGGGCTCCAGGGTCACATGCGGCGGATCTACGACCCCACCCAGTACGCGTTCCTGCAGCCCCTCCAGCCCACGAACCGCTTCATCTCGATCGCGGTCTTCCTCCTGATCGCGACCCAGTTCCTCTTCCTGGTCAACTTCTTCTGGAGCATGTGGAAGGGGGAGGAGGCGGAGGACAACCCCTGGAAGGCGAACTCCCTGGAGTGGACGGTTCCGTCGCCGCCGCCCCACGGCAACTTCGAGACGATGCCCGTGGTCTACCGGGGGCCCTACGAGTACTCGAGCCCCGAGGCCGCCGAGGACTATCTGCCCCAGAATGTGCCTCCGGACCAGGTCGGCGGCGGCGGACGGGCCGCGCCTCAGCCCACCCCGGCTCCGGCGCCCGCCGGTGATTAGGCGAAGGCGCAGCTCCGGGGCCTTCGGGCCCCGGGTCCGGCCCGAGATCGCGAGACCAACGCCCACGCCGAGGACGATCGACACATGAGCGCAAGCCGAGCAGCCACCGCCGAACGGCTCCCCATGCCGGGGATGAAGGTCTACAACCTGAAGCTCGGCATGTGGATCTTCCTCCTGAGCGAGATCATGTTCTTCACCTCGCTCATCGGGTCCTACATCATCCTCCGCTTCGCCCATCCGGACCACTTCGCCGAGCCCGGCGTGGTGCTGAACGTGCCGCTCACCGCGTTCAACACCTTCGTCCTGATCTGCTCGTCGGTGAGCATGGTGAAGGCGTTCGCGGCCATCGAGCACGGCGACCAGAAGGGCCTCCGGCTCTGGCTCCTGGTGACGATCCTCCTGGGGACCTTCTTCGTCGGCGTCCAGGTGGTGGAGTACATCGAGCTCGCCCACGACGGGTTCGTGCCCACGGCCGAGTCCTACGCCGCCGCGGCCAGGACGGGCCCCCTGGCCGAGACCCACGAGGTCGTCGGCGGTCCGCTCTACGGGGTCACCTTCTACACCATGACCGGCTTCCACGGAGCCCACGTCACGATCGGGGTGCTCTGCCTCTGGTTCGTCCTCTGGCGCGCGGTGCGCGGGAATTACAGCGCCAACGACTACGGCGGCGTGGAGATCATCGGGCTGTACTGGCACTTCGTGGACCTGGTCTGGATCATCCTCTTCACCATCGTCTACCTGATCTAGCCGAGGCGTACGCAATGGAGACCGAGCACGCGGCTGCACCGACCGCCCCCGAGCACGGAGGCGCCGAACCCCACGAGGCGGGCGCCACGGACAAGACGTACTTCCTGGTCTGGGGCGCCCTCTTCGTCATCACCCTCGCCGAGGTGGGCTACGCCTTCCTCAGCCTGCCGAAGTTCTGGCTCGCCATCGGACTGGTCATCATGGCGATGTGGAAGGCGCTCCTCGTGGCCCTCTACTACATGCACCTCCGCTTCGAGCCCGCCCGGCTCTGGATCCTGGCCGCCTCACCGCTACCCCTGGCGGTGATCCTGGTGATCGCGGTGCTCACGGAGTTCTGACGTCGTCCACGGGACCGATGCGACGCGCGGAGACGGGGGAAGGGAACCGATAACGATACCCACGGCGGAGAGGTGATCCCATGACCGACGAGGAGGGCAGGCGCGCGTTCAGCGGGACGATCGTCCGGGGACTGATCGCCGGGATCATCGGGGCCACGGTCCTGGCCCTCTGGTTCCTGGTCATCGACGCCTCCCAGGGCCAGCCCTTCCGCACCCCCGCCTTCCTGGCCGGGGCCGTCCTGGGCCGGGACGGGGTGGAGATGACCGTGGGGGCGATCGCCCTCTACACGATGATCCACTACGGGGCCTTCGTGTTCGTGGGCGTCCTGGTCTCCTGGCTCCTTCGCCAGATCCGCACCGCGCCGAGCATGCTCCTGGGCTTCGTCCTGGGCTTCCTCATGTTCGACGTGGTCTTCTACACCGGCGTCTCGGTCACCGGGGTGAACGTGGTCGCCGAGCTGGGCTGGCCCGAGGTGCTGGCCGGCAACATCCTGGCCGGCATCTGCCTCATGGGCTTCCTCCACCTCACCGGCGCCACGCCGCCGATCACCTGGTGGCAGGTCCTGGCCGACCACGTCATCATCCGGGAGGGGATCCTGGCGGGCCTGGTGGGAGCCGCGACCGTGGCCGTGTGGTTCTTCCTCTTCGACGTGATCCGGGGTCAGCCCTTCTTCACGCCCGGGGCTCTGGGCTCCGCCCTCTTCCTCGGGATCCAGGACATGGCCGACGTGAACACGGGGGCGGCCACCGTCCTCGGCTACAGCGTCTTCCACGTGAGCGCCTTCGCCCTGACCGGGATCATCGCCTCCGCCTTCGTCACCGAGGCCGAGAAGCGCCCCCCGCTGGTCCTGGCCGCCGTCCTCCTCTTCGTGGCGTTCGAGGCGTTCTTCATGGGCTTCCTCGCCCTGATCGCCGAGTTCCTCCTCGGCGCCCTGGCGTGGTGGACGATCGCCATCGGCAACCTCCTGGCCACGGTGAGCATGGGCTACTTCCTCTGGGCCCGGCATCCCAGGCTCCAGGAGGTGCTGAGGGAGAATCCGCTGGACCGGACGGTGTAGGGGCGCGGGAAACGCGGGAAAACGCAACGCTCCCGGAAGTTGAAGAGGGGCGGGCCGATTGGCCCGCCCCCCCTTCTTTCCTCTCCTACGCCGCGGGGAACGACCCCGCCGATCCGCTACGGCGTCACTGGATCGTGACCTTCATATACTCCAGGAACCCGGGCCACTGGGTGTTGCCCTGTGCGCCGTTGCCGAGCTGGAGGGTGAGGAAGAAGCCGGGCATGTCGCCCTGGCTCGCCGCGAGGTCGATGGACTGATTGAAGAGCATTCCACAACCCTTTTTCGGGTCCGGATCGTCGCACGTGTCCCCGGCATCCAGCGGATGTGACATCTCGTAGACCGTCACGCCTCCCTGGGTGTTGTCGAAAACCGCCACGGTCTGATTCGCGTTCGCCTTGTTGGAGAAGTCGCCGTCGTTCTCCTCGCAGCTCGTCTGGCTGGAGTCCGAGCACTTCTCGTCGATGAATTTGTCGCCACCTGTACCGACATTGTCCTCCACGTCGACTGTCCAGACATCGTCACCGGCTTCGCGGTCGCCCGCGTTCGACCCACCGGGCACACCATCCCCGTCGCTGTCCCACTCGATCCGGAGGGAGTTATTCCGATCCGCGCCGGGCACGCTGACGCCCAGGTGGAAGTCGGTGTCGTCGTTCATCCAGAAGAGGGTGGCCTCCACCGTGGACCCCCCGGAGAGGTTCACCGGGAACGTGGTTTGGTTGGCGCAGTCCCACCCGCTGTCACCCGCCACGTCGCCGTCGATGGCCTCCGGGGTGCCCCGCCCCAGCACGCACCCGGTTATCGTGAACCGAAGACGGGTGCTGTCGGGGACGACGTCGATGTCGCCACCGTCCAGCGGCTGGAAGGGATCGAAGATGTCCCGGGGCCCGTTGCACGGTACGTCCTCCCCAGTAGTGGGGTCGGTACACCCAGCTTCCCGGTCGTCGGCGATCCCGTGGCCGGTGGCGTGGACCACGTTGTCGCCCGGGGTAGCTGAGAGGGTCAGGGTCGTGGTGGACTCGCCGCTTGGGTCCGTAAAGTCCTCCTCGGGAGTCACTACGGCGTCCCCTCCCGGATCATCGACCACGCCCCAGCCTACCCTGGCATTCAGGATCCCTACACCGTCCAGGTCCGTCACCCGTGCCGTCAGCTCCATGTCGCTGCCGACGGGCGCTGTGCCGGTGCCGTCCCCACCCACCAGGTACTCGAACTTTCCGGGAAGGACGAACCAGAAGATGCTGTCGAAGTTATCGCCTGACCACGATCCGCCGTGTATGGCTCGCAGGGGCTGAGGTCTGAACAGAGACCGGGCCCAGTAACCCACGGACCGGGTCAACGCCAGCAACCCTCCGTCCGACTCGGCGCTGGCAAGGGATGGGCATGCGCCCACCAACTTTTCCGGCAACGCCTCCGCGTGGGTGATCTCCCCATTCGGGTCCCCACCGGTGCTGAAGTGGTAGAGCTTGATGTCGTCCCGCTGCGTCTCGGGATCCGCAAGCTTGTTCTCATCGATGTCTTCTCCCTCGCAATACACGATGTCGGCGGCCTGCTGGAGCTGGCCCACCCCGCCGGGGGGTGTGACGGTCCTGACACAGTCGCCGAACGTCGGGAGGGCGATGAACGCACTTACCTTGTCGCGCTCCTCCGCCGTGCACGGCTCGAGGGCGAGAGTGAAGTCGGTGCCGTCCTGACCCGGAATCTGCACCTGGACCCGGTCCTCCTCTGCTCCGACCAGCGCCTGCAGAACCGCATCCTCCCCGGACGGCACGAACTGGACCGCACAGTTTCTGGAGACCGGGCAGAAGACGAAGTCCTCGATGCGGACCTTGACCGGGAGCGTCTGGCCGTAGTTGATCAGACAGAATTCCTCCGTGCCGTCGCAGCTCGCGCTGTTCGGCGAGTCGTCGATGTCGCGCCAGCCGAAGAGCCAGCGGGGCTGGTCCGCGAGGAGGCTGTGGTCGGAGGGGAAGGTGATGGCTTCGAAGTCCTGCCGGTCCTCGGTCGGGAACTCCAGGGCCCAGACCTCGATCCGGTACTCCTTCACAGGATCGAGGAGGTCCGTCTTCCAGTTGACCTGGAAGAGCTCGGTGTCCGCGTTGAACGTCATGGGGAGGCCGGTGTCGGAACCGGTCACCGTCGCGGTCACGTCCTCCACGCAGCCCGTGTGATCTTCGATGTTGCCGTCCGGCACCTCCGGATCTTGATCATCTCCGTCGGCGTCGGCAGTCACGCACACCCGCACCGCGGGCACCAGGGTCTCGTTCGCCGCCCCGTCGTCGAAGTTCTTATCCCCGGACTGGGGCGTCTCGGCCAGCGGGGCCGCGAAGAAGAAATCGGGATTGCCGTCGCCGAAGCGTGCTTCCGAGATGTCGAACTGGGGTCCCGGAACGTCCGGCGTGTTGGTGGGGGTGTCCTGACAGGCGAAGAGGAAAGAGACGAAGAGCAGGGCGGCGATGCCCCTGGGGGGCAACAGCCGCCGGCGCGGAATCCACATAACCACCTCCGGCGTGGGGGGACGGACGGAGATCCAGCAGGTGGAAGACCGTCTAGGATCGCTCAATTACAGTGCTAAAAGAACTCCTGTCAAGTGGCGTCGCACCGGGGCCAACGACCCCCATATGAGAGAGCGTGACTCATTGCCGCTGAAGACACAGTCAGGGATCTTCCGCGAGCGACTGTAGGGAGAATCCTCACGAGCCTGCCACTTCGAAGCTAGCGAGGCTTTTGGGCCGTTCGGCTGGGGAACTCTTCTGCATCGCGATTCCTCGCCTGCCGGGCATCCGAAGCGCACAAGCGCCGTCGCCCCCGGGTCAAGACCCTGGAGCCGCCACCTCGTCGAAACCCGGGTGATCCCGGAGGGGCCGCCACCACCAATGGAGATCTCCCTGCACCTCGAGGAACTGGTGGCCGGGGTTGGAAGACACGTAGCGTCTCAGGAGCTGGACCGCCTCGTCGTAGTCCCCCACCAGCGTTCGCATGACCGCCTCGAAGCCGTGGAGCTCCTGGTCGGGATCCACCTCCGGGCCGGCCCGGGCATCGACCATGACGCTCCGGGCGCTGTCGGGCAGGTCCGCCCGAGCCACGACCCCGGCAACGAACATCTGAGCCACTCGACGGAAGAGCGGCCGGCGACCCGGCGGCGCTAGGGAGTCGACCTGTGCGAGCAGATCCCACGCTTCCTCCGGCTCGGGGTCCCCGGTGGGCGTGATCATCATCCAGAGCTGACACATCTTGAAGCGGTAATCCTCGGGAAAGCGCGCCGCGGCCTCCGAGCAAGTGCGCCGTGCCTCTGAGAACTGCCCCAGGGCGTAGTGGGCACTGAAGAGGCGGTGGAGGGTGTCCTCTGCATTGCTCAGGTAGGTGTCGGCCTCGAGGGCCCGTCGGGCCGCGAGGGCCGCGGAGATTCGGTCGTTCCGCTCGAGGTGGACATCACTCAGGGTGGTGAACGCGCTGGCCAGGGACGGGTCGAGCTCGACGGCACGCTCCAGGTCGTTCCGGGCCTGGTCCAGGAGGTCGGCCCGCTCCTCCGGCGTGGGGCTCACGTTCAGCCACCAGTGGAAATACCGGAGAGTCCCCCGGGTCTCCCAGGCCCGGGCGTGGGTCGGGTCCCTCTCCAGCGCCCGGTTGGCCAGCTCGACCCCCTCCCTCACCGCTTGCTGGGCCGCGGGCATGGAGCCGGAGTGTACCAAGACTCCCCTGCGTAGCGCGAGCTGCGCCCGGAGAGCAGTCGGCTCGGCCCAGTCGTCGTCGAGGGCCTCCGCCGTCCGGAGGAGCGAATCCGCCCGGGCGACCAGATTCAGGGCCCGGTCCGGGTCATGCCGACGCACGCTTTCGGCTTCCTTTCGCAGGCGCTCCGCTCTCTGGAGGTGGGTCCACGCCTCGACGCTCTCGGTCTCCGCCCGGCTCTCCCGAACCCGGACCTCCTCGCCCAGCCGCGTACGGAGGAAGCGTCCCGCTCTCTCGACTACGGAGTCCCGGACCGCCAGCAGGTCCTCCGCGGGCAGGGTGAAGGCGGTCCGCTCGATGTCCACGCCGGCCTCCGCGTCGATCAGGCGCACGTTCACCCTCAACCGGTCGCCGGAGGGCTCTACGCTGCCTTCGATCACCGTGCCCGCGTCGAGGGCTCGCCCGACGCTGTCCGCAGGCAGGCTCGCGTCCCGGTAGCGGGCCACGCCGTTCCGGGAGACCACGTCCAGAGGCCCCACACGGGAGAGCTCGCCGATCAGGGCTTCGGTCAGCCCGTCGGCCACGTGCCCGAGGTCGCTTCCGCCGCCGCTCAGGTCCTCGAAGTAGAGGACCGCGACCCGGCGGGGATCGTAGGCCGAATCGAGGGCACCGGCTGCCGCGATCCGCTGCTCCTGCCGGTAGTCGTTCACCACGGCCACGCCGGTGGCGGCCGTGCCGAGGAAGACGACGGCCAGAAGAAGGATTTCGAGGAGGGTGGCCTTCTGGCGCCCCTTTTCTCCGTGATACCACCCCAGGATCAGGGCCACGGGAATCCCCGTCACGTAGGCCAGGAGGGCGAGACGGTAGCCGAGCTCCGGGATCACGCCCCGATCCGCGAGCTGATCCACGCCCGCCAGCGCCACCCAACCGGCCGCGACATACGTCAGCACGATCTGGGTGATCCGGCGCTGCTTGAGCTCCTGCCAGCTGATCAACTGAGGAGGCCCTCCGGGACCATCGTGTGTCCGAGGGGGGGAACGGCGTCAGGCCGCCCCGGAAGGATGCATCAGGGAAGTTGCCAGGCCGGATCGAGGGGTGTCAACTCCGGATCCTCCGCTCACCGCCCGTAGGGCGATCCCTCGTCACCCGGCTCCTCCCCGTACCCCAGCCAGCGATTGAGCTGCCAGAGGTACACCCCCAGCAGGAGCGCGAGGCCCACGAACGCCACCACCAGGAGCAGGGCCCCCAGGCTTCCCCTCTCCAGGAACGACCTCACCTCCCACCCCGCGTAGCCGAGGCAGAAGAGGATCCCGCAGGTGATGAGGAAGCGGTGGAAATGTATGAGCGACACGGGATTCGGCTACCGGTATGCCGGCACGACGTGGTAGAGGACGACCAGCGCCGTGACCATGAAGGCGGCCAGCACCAGGCCCGCCATGAAGACCCCGGTGAAGATCTTCGAGTCGAACTTCAGGTGCATGAAGAACATGACCACCAGCGCGAACTTGGCGGCGGAGAGGGTCAGGAGGAAGGGGGCCTCGACCGCTCCCAGGTCCATGTAGAACGCCGCCACCTCCATGGCGGTGAGGATCGCCAGGATCCCCCCGATCATCCAGTAGAACTTCACCGAGGCGTGGCCTTCGTGCTCCTCGGCCTCGCCGTGCTCGTGCCCGTGGGTGGATTGGGTGACGTCGGCGCTCATCTCAGCGTCCCGTTCCTCATTGGATCAGATATACCAGCACGAAGATCGCGATCCAGACGATGTCCACGAAGTGCCAGTAGAGGCCCGCGATCTCCACCTTCAGCGCGTCCGAGGGCGCCAGCTTGCCCCGGGCGGCCAGGATGAAGAGGGTGGTCATCCAGATCACCCCCACCGTCACGTGGGCCCCGTGGAAGCCGGTGAGGACGAAGAACGACGATCCGAAGAGGTTCTGCTGGATCGTGAGCCCGTGGTGGACGAACTCGTTGAACTCGTAGACCTGGCATCCCAGGAAGATCGAGCCCAGGACGATCACCCCTGCCAGCCAGATCATCGACAGCTTCCGGTCCCCACGCTGCACCCCGTCCAGGGCCAGCACCATGGCCAGGGAGCTCATGAGGAGGACGAAGGTGCTGAAGGTGGTGAGGGGGATGTTCAGGATCTCCGGCGGGTACGGCCCCTGGACGCTCGAGCCCTTGTATACCATGTAGGTCGAGATCAGGGAGGCGAAGAAGAGGCACTCGGACCCGATGAAGGTCCAGAACCCGACCTTCCACGAGTCGAGGCCCGTGCTGGTGTAGTGGTGTTCGTCGGCGTGGGCCGCCGCGGTCGCTTCAGCCATCGTGGATCAGCACCCTATCGGAAAGAGGGCTCGAAGGCCCAGTTGAACGCGCAGAACGCCGTATACCCCAACCCGATCAGCGGCACCCACCAGATCTCGGTCATCACCAGACCCCAGGTCAGCGTGATCCCCGCCGCCGTGAGGATCGGCCAGTGCGACGGGCTCGGCATCTCGGGCTCGGTCTCCGGCTCCCGGAGCGTCACGGCTTCGATGCGGCTCCGCTCTCCCTCCCTCCACAGGGGCTCCCGGCTCTCCAGCGTGGGGAGGGCCGGGAAGTTGTAGTGCCTCGGCGGCGACGGGATCGCCCACTCGAGGCTGAACGAGTTCCACGGATCGGCCGGCGCCTCCCGCCCGCTCCGCCAGCTCTTCACCAGGTTCCACCCCAGCACAAGGGCGCTCACCCCGAAGATGTACGCCCCCACCGTGGAGAGCTGGTTCCAGATCTCCAGGCCCAGACCCTCCTGGTAGGTCCACGTCCGCCGGGGCATCCCGTAGAGGCCCGAGAAGTGCTGGGGGAAGAAGGTCAGGTTGAAGCCGATGAAGGTGAGCCAGAAGTGCCACTTCCCCGCCGCCTCGCTCAGGAAGCGCCCGGTGACCTTGGGGAACCAGTAGTAGAGGCCCGCGAAGAAGCCCATGAGCATCCCGCCGACGAGCACGTAGTGGAAGTGGGCCACCACGAAGTAGGAGTCGTGCTGCTGCAGGTCCACCGGGGCCGAGGCGTGCATGATCCCGCTGAGGCCGCCCACGGTGAAGACCGCCACCGATCCGATGGCGAAGAGCATGGCCGTGGTGAAGCGGATCGAGCCCCCCCACATCGTGCCCAGCCAGTTGAAGATCTTCACCCCGGTGGGGATCGCGATGATCATGGTGCTCGCCACGAAGAAGGCGTCGGCGATCGGCCCCAGGCCCACCGTGAACATGTGGTGGCTCCACACGCCCCACCCGATGAAGCCGATGAGGATCCCGGCGTAGACCACGATCGGATACCCGAAGAGGGGCTTCTTCGAGAAGGTCGGGATCACGTCGGAGATCATCCCGAACGCCGGCAGGATCAGGATGTAGACCTCGGGATGGCCGAAGATCCAGAAGAGGTGCTGCCAGAGGATCGGATCGCCGCCCGCGACGGGCACGAAGAAGTGGGCCCCGAAGAAGCGGTCGAAGGCCAGGAGGATGAGGGCCACCGCGATCACCGGCATCGCCGTGACCAGGATGAAGCTGGTCACCAGGGTCATCCAGCTGAAGAGGGGCATCCGCATCAGCTTCATCCCCGGCGCCCGCAGGTTGATGATCGTGGTGATGAAGTTCACGCCGCCCAGGATCGAGCTGATCCCCAGGATCGAGAGGCCGATCACCCAGAAGTCCACGTTCAGCCCCGGGGAGAACGTGGTGGAGGTGAGGTTCGAGTAGCCGACCCAGCTCGCGTTGGGTGCCGCCCCCACGAGCCAGCTCGAGTTCAGGAAGAGGGCGCCGAAGAGGAAGATCCAGTAGGAGAGGGCGTTGAGCCGGGGGAAGGCCACGTCCCGGGCGCCGATCTGGAGCGGCACCACGTAGTTGAAGAACGCCACCGCCATGGGCATGGCCACCAGGAAGATCATGGTGGTGCCGTGCATGGTGAAGAGCTGGTTGTA
>JABAHQ010029237.1_pt2 | contig 10290 bp, 5 predicted proteins | sample 7062091 | NCBI WGS metagenome assembly JABAHQ01 (sample SAMN14534359, study PRJNA622989) | marine sediment metagenome | biome: marine biome [ENVO:00000428]; feature: marine pelagic biome [ENVO:01000023]; material: deep marine sediment [ENVO:00002113] | place: India: Gulf of Kutch | collected... | reverse complement strand
CTAATAGTATAAAAGCTAGGCAGGGAGAATCTCTTTAAGAAAACCTTTCGGCGACCTTAAGGAAAGCTTAAAACAACTTCTCCACTCTTCTTTTATGGAGAGGCTCCTAAAGTTATTCGTTACCGCTTTGTCAGATGTAAGTGGGAGAAATTCAATTACTCTGGGGGACCAGCTTGTAACCCTTACCCCGCACTGTGACGATGCGTTGTGGATTTTTAGGGTCTTCTTCTATCTTATCGCGCAACCACCGGATATGCACATAAACCACCTGGGGTTCTCCTGTATACTCTGCGCCCCATACTTGCGCTAACAGCTCATTTACGGATATAACATTGCCGGCATTCAAGGCCAGGGCATAAAGGAGGTCAAACTCACGCGGGGAAAGTTCCAGGGGCTGTCGCTTAAGCGTCGCTTCATAGGTGCCTGCGTCAATCATAAGATCGCCAACTTCTAACCTGGTCGACTGGCTACGCGAATCACTCGACCGTTGAGCGCGTCGCAAGACAGCTTTAATCCGGGCCATTAGGACAGTTAAGTCAAAAGGCTTGGTCACATAATCGTCGGCACCCAATTCTAAGCCAACCACTTGGTCTACCTTACGATCGCGGGCCGTGAGAAAAATAATCGGAGATTCCAGACGTTGTCGAAAATATTGAATGGCTTCCAGGCCATCCATTCCTGGCAAACCGATGTCCAGCAGAATCAAATCAGGTGGATCACGCTGAATAATGGCCAGCGCGTCTTCCGCATTGGCCGCAGTACTGGCCCGATACCCGGCTTGCTCCAGGTTAAAAGCCAATGTGCGACGTAATAGAGATTCATCATCTACGACTAAAATGTGCTCAGCCACCTGTTCACACCGATACTGTTCTGCCGATAGCAGTTGCTTTGACGATATTTTACTATAAAAGATGACTTTGAAAAATTTGCTATGTCTGCAAAGTGAAGATGAAAACACTGCCTTGACCGGGCGTACCTTGACTTTCTACTCCAACCTTCCCGCCCAATTTCTCCACAATGCGACGCACAATAGATAGTCCCAAACCTTGCCCTTTGGCCCGAATTTGATTCAGTCGGGTGAAGGGTTTGAATAACTGAGCTTGCTCTTCGTCCGTGAGACCATCTCCATTATCGCGCACCCAGAAACACACCCCATCATTTTGAGGTGTAGCGCCCAGTTCTATCCGAGGTGGATGGCCACCATACTTTACAGCATTGCTGATGTAGTTAATCCAGACTTCCTCCACCCAGGGAGCATATCCCAGGGCTTGTGGCCAGTCTGGGGGTATAATGATCTTAGCCTGGTATTCGTTAATCATGCCCAGCAAGCGCTTCTGAGCATTAGCGACAATTTCCTCCATGTCCAACGGCTTTAACTCAACATCCTGTTGCCGCACACTGGCTAGTAATAGTAGCTCCCTAATAACATTACTCAACCTATGTCCGTTCTGGACGAGCTCTTGTAAGTAGTGTTGTATCTCTTCCTCTGGAAGATTAGTATAATATTGGTGTAGCGTATCAGCTAAGGTGATGATAAGGGTCAGGGACGCCTGCAGGTCGTGAGCGACAGTATGGGCAAAGGCGTCTAATTCTTCGTTGCGTGCTTCTAGCTCGGCGTTCAAGCGGCGTAATTCCACCATATCATCAAAACGGGCCATGGCCACGGAAATAGCCCGTTCCATTTCTCGCGCATCGGGTGGTTTGACCAGATAGGCTCCCGCCCCCACCTGACTGGCTGCTTCTACCAGTTCGGGCATATCGTATGCAGTTAAGACAACTACCGGGGTTGGGCAACTTTCACTGATCTGGCGTATCGCCTCGATGCCATCCATGTCGGGCATTTTGATATCCATCAGCACTACATCGGGTTGAAGTGATTGCGTCAACTTGACAGCTTCAAGACCATTGATAGCCTCTCCAACAACCTGATAGGCCATATCTTCCAACATGCTTTTGACCATTTCGCCGACCAGATAATCGTCTTCGGCAATCAGGACACGAATTTCTTGTCGATTGTCCATGGTCATTGCTCTCCCAGTCTGTCCTCATAAGCTGACAAAGTGAAGGTGAAAATAGACCCCTCCCCGGCTACACCAACACTTTCCACACCTACTTCCCCTCCTAGTTTCTCCACAATGTGTCGGGCGATCGACAACCCCAACCCTTGGCCTTGCGCCTGGGTTCTATGCAAGCGGGTAAAAGACTTAAACAATTGCTTTTGCTCATCTGGCGTCAGGCCGGGGCCGTTATCTTGCACCCAAAAACGAATCATGCCGTCCCCTTGTCGGGTGGCGCCCAGTTCTATCCGAGGTGGCTGACCACCGTGTTTTATCGCGTTGCCAATATAGTTCACCCAAACTTGCTCTACCCAGGGTGCATACCCCAGAGCGACCGGCCAATCATCAGGCGTAATAATCTGGGCTTGATATTCCTCGATAATATAACGCAGATAGCGTTGAACCTCATCCACGATCTGGCCCATGTTCAGGGGCCCTATCTCTACTTCGCCTTTGCGCATCCCGGCCAGCAATTGCAACTCAATAACAATATTCTTTATCTTATGACCGGATTCGATGATGCCTTCCAGGTACAATTGTGACTCCTCCGGTAATGCGACCTGCTCCTTTAAAATATTACCAAAAGTGCTGACGACGCTCGCGGCGTTTTTAATCTGATGGGCAACAGTGTAAGAAAAGGCATCCAACTCCTCATTGCGAGTTTGTAGTTCGGCATTCAAGCGTTGCAGTTCCATCATATCGTCAAAACGAGCCATGGCGATAAGAATCGCCCGTTCTATTTCCTGTGCCCTGGGGGGTTTGGTCAGATAGGCCCCCACACCCGCCTGGCTGGCTTGTTCTATCAGGTCCAATGAGTCATAAGCAGTCAGAACCACGACTGGCGTTGGACAAATTTCATAAATGCGCTTTGCGGCTTCAAGACCATCCATATCAGGCATTTTGATATCCATCAATATAACATCGGGCTGTAAATCTTGGGCCATTTTGATAACCTCCAGCCCGTTTGTTGCTTCGCCGATAACAAGATAGCCTATCTCCTCCACAGTGCCCTTAATGAGTTCTCCAACCAGATAATCGTCTTCAGCAATTAAGACCCGGATTTGTCTTTCATCATGCATTGTACACCTCAAACCATCGCCTCAAATTCGATCACGGTAACGGCCCCCTGGTCATTATACAAGGAGAGCTTGCCCCGCAAATTCTTGCGAACAATGTTTTGAATGACTTCAAACCCAACACTATAAGCATCTGGATCAAGTTGTAAAATCGCTTTTGGATAACCCAGACCATTATCTCGAAACTCAAACTGAATTTGATCCTCATCCAGAGAAATATAGACTGTAATCTTTAATGGCGTTGGCGATTTTGGAGAAGCGTATTTAATTGTGTTCGTTGTCAACTCATTAATAATAAGGGCCAGATTGTTCGCTTGTTCGGGAGTTACCTGAACGGGCGAATGGGGAATATCAACTGAAATTCGTTTGGTGTGGGGCAAGATGCGTAAAGAAGAACGAACGATTTGAGAGGTTAGTTCGCTCAAATGCAACGGCGTCCACTCAGAAGCAGAAAGTAAACTGTGCACCGTAGCCAACCCTTGCACCTGGCCGATGATATCTTCAGTAATGGCCTGGTAAATGGTCGAATCTTTCGATAAGCCAAAGCGCCGACGTTTGGTATAGAGTAAACCCACGATGGCGGCCAGATTGTTTTTGACCCGGTGGTTAACCTCCTTGAGGAGCGTGGCTTTTGTGTGGGCATCTTGTTGCGCCTGTTCATATAGCCGGGCATTTTCAATCGCCATCGCAGCCGTCAACGCCAAAGGCTCCAAAAGTTCCAGGTCGGCCAGGGTGAAACGATCAGGCGTTGTATCCAACGCTTGCAAAACACCAATAACCTTTTGTTTAACCCGTAAGGGGATGCTGAGGGCAGAGCGTATGTCTTTGTCGGTTTGGGGATCGATTTCCTGGAAGGGGCGTTCGTCAAGGCGAATGTCCGGCACGATGACGCTTTGATTATGTTGGGCAACCCAACCGGCTAATCCTTTTCCTGGAGTTAAGCGCTGGTCAAGGATCAATTTGCTCCCTTGCTCATTCACCTGCTGACAAACAAGCTCCCCTGTTTCCTTATCGACTAACCAGACCCGGCAGACCGTTATCTCCAGCAGATATCGAATCGCCTCCAAGATGGTGGTCAGGGTTTCTTCCTGATCGAGGCTAGCATTGAAAGCTTGAGTCGATTGACTGAGCAAAGCCAATTCGCGGTTGCGCCATAGTAAGGATGCCTCCACCTGTTTGCGCCTGGTGATATCTTCGATGACGGCGATAAAATACTTCGGATCGCCATTCGGCTCCTGGACCAGGGAGATTGTCAAATTGACCCAGGCGATTGAACCATCCTTCCGAATATAACGCTTTTCCATGATAGACGTCTCGATTTCGCCAGCCAGTATCCGTTGGATGTCTTCAAAATCAGCATCCAGGTCGTCAGGATGGGTGATCGCCTGTAAGGTAAGCCCACGCAGCTCCTTACTGGTATAGCCCATAATCTCGCATAACTTCTGGTTGACTTGGAGCCATCGCCCTTCCGTACTAATTATAGCTATACCAACAGCGGCTTGGGTAAAAATCGCCCGGTAACGCTCCCGACTCTCACGCACAGCTTCTTCGGCCCGCTTGCGGACGCTGATATTCTCATGTACAATCACCGCCCCCCCATCTCCTCCCGTCAGTGGCGTGACATGCATGAGAAACCAGCGTTTCTCTTGGGCCGAATGGCATGGATATTCCATACTGAGATGGGTTTGCTGGCTGGCCAGGACGGTCGAAATGATGGCTAAAGCCTTTCGGGCTGATCGATCGCCAGCCTCGACCCCTCGCCGGCAAACCTCCAGATAGTTATCCCCCACCCCCGCCTGAATCAGGATGGCATTTTTGTTTTCTCGGGTAAACTGAAACCAAGCTCGGTTGACCGCAATAATATTTCCCTCTCGATCGAGAACAGCGATATGAGCCGGTAGAGAATCAAGCACCACCTGTTTGAAAATATTGCTTTGCTGGAGTGCTTCTTCGAGCCTCTTACGCGCCTTGATCTCCTGTTGAAATTGTTTGTTGAGAGTTTCCAGCTCTGCTGTACGGCCCTCACCTATATCCTCAGCGTGTTGACGATGGTCTTCCAGTCCTGACTCGACCTGTTTTTGCCTGGTAATAGGGATCGAGGTGTTGATAATCCGATAGACTCGTCCCTCCGCGTCTTGCAAGGGTTCCAATCGCGTCAGCCACCGGAATTCTTCGCCCTCCAGTGGGGCTATGATCTCCTGCTCAATTGCGTTACCCGTTTCTACGCACTGTTGGTAAAGCGCCCGCATGGTATTGATGGCTGCCGCTTTGGACGGCGGCAACTCATGTAAGCGTTTGCCGCGTACCATTTCCCTGGTCCAACCGATTAAGCGAGTAACCGTGGGATTGACATCCGCAAAGTAAAAGTCGCCATTCCTATCTACGTCCAGTACGTAAATAGCGGCCCCTGTGCCGGCGTAAATACTTTGCGAAAATGCCTGGCTTTCTTGCAGCGCGGTTTTTGTCTGTTTACCCTGCAATACCGTACCTAACTGAGTAGCCGCAGCCGAAATCAAAGCCACTAAACGCTTATCTTTTGGCCTTATTTCGGTCGCATAAAAAATGAGGATAGCTAACACATCATCGTTACTGATTATTGGCACACCCAGCGCCGCGCCTAGACCGGCTGCTTGGGCGTACTCGACCCGTAGAAAAGTTTCTTCAGCCAGGCTGGACACATCGCGAAACCATATTGGTTCCCTGAGCGCCCAAATGCGCCCAGGTAACCCAACGTGCAAATACAGGGGAAAAACAGAGCCTTCACTCTCAGTTCTAAAACGGATCAGGTGATTGTTGCCTGGTTCACGGATATAGTAGACCGGGCTGAGTTCAAGCGCTGTCTTATTGACGGTGGGCAGCCAGACTTCGCCAAGGACCCAGCCGGTCTGTTCGCACACGAGTTTGAGGGTCACGTATAAAGCTGAATTAAAGTCTACGGCCTGGCTGATCGTATCAATAAAGGTTAGTAAAAAGTGGGTTTCCTGCTCCGCCTGACTTTGCCGCACTAATTCTGCTTTTCGTCTTCCCAGTTCTTTTATCAAATCACACAGCTCTTTCCTGGAAAGGGTATCCAGGTCCAATTGTTCCAGGTTCTGAACGCTCTCGAACTGTTCAAACAGGGTAATTGCCTGGTTCGTATTCACTTTTTTATCCATAACGTATCCCCTCATGCGCTTGCTGGAGATATTGATATAAAATACTCCTCGGGCATAAGTATATAACATAGAAATATAAATTGCGAAGAGATCTGGGGAATATAAGTGCGAAAAGATCTTTAGGGAGGCCGCAAGCACTCTTTGCTCGATTGGCGATTTGATGAGAGTGAGTAATACAAATACGTGTCATCGCGTTATTTATGGCAACCTATAATCCCTAAATTTAATTATATCGTTTATGGCGATGGCTGCAATAGCCCGGAGAGGCGATATTTCTTTCCGCTAACCTATCCATTCGGGTGAGTAGAGCATCCCAAAAAGACCATAAGAGTTATCGCAAGATAACTCTTTTTCATTGCCGAAACTGCCCAAATGAGTGTGGGCAGGGACAGTTCAGAGACGATATACTGTAAAGTAAGGGCAGAATTTAGGAGTGTTATGGTTTTAGACCAGAACAGAAAGGAAGAACAACCAATGGCTGATATACCTGACCGCCGTAATCCCGAGACTAATGTCGGCGAGTCTGCCGAAACATCCATAGATAAGGACAAAGGAGATACTTATCTTCACTACGCTCCGGCGGTACGCTTTGGTAACACCTTGGCTGTCTTGGAGCGTTATCGCGGCAAAACGTGGGCCGAAATTGAGCCAGAGGCACGGCGGCAGTGGGAAGCGGACCACGAGCGGCCCTGGGCTGAGTTTAAAGAAGTGGTACGTCAGGCCTGGGAAGAGACACGACCGCAGTTCTTGGATGAGGTAGAGAAAACAAAAGATCCCACTACCTATGAGGCGATATTCCGGCGCCATTTCAGCACCACTTACGCTAAGCGAGGTTACCCCTATGCTCAATGTGCCCCTGCTTACCATTATGGCTATGAGTTGGGTGTAGATGAACGCCTCAAGCACAAAACATGGGCCGAAATTGAACCAGAGGCACAACGCTATTGGGACAGACAGAGCTACGCCCGGTCCTGGGAGGAAATCAAAGAGGCCGTACACTATGCCTGGCATACTATGCGACACCAAGGGCAAGAGACTGATCAAGGGCCGGATTTAGCCCAGAGTCTACCGGAAGATGATAGCGCCATCACAAAAGAAGACGTAGTCGATGAGACAGTCTGGGAATCATTTCCGGCCAGTGACCCACCAGCCTGGACCACCGGGCGGAAAGAAACTTAAGTATTTGGAGAAGTGAGCCTTTTAGCAAAAGTAAGGAGCTTAGATGACGAAATTACACCAATTAGCAGATCTAGGACAATCAGTCTGGCTTGACTATATCCGCCGCTCGTTTATAGAGTCGGGTGAACTCCAGGCTTTCATTGATAAAGGGCTACTTGGTCTGACTTCAAACCCTTCCATCTTTGAAAAGGCTATCACAGGTAGCACCGACTATGACCCGGATATCCGGCTGTTGACCGAGAGGGACGAGTCGGATGAACAAATTTACGAAGCATTGGTCTTGGAAGACATCCGGCGAGCGGCTGATTTGCTACGCCCGGTCTATGATCAGACGGCTGGGCTTGACGGATACGTCAGTTTGGAAGCCAACCCCAAACTGGCCCACGATACGGCCGGCACTATTGACGAAGTCCGTCGCCTCTTTAAGGCACTAGATCGTCCCAATGTGATGATTAAGGTTCCGGCTACGCCGGCCGGCATGCCGGCCATTGAAACTTTAATTAGTGAAGGCATTAATGTCAACGTCACCTTGATTTTTTCGTTGGACCAATACGAGTCTGTAGCTGAAGCTTATATCAAGGGCTTGGAGAAGCTGGCCGACAGTGGCGGCGATGCCAGTCGCGTCGCCTCGGTGGCCTCGTTCTTTGTCAGCCGCGTTGATACCAAAGTAGATCAAGCGCTTGAGGAGATTGACGAAACCGATTTGCAAGGGCGGATCGCCATTGCCAACGCCAAAATAGCCTATGCCTACTATCACCAAGTTTTTAGTGATTCGCGCTGGGAGCGTTTGGCTTCAAAAAACGGGCGGTCTCAACGCATTCTATGGGGGAGCACCAGTACCAAAAATCCTGCCTATCCTGATACCCACTATATAGACAATCTCATTGGTGCGGATACGGTCAACACAGTGCCCCCGGCCACCTTACAAGCCTTTCTCGATCATGGTACTGTGGCTCCTACGCTGACGACGGGTTTAGATGAGGCCGAAGCTCAACTGGCCCGTTTGGCTGACCTCGGCGTTGATTTAAATGCGATCACTCAGCAATTATTAGAAGAGGGAGTGACGGCTTTTACCGATTCTTACAATGCCTTGATAGCTGGCATCGCTAAAAAACGCCGCCGATTACAAGCAGGTTGGCAGGCTCAGTCGGCCAGTTTAGGGTCTTACCAGGCAGTGGTGGACGATGCTATGACTGAGTTGGCGGACGAAGAGATTATAAACCGCATCTGGGCCCACGACCACACCGTTTGGCAGCCAGAACCGACTGAGATTAGCAATCGCTTGGGGTGGTTGCAAAGCCCACAAATGATGCAAGACAACTTGCACCGCCTGGATAAGTTGGTTGATTCTGTGCGCGCCGACGGTTACACCCATGTTTTAGTGTTAGGTATGGGCGGGGCCAGCCTTGCCGCTGATTTGTTCAGCCAGGTTTTTGAGGCTCAAGAGGGTTATCCCGCTTTGGCCGTCCTCGATAGCACAACACCAGAGACGGTATCAGCCTATGCTGAACAGCTCGATCCGGCGCGCACCCTCTTTCTTGTCTCTAGCAAGTCAGGCTCAACCGTAGAAACACTTTCCTTTTTTAAGTATTTTTACAATCGCGTAGTCGATACCGTTGGCAAAGCGCAAGCCGGGGCTCACTTTGTGGCCATCACTGACCCCGGTAGTCCATTGGCAAACCTGGCCGATCGCTATGACTTCCGGACAACGTTTCTAAATGATCCCCATATCGGCGGCCGCTATTCGGCCCTCTCCTATTTTGGATTAGTCCCAGCGGCCCTCACGGGGTTAGATGTACCGCGACTGTTGAATAGAGCCTTGATGGTAGCTTGTGCCTGTGAATCTTGTGTCCCCGTATCCGACAATCCCGGTGCCTGGTTAGGGGCTATTTTGGGGGAATTGGCCAAGCAAGGGCGAGATAAAGTGACTTTCATTATCCCCCCCTTGATTGACACTTTTGGCGACTGGGTGGAACAACTCCTGGCTGAGAGCACCGGCAAGGAGGGACAAGGTATTCTGCCGGTCGTGAGTGAACCACTGGGTCTGCCGACCACCTACAGCGATGACCGTCTGTTTGTCTACTTGCAGCTTGCCTCCCACGATTACGAGGATGAAGAGCAGCTTGTACAATCGCTTGAAGCGGCCGGACAGCCGGTGGTTCGTCTGTTTCTGACTGATCGCTACGATTTGGGCGGACAATTTTTTCTCTGGGAGATGGCTACAGCCGTAGCTTGCCAGCGTTTAGGTGTCAACCCCTTCAATCAACCAAACGTCGAAGCTGCCAAGAAAATGGCCGCCGACGCTGAAGCCAGGGAGGGGTTGACAGAAACACCTGTCCTAAAAGCCCAGGGTGTCGCTGTTTATGGTGACATCGTGGCCGATAGCCTGGACAAAATTTTAATCACCTTTCTCGATCAAGCGGAGCCGGGCGATTATGTAGCCGTGCAGGCTTACGTTCAGCCACCTCTTGAGTTGGCATCAGCGCTAGAACCGTCAGGGGAAATTCACGCCGCCCTACTATCGTTCTGTGCCCGGCTACGTGATAGATATCAATTGGCAACCACCTTGGGTTATGGACCCCGTTATTTGCATTCTACAGGCCAACTCCATAAAGGCGATGCTGGCAACGGCCTGTTCATCCAGTTTACGGCCGATGACATGGAAAACGTGCCTATTCCCGATGAGCCCGGATCGCCAGCTTCATCGATGACCTTTGGTACCCTCAAAACGGCCCAGGCGCTAGGCGACCGTTGGGCTTTGTTAGAAAAGGGACGTCGGGTGATTCGCTTTTACCTGGGGACCGATGTGGTTGGTGGCCTGAA
>JABAHQ010029429.1_pt1 | contig 10291 bp, 9 predicted proteins | sample 7062091 | NCBI WGS metagenome assembly JABAHQ01 (sample SAMN14534359, study PRJNA622989) | marine sediment metagenome | biome: marine biome [ENVO:00000428]; feature: marine pelagic biome [ENVO:01000023]; material: deep marine sediment [ENVO:00002113] | place: India: Gulf of Kutch | collected... | reverse complement strand
GCCCGATCAGGTCAATCTCACCCGCGCGGCAATTGAAGTTCCGCTCCAGGATGCGCATGCCTTCGGACTCAAGAAAATCCGCGGCGGCTGACTCCGCGTCCCGTCCCTGGTCCCGCTGGTCCATTGCCGGCCTCCTGCCGTTCAGTCTGACTCGTTTCCATCGTCTGTGGTTTCGACCGTTTCCGGGGCCTCTGACGGCGCTGGCAGAAGGACTGGTTTTCCCTTGCGGAATACCGCCCATTCCGGGGTACGCTCGAAACTGCCGTCACCTGCGTTACGGATGACCCCGGTGACGCCCCTGAGCCGGTATCCTTCAATCTTCTCCAGAAGCTGAATCTGGCTGGTCAGCCGGTAACTGTCGAAACCCAGCGCGAAAAGGCGATCATACCGGTCCGTCAGCGACGGGAACAGTGCGTGCAGCTTGTCCCGTTCCTCAGGGGCTCCGCCGAGGACCCATGGGATGTCGGTGAAGCGGATGCCGTCGAGATCGCTGTCCCGTGCTGGGTTGGGGGTGCCATGATACAGCAGTGAACTGCCGTAGACCGGCAGCCCGCCGCCATAATAGAAGGCAAACAGCGGATTGAACTGACGTGCTTTCTCCGGGGAAGCAAGCAGGATAATGGCATCCATGTCCTGGCGCCGCCGGGGCTCGAACTGCATCGTGGTCCCCGTCAGGCGCATAAGGGCATTGGCCCGGCGGCGGCTCTGGTTGATTCGAAAACCGTCCGCCACAACCTGGTTGAGGTTGCTCGCCTCATCGTATTCCACCGTGTCCAGGAGGGTCGCGCCGTGCTGCTTCAGCGCGTTGCGGAGCGCCCTTTCCATGCGGATGCCCCAGTTCCCTTCGGGTACGAACACCAGCGCATTCCGGTGGCCCTCGCGATCCAGGCGTCTCGCAATTGCCCGCATTTCGTCCTCGCCCCCCAATCCGAACTGGAACAGGTTATCGGGCGGAACGACAAGGTCGCGTCGGTAATTCAACGCCATGACTGGCACCGGAAGGGAGGGCTGGGTACTGAGCTGGCTGAGGGCTTCCTTGCGCAGCGGCCCGACGACCAGATCCGGATTCGTTTCGAGGAGGCCGGCATAGATGCTGCTGAACGTACTGGCACCGGTGTCGTGAAGTGTCACGGCGGGAGTGGCTCGTTCCGGGTTGGCCAGGTCCTGGTAATAGGCGGCCATGAACCCTTCCCGGACCGCCTGGCCGGCTCCCGCCAGCGGGCCACTCAATGGCAGAGCGAGCGCCACGGAGTCCGGCCGCAGCTCCGACAGTTCACGCAGCAGAGCGAGTTCGCTGGGAAGGGGGGTTGCAGCATTATGATCCGGCCACATGCGTTGCCAGTCCCGTATGGCGCTGGAGCGGGCCTCGACCTCGTGCTGTTGGTGGGCTGCCAGGGCGAGGGCAAGCTCCATCCATCCCCGGTTCAGGTAATCCGAGCTGCGTTCGGCGACCGGCGCCAGTTCTTCGCGGGGGACCAGGCGTAACGCATTCCAGATCCGCTCATTGGGTGATGTGGGTTGCGCGACATCGCTTGCTGTCCACTGGATCAGGGTTTGGGCCTGGGAAAGGTGGTGCTCGGCGAGCCCAAAAAGCCTGGCCACCGTGTCGAATGCGGTCGCTCTTTGGTCCCGCTCAAGTCGCGTCGGTAGCGCCGGGTCCAGCTTCGGGGCAAGAGCGCGCGCCTCTTCCGCGTTGTCGCGTTCGAGGACATCACGGCTGCGCAGCCAGAGGTAGCGGTCCCTCGATTCGTCGTTGAGCTGTTGCCGGTTCAGTCCGTCGAGTAGTGCCCGAGCAGCCACGAAGTCGCCATCGGATTGCAGCATTGCCGCCGCCTCGAGCTGATATTGCCGACGAAGGCTGGCATTATTGGTATCCGCAGCCGCATTCAGTAGCCCCTGAACGGTCGTTGGCTGCCGTTCAGGTTGCGTCATGGGCTCCACGGCACAACCGGTGACGAACAGCAGTAGGACAACGGTCAGGACCGGAAAACGGAGTGTCATTGGCGTCTCGGCTGGTGTTGTTGCGGGTGGATCGGCTTCAATTGAATCCGGCGATTCTAACAGGTAATGGCAGTCTGAGCATGGCCGAGACTTTACAGAGGGGAACGCTTTACGTCGTGGCAACGCCCATCGGCAATCTCGGGGATATCAGTACCCGGGCGGCGTGGGTGCTGGGTGGGATGGACCGAATCCTGGCTGAGGATACCCGCCAGACCCGGCGGCTCCTGGACCATCTCGGGATCCACAAGACGCTGACGCCGCTCCATGAGCACAACGAGGAGAGCCAGCTTCAGCAGGTGCTCGATTGGTTGCGCGCGGGCGAGAGCCTGGCGTTGGTGTCCGATGCCGGCACGCCTCTCATCTCCGATCCGGGATTCGCCCTGGTCCGGGCGGCCCGGGAGCACGCGCTGCCCCTGGTGACGATCCCTGGTGCCTGCGCCGTGACGGCGGCCCTCGCGGTCGCGGGGTTGCCCACGGACCGGTTTGTGTTCGAGGGGTTTCTGCCGCCCAAGCAGGGCGGGCGCAGACGGGCGCTTGAAACCCTGGCCCGTGAAACCCGGACCATGGTTTTCTATGAGTCACCCCGGCGGGTGGCTGCGGCCCTTGAGGATATGGCGTCCCTGTTTGGTGCCGACCGATACGGGACCGTGGCCCGGGAACTGACCAAAGCTCATGAACAGACCGTTCATGGGACGCTTACGCAGCTTGCCGGCTGGCTGAGGGATGGTCAGGTGCCCCTGAAGGGTGAATTTGTGGTGATGGTTGCCGGGGGTGAGAAGCCCTCGAGCGGGTTCGATGTGCAGACCGATCACCTCCTGAGGGAACTTATGAACCGCCTCAGCGTGAGTGATGCGGCCCGTATGGCGGCCCGCATTACCGGCCAGGGACGCAGTGGGCTCTATCGGCGGGCGCTTGAGCTGCAGCAATCGGATGAGTAAGGCCTCTTGTAAAAAACCGGCGGAGTCATTACTTTACGTCCTGAGTCCGCTATGCAGTCGCTGCCTCCGCCATGTTGCGGGGGTGGAGGAAAGTCCGGGCTCCACAGGGCAGAGTGCCAGGTAACGCCTGGGCGGCGTGAGCCGACGGAAAGTGCAGCAGAAAGCAGACCGCCCAAGCGGCCCCCGGGGTCGCCGGTAAGGGTGAAAAGGTGCGGTAAGAGCGCACCGCGTGGCTGGCAACAGTCCACGGCGATGGTAAACCCCACTCGGAGCAAGGCCAAATAGGAGTCCAGAGGTGTGGCCCGCACCGGACTCGGGTAGGCTGCTTGAGGTGCGCGGTGACGTGCATCCCAGAGGAATGACTGCGCGCGACAGAACCCGGCTTATCGGCGGGCTCGAACAGGCCCTGGCGTTTCCTGACCGGAAACCAGGGCCTCCCCTCCTGATTCTTATCTGACCCCAGAAGCCATCTTTTTATAACAAAAAAATCTTGACCTTCAGAATAATTCTTGGAGATGACTCCAGGTTTCTGAAAAAGCGGGATTTGTTACCCGTTTATTGCGTTCCGTTCATCGCATACCCACCTAAATCACTGGCACATCGGCATTTTTTGCTGGTTTTGGGGGCGAGGGCTTCCTTGCATTGCCCATAGAGTCTTCTTATAGTGTCGGCAAGTGGTAAAAAGTGGCATCAAGTGGTGTCTTGTGGGTTGTGAGTGGTGGCAGTGGGGTCAGGTGGTGATCCGGGCCATCGAATCGGGGTAGCGAATCGACCATGACGAATTTTCTGGGAAGTCATGCGATCAACATGGACGCCAAGGGGCGCTTGGCGATTCCTGCCCGTGTGCGTGAAGACCTCGAGACCCTCTGTGGTGGCCGCATCGTCCTCACAGCCCACACCGAAGAGCGCTGCCTGCTGGTATACCCCGAACCACAGTGGGAAGAGATTCTGCCCAAGATCGAGGCGCTCCCCAGTTTCAACAAGGCCGTGCGGCGGACCCAGCGGCTGTTGATTGGCTATGCAACGCCGTTGGAGCTTGATGGCGCCGGCCGTGTACTGGTGCCCCAGCCGCTGCGTGATTATGCGGGCCTGGAAAAGAAACTCTACCTGGTTGGCCAGGGCCGCAAGCTTGAGCTCTGGAGCGAGGATCGCTGGATGGCCTGGCTTGAAGAGGATGACAGCGATGAGGAAATCCCTGAGGAGATGAAGTCCCTCTCGCTATAGCGGGGGACCGGAGAATGGCCATGGCGCATGAGTCCGTACTGCAACAGGAAGCCGTTGATGCGCTGGTGATCACGCCGGCTGGCCAGTACGTGGACGCTACATTCGGCCGGGGCGGTCACAGTCGCGCGATTCTCGAGCGTCTGGACGACGGTGGCCGGCTGCTGGTGGTTGATCGTGACCCCGAGGCCATCCGGTTTGCACGGGAGCTGGCGGAGCAGGACACCCGTGTCAGTGTCCAGCGGGGTGCTTTCCGGGATCTGAAGGGGTTGCTCAGCGAAGCAGGCTGGTCCTCGGTCGACGGGGTTCTGCTGGATCTGGGGGTTTCATCGCCGCAACTGGATGAACCGGAGCGTGGGTTCAGTTTTCGTAACGATGGCCCCCCCCCTGGATATGCGTATGGATCCGGATTCCGGGGAAAGTGCCGCTGAATGGCTTGCCACGGAGGACGAAAAGGAGATTGCCCGGGTCCTGCGTGAGTACGGCGAGGAGCGGTTCGCGAAGCGCATAGCGCGCCGGATCGTGGAGGCGCGCCAGGAGGCGCCTGTTACCCGGACTGCCCAGCTGGCTGAGCTGATTCGGGAAGCGGTTCCGTTTGAGGACCGTTACAAGCATCCGGCCACCCGTTCGTTCCAGGCGATCCGGATCCGGGTCAACGAAGAGCTGCCTCAGCTTGATGAGGCACTTGAGCAGGCTGCGGACCATCTTCGGCCCGGCGGTCGCCTGGTCGTGATCAGTTTCCACTCGCTTGAGGATCGCCGGGTCAAGCGTTTCATGCGGGACCGCAGCCGCGGTCCCCAGCTGCCCCGAGGGGTGCCGGTGACGGCGGACCGTGAGGAAAGCGGTTTTCGCACAGTCGGTCGGGCTGTACAGGCATCCGAAGAAGAGCGCAGTGGCAATGTCCGTGCACGGAGCGCCGTGATGCGGGTGCTTGAGCGCCGCAGCGGAGGGGAGGCCTGACGATGGGAGCAACGACGGTTAAGCCAGCTTCTGAAGGGCGGGCCCTGCGGTGGCGCGAGGTGCTCGATGCGGCAACACGCATTTCCGGGCGCATCTTCTACGGGCTATGGGATGCAAGGGTGATGGTGACGCTGTTGATGCTGGTCACCCTGACGGTATCGGCGCTTTCGGTGGTCTACGCCGCCCACCTGAACCGCTCCCTGTATGGCACGCTCACTGATCTTCGGGATGAGCGGGATGCCTATCAGCGCCAGTGGACACAACTTCTGCTTGAGCAGAGCGCACTCAGCGCACACAGCCATGTGGAAGGGCGCGCGACGCGGGAACTGGACATGAAGGTTCCCGCACGCGAAGACATCGTCGTCGTAACAACGCGGTAAAGTCATGGCGGGACAAAAACATCAACAGACCGCTCCAGAGCGTAAGCGCGTGCCCATGGCAACGTGGCGGCACCTGCTGGTGCTGGTCGCGGTCCTGGGCTCGGCGGCGGCAGTGGCTGGTCGGCTGGTGGAGCTCCAGGTTCTTGATCATGAGTTCCTCCGCAAGCAGGGCGAGGCCCGCACGGCCCGGGTTGAGCCCATTGATGCCAATCGCGGCGTGATCCGTGACCGTAACGGTGAACCGCTCGCTGTCAGCACCCCTGTTGATACGCTCTGGGCCAACCCGGGTGAACTGGCGTCCGACGATCCGGCTGTTGCCCGCTTGGCGGAAGTGGCAGGTCTGGAGGAGGCACGCCTGCGCCAGCGTCTCGCGGCGAACAGCGAACGCGAGTTCCTTTACCTGCGTCGCAAGGTCCAGCCATCGCTGGCGCGGGAAGTGATGGCTCTCGGTATTCCTGGGGTCTACAGCCGGCGGGAATACCGGCGTTATTACCCGGCAGGGGAAGTAACCGCGCATGTTGTGGGGTTTACCAACATTGATGAGCAGGGCCAGGAGGGAATGGAGCTGTCGTTCAACCACTGGCTCCAGGGGGAAAAGGGCAGCAAGCGGGTGCTCCGGGACAATCGGGGACGCACCATCCGGGATCTCGGTCCGATCAAGGAGGCGCACCCGGGGAATGACCTGACACTGAGCCTTGACCTGCGGCTTCAATACCTTGCTTATCGTGAACTCAAGGCGGCTGTTGAAGCGCATGGCGCCCGGGGAGGCACTGTTGTCATGCTGGACGTCGACAGTGGCGAGATCCTGGCCATGGCGAATCAGCCAGCACTGAACCCCAACGACCGGGGCCAGCGTGACCCGGCCCGGGTGCGGAACCGGGCGATTACGGATCTGTATGAGCCCGGGTCGACGGTGAAACCGTTTACCGCTGCTGCGGCACTGGAATCCGGGGAATTCACGCCCCAGACCGTGGTGAACACAAGCCCCGGGTATCGCCAGATGGGCGAGTACACAATCCGTGACCATCGTGATTACGGTCGCCTGTCACTCACTGACATCATCGTGCGTTCGTCCAATGTCGGCATCAGCCGGGTGGCCTCACAGCTTCGAGGTGAGCAGCTTCAGGGGCTTTTCTATCGCGTCGGGTTTGGTCAGTCCACAGGCATTGGATTTCCGGGGGAGTCCGTGGGGATCCTGCCCGCCAATGTGAATCTGCGCCCGGTGGAAGTGGCGGCCCTTTCCTATGGCTATGGGCTGAGCGTGAATGCCCTGCAGATGGCTCAGGCCTACATGACGCTGGCGAACGGCGGTATACGCTACCCGGTCAGCCTGTTGAACAATGATGAGAAGCCTGACGGTCAGCGTGTGATGGCCACCGAAACAGCTCGCCAGGTCCGGAAGATGCTCGCCAGGGTCGTTGAGGAAGGGACCGGCACCCGAGCCAGTCACAGCATCTACCGCCTCGCGGGCAAGACCGGCACGGTCCACCTTGTGGGTGATCAGGGCTACGAGGCGGATCAGTACAAGGCGCTGTTTGCGGGCATGGGCCCGGTCCACGATCCCCAGATTGTAACCGTGGTGACCGTGGACGCGCCGTCACGCAGCGAGTATTACGGTGGGGAGGTAGCGGCCCCCATCTTCGGCCGTATTATGGGCGACGCGCTGCGCCTTCTGAATGTGAGCCCCTCCTCAGGGACGTCCCTGGCGGACGGCAGGGGCACTGAAGACGGAGGCCAGGGATGAGCAGCGCTTCGCGCAGCCTCAAGACCCTGCTCCGCGACCGGGTAACCATTCCCTCGGTTCTTGATGTGTGGGTTCATGGCATGAGTGCCGACAGCCGCCGTATCAGGGCGGGGGACGCCTTTCTGGCACTCGCCGGGAGCGGGGGTGATGGGTGGGCGCATGTCGATGATGCCGCCGACCGTGGCGCCTCGGCGATCCTGATGGAGGCCGCAGAGGCGGGTGGGACGCCGAGGGAGTACCGCGATGCGGTCCTGGTCCCCGTCCCGGCACTGCGCGACAGCGTTGCCGGGCTGGCTGACTCTTTTTTCGATCATCCGTCGGCACACCTAACGGTTGTCGGTGTTACCGGCACCAACGGCAAGACATCGGTAACCCGCTTCCTCGCGGATATTCTGGAAAAGGGCGGGTTCCGGACCGCGACCATGGGCACGCTTGGGTACGGGTTCGAAGGGGCTCTGGAAGCGGCAAGCCATACAACCCCGGATCCGGTCCGGGTGCATGAGCTGCTTGCGCATTTCCTGGCCCAGGGGGCGAAGGCGGTTGTTATGGAAGTCTCCTCTCATGCGCTGGATCAGGGGCGGGTGGAACGCGTCCGGTTTGATGCCGGCGTATTCACGAATCTGTCCCCGGAACACCTGGACTATCACCCGGACATGGCGGCGTATGGAGCAGCCAAGGCACGGCTGTTCACCGATCACGAGCCGGATGTCGCGGTGGTCAACACCGATGATGGGTTCGGTCGTGAGCTATCGGCTCAACTGCCTGCTGAAACCCGGCTCTGGCGTTTCGGCCACGTGGCCGAGGACTGTGAGTGCCGGATACTGGATTGCAGGGCGACGGCCGACGGCATGCGTGCCACGCTCGACACCCGTGTCGGGCGGCTTGAACTGGCAACCCGCCTTCTGGGCCGTTTCAACATCGATAACCTCGCGGCGGCCTGCGCCGCAGCCCTGGCGCTGGGTGTCCCCGCCTCCGTGGTCGAGACGGCGGCGGCAGCGGTTACAGCGCCACCCGGGCGCCTGGAAACCTACACCGCGGCTAATGGCCTGAAGCTGGTGATCGACTACGCCCATACCCCGGCGGCGCTGGAGAATGCGCTCGAGGCGCTGCGTTCGCATGTGGTGGGAGAGCTCTGGTGCGTGTTTGGCTGCGGCGGTAACCGTGATCGAACCAAGCGTCCGGCCATGGGCGCGGTTGCGGCGCGACTCGCGGACCGGGTCGTCTTGACGGACGACAATCCGCGGGATGAGTCGCCAGAAACCATTGTCTCCGGGGTCCTGTCTGGAATGCCGGACGCAACCGGGGTCAGCATCATCCACGATCGCGAGGAGGCCATTGGCACCGTGTTCCGGAAAGCGGGTCCCTCGGATCTGGTGCTGGTTGCCGGCAAGGGTCATGAAACCACCCAGGAGCGGGCCGGCAGCCGCCAGCCGTTCAGCGATGTCGAGGTTGTCCGTGGGCTGATCGGGCAGGGAGGTGATGCGGCATGATGCGGTCTTTTTCCCTGGCGGAAATCACGCCCCTGATACAGGGCACCCTGAAAGGCAGTGACCTCTTCTTTAGCCAGGTGGGGATCGATACCCGCACACTGCCCCGGGGTGCTCTCTATGTTGCGCTGCGTGGTGAGCGTTTTGACGGTCATGATTTCATCCGTGACGCGGAGCGGGCAGGCGCCTGCGCCATCATTGCCGAAAAGCCGGTTGAGTCAGCCATGCCCGTGATCGAAGTGCGGGACAGCCGTTACGCGCTCGGGCGTCTGGCGGGTCTCAATCGCCTCGAATTCCAGGGGCGTCTGGTGGGGATTACCGGGAGTTCCGGCAAGACAACCACCCGCCAGATGATGCAGATGGTACTGGGCGAGGCCGGTTCCACCATTGCCACCGAGGGCAACCTGAACAACGAGGTTGGGGCACCCCTCACCCTTCTCCGTCTCAGTCCCGATGCCGACTACGCCGTGCTGGAACTGGGAGCCAGTGGTCTGGGTGAGATCGCCTGGACCGGCTCCCTGGCCGCGCCGGATGTGGGCATCATCACCAACGCCAGTGAGGCTCATCTCGAAGGCTTCGGCAGTCTGGAAAACATTGTTACCGCCAAGGGTGAGTTGATCGATTCGGTGCATGGCGATGGCACCGTCGTTCTGAATCACGACGACCCGGCCTTTGGCGAATGGCGCACGCGTGCGGGCCTCCGGCCGGTACTGAGTGTCTCCGCCGAAGGAAATCCGGAGGCCAGCTTCAGGGCGGAAGCCATCCGCGAGGACGCGGATGGTATTGCCTTTACGCTCACGGCTGATGTCGCTGCACCCACTGAGGTCCGGCTTGCGATTCCGGGCCGGCATAACGTTGCCAATGCACTGCTGGTGGCAGCGGCCGCGCACAGCCTGGGGTTGGGCCTGGAACAGGTGGCATCCGGGCTGGCGAAGACCCCGGCGGTCACCGGCCGCCTTGAACCGGTCATGCTGCGTCCGGGCCTCCGGGTTCTCAACGACAGTTACAACGCCAACCCGGCCTCCATGGCAGCGGCACTGCAAACCCTGGCCGCCATGCCGGCGCCCCGGATCGCGGTTCTCGGCGACATGGCCGAGCTGGGCGGGGAGGCGTCCGAACAGCACCGTGCACTGGGCGAGCTCGCCCGGCAACTGGGCATTGAACAATTGATGGTCACCGGCAGTCACGGCAGCGATTATCGCAGTGGTTTTGGTGACGGGACCCATATTGGCGATTCGCCGGAAACCCTTGCGGACGCGGTATGGGAACAACTGGGAGAAACGGCTTCGATCCTGGTCAAGGGCTCGCGCAGCGCGGGGATGGATCGGGCGGTGGCTCGTCTCAAAGAAAGGAACGGTGACACATGCTCGTCTGGTTGACGGATTTTCTCGCGCAGTACATCAGCGGCTTTGCCGTTTTCCAGTACCTGACCCTCCGGGGGATTCTCAGCGTGCTGACGGCGTTGCTGATCTCGCTGATCATCGGCCCTGCCATGATCCGCCACCTGGCCCAATACCAGATTGGCCAGGCGGTCCGGGATGACGGCCCGGAGACACACCT
>JABAHQ010027906.1_pt1 | contig 10291 bp, 11 predicted proteins | sample 7062091 | NCBI WGS metagenome assembly JABAHQ01 (sample SAMN14534359, study PRJNA622989) | marine sediment metagenome | biome: marine biome [ENVO:00000428]; feature: marine pelagic biome [ENVO:01000023]; material: deep marine sediment [ENVO:00002113] | place: India: Gulf of Kutch | collected... | reverse complement strand
AGTGGTCGATGCGGTGGGCGAGGGCGTGCAGCATCTGCAGCCCGGTGATCGTGTCGCCTATGCCACCGGTCCGCTGGGTGCCTACGCGGAGTATCACACGCTGCCGGCTCGCCACCTGGTCAAGCTGCCGGACTCCATCAGCTACGAACAGGCTGCCGCGGTCATGCTCAAGGGCCTGACCTGTCAGTATCTGCTGCGTCAGACTCACGCGCTGCAGGCCGGCGAGACCGTGCTGTTCCATGCCGCGGCCGGCGGCGTTGGCTCGATTGCCTGCCAGTGGGCGCATGCGCTCGGCGCTCGGCTGATCGGCGTGGTCGGCTCGGCGGAGAAGGCCGCACGCGCCAAGGCGCTCGGTGCCTGGGCGACCATCGACCGTAGCTGCGAAGACGTGGTGCAGCGCGTACTGGAGCTGACCGAAGGCAAGAAGTGCCCGGTGGTCTACGACTCGGTGGGCAAGAACAGCTGGGAGATATCCCTCGATTGCGTCGCTCCGCGCGGGCTGCTGGTGAGCTTCGGCAATGCGTCGGGTGCTGTCACCGGGGTCAACCTCGGGGTGCTGGCGCAAAAGGGTTCGCTGTTCGTCACCCGCCCGACCCTGGCTGGCTATGCCGACACCCCGGAGCGCCTGCAGGCCATGGCCGACGAGCTGTTCGAGATGATCGGCAGCGGCAAGGTCAAGGTCGAGATCGGCCAGCGCTACGCACTCGGCGATGCCGCCGAAGCGCAGCGCAAACTGGCAGCGGGGGAGACCACCGGATCGACCATTCTGCTGCCCTGAACACGGTGGCGGCTGCCGCTGCTGGGCAGCCGCGCCGCCGTCGATTCGCCGGCTCAGGCCGGACGAATTACCTCGCCGCTGCGCAGGTCACGGATGACGCTGGGATTGCGCCGGCCGCCCAGCGCACCGTTGAACACGGCGTCTAGCTGCTGCGGGAAATACTGTTCCACCCGCAGCCGCGAACGCGCTGCGGGCCGCCCGGCCGGGTTGGCCGAGGTCGACACCAGCGGCCCGGTCAGCGCGCAGAGGCGCTTGACCAGCGGGTGGTCGGTGACGCGCAGGGCCACGCTGTCATGCCGTCCGGTGATCCACTCGGGCAAGCGGCCGCGGTGCGGTACCAGCCAGGTGTTGGGCCCCGGCCAGGTCCCTGCCAGGCGATCCAGCCAGCGCTCCGGCAGGTCGTCCAGCAGGAAGTCGAACTGTTCCACGGTGTCCGCGATGAGGATCAGGCCCTTCTCCACGGGTCGCTCCTTGAGCGCCAGCAGGCGCATCACCGCGTCTTCGTCCCACGGGTCGCAGCCCATCCCCCAGACCGCTTCGGTCGGATAGGCGATCACCCCGCCAGCCCGGACCACCCGCGCCACCTGCTGCACACGCCAATCGCCAATCATGCCGACCTCTGCCTGGATGAAAAGCCGGCAGTGTACCCAAGGCGCCAGCCGTCGAGCAGGGGGCGATCGGGCCGATTCGCAACAGCCTGCAACAGCGAGCCGTTAAGCCTGGCACCGCCGCATCCAGCCGATGCTGGCTAGCGCATCAGCACCGACCAGAGTCCGTTGTCGCAGCTGACCTGACCCTCGATCTCCAGCTCGGTCAGTTGTGCCAGCACCTGACCCAGCGGCTGATCGAGTGCGGCCGCCAGCGCCTCGCTGCTGCGCGACGCCGCCAGCAGTTCGTGCAGCAATGGGTGATCCGTCTGCGGCGGCTTCGGCGCTTCAGCAGCCAGCGGCGCAAGGCGCTGCCAGCCGCGCAGGGCCTGCAGGACATCCTCTACCGACTCCACCAGCGCCGCGCCCTGGCGGATCAGCTGATGGCAGCCGCGTGCGCCGGGATGATGGATCGAACCGGGAATCGCATAGACTTCACGGCCTTGCTCGGCGGCCAGACGCGCGGTGATCAGCGAACCGCTGGACGGGCTCGCCTCGACCACCAGCACGCCCAGCGAAAGGCCGCTGATGATGCGGTTGCGGCGCGGAAAGTTGGTTGGCTCCGGTTCGGTGCCGATGAAGTATTCGGACAAAATGGCGCCGCTGTGTTGCAAATGATCGTACAACCTGCCGTTCTCACGAGGATAAATATAATCAACCCCACACCCCAATACTGCATAACTGGTTCCGCCCCGCTTGACGCAGGTTTGATGGGCCACCGTATCAATGCCGCGTGCCAGCCCGCTGATGACCGCAATGCCGTTATTGACCAGTCCCGCGACTAATTTCTCAGTGACGGTGCGTCCGTATTGTGTGGGCAAGCGGGTCCCCACTACCGCAATGCAGTGCGGCCATGCGTCCGGTAACGTCCCTTTATAAAAAAGCACTACCGGGGGATCGACGGTTTTCTTCAACAGTTCCGGATATTGGGAATCCCAAATGGTAAGGCACTGAATGTTCTTTTCCTGCATCAGATGGAGCTGTCTTTTCGCCTTTTCCGCATCCACTCCCGTTTTTATCTGGGTGGCAATTTTTTCATCAATGCCGTCGATACGCATCAGTTGTTTTAACGGGGCGTTGAGGATGGCTTTGGATGATTCAAAAATGGATAGTAACCTGCGCACCCTTCCCGGCCCGATTTGGGGAATGGAGAGGAGATGAAAAATATCTAAGAGTTCCGGTTTTGTGGTCGTCATACTGTTATTCTAAAATAATTCGATTTGACTGGGGCGCATTACTTGTACAAAATCGAAGCAGATCCATGCCAAAGGCACCACCATGTGGTGGAACTCCCACGGAGAGCTTCTACGGCAGTTTACGTTCAAAGCAAGAGCTTTGAACGAGTAGAAATTTCCTGACATGAGATTGCCCACTGCCTTTTGCCAATCTGCCTGCCTGCCGTATTCCAGGTAGGCAGGCTGCCAACTAATTTTATATTCTTACTTCACAAAGTTATACCCTCTTCACAAATTACTTGCCCTTCATTCCTCATCTTCTGCCGCTTCCTTCTGCAATTCTTGCCATATATGTTCTTTCAGTTCCTCCAGGCCTTCACGGGTCACGGAGGAAATGGCCAGCAAGGGTTCGGGAATTTCCTTTTTTAATTCTGCCAGCCAATCGGTATCCTGCCAGGTGTCTTTCTTGGTTAACACGACCGTGGCAGGTGTGTTGGTTAAGGCCGGAGAATATTGATGTAATTCATCTCGCAATGTTTGCAGGGTATCCAACGGATCGTCAGTTTCCGGGTCCTGCGGGTCGATTAAATAAACGATGATGCGGTTGCGTTCAATGTGCCGAAGAAATTGCATCCCCAGTCCTTTGCCTTCGTGGGCGCCGGCAATTAGCCCCGGTATGTCAGCCATGACAAAACTTTGATAATCCCGATACTTGACGATGCCCAAATTAGGCTTCAGCGTGGTAAACGGATAGGCGGCAATTTTGGGACGGGCGGCGGAAATAGTGGCCAGCAGGGTGGATTTCCCGGCATTGGGTTTTCCAACCAGTCCTACATCTGCAATGAGTTTTAATTCCAGAACGATGTCACGTTCTTCACCGGCTTCACCCACTTCCCATTCCCGGGGAGCGCGATGGGTTGGCGTTGCAAATCGCGCATTCCCTTTTCCGCCCCGCCCGCCTCGGGCAATCACATATTCCTGGTTTTCCTCGGTTAGATCGGTTATGACCGCTTCGCTTCCGGCGTCTTTCACTACTGTACCGGAAGGCACTTCCAAAACAATATCCTCCCCCTTGCGACCATGCTTATTGCTGCCCATGCCATGTTGCCCGCGAGGCGCTTCGTATCGGGAATGATATTTGTAATCGATGAGCGTATGCAATTGGGGATTTACTCTCAAGATAATGCTGCCACCCCGTCCGCCATCGCCACCATCGGGTCCTCCCTTGGCGACGAATTTTTCCCGGCGAAAACTCATACAACCGCTTCCGCCCTGGCCGGCTTTGACGTGTATTTTAACGTAGTCTAAGAACATACGGCCTGCTATTAATTATTCTGATTTTGGGAAAGATTTTAAAAAGAATAGGAATGAGAAACAAGCAGTTTGTATCTCAAAATTTTTCACTTCGTTGCTGCTAACGCTGCACCGATCATTCCCGCTTCATTTAATAATTGCGCGGGAACCACTTCCGAACGAACCGTCAGCCGTTTTTCAAATTTCTCAAACTTTTTGCTAACTCCTCCGCCAATGATAATCAAGTCCGGCCAGACCAGCTTTTCCAATTCCAATAGATATTCGTTGAAGCGTTTGCCCCATTTTTTCCAGGATAAATCTTTTGCTTTGCGCACTGCATCGGAAGCATATCGTTCAGCGATGTCACCATTTAACTGAATGTGCCCCAGTTCGGTGTTGGGGAACAACCTTCCGTCTGTATAAATTGCGGTGCCCAATCCGGAACCCACGGTTACGAGCAAAATAACGCCCTTGTGATCGTGGCCTGCCCCAAAGGTGGCTTCAGCCAGACAGGCTGCGTCCGCGTCGTTTATGATCGAGGTGGAACAATTGGTAGCTTCCCGGAAGAGCCGCACCGCATTGGTGCCGATCCAGGATTTATCAATATTGCTGGCCGTCTGTACCACGCCGTCCTGAATTACCGCCGGGAAACCGCAGCCCACCTCTTCAGACCAATTAAAATGTTTTACCAATTTAGCCACTGTTTTTGCGACGGCTTTGGGGGTAGCCGGATCAGGCGTTGCAATTCGGTAGCGGTCTGCCAACAGACGCCCGGATTCGGTCTCCACCGGTGCACCTTTAATACCCGATCCGCCAATATCGATTCCGAGGATTTGCATAGTTGCCTTCCTTATCTAAATAATTTCTAATGTAGACGGTAATCCTTAATCGTTAACCTTATTTCCAATTTAATTTATCAAAAATGTCGAAATAAAAAAGCGAATTTAATAGTGCTTGAAATAACTGCATGCTCATATTAATTTCGTCTCATTTCAAAATGGAGATTAGCGATTTTTAACACATGAAAAGACGTCAGTTTCTTCAGTATATTCCCGGTTTTGGTTTTTTACTTTTAGAGTTTAATCACGCCTTCGGAAAGTCATTAGCCAAATCTTTATTTGGACGCGGTAATGACGAGCTTACAGTTTATCCTCCCGGCGATATCCCCCCTCAACATATTCCAATATCGTGGCAATATGATATCGCCTATGTCAGCGCCCCCGATCTTGCCAGGGCCTTTCGCTATCACACCTATTTTAATCGGGAAAAGCAAAAACTGGTTATTTACCTGCCCCACAACAAAGTGGTGGTAGGTGCCGGCAATCCCTTCCTGATGATAGATGATAAACCGGTGCAAATGCCGATTGAGTCCATGTGGCTCGACAATGAAGTGTTTATCCCGGTAGCTTATTTTGTGCCTCTTGTTAACCGCTATACAAATTTAAAATTAGAATACAACCATTCCCGCCAGGAATTGCGGGGAGCAACTGAAAAATATAATACTGCTGGCGTTAATATTTCCAGTCGTGATAATGGGATCGTCATCCGAATTCGCAGTTCCAGAAAATTTGGTCGCGGTGAACTGAGTATGGATATGCGCAATGATTGGCTTCATGTGGATATGTATGGTGCGCACGCGGATATCAAGCAGATTAGCAACACGCCGGGAGAAGGATCGATTCGCGAGGTTAAGGCTTTTCAATTTAAAGATTTACTTTCCGTTGCTTTTCGACTGCGCAAGGAACCGGTATCTAAAGAGCTTTATCAAGATGATGATACCAACGACGTAGCTGTAATCCTGCGCTATGATGAATCAATTGCGGAATCTGATTTAAAAGAAGAAGACGATTTAGCGATTGATGAAGAAATCGAAAAGCAACTGGAAGAAGATCGAAAACGTTGGCTGATTGACACGGTGGCAATCGATCCGGGCCACGGCGGCAAAGACCCCGGTGCGCTTGGTGTGGGCAATATGCGCGAAAAAGAGGTGGTATTGGCAATTGCTTTGAAATTAGGTGACCTCATTAAAAAGAAGATGCCTGGTGTCAAAGTCGTCTACACACGCAATGACGATCGCTTTGTTGAGTTGAGGCGGCGTACCCAAATTGCCAATGAAAATAATGCCAAGGTGTTTATTAGCATTCACGCCAATTCGAACCGCAGTCGGCGTCCTAGTGGATTTGAATCCTATATCCTGGGGCCGGAAAAGGGAAACCAGGCCAGTTATGTGGTGGAGCGGGAAAATTCGGTAATCCGGTTTGAAAGTCCGAAAAGTCAAAAACATTACCAGGGGATTAACAAAATTCTGGCTTCGTTAGCCCAAACCGCTTTTATGAAACATAGCGAACATTTGGCTGCCAACGTTCAAAAGGAAATGGCACAGGAACTTCGCTCATTAAATTTAAAAAGCCGCGGTGTGAAACAAGCCCCTTTTTGGGTCATGGTCGGAGCGTCAATGCCCAGCGTGTTGATTGAAACCGGATTTATTACCAATGCCTATGATGCGCGGATATTGCGAACCCGATCCCACCAGCAAAAAATTGCGGAAGGGATTTTTGACGGGCTGAAAAAATTTAAGCAGGAATATGAGAGTGCGATTTAAACACAGTTGTTGAGGTTCCCGGTTGATAAGGAGCAAGGTTTTACCACAAGTATGATGGGAACACACCAATTGTATGTTGCAGTTGAGGTAGTGACAAAGTCTCCGACCACATAGAAAATGCACAGATGAATTATCGGAGTAGAAGAATGCATTACAAGTTTTACAATCGACCTATTGGCGTGTTCGATTCAGGGATCGGCGGACTAACGGTTGTTAAACAAATGATGGCGCTGCTTCCGGAGGAGAGTATTATTTATTTTGGGGATACGGCCAGAATTCCTTACGGAACCAAATCTGTTGAAGTGGTTAAACGGTTTGCTCTGGAAGATTCATTTTTCTTGCTGGATAAAGATGTCAAGATGATAGTCGTCGCCTGCAATACCGTCTCCTCAATTGCCATCGATCTTTTAGAAAAAGTGCTAAATGTGCCCATAGTCGGGGTAATGCAGCCTGGCGCCAGAGCTGCATTGGAAAAAAGTCACAACAAAAAAATTGGTGTCATTGGGACCACCGCAACCATTCGCAGTAACGCTTATTCGAAAGAATTGCTCAAATATGACAAAAGTTTACAGGTGCTCTCTCAGCCCTGCCCCTTATTCGTTCCTTTAATTGAAGAAGGCTGGATTGAAGATGAAGCAACCTACTTGATTGCTCGTCGTTACCTGCAATCATTTATCGAAAATAACATCGATACGCTGATTTTGGGTTGCACTCATTATCCGCTTTTAAAGAACGTCATTCAACGCATTATGGGAAAAGGCGTGAGGTTGATTGATTCCGGTATAGAAGCGGCACGGGAAGTTCAGTCGATACTGGAGAGTCGCACGCTAAGTGCCGACCCGGGTGCAACAATCGAACATCGGTTCTTTTTAAGTGATTTGCCTTACAAATTCCAGGAAATTGGCGAACGATTCCTGGAGCGAAGCTTGCCTCATGTGGAGACGCTCAACTTTGAGGAATTTATTTTAACCAAAGGGCGCGAATTTTGGCAATCTTTTGAAATTGATTTGAAAAAGTCCTGATAAGGTGGGCAATAAAGTACTGCTTGAAATCCTTTTGATTTCTTCGTTTATTAGGTGAAACTAACGGAACTGGCAATGATTAAATGTATTTAAAAAAGACATTAAGACAATTTGCGGAAATATTTTGAGGGTAATATGAAAAAGGTCATATTTTTTGTGCTGTTAAACCTGGTGGGTTTCTCCGTTTCAGGATGGGGGCAATCTGCCGGAACCACAAGTTTCCAATTTTTAAAGAGTCAATACAGTGCCCGCGGTGCTGCCATGGCCAGCAATTTGATTGCCGTACAGGCAGATATAAATGGCATGTTTTATAATCCGGCTGTTTTAGCTTCCATAGATGAGCGTCAATGGACGATCAATTATGTGGATCACTTATTGGATTTTCAGGCCGGACAGCTTGCCTATACACAAAATATCGGAGCGCTTGGGAATGTCGGATTGGGATTGCTTTATTTCAACTACGGAGATTTTGAGGAAACCAATCAATTCGGTGAAGAGACCGGCCGGACTTTTGGGGCATCGGAATTTGCACTGGGCGCATCTATTTCCAATTCCCTGGGAGAAGGATTTGACTACGGCCTCAATCTAAAATTTATCTATTCCTCGCTAGAAGATTTCAATGCCTCCGGTATGGCAGTCGATGCGGGGCTTATCTATGCCGTGCCTTATGTGTCGGATCTTTGCTTTGCAGTGTCTCTGGCAAACCTGGGTTTTATGTTTGATAATTACACTACCCAGGAAGAAAAATTGCCCCTAAATCTGAGAGTTGGCTTCTCCAAACGCCTCGAACATCTACCCTTATTGTTTACCGCTTCTTTAAATGATATCACTTTAAAAACCGAGGATGAGATTGATTTTATCAAGCGTTTCAGTCTGGGGGGAGAGTTTGATATCAGCGAAGTGGTCAAATTCCGGCTCGGTTATGATAACAATGTCAACCGAAATGTCAAACCGCTCGACGGACGCAACTTCGGAGGAATTTCCGCCGGATTGGGCGTGATTTGGGATAAGTTTCGGTTCGATTATGCCTTTGTCTCCTACGGCGATTTGGGATCGCAAAATCGGTTGGCGGTTACCGGGCGACTTTAGTGCTCCTGCCGAAGTATTAGGGATCCAAGGAAAATGTTATTGACAGCCGAAGTGAACTGGAGAAGGGTAGAATGGGGGAGGCGGGGATATTACTAATTCTTTCAAGATGAGTGCCCTTCATACACTTAGCATCTGACTATTTTATTTTTTTGGCATTAAAGCATATATTCATATTGGTTTCAATAATTTTGTGGAATAAGTTAAACTTGAATGTTATGCGCTCAGTATTAACTCGGGAAATGAAGCAGCCTATTGAAATCATCACATGACTATAATTTTGTTGAAATCAAGAAACATATGATAAAGACTGATATTGCCAAGGTCTTTTTTTCGATGATGAATTGAAAGGTAAGTATGATAGACTTCTTCAAGTATTTTTTCTTTGATTAAAATCTGATAGGCTGTTTTTTTATCAACACGTCGATTAATATCCTCAAGAATTTCAGAAATAACGCCCTTTGCTACATATCCAATCATTCCCGCCAAAGGCATTTCCTCTGAGTAGTAACCTGTTATAAATCTCTTTATGCCTCCATTGACATAATAATCGTTCCTTAAATTGTCTTCCAGAACTTTGCACTCAATTCCAATTCTTCTTTCAAAACCTAAGCCTAAAGCATATGATAATAAAATGTCTATTTTATTCCCTTTCGTCGGATGAACTGATGCAATATCAAAATTATAGCTGTGTTTAAATTTTTCCGCAAAAAAGACCAAATCCTTTGTTATTGTATCTTCTAAGACTTTGCCTATTTCTTTCTTTTTATAAATTTTTCTCTCAAGAACCACTTCATAGGCTTGGTTTAATATCCAGAAAGCATCTTTGAGATAAAAAAGTAATCTGTCAAAACAGGGTGTCTCGTGTATCGCAATCGAATTAAACCGGCTCATTCTGATATTGTCTTAGTTGGGATTCTATCATCGTATTTTCGAACTCTATTATATCTAAATGGGCAATTGCTTTATGCCAATACTTATATTGATTGGGTTTAATTACATAAAAAGAACTTTTTCTAATCCCCTTCACATCCTTTTGAATAAAAAGTTTATTACTTACCTTTTGGAAAGCCATTGCTGCCAATAATTCAATTATCTCTGCACTGTCATTATTTTCTTTCCATAGAATTGTTTGATTAGGTTCATGCGTAAGCATCGTGAAATTAATTCCAACTATATGCGCAGTTTCGTAAACTTCAGCTTTAATATAACTACTTTCGCCGGTATCATTAGTTTGAGAAAAATGCTTAACAAATAATTCTACATATTCCCGAATCTGATTTTTTGTTAATTGCTTAAAAGGATTCAGGTTTTCTTTATCTTGAAGTATTGGGATAGAAATTTTGAACGCATAATCCAATAAATCCCTGTCTACATCATTAAGTTCATATATNNATTTTTTTCTTCCTTTTCGATATCATCATTAAAACCTCCAAGCCTAAACTCTTTTTCTCCATACTTCATTTCATAAAATTCTAAAAGTCTTTGAACATGATCAGTTATCTTATCATCAAGAACTACAGGAAAGCTCAATAATTCAGTATCAAAAAATTGTTCTCTCTCTATTCCAGTCGAGGTGCCTGTCATGAATAAAAAATAAGTCATTAAGTCCGAATTAATAAGTCCTAACAACATTTTTAATATAGTTTTATCCGAATAACTCTTAATGGCATAAATTGAGTCAGTAA
>JABAHQ010006107.1_pt5 | contig 10291 bp, 10 predicted proteins | sample 7062091 | NCBI WGS metagenome assembly JABAHQ01 (sample SAMN14534359, study PRJNA622989) | marine sediment metagenome | biome: marine biome [ENVO:00000428]; feature: marine pelagic biome [ENVO:01000023]; material: deep marine sediment [ENVO:00002113] | place: India: Gulf of Kutch | collected... | reverse complement strand
TCAACGCCGTTGGACGCATGGGAGGAAAGCATGCGTAGACGGCGTTTTCAGCAAGGCAGTTTGACCAACGTTGAAGGACGTTGGATCGCTCAGTGGTGGGAGGACGGCCATCGTCGCAAGAGGACACTTGGCCGAGTCTCGGAAGTAACCAAGGCACAGGCTCATGCGGAACTGGCTGCCATTCTGGCTCCCCTCAACAGCAGGCAAACGGGGTCTCCGGGTCCATGGAACTTCCGTGATTTCGCGCTCCAGGTCTATCTCCCCTTCTACCAGCGCAAGTGGAAGTCCTCCACGGCGGCGACCAATGAAGACCGGCTCTGGCGACACCTCCTGCCGGAGTTCGGAGAAAGGAGAATAGATACGCTTACAAGGGATGAACTTCAGACCTTCCTCGACCGGAAAGCCGAGGCGGGACTATCTTTCAGCACCACGGATCATCTCCGATGGGACTTGAAACAGGTGCTCGGAATGGCGGTCGCTGAAGGATACATGAGCAAGAACGTCGCTTCTCTGCTGTTCACTCCTCGTGAGACCCGCACGGCTAACCGGCGAAGGATGACTCTGGAGGAGGTCAGGATACTTCTCTCGGTCTTAGGCCAGCGAGAGCGCTTGGTCTGTATGCTGGCCGTTCTTGCTGGAATGAGGCCAGGGGAAATCTTCGGCCTTCAGTGGAGCCACATCAAGGAACACCACCTGGAGGTTTGCCAGCGAATCTACCGGGGTAAGCTGGATTCTCCCAAAACCGCTCACTCGGTACGCCAAGTCGCGCTTTCTGACGGCCTTCGTGCCTCAGTGGCAGAGTGGAGGAGCATTTGCCCTTGCACCGAGCCCGAGGCTTGGGTCTTTCCCTCGGAAAATCTGCGAACCCCGGTCGCCAAGGAGAACTGCTGGCGGCGGCACATAAGTCCCAAATTGAAAGAGGTGGGACTGGAATGGGCAAACTTCCAGGTCATGCGGCGTACACACTCCTCGCTGATGCGGGAACTCGGAGTGGACCCCAAACTCGTGGCAGACCAGCTAGGCCATACGCTAGATGTCAGTCTCAATGTCTACACAGAAACAGACTTGGCCCGCCGCAGGGAGGCNNCTGGCGTTCTACCGCTGAACTACTCCCGCTCCGAGCGTTTTCACCTACTTGCAAGAAAACCCAGTATTTATGCGCCTAAAAACTGTCTCTTAGTTCTCGCCCTTCTCTCCAAAACCCTACGGTGCGACTCCGAAATGGACAGTAAAATGGACAGTAAGAAATTCGCGGCCAGCGTGGGAATCTTTGTTCTCGCTCAAGCGCTTGCATTTCCCTTCCCCCGAAGGCGTCACTCTATCATGAGAAGTAGGAAATTGAAACTTCCTGTAGTGTCTAACACGAGTGGTGACGATTTTGCGACAGATCGTCTGCTCTATGATTCGGAAAATTCTACGAACACAACTATGCGGGAGTGCGGGCTCCAAAATCAAGCAGGAAGCACAGCTCTCAAGGGAAAGAACTCGAAGTAATCGAACTCGTCAAACCAAGCGCACTTGAAGTTCTTCACTGGCAACTCACATCTGCGGGAGAGTGCAAGTGCGTAGATTGTAAGCTGGACGTGGGCGTGGTTTTCCTTTTTTGCGCCCGGCTTGTAGCCAAGGACGTGGATGTACCCATTACGGACCCGGAGGAGACTTAGGTGTCCGGTGATAATATTCGCTTGGAAGTCCAGCTCAAAGGCGTGCCGTCGGCAGTGAGCCAAATCATGGGTAGTAAGGTATGCGGAGATTTCCGTCACAACCGTCACCGAATCATTGATGAGCATGGAGCGTTGCAGGGTTTCATGACGCCAGGAAGCGACTCCCTTCGATGCAAGTAGAATTCCCGAGGTCAAGCTAAACCACTGCGGCGAACGCTCCATCTTTGAAGCCATCCTGGAACACAACCTGTTGACGGATCCCGGCCTGCAGCGACTCGCCTTGATCGTGCGCCCTGCAGATGTAAAAGGCCAGGAAGACGCCGCCCCTGAGGGTCCGGGGCTGCAGGCGATCGCGCAAGGTTTCGGCCTGATTGCTATCTCGGACGAGGAGCGTTTTGGCCCAGCAACTCCCCCTCTACGATGCTCTTTAGGAATACGCATGCTCTCAGACCGTCTGATCGCCCGTGGCTTTGAGCCGGAATCTGGTTCTGATCGATGGGGCCGCTTTCCGATGCTCGCTGGGCGCAAGATTGACGGACGTGATCTTAGGCATTTATCCCTCCCCGCGTCGGCTTTTCTGCTAGTCGTATCGGCCTGGTGATTGCCGCCGATGGGCTGTTGAGTAGGAGTACGAAGGTTAGTTTGAAGCCAAAATTGGCGCTAGAATGCTGACTGCGGGCGAAACTCCAAAAAAGCCACTCAAATCGTAGCAGGTAGGAGGGTAATGATGTTGGTTGAATTCGGAGGAAAGGTGCCTCGAGTGGACTCTACAGCGTATATTGCTCCCGGCGCCATATTGGTGGGAGACGTATCAGTTTTAGCGGGAGCCAGCGTCTGGTTCAATGCAGTGGTTCGGGCAGATTTCAACTCCGTTGTCATTGGCGAGGGCAGCAATATCCAAGACAACGCCGTCGTTCACTGCGGAGACAAAGCCACCGTGATTGGCAAGAACGTAACCATCGGCCATGGAGCTATTGTGGAGGGGTGCGAGATCGGTGAGGGAGCTCTAATCGGGATGAATGCTGTGGTGCTCCCGAACGCCGTCATCGGAGAAGGAGCCATGATTGCCGCCGGGGCAGTGGTCGCCGAAGGTGCGGAAGTGACGGCTTTCCACCTAGCGGCAGGGATCCCGGCGAAGGTCATCAAAGAGCTGAGCGGAAGCTCGGGCAGTTGGGTGGCGCGGGCTGCAGGCGAGTACCAACGGCTTGGCCGTTCCTTTTTGCGGCAAGGCTTGCAAGAAAGAGTGCCGCCCCTTATGGCCGGTACTGCAGAAGAAGCTTAGGGCCAGCTCCGAAAAGCATTGACGGGATGACACGCGCTCTCAAAGCCTAGGTTGACTTTGTCAAGTTTTTCTCTAGGCCTGGAGTTTTTCGGCAGCGTTTTTGAAATACGCCAGCTTTCCCAAATAGCTCTTGGAAAGGAAGGAGATTCCGAGGCGAGGGGTCTTGCTGCTTGAAGGTCTTTGGGCTATCATTAGACCTTATCGGCGGGACGTGACCAAGCCAACAGTTAAGGCAACTCGGGTGCTACGGCAGACTTTGGGAGTCGCGTCGCGCATCGTGGCTATGGAAGGTTTGGGGGACGCAAATCTAGGCCACATCTCGGCTCGCGCCGGGGGAAGGCAGACCTTTTGGATCAAACGGGCAGGCATTGGCCTGGAAGAAGTCCGCCCCAGCGACTTGGTGATGGTCAATTTCGACGGACGAAAACTTGCTGGTCGCGGCCAACTCCACTTAGAGACCCCGCTGCATAGCGAAATCTATCGGGCTCGCCCGGACGTGGGAAGCATCGTTCACACGCACTCTCTGTGTGCAACCCTCATAGGTTGTGCGGGCAAGCCGGTTCGGCCAATCACCCATGAGGGAACGCTGTTTGTGGACGCCCCTGTTTTTAATGACACTACCAGCATTATTTCCACCCCCGCACTCGGCCGCGCCGTAGCCCGAGCTTTGGGTTCCCAGCGAGCACTATTTCTCCGAAATCACGGCGTGGTTGTGGTAGGCAAAGACCCGGAAGAAGCCTGTGTGTTGATTCTCTTGCTCGAACGAGCTTGTCGCATCCAACTCCTCGCCTCAAGTTTGGGGGATTACAACTGGTCGAAAGCAAACGAAGCAGCTGTCAAACGTCGACAAATTTATCCGTCCCAAGCTCTCCGTTCAATGTGGGAGTACTACGTGCGGAAACTAAAGCGTCAGGAGCGAAACGGACAGTGAACAAGGCAGTACCAACCGGTTCCGAGATTCCGGACACGGTCCCGGAAACATTCAACATGGCCCGTCTGCTCCTAGAGCCGCCAGAGGCGTCCGATCGGAGCGAGCGCACTGCGCTGTACTGCGGAGAAGAAAGCTTCTCCTACGGAGAGTTAATCCAGTTCGTCAACCAAGCAGGACGTGGGCTGCTGGAATTAGGCCTGCGACGGGAGCAGCGTGTACTGATTACCCTTCCCGATAGCCCAGCGTTTGTGGCCGCCTTCCTAGGAGCGATGAAGATCGGGGCGGTGCCCGTCCCGGTCACGACCCTTGCCAGTCCGGCGGACTATGAATACTTCTTGCAGGATAGCCGAGCCCGCTTATTTATTGTGTCCGCCGATCTCTTGCGGACCATTGAGCCCGCCTTGAAGAGGATTGCCACCCTAGAGGCCACCGTAGTGGTCGGGGGTCAAACAGGCCGGCACGTAAGCTGGGACGAGCTGGTGACTCGCTCTGCCTCCTCGCTCGACTACGCCGACACGCGCGGAGAGGAAATGTCCTATTGGCTGTACAGCTCGGGAACCACCGGTCGACCCAAGGCGGTCGTTCATCTGCATGGAGACATGGTGCATTGCACCTACCCCTTCCAGAACGAAATTGTTCAACTCGGCGCGGATGATCGCATTTTCTCCGTACCCAAGATGGGTTTCTCCTATGGCTTGGTCAACTCCCTTTACCTGCCCTTATTGACAACTGCTTCAGTAGTTCTGCTCCCGGAGCGGCCCAGCCCCGCCAGAATTATAGAAATACTGCGTCGATACAGGCCGACCGTTTTCTTTTCTGTGCCCAGCGCGTACTTGCGCTTGCTGCAGTTCATCGAACAGGAAAATCCAAACTTGGACTTGAGCTGTCTTCGGCGGTGTATCTCGGCGGGCGAACCTTTGCCAGCTGGAGTGTTTCAACAGTGGCGACGTTTCGGATTGGAGATTCTGGATGGATTGGGGTCAACCGAGGTGGGCTACATTTACCTCTGCAGTCGGCCTAACCAGGCCCGCGCGGGCAGCTGCGGTCAACTGCTTCCCGGCTACGAAGCAAGGCTTGCCGACGAACACGGGCAACCCGTGGGGCGCGGAGAAGTGGGGGAGTTGTGGTTGAAGGCGGAAAGTACCGCCGCGGGCTACTGGCATGATGAACCCAGAACGCGACAGACTTTTTGGGGAAAGTGGTTCCGAACCGGCGATTTGCTGACCCAGGAGGCCGACGGTTACTACCGGTTTTGGGGTCGCCACGATGAATTGTTCAAGGTGGCGGGGTATTGGGTTTCGCCGCTCGAGGTTGAAGAGCGACTCTTGAGTCATCGGGCAGTGGCCGAGTGCGCCGTGGTGGGCGTGCCTGATGCCCATGGGCTCATCAGGCCGCGTGCCTATGTGCGTCCTCAGGACGGCTGCGAAGCACCGGGCCTCCGGGAAGAGCTGGAAGAGTTTCTGAAGGCAGGACTGGAGCCTTACAAGGTGCCGCGAAAGGTCGAGTTCGTGTCGAACTTGCCTCGAACGCCAACCGGAAAACTTCAGCGCGCGCGTTTACGGAGTTCTTATGAAGGAGATTTTCCAACCTAGAAGGAGGTCGTGATGGGCATCTTTACCGACAAGATTGAGCCGAAAGATTTTCCCAAGATGCTACCTGAGTACCAAGAGTTGCTAAAGCGAGTCGTTCGCATCCAAGCAGACTGCGAAATAGGGGGGCCACATATCTACGTCAACCACTGGGTGTTGAATGCACCCACTCCCGAGGACCAAATGGTGGTGGCGCAGACGGCGGCCGAAGAAATTGACCACGCGCGCAAAATGATCAACGTGCTCCGAGAGTTGGGGATTGATATCTCATATGTGTTACATCGCCCCAAGAGCGAGCGGGAGGTGGAGACTTTTAAGGCCGAGATGCCTACGTGGGCGCATTTTGCCGTCTTCGGAATGTTGATCGACCGGGTAGGCCGATATCAGCTCGAGGAGTTTCAGGAATGTAGCTATTTGTCGCTGGGTCGCCAATTACCCCAAATCATGCGAGAAGAACAAGGACACGTCACGTTCGGCGAATACAAGTGTGCGGAGCTGTGTGCCACCCCCGAAGGCAAGCGGGAAGTGCAAGAGGTGGTCAACCTCTGGTATCCCCGCGCCCTGGACATGTTCGGCAAGTCCAACTCCTGGCGCACCCATCGCTACATCGAATGGGGCTTGAAGCGCCGCACCAATGAGGACGCGCGCCGGCAGTACATTCAGGAAGTTCGCCCGGTATTGCAGAAGCTGGGACTGGAGGTTCCGGACGAGTTTGCCAACCGTCAATACCTGTAAGGGCCGAGATAGCTGCAAGAATATTTTCCCAAGGAGGGAAGTCAGTGAAACGCACACTATTGATATTACTCGTCAGCGCACTGGCGGGGCTGGGGGCCGGCTACGCTCTCCAGAAAACGGGGGCTGGTTCCGCGCAGGAGCCCCCTCAGGGACCCATGGTAAACGTGGGGCCGCGCGGTGGCTACGATGCGCAGATAGAGGGGAAAGACTACTGGGCGTGGCTGCAGAACACCGAGTTACCTGTGGTCCGCGGTTACGCTGCCCGCGGCCTTGAAGAGATGGCTCTCGAACCCTGGCCGGAGGCCGGCGGTTCGGCTGCTTTCTTGGACCTGTCGGACTACAAGATACTCAACGCCTATGTGATCGAGATCCCTCCGGGAGCCACGCTGGAACCGATCAAGCACCTGTACGAAGAATTGATCGTGGTGCTCAACGGGCAGGGCTACACGCGCCTGGGCAATACCTCAGAGATGCCGCAGCGGGTGGAATGGCAGGCTGACAGCATGTTTGCTCCACCGCTCAATGCCTACCACCAGCACATCAACACCGATCCCGAGAAACCAGCAAGACTCCTGGGGGTCACCACGGCTCCCCTGGTGATGGGCACCTTCGCCAACGATGCTTTCATCTTCAACACGGAGTTCCAGTTCACCGACCGCTTCGATGAGGACGAACCTTTCTTGATCGAACCCCGGGACTTGGGCAACCGCATCTGGCGGATGAACCTAGTAAAGAATCTCAAGGAATCGGAAGCCGAGGCCTGGGACGCGCGCGGCAAGGGAAGTGCCAGCCGGTTTTGGGAAATGTCCGACAACGTCATGATGCAGCCCCACATCTCCGACATCCCCGTGGAACGGTACAAACACGCCCATCGCCACAAGCACGAGGCGTACATCTATATTGTGAGCGGGAAAGGCTACTCTTTGATCTGGCCGCACCGGGGCGCGGAACGAATCAAAGTGGACTGGGAAGAAGGCGACATTTTTGCCATCCCGCTCTACTGGTACCATCAGCATTTCAACTTAGGCGAGACGCGGGCTCGCTACCTGGCCATCCATAATCCTCCCTGGATGCGCCGGTTCAATCTGGAATGGCGTGACCAGATCGATCCCGAGGATGAAGATCCCGCTATCCGGGTTCAATACGAAGAAGAGCTGAGGAAGGCCAAAGCAGAACGACAAGCTTCCGATTAGCGGGATAAGGCTTTGCTCTGGAGTAAGGGCGACCCCTGCAAGTAAGAATGACCGTACCGTAAAAGATAAACTATGTGCTTGTGACTGCATAACAACAAAATGAGTCTGCCATGGGGAATGACCTAGTTTTGCTTGCGCTCACGGCGGCCGCCGTGGGGGTGCTGCACACCATCCTAGGCCCCGATCACTACCTGCCTTTTGCGATGATGGCGCGGGCGGAGAGGTGGTCGCGGGCAAAAACGCTGTGGGTGACCTTCGCCTGCGGGACGGGTCACGTCCTGAGCTCGGTGGCCGTAGGAGCGGTCGGGATCGCCCTGGGGCTCGCGGTGGGGCAGCTGGAAGCCATCCAGAGCTTCCGCGGCCGCCTGGCCGCCTGGGCGCTGATCGCTTTCGGCCTGGTGTATTTTGTCTATGGGCTGCGCCGGGCGCTGCGGCATCGACCCCACATGCACGCCCACGCGCACGCCGATGGCACCGTGCACGTCCACCCACACGTGCACGAGGAGGAACATTTGCACGCCCATGGCAGCCACGCTCATCCCGGCGGGCAGCCCCAGGCGCGGCGGCTCACGCCCTGGGTGCTGTTCACCCTGTTCGTCTTCGGACCTTGTGAGCCGCTGATCCCTTTGCTGACCTATCCCGCCGCCCGGAGCAGCCCCGGCGGGGTGGCCGTGATCCTGGGGGCCTTCGGCCTCGTGACGGTGGGGACCATGCTGCTGTTGGTGCTGGCCGCCTTGCAGGGCTTGGAGCGGCTCCCCCTGGGCACGCTCGACCGCTATCTCCATGCTCTCGCCGGCGCCGTCATCGTCCTGTGCGGAACGGCGATCGCCTGGCTTGGCTTGTAGGTTCTGCCCTCGGGTAGCCGAAGGATAAAGCTAGACAGGGCGGATCCGCTCTTCAGCCACTGAGTAGTGAGGATACCAGGTGGATTCCGCGCCTACCCCCCGCCGAGCCAAGACGACATCCAGCAAATAAGGGCGCCCCTCGCGGGTAGCGGAAATGGCGCGCTGCATGGCTGGCCGGATTTCATTGGGGGTGGTAACCGTCTCACCGCGAATATCGTACGCCGCAGCAATTTGCGGGAATTTCACATCCGGATCGCCTAAGTAGCAAATCATATCCTTGCCTGTTTCCATCTGGCGCCCGCCGCGGGAGAACATGCGGGTACGAGTCTCGTTGTAGCAGCGGTTATTGAACACGACGATGATAATGGGCACGTCATAGCGCGACGCCGTCCACAACGCCTCGGTCTGCGCATAGAGGATTCCCCCATCGCCCTGCAAGCACACCACTTGTTGATTTGGACGGGCGAGCTTTACTCCGATGGCCGCCGACACACCCCAGCCGAGCGCCCGGCCGACGGTTCGCCCAATCTTGGTCTTTTGCCTATCAGCGAATCGGAACCAATTCAGAGCCACCGGCCCTTCGGTGCCAAATTCCTCCACCACGTAAGCGTCCGCATCGAGGAGGTTGTCGAGCTCCGTTCCCAAGCGGGCCCAGGAAATGGGCACTGAATCCCATTCTTGCTCGGCTGCATACTTCCGTGCGGCTGCCATGGTCTTAGCCATTTGCGCTATCTTTTCGCGACGAGGTTGCGCCACCGATTCGAGCTTGGCCGGAGCGGCCAAACTCTCTATGGCTCCGAGTAAGGCCTGCGCTGTCTCCTTTACGTCGGCGACCAGTGCCACGTCGACCGGGTAGTTTAGCCCAATACCCTCGCTTTCCACGCGGGCGTGGATGATGCGGGTCCCGGCAGGAATCCCCTTCGCGCGTTTCACAGGGTCGGGCATTCGTGCCCCCAGATTGAAGAACAAATCAACGTCCCGCGGATAACGGACTCCCCCTCGATAATTTCCCACGAACATCGGATGGGTGGTAGGGAAATCCGCCGCCCAACTTCGCGCTTGCGTGACGGGAATACCCAGGCGTTCGGCCAGCTCGACCACGTAGGGCCGAGATCCGGACTCCCAGACTTCCGAGCCCACATAGAGCAAGGGGCTTTTCGCATCCAAGAGCATCCGTGCGGCGCGCTCCACCAAGTCGTCATTGGGCCGGATCCGCATGGGCACGGTGAAGCTTTCGCTGGGGAAAATTCCTGCGTTGACATTCTCCTCGTAAAAGACGTCGCGGGGGATGCGGATGAAGGTCGGGCCACCAGGGCGGGTGGAGGCCAGTTTGAAGGCATGGATCGTCCACTCGGGAATGCGCCGGGCTTCGGTGATCAGCCAGCGCCACTTGGTGTACTGTTTGAAGCTCTCCAGCCAGTCCTCCAAATCCTCGTGACCGTCGCGGCCACGTCGGCTGACGTCCCGGTGGTCACTGGCCATGACGACGGGCGTGCGGTCTTTCATGGCGTTGTACATGTTGGAACTGGCATGAGGGCCTCCCACCCGGCTGAAAATCGTAAAGGGGGTCTTGCCGCTGGCCTTTGAGTAGCCGTCCGCCATCCCCACCGCCAAGCCCTCTTGGACGGCCACGATGAACTGCATTTCCGGACGATCCACCAGGGCATCGCACAAGGGACCCACGCCGGAGCCGTTGCAAACGAACACAAATCGAACTCCGGCTTCCTTCAATTGTTCTGCCAGCAGTTCGCCCCCAGTGCCCGTGAAAGGGCGCATCGTCCGCCGTGCCGCCGCGGTGGTGGGGTCCAATGGCTCCAAAGCGTGCAGCACTGACCGGGCTGCCATCGTGCTGAACCCGGCCATCCCCATTTGCTGGAGAAAGCGTCGGCGCGAGAGGCTCTGGTCGAGATAAGCTTTAATCAAGTCGCGCATAGTCTTTCCTAGACGGCAGAGTCAGTTTGAGTTTGGTTTTGATTCTGAGTCAGAGGACGAAGAAACGGGGGTCACTGAGAAATAGCGCTTGATCTCCTCAATGCGTTCAGGGGTCAACTC
>JABAHQ010003612.1_pt2 | contig 10291 bp, 7 predicted proteins | sample 7062091 | NCBI WGS metagenome assembly JABAHQ01 (sample SAMN14534359, study PRJNA622989) | marine sediment metagenome | biome: marine biome [ENVO:00000428]; feature: marine pelagic biome [ENVO:01000023]; material: deep marine sediment [ENVO:00002113] | place: India: Gulf of Kutch | collected... | reverse complement strand
GTGAAGCCCCAGACCCAGTCCTCCCGGGGCCGCTGGAAGGGGTGGGCGCCGTAGATCTGGAGGACGAGGCGGCCGAAGAGATTGAAGCGGAGCGCCGCGCCGCTTGAGAAGACCGGTACCCGCTCCGTGGTCCGCTCATCGAAGGTCAGCTCGGGGCTCTCGTCCGCCGTCCACGCGATCCCCGCGTCGGTGAAGAGAGCGAGCTCCGTGGGGACGAAGCCCAGAGGAAGGAGGCCGAAGCGCTCGGTTCCGATCAACGGCACCCGGAGCTCCACGTTCCCCAGGGCCATCCGGCTGCCCAGGAGTCGATCGAACTCGGGACACGCGGCGGGATCCTCGGGATCCACGGTGCACTCGCTGCCCCGGAACGAATCGATGCCGTAGCCCCGGACGAACGTCTCGAAGCCCAGGTAGAGGGGGGTGAGGCGCGGATCCTCGGAATCCCCGCCGTAGCGGCCGAAGTGATACCCCCGGAATGCCAGGGTCACGGGATTCCAGAAAAAGTACCGCCGCACGTCGCCCAGGACGTTCACGAACTGCAGCTCGCCCAGGTTCCCCCCGACCTCCAGCCTGGCCCGGGATCCCCGGACCGGGGAGGTGAACCCGAAGTAGCTGTCGTCCTGGACCAGGGCCGCCGATCCGCTGTAGACGTTGAATCCGTCGGGGGAAGGCAGATCCACGTTTCTGCGGTCCACGGGGAGACCCGTCGTCGGGTCGAAGAGCGTGCGATCCGCCTCCTGGGAGAAGGTCCACCGGGTGTAGCTCGCGTTCCCCTCCACCCGCACCGTCCCCGAGAACGGGTAATCCGCCCGGGTGCCCACGGTGTAGAGGGCGGTGGTGGAGCGCACGAGGTCCTGGGCGAGGAGGGTGTCTCCGCCCTCGACCACGGTACCCCGCCGGAATCCGAGCGTGGTGAAAGGGATCCGTCCGCCCTGGAGGCCCCAGTTCCAGCGGTGCTTCCGGTTCGTGAAGATCGCCTGGGCGCCGATGTCCTGGAGCCGTCCGTTGATGTTCGTGGCCACGCCGAGCTGGCGATCGCCCAGCATGTCGCTGAAGAACGCGGCGATCCCTCCACCCAGCTGGGTGCCGAAGCGGTCCACGGCGATCCCGACGCTGGGCTGGGAGATGTAGTCGAGCTGGAGGTCGGGATCGTAGTCGTCGGTGGACCAGTCGTCGCCGGGAGGGAGTCCCGTGGCGGGGTCCTCTAGGTAGCGCACGACCCGGGCGGGCTCCACCACCTGGCGGGGCGGCAGGACCGCGGCCACGGCCTGGGCGTCGGGCCGGCTCACAACCTCGCCCTCCATCTGCTGGCTCGAGAGGGCGTGGATCGCGTAGCCGCCGTTGTCGAAGACGTTGAAGAGCACGCGCCCGCTCTCCCGGGCCACGGTCAGCGCGGGGGATAGGCCCGTGATTCCGCTCACGCCCGTGGAGAGGCGCGTGACCTGGCGGACCTCCCCGGACCCCAGCACCAGACGGTAGACGTCGCTGAAGCCCTCCCGGTCCGCGATGAAGTAGAGGCTCCGTCCGTCGGGGCTGTAGGCCGGGTCGATGTGCTTCACGTCGCCCAGGGGCCGCAGCACCCGGATCTCCTCGGTCTCCACGTCCATGAGGCCGATCCCCGGACGGGGGAAGCTCAGCGTCCGCAGGCTCGCCTCGTCCCCCCGGTCGGTGGTGAACGCCAGGGTCGAGCCGTCGGGGGACCACTCCGGATGCAGCTCGGTGAAGGCGTCGTCGGTGACCTGGCGGACCGCCCCGGACTCCAGCTCGAGGAGGTAGAGGTCGGAGATCCCGGCCGAGTTCCCCGAGAAGGCGATCCGCTCGCCGTCGGGGCTCCAGGAGAGGCTGTAGATCGCCCCCACGTCCTCGATGGCGATCCTGCGCACGGTCTCGCGCCTCTCGGCGTTGGCGATGACGATCTGGTTGTCTCCCTTGGCGAAGACGGTGAACGCGAAGCGCGTGCCGTCGGGGGACCAGCTCCCGACGCTGTTGATGAAGGCCAGGGCGTCCAGGTGCATGTCGGAGCCGGCGCTGGCCAGCCTGCCAAGGACCTCTCCGGTGCGGGCGTCCGCCATATAGAGATCCATGGTGAAGAGATCCCGGCGGGCGAGGTAGGCCACCCGGGTGCCGTCGGGGCTCACCGAGGGCGCCAGGGCCATGGGGTTCTCGGGATCCTCCTGGCCCAGGATGCGGTCGCCGGCGGCGTTGGGGGGCGTCCGGTCCTCCATGAGGGGCTGGTAGTAGGACCGGGTCGCGTCGGTCCACCGCTTCGCCAGGGTGTCGGCGGGGATCCCGAGGACCCGGGCGGTCGCGCCCGCGAAGCCCTGGGCCCGGCCCTGTCCGGCTGCGCGGTAGATCTCGACCACCGCGTCGTCCCCGTAGACGCCTCCGATGTACGCCCAGAAGGCGTGGCCGAATCGGTAGGGGAAGAAGCGCGGGTCCCGGGAGAGCTGCTGCAGCGTGGGCAGCTCGTCCCGGAGTACCGCGTCCCGCATCCACATGGCGGTGTTCGAGGAGACCCGGCCCACCGACAGGTACTCGGCGAGGCCCTCCACGACCCACAGGGGGAGCCGGTTGATGGCGGTGAGCCCGCCCCCGGTCCGGGCCTGGGCCAGATCGTACTGGAAGGCGTGGACGAGCTCGTGGCCCAGGACGTGGTCGGTCTCCCCGTATGTCTCCGCGAAGGGGAGGATCACCCGGTTCTTGAGTCCCTCGGTCACGCCGCCGGTGCCCTGGGAGATCGAGCCGGAGATCGTGTTCGTCTGCTGGAAGTCCGGCTGGTTGGCGTAGAAGACCAGGGGCTTCCTGCTCCGGAACGCGTGCTGGAAGGTGCGGCCCAGACGCTCGTACCAGCGCTCGGCCATCCGACCCACGTCCCGGATCGCCTCCGGCGAGGTCCGGTCGTAGAAGTGGAGATCGAAGTTGTCGGTGTTCAGAACCTGGAAGTCGAAGTCGTCGTACTGGACCTTGTTCCGGCCGAAATACTGGGCGTCGGCGGGTAGGGGGAGGGCGAGGAAGAAGAGGAGGGCGAAGCCGACGAGGCGAAGCAGGAGCGCAGATCCCCTACTTCGCGACGGTGAATCGTCGCGATATTCCATTGAATTTCCTGGTTTTTTCTGGAAATCGNNAAATCGAGGACCATGGAGCGCGCCGGCCCGAGGCGCTGCGATACCGCCCCGACGCTCACGCCGCCCGGTCTCTGGCCTGTGTGGGCCTAATAGGTGAGGGGCGGGGCGTTGTTCCGGTCGTCCTCCTCCCCCTCCGCGGGCTCGATCGCCCGGAGGACGGCGGCTCCCAGAAGCAGGGATCCGGCCATGGAGAGGAGACCGAGACCCCGGATCCCCGCCCCGATCGTGCGGTCGTATGGGAGGAGCCCCAGGCGCCCCAGGATCCAGCTCCAGTCGTGCACGGGATCGCCGCTCACCGGCGAGACGAGGGGAATCGCCCGCGCCCGGGCGTCGGCGGCGTAGAGGCCCACGTCCGCGAGGGCCGTGCCCAGCCAGAAGAGGGCCACCGCCACCGCGAAGTCGTCCCTCTGGCGATGAAAGGCAGCCCCCGCGGCCAGAGGCGCGCCCAGCTCGAAGATCGTGCCACCCAGGATCCCCGGGGTCGTGCCGAACCAACCGAGGGCGAGGTGTCCGGCCTCGTGGATCGCGAGGTTGATCCCGCCGAAGAGGCTCGCGTACGCCGGATCCCCGAGGTGCTCCTTCAGGATCCACGCGAGGCCGAGGAGGAGGAGGAGGCGAGGCCACCGCCAGCGCCGGCCCCGGGCCCGCCGGCGAAGGTGGAGCCGGAAGGAGCGCCACCACGTGGCTTGCTCCTCGCCGTGCGTCCCCGAAGCTTCCCCCACGTCGCGCCGGCCGGCGCCCGATTCTCCGGGTTCCCGGGGGCCGCCCTCTCGCCGCTCCATGACGCCCGACGGTAGCGGCCGGAAGAGGCCCCGGTCAACGGGACGCGCCGGCGACGCGAACGTGGACGCGCGCCCGGCGGCCGGTCCGCGGGGCACGCCGGGAACGCGACCGGAGCCGAGGAGGGAGGGGAGAGATGGCATCACCCGAGGAGACCGGGGTGGCCCTGATCACGGGGGCGTCCTCGGGGATCGGCGAAGCCCTCGCCCGGAGGCTCGGGGCGGCACGCCCGGTGGGACTCGTGGCGCGCAGGGCCGAGCGCCTGGATGCCCTCGCGGGCGAGATCCGGCGTCGGGGAGGACGGGCGGTCCCCTTCCCCTGCGACGTGGGCGAGCGGGAGGAGGTCCACCGGGCCGTGGTGGAGTGCGAAGGGACGCTCGGGCCCGTCGACCTCCTGGTGGCCAACGCGGGGACGAGCGAGAACACGCTTCCGGCCTCCCTGAACGCCGCGCGGGTGGAGCGGATCCTCCGGGTCAACTTCCTGGGCGCGGTCTACTGCGTGGAGGCGGTCCTGCCCGGGATGCTGGAGCGGGATCGGGGGCGGCTGGTGGCGGTGAGCAGCCTGGCGGGGTACGGCGGGCTTCCGCTCACCGCGGCCTACTCCGCCAGCAAGGGGGCGATGACGAACTTCTTCGAGAGCCTCCGGATCGACCTCCGGGGAAGCGGGGTGGGCGTGACGGTGGTGAGCCCGGGCTACGTCCGCACGGCGATGACCGAGGGCAGCCCCCACTCCAAGCCTTTCCTGATCGAGGTGGAGGACGCGGCCGAGCGAATCGAGCGGGCGATCGGGGAGGGGAAGGGAAGCGTGGCCTTCCCCTGGCCTCTGGCGGCGTTCGCGTGGCTCGCCCGGATCTTTCCCCGCTCCCTCTACGACCGGCTCGCGGGCGGGGTCGACCGACGGAAGGAGGGTTGAGGCCGCACCCGAGGCTACCGCGTCCGCGGGACCTCCACCCCCCCCTTCAGGACCAAGCGAACCCGACGGAGGGCCGAGATCTCACGGGTCGGATTTCCCTCGACGGCCACGAGGTCGGCCAGGAGCCCGGGGGCGATCCGGCCCCGGTCGCCCAGCTCCAGGATGCGGGCGTTCCCGGAGGTGGCGGCCTCGAGAGCGGCCCGGGGCTCCATTCCGTAGGCGACCATGAGCTCGAGCTCCCGGACGTTGTCCCCGTGGGGGAAGACCCCGACGTCCCCGCCGAAGCAGATCTCCACGCCCGCCTCCAGGGCCGCCCTCACCGACGCCCGCTTTCGCCGGATCCGCTCCGGCGCCGGCTCGCCCCCGTCCCAGCCCCCGTAGCGGGTGATCGCGTCCCCGGCCGCGATCGTCGGGCAGAGCGCCACTCCCCGGTCGGCCATGAGGCGGAAGACCTCGGGGGTTCCCCCGTCCCCGTGCTCGATCGTCCGGACCCCGGCCAGCGTCGCCCGGCGCATCCCCTCCGGAGATGAGGCGTGGGCCACGACCCGGCGCCCCGAGCTCTCGGTTACCTCCACGGCGCGGCGGAGCTCTTCGACCGTGAAGATCGGTCGAGCGCTTCCCTCGGGGCCCCAGCGGTAGTCGGCGTAGACCTTGATCCAGTCGGCTCCCCGGCCGATCTGGTCCCGGACCACCCGGACGAGCCCGTCCACCCCGTCGGTCACTTCGGCCCCCTTGGGGAGATCGAGCTCGGGGGCGCCCCGGGGGTTGTAGCTCCCCGTGCCCACGATCGCCCGGGTCGCCACCAGGATCCGGGGACCCGGGATCACGCCCTTCTCGATCGCGGACCGGAGGCCGACGTCGCCGTAGCCCGCGCCTTCGGTGCCCAGGTCCCGGGCCGTGGTGATTCCCGCCTCCAGGGTGCGACGGAGGTGGACGACCCCCCGGGCGACGCGCTCCCCCAGGGGCTCGAGGAGGACCTGCTCCGTCCACGGCGTCTCGTCGTAGGGGTGGAGGAGGATGTGGGCGTGTCCTTCGATCAGCCCGGGGAGGAGGGTGAGCCCGGGGAGCTCCACGACCCGGGCTCCGGAGGGAGCCTCCACCTCCGGGCCGGCGGCCGCGATCTCCCGGCCCCGCACCAGGACGCTCCATCCCTCCTCCAGGGGACCCGCGCCGGTGAAGACCCGGGCGGGCCGGAGGAGCAGGGCTTCGGGCTCCTGGGCGTCGAGGCCCGCGAGGGGCGGCGCCGCGGCCACCAGGAGGAGCGGCAGGGCGAAGCGGAGCGTGCGGGGGATCGGCGTCATCGGCGGCTCGGTGCGGTCGAGGGTCCCCGGGAGGGCGGCCGGCCGAAAGATGGAGCCCACCCGGCGCGGGCGCCATTCGCCGGCTCGGGCGGGGTGTGGCCCCGGGGTCCTTTGCCGCCGGCGGAGGGGGCGGGTATCTTGCCGGCCGGGCGTCCCCATCCCGGACCCCAGCGCCTCACGAACCCTGCGGAGATCGATGAAGAACCGGGTCAACACCCTGCTCGAAGGCCGCCGCGACCGGCTCAGGCGGATCCTCGGCCGGCGCCTCGAAGCCGTCGAGGGCGCGGACGATGCGCCCCTCACCGAGGAGCGCCGGGCGTATCTCCTGGACCACGCCACCGACCTCTACTGGAACGAGCTCGAGTGGGAGAACCTGATGGAGGAGGAGCGCCTCGAGGAGGGGGCGCTCACCGAGCTCGCGTTCCCGGGACTCCTGGCGTACGTCCGGGGGCTTCTCCTCCAGGAGACGATGCCCGACGCCCTCGCCCCGGCCCGCCCCCGTCCCGAGGTCGTCGAGGATCTCCTCCGCTTCCTCGGGGAGCGGGTGGTGGAGCTCCGGGACCGGATCCCGGAGGACGGGGAGCCCGAAGACGAGGACGGCCGCCGCTCGGGGATCGAGCTCGCCATGACGAACCGCCTCGTGGATCTGGTCCTCTACGAGCTCTACGGGCTGGACGAGGAGGAGGTGGAGCGGGTGGAGGCGGCCGCCGCCACCGGCTGACCGCACCGGGCGCCGGACGCGCTCCGGCGCCCGGCGCGACCCGCCGAGCCGTGCTCTCCTTCCCCCGATCCCGACCCGGCCACCCCTACTTCGCGGGCGCTCCACTCTTCATGGCCCATCGCGGGGGGGCGCGCCTCGCGCCCGAGAACACGATGGAGGCCTTCCGCGCGGCCGCAGAGCGCTGGGAGGTGGACATCCTGGAGATGGACGTCCGCGCCACGGCAGACGGCGAGATCGTGGTGATCCACGACCCCACCGTGGACCGGACGACCGACGGGTCGGGCCGGGTCGGAGAGATGACGTGGGCTCGGATCCGTGAGCTGGACGCGGGATACACCTTCGTGGATCCGGAGGGGCGGCGCTCGTTTCGGGGTCGGGGCGTTCGAATCCCCCGATTCGAGGAGGTTGTGGAGTCCTTTCCGCGGGTGCGACTCAACGTGGATGTCAAGACGCCCGACGCGGCGAGAGGGCTCGTGGAGATCGTCCGTCGACACGGGGCCCGGAGCCGGGTGCTCGTCGCGGCCGAGAAGGAACGCCACCGGGCGTCGGTCCGAGGCTACGAGGGACCGTGGGGGGCCACCCGATCCCAGATCCGGCGCTTCTGGCTCCTGGAGAGAGTGGGGCTCTCCGCCCTCTTCGTGAGCCGGGCCGACGTCCTCCAGGTGCCCGAGCACTGGCAGGGTCGCCGGATCGTGACCCCGGGCTTCGTCCGCGCGGCCCACCGTCGCAATCTCCCGGTCCACGTCTGGACCGTGGACGAAGAGGACGATATGCGCCGCCTACTCGCCTGGGGCGTGGACGGGATCCAGACGGACCGTCCCGACCGCCTCGCGCGGGTTCTCGTGGACGCGGCCGGACGTCCTCCCCCGCCCGGGTCGGGCGCGCTCTCCGGTGACCGCTCCGGGGCCGAACCCCCGCCTTCGTGAGCGCGCGCCGCCCCCCGCCGACAGGTCCGTCGGAGGGTCGGCCGCTCCAGTCGCGCTTCCGGGAGCGGCTGGAGGCGCTGGGAGCCCCCGGGGAGGGAGACGCGGCGGTGGTCGGCGTCTCCGGGGGCGTCGACTCTCTGGTTCTCCTCCACCTGCTGCGCTTCACGCCCGGCCTCCCCTCCTTCCAGCTGTACCCCGCCCACTTCGACCACCGGATGCGGCCGGACTCGGCGGCCGACGCCCGCTGGGTCCGCGGCTTCCTGCGGTCGTGGGGGTTCGACGGGCACTACGGGCGGGCGGCCGACGCGGCCACGTCGGAAGCCGGGGCGCGACGCGGACGCTACGGGTTTCTCGAGAAGGTGCGCCGGGAGGTGGATGCCCGCTGGGTTCTCATGGGCCACCACGCCGACGACCAGGCCGAGACCGTTCTGTTCCGGGCCCTGCGGGGAACGGGGATCCGGGGCCTCGCGGGGATTCCCGAGCGCCGGGAGCCGGGGATCCTCCGGCCGCTTCTGCCCTTCCACCGACGGGAGCTGGAGGCCTACGCCGCGGAGGTGGGGATTCGGGCCCGGCCCGATCCCACGAACGTGGATCCCCGCTTCGCCCGCTCGGTCCTCCGCCACGAGCTCCTTCCCCGGGCGGAGGAGACCTTCGCGCCCCGGGCCCGGGAGGCCCTGGTGCGCCTGGGCCGCATCGCCCGTGCGGAGGAGGATGCGTGGGAGAGCCTCTATCCGAGGCTCCTCCAGGGCGTCCTCGTCGGCGTCGATGGAAGGGGGGGCGAGCGCCGTTTCATGCTTGATCGGCCTGGATTCCTGGCCTATCATCGAGGGGTACGGGCCCGCCTCCTGCGAACCCTTCTCCGACGCCTCGGCGTGGACCTCGGCGAAGCCGGAACCCGGGACGCCGTCGAGTTTACTAGCTCGGGCGCCAGCGGGCGGCGGCTGGAGCTTCCCGACCGGGTCGTTCTGCGCCGGGAGTTCGACCGGTTCGTCCTGGGACGAATCGGCCCGCTCGGGCCGGACGCGGCACTCCGGATCGAGGATCCCGGATCGGGAAGCGGAGAATTCGTGGTCGGTGGTCGCGAGATGATCGCCCGGTGGGCGGTGGGCTCGGAGCCCTCCGGTACCTGGATCGAACGCTTCTCTCCTTCCCGGCTCCACTTCCCCCTGCGGCTGCGGGGGTGGGAGGCCGGCGATCGGATTCGCTTTTCTTTCGGTTCGAAGAAGCTGAAGGAGCTCTTCGGCGAGCGGAAGGTGCCGGTCCGGCGCCGAGCACGGTGGCCCGTGCTGGCGGACGCCCGGGGCGAGATCCTCTGGGTGCCCGGCCTCGTCAGGTCGCAGGAGGCGGCGCCGGACGCCGACGAAGCACCCTTCATGATCGGGATCGCGGATGCCGACAGCCTCTGAGATCCAGGCGAAGCGGGGAGGGCGAGAGCTCTCCCGCGTGGTCTACGGGCCCGAAGAGATCCGCCGCAGGGTGGCGGAGTTGGGCCGGGAGATCACCGAGGCTTACGCCCCCGAAGACGACCTTCTCGTCCTGGGTGTCCTGAAGGGCTCGTTCATCTTCCTCGCCGACCTGGTCCGGGTGATCGACCTCCCCCTGCAGGTCGACTTCCTGGTGGCCTCGAGCTACGGAGCCGGCACGGTGTCCAGGGGAGAGGTCCGGCTCCTCTACGACCCCGAGGCCGACCTGGAGGGCCGGGCCGTTCTCCTGATCGAGGATATCGTGGACAGCGGCACGACGCTGGACCGGGTGATCCCCCTCCTCGAGGAGCGGGGCCCGGCGAGCCTGGAGATCTGCGCGCTCCTCCACAAGGGCAAGGCGGAGCGCGTGAGGGAGCCGCGCTGGGTGGGCTTCGAGGCCCCCGACGCGTTCCTGGTGGGTTACGGACTCGATCACGCCGAGGATTTCCGGCACCTGCCCTACATCGCGAGCCTGTGACGGCTCCGGCGACGATGTTCCTACTGGACGGATAGATGTCCGAGAAGCACGACCCCGAGCAGAGCGGACCGGATTCNNTCCTTCTGGATCCTCCTGGTCCTCATGTCGATCCTGGCGGTGCAGTTCGTCCGGGGACAGGACCAGCAGACCGCGGACTTCACCTATACCGAGTTCCGCCGTCAGCTCGACCAGGGCAACGTCCACGAGGTGACGGTGATCGAGGGCCGGAGGGTGAGCGGGGAGCTGCGCTCGCCCGTGAACCGGAACGGGCAGGACATGGCCCGCTTCGAGACGACGCTGCCCGGTGAGATCACCGAGTCCCTCCTCACCGAGCTGGAGGAGAAGGGCGTCGTCATCGAGGCCGAGGTCGAGGACCAGGGGTGGTGGACGATCCTGGCCAGCATGCTCCCCTGGATCCTGCTGATCGCGGTCTGGATCTGGCTGCTCCGCAGCATGCAGGCCGGCGGGAACCGGGCGTTCCAGTTCGGGCGCTCCAAGGCGAAGATGATCTCGCCGGACACTCCCCAGGTGACCTTCGCCGACGTGGCCGGATGCGACGAGGCGAAGCACGAGCTCGAGGAGAT
>JABAHQ010008479.1_pt1 | contig 10294 bp, 12 predicted proteins | sample 7062091 | NCBI WGS metagenome assembly JABAHQ01 (sample SAMN14534359, study PRJNA622989) | marine sediment metagenome | biome: marine biome [ENVO:00000428]; feature: marine pelagic biome [ENVO:01000023]; material: deep marine sediment [ENVO:00002113] | place: India: Gulf of Kutch | collected... | reverse complement strand
GAGGCGCCGCTGAACCCGGCCTATAAATCGCTCAACCTGGCGCAGGCGGTGCTGCTGGTCGCCTGGTCCTGGTTCCGGCTGGCCGACGAAACGCCGGCGCGGCGGGTCGAGATGGGCGCGACCCGGCCCGCCACCAAGGACGAACTGCTGAACTTCTTCACCCGGCTGGAGGCCGCGCTGGACGAATGCGGTTTCCTGCTGCCGCCCGAGAAGCGCCCCTCGATGGTCCGCAATATCCGCAACATGTTCCAGCGCATGGAGCCGACCGAACAGGACCTGCGCACCCTGCACGGCATCGTCGCCGGCCTGTTCAAGCACCGGGGCGAGTAGGGGCTGATGGGCGTCGAAAAACCTCTGGCGATCAATCTGTCAACCAAAGACGCTTCGCCGTCACAATTTGCCGCGCGTGCGGCTGATGTTCTCCGAGATAATGACCGGGTCGATGTTGAACCTACGACAGCCGGGCTGACTCTGCGTGCCGTCTGGGAATTCGACATGGACCAAGCCATTGCAGAACTCGTGGACATGCTTGGTTTTGATATCGAACATGAACCGCCCGAAATTCATTATCGCCGAGAACCTAGACTGCTAGAGCCGATAATGCGGGTTCGCCTTGCGATACCTGAAAACAGCGTTGATGAGGTCATCGATGACCTGAACCAGCGCCGCGCCCATATTCCCAGCATAGCCGAGAATAACGATGGCTTTTGCAGGATTGAGTGTCTTGTGCCCCTTGCGAACATGTTCGGATATTTTTATGCCTTGCAGCGGTTGACTGCAGGCAGAGCGAAAGTCGATGTTGACTTTCATGGGTACGATCCTGTGTCCCCGGGCGACCCTGAGCCGGATCCGAACAAACCAATTGCCGCAGCCCTCCGCCTCCCGAAGATGGGGTAGGTTACCGCGTTATATCCGCCACTCACTCCCACGCTATCCGCTCGAACATCGCGCGCAGGCGGGTGCCGCGGTGCAGGTTGACGTTCTCCACCCAGGTCACGCGGCCGTCGAGATGGGCGCGGAAATCCCGGTGGTCGTCGCGGTTCTGGCCGGCAGGGCCGTGCCGGACGCAGTTGTGCAGGATCGCCTTCAGCCGGTCATAGGCCTCGCGCGGGACGTTGACATGGTCGTTGACGACGATGCCGGTGACCCGCTGGCGGTCGCCGCGGCGCATGATGCGTGTCTTGCGGCGGTTGACGGCGAAGCCTTCCTCGGCGCAGATTGCCGTCGCCAGGTCCAGGAATCTGCCGCGGCGCGCCGCGAAATCCCCATCGCCGGAAAAGGCCAGGTCGTCGCCGTAGCGGCTGTATCGGGCCCCAGCCCGGCGGGCCAGCCCGTCCAGCCGGCGGTCCAGCCGCCGGGTGCAGAGATTGGCCAGCGCCGGCGAGGTTGGCGCGCCCTGCGGCAGATGGCCCTGCAGGAGGCGGTCACGGGTTTCGCGGCTCGGCTGCCGGTCGGCGGGCAGGGCGTCGAAAACTTCGCCTGGCGCGACACTGCTGCACAGGCCGGTCAGCAGCCGCGCCACCTCCCAGGGATAGCCGAGGCTGCGGAACAGCCCATGCGCGGTGCGGACCGGCACCGAGGCGAAGAAGTCGGCCAGATCCAGGGTGACGACGATCTCCTCGCCCGCATGAAGCTGCGCCCCGGTAAGGCAGGAGCGGCCGCGCCGGAAACCATGGGCGCTATCATGCGGCGTCACCTTGTCCAGGATATCGCGCAGGATTTTGCGCTGGATACCCTTCAACAGCTGCTTCGGCGCCTCGATCAGACGGCAGCGTCCGCTGGGCTTGGGCACCCAGCGATAGGTGTAGTGCCGCGTCGCTTCCGATCGCGCCGCGCTGCGATACCCCTCGACATCGGCGAACCAGGCCAGGTAACGCGGCGACAGGTTCAGCCAATGGGCGAGGTCGGCCGCGCTTGCCAATGTTGGCAGGTCCAGTTCGCGAAGCGCCGGGATCGGGGCGAATACCGGCCGCTGATCCCAGAATTCCTCCAGGGCCGGGTTCTCCTTGGCTTCCGGATAAAAGCCGCGAAAGGCGCGCGAAACCAGGATCAACTGTCGCAGGGTCTCGGGCGCGGGGGCATAGGGTGTCGGCGACCTCTCCAGGATTTCCGCGATCAGTTTCGGCAGCCAGTTTCGTGGCCGGTCCTGCTTCAGGGCTTCGCGAACGGCGGACTCCATCCCTTCCGGCGTCCAGTCGGTGGCGATAAGGGTTTCCGCCAGCCACCAGGCCGCGAATTCCCGCCAACCCCTTGCCGGGGATTCGTCCCATTCATCCACAGGCAACCGCTCCGCCCCGATAACGGCGCGGCAGGGCCCTCCAACCCGTCTCGTCACGCATGACCTCGATCAGGTGCAGCCTGACGTCGGTCATGCACAGCAATGGCTGGGTGGTCTTCGTCCCCCGGGGTAACCCCGGAGAGTCCCGGTCGATACGCGCACGCATCGTCAGGACGCGCTTGGAGGGCCCGCCACAACCGCAGGATAGCGGCGGCGGTTGCGCTGTCAACGCGGCGTTCGTGTCAGACGATCTCGACCAGTTCGACGTCGAAGACGAGGTCCTTGCCGGCCAGTGGGTGGTTCGCATCGAGGGTGACGTTGTCGTCGTCCACCGCGACGATGGTGACGGTCATCATCTGGCCCGACTGGTTCGTCGCCTGAAGCTGGCCGCCGACCGCGAGGTCGATTTCCGGCGGAATGTTCTGGCGCGGGACTTCCTGCACCGCTTCCGGCCGGTGCGGACCGTAGGCTTCGTCCGCCGGGACCGTGACCGTGCTGCTGTCGCCCACCGCCATGCCGACGATTTCCTTTTCGAGCCCGGGAATGATCATGCCCGCGCCGATCGTGAATTCCAGCGGCTTGGCGCCGACGGAGGAATCGAACTGGCTGCCGTCGGTCAGCCTGCCCGTGTAGTGAACGCGTACCGTATCGCCATCCTTGGCCTGACTCATATGTCGCTCCTTCCAGTTGTAAACTCTGGCAAAAACTGGCGACATCCTCGGAGCGGCCGGCAGAATTCCCCCTGATACCCAAGTCAATGGCCGAACCGTAACATGGCCGGCGGCGTGCCGCCAAGGCGGGCATGACCGGGTCCGGCGGCCCAAACCCTTTGACATCCGCGGCAGGCTTTGTATATAAGCCCCTCGCTTTCCGGGAATGTGGGCCGGCGACAGGCCGTGACCCCGCCCTCTCCGAAACGGATCGGGGATGCGGACTACCGGGACAAACACAACACCGACAGGATCGGGAACGGAAGACCATGAGCAAAAGACACGCATCCAAGTACAAGATCGACCGCCGCCTCGGCGTCAATCTCTGGGGCCGGCCGAAAAGCCCCTTCAACCGCCGCGAATACGGCCCCGGCCAGCATGGCCAGCGCCGCCGCAAGCTGTCGGATTTCGGCACCCAGCTGGCCGCCAAGCAGAAGCTCAAGGGCTATTACGGCAATATCGGCGAGAAGCAGTTCCGCAAGCTCTATGAAGAGGCGGTCCGCCGCCGCGGCGATACCGGCGAGAACCTGATCGAGATCCTGGAACGCCGCCTCGACGCCGTCGTCTACCGCGCGCGCTTCGTGCCGACCGTTTTCGCCGCCCGCCAGTTCGTCAACCACGGCCATGTCAAGGTGAACGGCAAGCGGGTCAATGTCGGGTCCTACCGGCTGCGCGACGGCGATGTCATCGAGGTGCGCGAGAAGAGCCGCGAGATCCCGATGGTGCTGGAAGCGATCCAGACGCCCGAGCGCGACGTGCCCGACTATATTTCGGTCGACTACAAGAACATGAAGGCAACCTTCGTGCGGGCCCCGAAACTGGCCGACGTGCCGTACCCCGTGCACATGCACCCGAATCTCGTCGTCGAGTTCTATTCGCGCTGATCGACCGGCGCCGACGACCACCAATGCCGAATGGGCGCTCCCGCGGGGGCGCCCTTTTTTCCGTCCGGGACCGCGCTCCCGGCGCCGCTCGATAACGGCCTGCTTCTGCCTTCCAGCTCCGCCGTTGGCCCAAATCAACGACAGCGGCCATGCGGAAGGCTAGGCGTTTCCGTAGTACTTGCTCCCTCGGTTCCTCATCGATTTGCGCCGGCGGGACACGCCCGGTCTCGACGCCCTTCTCGCCGATCCGGCGGGGTCGTAATCGGGTCTTGCGAGTGGACGGATGAATCGTCCCCTTTCGAATCCAGCCGGGATGGATCTATTGTTTCGACCAACGTGACCAGGTCAACTTGGTCAATTATATCGGGTCGCAGGAGAACAAGTCGATGCGGACCGTGAATATCTACGAGGCGAAGACTAATTTCTCGCGGCTGGTGGAGCTTGCGGCGGCGGGGGAAGAGATCATCATTGCAAAGGCGGGCAAGCCGGTCGCGCGGTTGTCGCCTCTACGCGATGGGAAGGGGCCGCGCAAGGCCGGCTGTCTTGCCGGGCGCTTCAACGTGTCGGAGGACTTCGATGCGCCATTGCCGGACGATCTGCAGGGAGCGTTCGGGGGAAAGGACGGGTGAACCTCTTGCTCGACACGCATGTGTTCCTGTGGTGGATCGGCGAACCGGGACAGCTGTCGGAAGAGGCAAGGTCGATGATCGCCGATCAGGCCAATGCCGTGCTGGTGAGTGCCGTCAGCGCTTGGGAGATTTCCATCAAACGAAACCTGCGTCGGCTTGACCTGCGCGACGAAGATTTCGCTTTCGGTACGCATGAGAGCGGGTTTGTGGAACTGCCTGTCTCGGCCGAACACGATCTCTTGGCCGGCAGCCTGCCGCCGCACCACGGCGACCCGTTCGACCGCATGCTGGTCGCCCAGGCGCGGGCTGAAGATTTGCGTCTTGCCACCAGGAACCGGGCGATGGCGATGTATGATGTGAATATCCTTCAAGTCTGAAGGTCGGGCGGTCAGTCGATCACCGGCATGGCCGCGGGCGCGCGGCGGGTGAGGAGTTGCGGGCCGGTCTCGCGGATCACGATGTCCTCCTCATGCACCATGACCTTGCCCGGCGCGAAGGTCATGCCGGGCTCCAGCGTCAGCACCATGCCGGGCTCGAGAACCGTGCGGTCATGCGGCGTGTGGGACGGCCATTCGGTCAGCTGCATGCCGAGGCCGTGGCCCAGCCGCCCGACCTCGTTGCCGAGGGCGCCGGCCTTGTCCATGACGGCCTGCATGGCGCGGTGGATGTCGGCGCAGCAGGCGCCCGGCCGGGCCGCGGCGAGGCCGGCCTCGGTCGCCTCGTATACCGCATCATGGGCCGCGCGCGCCGCATCCGTTGCATGGCCGAAGGCGTAGTTGCGGTCGAAATCGCAGAAATAGCCGTCGAAGACCGCGCCGGTATCGAGGATCAGGATATCGCCCGGCCCGACGCGCCGCTCCGACGGTGGCGAGATGATGTCGCCATAGCCGCCCTGGCCGGCGCCGCCGACCAGATAGGGCACGTCGTCGACGCCCCGCTGCAGACAGGCGAGTTTGAATATTCGGAAGATCTCGATCTCGCTCATGTCGCCCTGCAGCCGCTCGGTCAGGCTCTCGAACACGTCCGAGACGAGGCCGCAGACATGGGCGATCTTGGCGATCTCGGCTTCCGATTTGACCATGCGCAGGCGGCGGGGGATATCGCCCGCATCGACGATCTCCGCCCCGGGCAGCAAGCCCAGCAGCCGCCGATAGTCGGCCAGCGGCATGCGCAGATGGGTCTCTGGGCCCTGCGGCAGGCCGATTCGCGGCGCCGGCCCGGCCAGTTCGCCCAACGTGTCGGCCAGCAGGGTGACGCCGTCGTCCTCCGGCCACGGCGACGACCATGTGCGGATATCGTCGATCCAGGTCCGGCCCATGCAGTCGGCGCCGATCGTCGGGATCACCGCGACCGGCTTGCCGGCGGCCGGCACCACCAGGAACCATGGCCGCGTCGGGCTCTGCCAGAACTGCGTAAGGTAGCCTGTGAAATAGCGGACCTCCGGCTCTGTGGTCAGCAGCAAGGCGTCGATCCGGGCCGCCGCCATCAGCGTCTGCGCCCGTGCCGTGCGGGCGGCGAACTCCGTCGGCGGGAAACCGCGCGGCGGTGCGGCCGCGGCGTCAGCCATGCGCGGCGCCATCCGGGTCCTGCCCGTCGATGATCGCCCGGTAGATATCGGGGTCGGTGGCGCCCTCGCAGCCGAACACGAGGACGCGGCTGTCCGCGCCCAGTCCGATCGCACGACGCAGCGCCGGATCGCCGGCGACGCCCATCAGTCCGATGAGCCCCGGCACCGCCGATTCGCCGGCGACGATGGGACCGCCTCCGGCCTCGCCCGCGGCCAGCAGCCGCATGACCGGCCCGACGTCGTCCTCGCCGATCGCCACGAAATCGGTCGCGCCGCGCGACAGCACCTCCCAGGCCAGCAGGGACACCTCGCCGCAGGACAGCCCCGCCATCACGGTTTCGGCCTCGATCGGCACCGCCATCGGCTTGTCCGACCGGGCGCTCGCGAGCACACAGGCCGCCCGCGCCGGCTCGACGACGACAAAGCGCGGCCGCCGCGGCCCTAGCGCCTGCCACAGCCGCGCGCAGACCGCCGCGGCAAGGCCGCCGACGCCGGCCTGGATGAACACATGCGTCGGGATTTCCCCACCGAGCTGCGCCACCACCTCGGAGGTCATCACGCTGTAGCCCGCCATCACGTATCGAGGCAGGTCCATATAGCCCTCGTAGGAGGTGTCGGAGACGACGAACCAGCCATGCTCCGTGGCCTCCTCGGCGCAGAGCCGCAGGGACTCGTCGTAGTCGCCGTCGATGCGCACCACCTCGGCGCCCAGCGCCTCCATCGCCGCCTGCCGGCCCTGGCTGACCCCGGCATGGATGTAGATGCGGCAGCGGCAACCGACCATCTGCGCGCCCCAGGCGACCGATCGGCCGTGGTTGCCGTCGGTCGCCGTCACCACGGTCAGACCGGCGAGGCGCTCGGTGAAGGCGCCCTCGCGAATCGCGGCCAGCGCCGGGCGCTCTCCCATGGCGCGTTCGATCTCGTCCGCCGCCAGCCTGAGCACGGCATAGGCGCCGCCGAGCGCCTTGAAACTGCCCAGGCCCAGCCTTTCGCCTTCGTCCTTGTAGTACAGCGCATCGATTCCCAACGCCGCGGCGAGCCTGTCCAGGTTGCGCAGCGGGGTCGGCGCATAGCCCGGCCAGCGGCTGATTTCCGCCGCGGCCTCCGCCGCCATGGCGTCCGAAAGCACGGCGTCGAGCGCCTCCGGCCAGGCACCGAGTTCGGCGGTCCGTTGAACATGGTCGAGGATCATGGGCTGTCCGATCATGTCTGGGGTTTCCTTCCTGTCGCGTCGGGGAGGGCGGCGGAGAAAAAAATACTAATCCCTTTTCGGGGGCGGGCGTAAACATGTTCTTTTCAGGCGACGTTAACGCCCGGTGTGGAAGATCCCCCGGAGTCCGGCCAGGGAGAGGTGCCAGTTGGATCAGTTTCTGATTTCGATCGACTATCGGGATCCCGCATGGATCGCCATCGCGTTTTCCTTCGGCCTGCTTTTCAAGCAGTTCCGTCTGCCGCCGATGGTCGGCTTCCTGTTCGCCGGCTTCGTGCTTCATTTCCTCGGCGCGCAGAACGACCGGTTCCTGATGGAAATCGCCGACCTGGGCGTGACGCTGCTGCTCTTCACCATAGGGCTGAAGCTGCGCCTGAGCACGCTGATACGGCCCGAAATATGGGCCACCACCGTATTCCACATGGCCGGGTCGGTCCTGGTCGCGGCGGCCCTGCTTGTCGCCCTGGGGCTGGGCGATACCGGACTCATCGGGTCGCTGGATCGCACGGGTCTTCTCGTCGTCGCCTTCGCGCTCTCGTTTTCCAGCACGGTCTTCGCGGTCAAGACCCTGGAAGACCGTGGTTCGCTCCTGTCGCGTTACGGCCAGGTGGCGGTCGGCGTGCTGGTCATGCAGGACGTGGCCGCCGTCGTCTTCCTCGCCGTTTCGGCGGGCAAGCTCCCGTCACCCTGGGCGCTCGGCCTGTTGGCATTGATCCCCGGCCGGCATCTGCTGGGCATCGTCCTGTCGAATTGCGGGCACAAGGAACTGCTCGTCCTGTTCGGTTTCGTGCTGGCCCTGGGCGGCGCTGCGCTGTTCGAGCAGGTCGGGATGAAGGGGGACCTGGGCGCGTTGCTGCTCGGCATCCTGGTCTCGCGGCATCCCCGGGCCGACGAACTGTCCAAGAACCTGCTCGGGTTCAAGGATGTGTTCCTTGTCTGCTTTTTCCTGACCATCGGGCTGACCGGGCTGCCGAGCCTGGAGACCGCCGGCACCGCGCTGTTGTTGCTGACGATCCTGCCGTTCAAGCTTGCGCTGTTCTTCCTGCTGCTGACCCGGTTCCGGCTTCGCGCCCGCGGGGCGACGCTCGGGACCGCCGTGCTCGGCAACTATTCCGAATTCGGCCTGATCGTGGTTGCGATCGCGGCCGGCGCCGGCTGGCTGTCGCAGGACTGGGTGACCGTGGTTGCCCTGGCGCTGTCCGCTTCCTTTGTCATCGCTTCGCCGATGAACGCCGTCGCCGACAGTGTTTACGCGAGATACCATGCCCTGCTGCGCCGCTTCGAAGCGGCCGAGCGCCTGCCGGGCGACGAGGACATCCATCTCGCCGGCAACCGGATCCTGGTTTTCGGCATGGGCCGGGTCGGGCGTGCGGCCTATGACGAAATGCGGCTTCACATGGACGATCGGATCCTCGGGGTCGATCTGGACGAGGCCGAGGTGGCGCGAAACGTCGAGGCCGGACGCCGGGTCGTCCTCGGCGACGCGACCCATCCGGAATTCTGGTCGAGGCTGGATGACGGGCATGGCGAGATATCGATCATTCTGCTGGCGATGCCCCACCACACCGCGAATATCAATGCCGCGACGCGGCTGCGCCAGCGCGGATACGCCGGTGCGATCGTCGCGGTCGCCCTCTACCCGGACCAGGAGGCGCATTTGAAGGCGAACGGCGTGGATGAAGTTTTCAATATCTATGCCGAGGCGGGCGCCGGCGCCGCCACGCGCATGCGCGCGGTCATGGGTGCATCCTGATCCGAGGTCGACCGCCGCCGCGCTGAGGGGTACGGGAACGGGCCGCCCCGCGGGGCGGCCCTTCGCGACAGATCATAATCTACTACGCGCGGCATTCGCCCATATGGCATCGCATTCGGCGATCCCATACGACCGGATAAAGCCCCTGGTGAAATCGGCGCCGGTCTGCTCCGCCGCCCGGCGTGAACCGAAATGCTGCGATTCAGTCGATCGTTGGGCGCGTCAGGCGTTGACCGGCTGGGTTGGGACGCCCTTATCGCTGAAGAGCTGCTGCAACTCTCCGGATTCGTACATCTCGCGCACGATATCGCAGCCGCCCACGAACTCTCCCTTGATGTAGAGCTGAGGGATGGTCGGCCAGTTGCTGAAGCTCTTGATACCGTCGCGGACTCCCGGATCCTCAAGCACATTGATGCCCTTGAACTTGACGCCCATGACGGTCAGGACCTGCGTCACCACCGAGGAAAACCCGCACTGCGGGAATACCGGCGTCCCCTTCATGAACAGCACCACATCGTTTTCGCTGATTTCCTCGCGGATGCGGTCGAACACTACATTTTCCATTTCTCTCTAACCCTCGTCTGTCGGTCGGCCGACGCGGCCGCACCGTTTCCTCGTCGATCGGTTGGTTCTCAATCCGGTACGGAGGTCTGCAGCGCCAGTGCGTGCAACTCGCCGCCCATGCGGCCCTGCAGGGCGGCGTAGACCATCTGGTGCTGCTGCACGCGGTTTTTGCCCTTGAAGGCGGCGGAACGGACATAGGCCGAGTAATGGTCGCCGTCGCCACGCAAATCCTCGATCTGCACCTCGGCGTCGGGCAACGCGTCCTTGATCAGCCTTTCGATCTCGCTCGCTTCCATCGCCATTGTCGGGTACTCCTCCGTTCCCGTTGCGCCGTGTCGAAATCAGGGGTGCGCCATAAAAGACGGCAACCAGTTTTCGTGGAGCCGCCGCAACTCGTCGATCGATATGGTATGGCCGCCGGCCACTGTCAACGCATCGCCGCCGCTCCGTCCGACCTTCTTCGCGGGAACGCCGGCAGCATCCGCCGCCGCGACGATCGCCTCGCCGTCCACCGCCGCGATCAGGTAACGCGCCTGGTCCTCGCCGAACAGCCAGCCATGCGGCGCCACGCCGTCCGGCGCGGCTTCCAGGGTGACGCCGATTCCGCCGGCCAGCGCCATTTCGGCTGCGGCGACGAGCAGCCCGCCGTCGGAGAGGTCGTGGCAGGCGGCGACGCGGCCGCTGCGGATGGCGCCGCGC
>JABAHQ010008208.1_pt1 | contig 10294 bp, 13 predicted proteins | sample 7062091 | NCBI WGS metagenome assembly JABAHQ01 (sample SAMN14534359, study PRJNA622989) | marine sediment metagenome | biome: marine biome [ENVO:00000428]; feature: marine pelagic biome [ENVO:01000023]; material: deep marine sediment [ENVO:00002113] | place: India: Gulf of Kutch | collected... | reverse complement strand
ACTGCCACGACCCCGCCGAGGCGGGCGGCGAAATAGATGACCGGAATCTGCGTAACCAGCACAAAGAGGTTCCATTGAAAGCCGAGTTTGACGCTCCCCGTCGCCAGCAACAACGAACCACTTGGATTTCCCACTGACCTGAAAATCATAACGATCGCCAGTAGCTGAATCAGTTCGGCAGCCGGCGCCCATGCGCTGCCGAAGGCGACGGGGACCAGAATCCCGGCGACCGCGGCGGCGCCGGCGAGCAGGGGAAAGTTGACGAAGGCGAGTACACGCATGACTTGCAGGTAACCGGAGCGTAACCGCGACACATCGTGCTGGACCCTCGCGAATACGGGAAACGCAACATTCGTCACGACGGGATTGATTCGCGAGACGGGCAGTACGACAAGATACCAGGCCAGGTTGTACCAACCGAGCGCCTGCGCTCCCAGGACGCCGCCGATGATGAACTGATCCAGACGGCCGGAAACGAAGTTCACCGTACGCTCGGACAGATTCCAGAAGCCGAAATCCAGATAGGCCCCGAGCCCGCTGAACGACAGCGCCGGGGCGGGGTGCCACTCACGCCAGCCTGTCGATATCAACGCGCCGGACCTGATCGTGGTGGTTGCAAGGTAAGCGAAGATCAACGCGGTGACATCGCCGACAATGTACGCGAGTGCAACGGCGACGATCAGGCCGCAGCTGACGGCAATGATCTCGATGATGCCGATGCGCCTGAACCGAAGTTCTTTCCGTGCCAGCACGTTGAATTGGCGCCCCGCGGCCGCGATGGGTATCCCCGGGGCGACGAGCCACACGAGCGGATCGAGGCGCGGTTCATCGAACAGGTAGACGATAAACGGCGTTGCCGAAACAACGACACCGGTGACGAGAAGCGCTATCAGGAGGGTGATCCAGTACAAGGGGGACAGTATTGCGGACGCCGTGTCCTGTCGGTGGATTATCGCGTCATTGATGCCAAAGTCCGCGTAAATCTGACTGAACCCGATAACCAGGGTCAGCATTGCCATCAAGCCCAACTGTTCCGGGCCCAGGATGCTCGCCAGAATGAGGTATTGCAGCATCTGTCCTGCGGTAGCGACGGCCGTCGACACGCTGGTCCATCTCGCGCCACTGACAGCTTGCTCTTTCAGGCTCATGGATGGTTGGCCGGCTGTGGTCTATACATTGTGATTAAGCTAGAGTGTAATGCTTCTCTGCACGGTCCGGATACCCTGGTGTGAAGCTGACGTTCGTATTACCCAACCTGGGACTCTATGGCGGAATAAAGTCCACCATCGCCATGGCGCAGGCCATGTGCCAACGGGGCCACGAAGTGACCATCATATCACCAATCATTCCCGGTCGGGACGGACGCGGTTGGCTGAATATACGTCGTACTGTCGTGCAAGTCGTAAGGACCTTTCAGAACCTGTTGGGAAAACCGAAATGGATACACTTCGGCGGCAGACTCGAACGCGTGCCCTGGCTCTCTGAGCGATTTCTCCCCGAGGCGGATTTCCTGATACTGACGTGGTGGGCGGACGTCCTGAGTCTTGCCGGCTGCGGCCCTTCCCATGGCGTTCCGCTTCATTTCGTGAGAAGTTACGAGAGCTGGGGAGGTCCGGCCAAAAAGGTGCGCCAGAGTTATCTCGCCGGCTTGCCCATCGTCGTCACTTCGGAAACCTTGAAAGGGCAATTGACCCGAGAAGTCGGCGTCATGCCCATTGCGACGATTCCCAACGGGCTGGACCCTGTGTTCTTCGAGAAATCTCCGTCGCCAAAACTCGAAGGCGAACCGATTCGCATCGGCGTGTTGTATCGCCTTCAGGATTGGAAGCGAATGGACGATGCTTTCGCCGTGTTGGCGAGATGCGCGGCACACTCGGATTTGCAGCCGGTTGTCTTCGGTGAGACGCNNTGCACCGGTCCCCATTGTCCAAATATAGGAACGCCGAATATTATCGGCTGCCCCACGGTAAGAAACTCCGCGACATTTATCGCTCGCTCGACATCTTTCTCTTTACGAGCAATGAGACGGAAGCGTTCGGCAACCCGCCGTTCGAGGCTTTGGCATGCGGCACCGCCGTCGTCAGCACGACTGTCGGCGCAGTTCCCGAATACCTGAGCGACGGCATCAATGCCAGACTGTGCGCGCCGGGTGATGTCGAATGTCTGGCCCAATGTGTGATTGAACTCATCGATCAACCGGAGCAGAGGCAACGCCTTGCCGATGCCGGCGCAGGCGTCGTTGGACAGCTTGATTGGTCCACCTCGGCCGCCCGATTCGAGGAGTTGCTGGCCGGTCTGGAAAATCAGGTTTCCTGAAGACGCTGTTTCAGCTCGCTCTTCTGAATTTTGCCGATAAACGACCGTGGCAGTTCGTCCAACACGCGGATTTCATCGGGTCGCTCGCCGACGCCCAGACGTTCGCGACAAAACCGCTGAACGGCTTCTCTTACGTCCCGTGCACCAGGCACCGGCACGACGAAGGCCACTACCTGCTCCCCCCAGAAAGCGTGCGGCGCGCCGACGACGGCGGCCTCGTCGACTTCCGGCACGGCGCTCAACATGGATTCCAGTCGTAGCGGCGATACGTTGACGCCGCCCCGGATGATGATGTCTTTTTTGCGCCCGGTTATTTCGACCCGGCCGTCGCCGATGACGGCGAGGTCGCCGGTATCCATGTATCCGTCGGCGTCGAAGGGCCGAACGTAACTGCCATTCTCGAGATAACCCAGCATCGCAAAAGGCGATCGAATCCAAAGTTCTTCGTTATCTTCGTCTTTCCGGATATCGAGATCGATGCCCCGGACCGGANNCACCTGATCCATGTACTCCCCGACCCGTGCCGCCATCGCACGATCGCGGGTGAGTCTGCAAAGCGCCGCGGCGATGGTCGGGGTGATCTGCAACACGTTGACATCGTGGGCCATGGGCCGTTGCCAGAAGTCGAGTGCCGCTTCCGGCGAGAAAAGTGGACCTTCGACGATGTGAGCGCCCGCTATAAAGGGCGCCAGCATCGCGTTGAGGAACCCCGCCATGTAAGCCATCGGTAACACATGATAAAAACGCCGGTGCGGGCTCATCTCCGTCAATTCGGCAAATGCGGACGCGCTGCCGACGACGTTGTTGAGGCTGTGGCAGATTGCCTTCGGTGAACCCGTGGAACCCGAGGTGAACATGATGATAAACGGGCCGGCCGGGTCACGGGCGGGACGGTACGCGTCGTCGACAGCTGCTTCACCCGGTGCCGGCAGGATGTCGATGACAAGTTTGGGATTCACGCTTCGCAACATGTGGTCGACGACGTCGGGATGCAGAGTATCCGCGATAGGCAGTGCGACAAATCCGCCGATTGCGCATGAAAGATAACAGCATGGCAGCATGGCATTGTTGGACAAGGCGAAGGCGATGACATCGCCGGGAATTGCGCCACGATCCCGCCAGACCGCCGTCAGCTTCCGGGCCCGTTCCCAGTACTCGCCGTAGGTATAAGTGCGGTCGTCGAGACCGGTAATGAAAGGGTCGTCCTTGCTGCGACTCAGTCGATCCGCCAGCAACGTATTTGCATCGCTCATTGCGCGGCGGCAGCTTGCTTCTGGTGAATCAGCCTGGACAGGCCCTCGATCGTCCTGAATTCGCGAAGGGTGAAGTCGTCGTCGTCGAACATAATGTCGAAGGTATGCTCGATTTCTTCGATCAGTTCAATAATGCCGAACGAATCGACCAACCCGGCGTCGTAATAGTTTTCCCGTGGGGAAGGCTCGACGTCCGGATTTCTTTCCTTGACCCATTCGACGAGCCATGCCTGGATGTCGCTAGATGAAGAGATCGAAGTCATCAACAACATCCACGTCGGTATTGCCCGAAATCATGTCTTCGAGCATGAGGTTCGAGTCATGGCGTATGCAGTGCATGCGGCAATCCACCGACGGATTCAGCCTGTCCATGACCGCCCTTCGCGTCTCGCCCTGCCACATGTCCGTCAATGACTGTTCGCGGACGTCGCCGATCATCTTGTCCTCGCGACCGCGGAAGTAGGGGCACACATATGTGCCGGAGGGCGTGATGAGCGTTCTGAGCTGAGAGACGGCACACCGCGTGTACTCTTTCGGCTCGATGTTGCCTTCACCACGCAGCACATTTTTCAGTTTCGTGGCTTGCAGGACGCGGAAACGATCGGTCTGCAGGCCCAGCGCGCGTTGCACCTGATCGATGGTGGTGTTGATCAGCTCTTCCTGTTGCTCGATGGCGTAATGATTGATGTCATACATCGGCTTCACCTCGAAGTAGTCGCAACCGACATCCCGAGCGATTTCCGCCGCGCGGCAAATCTCGTGTACGTTGGTAAAGCCGCCGTCTTCCCTCGCGATCAGGTTCGGGTGGTCCGTCAGACGATTGGGGACTTCGCCCACGTCGAACTTTCCTTCGGAGTAGACCATGAACGAGTAGCCGAGCCTGCCGGTTTTCACTTCGGCCAGCTTGNNTCAGCGCATTGTCGAATTGGGATTGGCCCGAGTGACTGGGCCGAATCCGGTGAAACGTCTCCGATGTACCGGCGTCCATGGAAACGCGCACCCAGCTCGCGTATTCGGCAATCGGTTCGAGGTAACGTTCGATGAGCAGCCCGTTGGTGGTAATCCCGATTTGCACGTTATTGCGACCCAGGTAATCGATTACCCAGCCGATTTCGGGGTGTGCCAGGGGCTCGCCGCCGCCGATCAGGATAACCGCCTGAACGCCTGCATCGACGATTTCCCGGGTCAATTCACGAATGCGCTTTCTCGAGAAGAAGCCCTGATTCAGCAGATCGCGGCTGATGCAGTCCGGGCAGGCGAGGTTGCACGCCGTCGTGGGATCGAATTCGACCACCATGGGTGCATCCGAGCCGGTATCCCAGTCGATGACCTTGACGCGGTCGGCGACGCTTGCCTGATGCAGTTTGTTGGTCAGGTTCAACTCGTGGTTGACCNNCTAAGGACATGTTGTCTCCGGGTGATTTGTTGAGAGCGTCAGTTGCGGTTGGATACCGGTATCAGACCCATGCCGCGATTGATCACGATTGCCCCTTTTTCTATATCCTTGTCGACTACGCTGTTGCAGCCGATGCTGGCCCTTTCATGAATCGTTGTTCCCGGCATCACGCGGGAGCCCGAACCGACGATAGAGCGCGCCTTGATCAGAACGTCTCCTTTTAGTTTATCGGCCGCTTCCAGCTCCGGCACGCGATAGTCGTCCGACTTCGTAAACACACTCACATGCGTGGACAGCCCGGCCCCGTTTTCTATCACTATTTTACCGCCCGTTCCGCCGAGAAAACAAAACGGCGATATGTGTACGTGGTCGCCAAGCTCGATGTGTCCGGTCAGGACGGCAAATGCATCGATGCGCACGCCGTCACCGAGTCGGCCGCTGATGGCGAAAAACCGCGCGTCCCGCGAGACGGCGGTGTCCTGGCCGACGGCTTCGAAACCGAATTCGAGCAGTTCGGCACGAGAGTAGTTGTTCACTTGGGCCCTCCCGGGGGATAAATATTGTAGTGGATTCGCGGTGAGCGGTAACGCATCGCCGGAAATTCCCGATGGGCGCGCGCTTTTGGGGGTTGTCCGGTCACGAGGTTACCCGGGCGAGAGATGCGGCGCCGGGCGCCACCAGCCGATACATCAGGAAATAGCCGAACATTCCAACGGGCTCGAACCCCGCCATCTGCCGCCACCAGAGAATGCCCGCAAGGCCGGTCAGCAGCAGATAGTAGCCTGCCCGGGTCCGGTCCTTGTACGCCAGCGCCGGCCCCATCCAGCGAAGCTCGTACCGCGACTCGCCGCTTCGTTCCAGAAGGTTGACCAGCGGGAAGGCCAGCATCATCACCAACAGATAGTCGCCGTGATCCGTCATAACCACCGTCATGCCGGGCAGGCAAAAGCGGCAGACCACCAGGATGAAGTGAAGCGGCAGATTGATGCGGCCCCGGGTCGAATTGTAGACGGGAAAGACCAGCGCGATTGTCAGGAGGGCGGCGGCGAAGATCAGCTTGCCGGCAACGTTGCCGTCAATCAATGACACGAGGATCACGTACAGGACAGCGGCCAATGCCAGGCGCCAGCTATAAATGCCGGCGCGCCATTTTTCGTAGAATGTCTTTTCTGCCGGCGTCAGTCGTTCGGTTGGGATGGTTTCGCGCCTGACAGTGAAGGTGTCGTTGTCCATGTATCCGGGCTCGTAGACGCAGTAAGTCGCGAGGAGAGCCAGGGCCAGCCCCAGCAGACCTGCCGCGCCGGGCAGGCCGTGGTTGAAAAGGCACACTGACAGCAAAATGGGCANNTTACCCACGAGATGACCGCGACCTTGTCACGCATGCGGGTAGCCAGGAAATAGCCGGGCGGGATCAGGAACGCGGCCTTGCTAACCATCGTACGCAACTACCTCGCTGGCCCTGTCGGACCAGAACCGAAGGGACCTCGCGTTGCCGGCGACACCGATCAGACGATCGACCGCACCCTTGCAGGCGATGTCGGTGTGATTGTCTGTTATCAGCGTGCAGGACCGGCCCGTGAATTCTTCTTTGACGACCTGCCTTTTGTTGTCCAGCAAGTCGCGCGCGATTTCACCCGTGCAGATGCCGTCATCGTAGCGAAGTCGCGTGGCGAAGTAGTCGTCGAATTCGAATCTCGTGCAGGCGCGGTCGACGATGAAATCCAGCGATGACGACATGAGTACGGTACGGTCGTGCTCGGCTGCCAGCGACCGAATGCGCGCGCATACCTCGGGAATCGTCTCGAGACCGCCGAGAAATGTGTCCGCCGCTTCCCGCAATGCGTCATAGGCATGACCGCGCAGGTGACGAATCGCACGCAGGCGTCGCTGGTCTCCCGGCAGGATACGATTGAGCGCCCGTGCGCCCAATGACCGGCTCATGCGCTCGAAGCGGGACCAGTCGGCATCCGATGCAAGAAATTCCCGGAGAAAGTCGAATGTCGTGTTGGAGCGATAAAGCGTCCCGCACAGGTCGACCAGGAGTATCCGGTCTCCAGAGACGGGCTTGTCATGTTGGCTTGCCGGGGGCATGGAGGTCTTGCATCGTTCCGGGAATCGACAAGTTTACCGCTCCCGCCTCCCCGCTGCGAGAAGGGACACATCAGCGAAATATCATCAGGATCCCCGTCTCCTCCAACGCATTGTTTTCCTCCAGCACCGAAAAGTGCTTATAGATCAGGTTGCTCACCCGTTGATGGCGCTGAATGTTGTCCATATGCACGATAAACACGCCCTTGTCGGTGAGAATGGCGCAAAGCCTGTTCAAACAGCTCAAAATGGTTGAATTCGTGCCGTAATAGATCGAATCCTTGAACAAAATGACGTCCATCATCCGGGTGGGCACGTAAGTGAAAATGTCGTGAACCACGAAAGAATTCTTGCCGGTTCTGCCTGCCCTCCTGTGGGCTTCGATGGCCCTCTCGATGGCCAGTTCCGAGAGGTCGACGCCGGTGTAGCTCGAGTAACGATGCGGATTCAGGGAGAATCCGACATGGCCGTCGCTCTGCAGCCAAGATCCAGGATGGACCCGCCACGACAGTACGATTCGACCCAATGGTTGATGCGTGATCGATAACTTTCATCGAAATCATGAAGGAATTCGGCGTATGCCCTGTTCTCGAAATCCAGAACCCACTTTTTGACCGGCACGGGCCCGAATCGCTTCAAAGCCGCCCGTGCCTTTTGAAATACTGCTGTACCGGCGCCCGCCACGCTGAAATCTCCTTTCAGCTCACGTCGATCTAATCTGGCAGGACGCCGGCCCATTGAAGGAACGCCGGCGGGCTTTGAATATTGCAGCACTTTCATCAGGAGGGCAATACATATTTTGTGGGAGCGTTCAGCAGGCGGGCATTCTTGCGGCTCACCGGGCGACGGGAATCTGCTACCATCGAATTCGGTCCACGATGTCCGGATCATTGAATGAGTGAACCCTATTACCGGAGCGGCGAGGGGCTGTATTACCCAACGTCGGCGTGCAGGGGTCCGTGGGACCCGAATTCACTGAGCGGGAGTGTCATCGTCACACTGCTCGCATTCGAAATCGAAAGAACAGTCGGCAGCAGCGATTACATGCCCGCGAGATTGACGGTCGACATGTATCATCTGCCCGGCTTCTCCCCCGTGGAGATCAAGACCTCGCTGATCCGCGACGGATACCGTATCAAGGTCATCGATGCGGAATTCTTCTCTCACGGTACAAGTATGGCGCGTGCCACTTGCCAGATGTTGCGGAAAACCGCGAATTCGGAAATCAAGGCATGGAGTCCCGAACCCTGGCAGGTGCCGATGCCGGAAGACATTCCCGCACCCGATGACATCGGGATGGGCGACGGGCTGAAACTGAGACGCCCGATAACCGGCACCATGGGCCGGTACGGCCCGAAGAGAATGTGGATAAGCGATCGACGAAATCTTGTGGACAACGTATCGCTGTCGCCCTGNNCAATCCCTGGGCCAATTCGGGCCAGGGTGGACTGGGGTACATCAATTCCGATGTGACGCTCTATTTGCATCGCCCGCCCTGTGACGAATGGATAGGGATGGACGTGGTCAATCACCAGGCGACCGACGGCGTGGCTATCGGCGAGTGTTATCTGTATGACCGACAAGGCGCCATCGGAACGAGCACGGTCACATCGCTTGCGCAGATGCGAAGGCCCCGGCATTGACTGTCCAGGTTTCCTCCGGCTTTGCCGGTGCCCCGGCTGAAGCCGGCTTGCCATCGCAATGTGATCGCCATCGTGCTCATCCGGGCCGCACGCAATCCGGCGGGAAGCAGACCCGTTTCCCGTAGCCGTTCTGCCGAGGATCAATGGCCCGGGATCGAGCCACCTCTCCTGCCCGGATGTGATACTCTTTCGGCGAGCATCGCACGTTGGAAGGCGCGAGGGGAATCATGTCAGAAACCCGGCCCATCAAGCTCGAGGAAAGCTGGCTGAAGCTGCTGGAGGATCAATTCAGCCAGCCGTACATGCAGGAGTTGAGGGCTTTCCTGCTGGCGGAAAAACGAAGAGGCAAGGTGATCTACCCGAAAGGTGAAGAGATCTTCAATGCCCTCAACACCACCCCTTTCGATCAGGTAAAGGCGGTCATTCTGGGCCAGGATCCGTACCACGGTCCGGGTCAGGCGCACGGGCTTTGTTTTTCGGTGCCCAAAGGCGTGGCGCCGCCGCCATCGCTGGTCAATATTTTCAAGGAGGTCGCATCCGACCTGGACCTGAAGGATGATGCCTTTCCCCACGGCTGCCTGACCGGCTGGGCAAATCAGGGTGTGTTGCTGTTGAACGCTGTCCTGACCGTGGAGCGCTACAGGGCAAATTCGCACCAGGGGAAGGGTTGGGAAATCTTTACCGACCGGGTGGTCGAGCTGATTTCCGGGCAGCGCGAATCCTGCGTTTTTCTGCTCTGGGGCAGCTATGCGCAGAAGAAAGGCGGTGTCATCGATCGCGATCGCCATCTCGTTCTGACGGCGCCGCATCCCTCGCCCCTGTCCGCGCATCGCGGCTTTTTCGGATGCCGTCATTTTTCCCGGTGCAATGAATATCTCGAGCGGAAAGACAAGCCGCCGATCGACTGGGCGCGCCTGGCCCCCTGATAACGGAGGAAATAGCGAGCAAGGTACTCGATGTGTATGTGGAAAGGAGATCACCATGCCGATGGCAACCAGACGGTGCGCCGAAACCAGGACGATTACCGCGCGTTGGTTCAGCAGCGAGCCTGCCGGCGATGCCGACATGACGATGTCGCTCGAATAGCGCGCGTCCCGCGCACCCGAGCGCCCCGCGTTGCCTGATTTCGATCTTCCCGCCGCCAATCGCAAGGCCATCGTGGCCGAGTTCGGCGAAGCCGGACGCCACTGGATCGCGGACTTTCCGGCGCTGCTGGAACGCTGCGCAAATCGTTGGCAAATCGGGTTGCGCACCATGATACCGGGGGGATTGCCCATCAACATGATTTTCTATGGTGAGCGGAATGGCCGGCCCGTGGTGTTGAAGATCGGCCATCCGCATCCGGAGCTATTTACCGAGATGAAGGCGCTTGCCCTGTACGATGGGCGACATGCGGTAAGGCTGATCGATACCAGCGAAGAGTTCGGGGCGATACTCATGGAGCGTGTCGTGCCGGGCACGAGATTGCGTGAGGCCGACGACGGCCTGTCGCGATCCAGGGTCGGAGTCGACTTGATCGACCGACTTCCCTTGCGCGTCGGCATGAATCCCGGGTTGCCGACATTCGATCGCTGGATCGAAAAAGCCTTTGCGGGCTT
>JABAHQ010005004.1_pt6 | contig 10307 bp, 11 predicted proteins | sample 7062091 | NCBI WGS metagenome assembly JABAHQ01 (sample SAMN14534359, study PRJNA622989) | marine sediment metagenome | biome: marine biome [ENVO:00000428]; feature: marine pelagic biome [ENVO:01000023]; material: deep marine sediment [ENVO:00002113] | place: India: Gulf of Kutch | collected... | reverse complement strand
ACCCGGCGGATCGTCTGCCACTTGGTCGCCCCCAGGGCCAGCGAGCCTTGGCGGAACTCCCGGGGCACACTGAGCAGAGCCTCCTCCGAGGCCCGGATGATCACCGGGAGGACGAGGAAGGTCAGGGTCAGCGAGCCGGAGAGGATGGAGATCCCAAAGCCAAGGACTTTGACGAATAAGGCCAGGCCGAACAGCCCGAAGACCACCGAGGGCACCCCGGCGAGGTTGTTCACCGCCACGCGGATGGCCCGGACGAGCGGGCCTTGCCGGGCATACTCCACCAGGTAGATCGCGGCACAGACCCCCAGCGGAAGGGAGAAGAGAAGCGTCCCCGCAGCAAGACAGAGCGTTCCTACCAATGCGGGAAAGATTCCGCCCTCGGTCATCGCCCGGCGGGGGAAGGAGGTGAGGAACTCCCAGGAGATCGCTCCGGCCCCGCGGGCGAGGATGAAGGCCAGGATCGTCCCCAAAGCGGCCAGCACTCCCACCATGGCCAGCGTAAGGAGAGAGAAGGCCATCCCTTGGGTCGCCCGCCGCATTAACCTACCTCCTGATAGCGCCGGGAGACCCAGTCAGCGATGAGGTTTATCCCGAAGGTAAACAGAAACAGGACGACCCCGATGGCGAACAGCGCATGGTAATGGGGGCTGCCCCATACCGCCTCCCCGATCTCCGCAGCGATCGTCGCGGTCATCGGACGGACCGGCTGGAGGAAGGTGTACGGGATTATGGGCGACATCCCGCTCACCATCAGCACGGTCATTGTCTCCCCGATCGCCCGCCCGGCCCCCAGGATGACCGCGGTGGTGATCCCCGACAGGGCCGCCGGGACGATCACCCGGCGGATGGTCTGCCATTTGGTCGCCCCCAAGGCCAGCGAAGCCTCTCGGAAGGACCTGGGGACAGCGGTGAGTGCATCTTCGGCAATGCTGATGACCGTGGGCAGGGCCATCACGCCGAGGAGCAGGGAGGCGGTGAGGGCCGTCTTCCCGATCGGCAGGTTGAAAAGCTCCTGCACCCAGGGGACGACGAGGACCAGGGCGAAGAACCCATAGACTACGGAGGGGATACCGGCGAGGAGCTCCACCAACGATTTGAGGAGGTCGCGGATGGCCGGCGGAGCGATCTCCGCAATGTAGATCGCGGAACCGATCCCCAGGGGTACGGCGATCAACAATGCCCCAAAAGTCACCCACACCGAGGCGAGCAGAAGGGGCAAAACTCCGAAGCCCGGGGGCGTGGCAGTGGGATACCAGTGCCGGCCCCCGATGAACTCGGCGGGGCTGTAGTCGCGGAATAAGGGGAGGCCTTCGGCGAAGAGAAAGAGCATGATCAGGAGGAGGACGATGATCGAGACCACGGCGTTGAAGGAGAAAAAGCCCCGAATCAGCCTCTCCCACCAAGATCGGTAACCCATGCCGGCTCTCCCCACCTAGGAGTGTATCCCGGAACCGCTGGCCATGCCAAAGGCCACCACGGCGAGGAGGGACCACTATTCCGGGTTCAGAATTGGGAAACTAGCGTTCTTAACCGCGGATAAACTCCGCCCCCAGGGCCTCGAAGAGGTCCTCACAGACGCCCTGCTCCATCGCGTACAGGGGCACGTACCCCTGCTCCTTGACCACGCATTGACCGGCCCGGGAGTAGATGAAATCCAGGAACAGCCCCCGGGGATCGCCCGGCGCAGGCACCCCGTCGGTGTACATGTAAAGGCTCCTGCTGATCGGATACCTCCCGGCTTGCACGGCGGGGATGCTCGCCTCGATGTAGGTTTGGCTGTCCTTTGATATGGGGAGGACCTTCAGGCCCGGCTTGATGTAGCCGATGCCCAGGTAGCCCAGTGCCCCCTCAGCCCCTGCGACGGTCGCGGCCAGCTCGGCGTTGGAACTTACATAGATCAGATCGGGCCGCAGCCGCACTTCCTCTCCCTTGACTTCCTCGATGACCAGCTCCAGGAAGGCGCCATAGGTTCCGGATGTCGAGTCGCGGGAGACGGCCACAATCGGCAGGTCCGGTCCGCCGAAATCCTCCCAATTTTTAGCCTGGGGATTGGTATAGATCTCGGCAATCTGCTCGAAAGTCAGCCTCTCCACCGGGTTGCCGGGATGGACCACCACAGCCAGCCCATCCCGGGCGATGACCTGCTCCACCGGGTTGACCCCCGCGCGGGTCGCTAGATCGCGCTCCCTCCCGTTCATCGGCCTGGAAGCGTCGGCAATATCGGCGGTGCCGTTGATCAAGGCGGCGATTCCCACTGACGAACCTCCGCCTTTGATGGTCACGTCTATCTCTGGGTGGAGCATCTGAAAGAGCTCCGCGGCGCGCGCTGCGACCGGCAGGACGGTCGTCGAGCCCTCGATGTGCAACCTCCCTGCCGTAGCACCGCCGNNCCAGCTCAACAAAGCTCGCACCAACTTAATCGCCTTCGCGAAGCTCGGATTCGATTACCTTTTGGAAGGCGCTGAAAGGCTGAGCGCCGACCAGTTTAATTCCGTTGACGAAGAAGGTCGGCGTCCCCGACACCCCGTAGCCGACACCGTCATCGAAATCTGCTTGGACCTCCTCCTTGTAGCGTGCGGAGTCGAGACACTCGCGAAACTCCCCCTGATCCAGCCCCAGCTCCCCGGCATACTGGGCGAAGACCTCCCCCGCCTCGGTGCTCCCGGACCACTCCCCTTGTCCGGAGAAGATTCGATCGTGCATCTCCCAGAAGCTATCTTGCTCGTAAGCACACTGGGCCGCCCGGGCGGCCAGCTCGGCATGCTGATGGAAGGAGAGCGGGAAGTCGCGAAAGACAAGCTGAGCCTTGCCCGTTTCGATATATTCCCGCTCGATCTGGGGCAGCGTCTGCTCCACAAACTGTCCGCAGTAAGGGCACTGGTAGTCGGAGAATTCAACGATCACCACTGGGGCATCAAGTTGCCCCATCGCCGGGTCGTCGTCCGTGTCGACCTTCACCCTCGCCGCCTTCTCCTCCGTCTCCTCCCCTTCCTCGCCACCTTGGGCCAGCTCAGCCACCTCGCCGCTAAGCTTCTCCACCTCCTGCCGGAGCCCGCTTACCTGGACCTTCAGCTCCTCCAGCGCCGGTTGGGGAAAGATCAGCTCATGGGTGAACAGCCCGGCGAGAAAGAAGACCCCGGCGATGACCAGCCCAACTAGAAAAGCCGAACTCTTAATCTTGATGAACTCCTTCATCCTAGGACCTCCTTGCCCCATCCTCGGTAGAATGGTCTTCCCACCAACATAGTCGAGACCGAGAAAAACTTCAACCTCGGCCTTTCCCCGATCGCGGTCAGGGCGCGCTAGATCCCGGCCCGGTGGTCGATGAATGCGCGCCTCCCGATCCGCGCGGCGGGGTGAATCTTCGCTCCAGGGAGAAAGTAGTACAACCAGATCCTTAAGGGCGGTTGAAGCCCTGCCGCCTATTGGGGATACTGGGCTTGGTCGAGAGTAGCGTATTGCGGGTTTTTCCGATGGAAAACGACAAGGTACTGCGAATTACGGACAAGGTGGTCATTTCCTTAGCAGAGCTGCGATTCCGGTTCAGCCGCAGCGGCGGCCCCGGCGGACAGCACGTCAACCGAACTGAGACCCAGGTGGAGCTTCTGTTTGACGTGCCCGGCTCCGTTTCCCTTACCGACCCTCAAAAGAGAAGGATTTTGGACGAGTTGAAAGGATACCTCGACAAGCAGGGTGTTCTACATCTGGTCTCCGGCTCGACGAGGAGCCAATCGCAAAACCGAACAGAGGTTATCGAGCGGTTCCGGGGGTTGCTCGCCTGGGCCCTGCGCCCGCAGAAGCGGCGAAAACCGACCAGACCAAGCCGCGCAGCGCGGGAGAGGCGGCTGGCCGCGAAGAAGCGCCGCAGCGAGAAGAAGCGGCAGCGGGAACCACCGGAGCTAGAGGAGTGAGCCTTAGTGGAAATTGAGGATCTTATCCGAGCGCTCAAGAGCCAGGACTGGTATTCAGAACAAATAGTAGCCGTCAGGGAGTTCCCGGCCAAAGGGCCGGATTATGCCGAATTGGGGAAACCACTACCGGGCCCCCTGCAGCAGTATCTCCATAGAAGGCAGATAAGGCTATACACCCACCAGGTCGAGGCGATCGAGCGGATCGGGTCGGGAGAGAACGTGGTCCTCACCACCCCGACCGCCTCGGGAAAGACGCTGGCCTTCAATCTGCCCATCTTTGAACGGCTCTACCGGGATGAGCGAGCGACTGCCCTCTACATCCACCCGCTGNNCACTGAAGGCGTTGAACAACGATCAGCTCCAGGTAATCCACGAGCTGGAGAGAGCCACGGGGATCGACCTCGGCGCAAACGTCTACGATGGGGACACACCAGGGCATCTCCGGCCACGGATCCGCCAACGCTCCCGGCTGGTGCTGACCAACCCCTATGCATTGCATCAGTACCTCCCCTGGCACCACAAGTGGCGCCGGTTTTTTAAGAATGTAAAATTCGTGGTTATCGACGAGGGCCATCGCTACCGCGGCGTCTTCGGCTCGAACGTGGCCCTGCTCCTCCGGCGGCTGCGGCGGATTCTCCATTACTATGGCGCAGATCCTCAATTTGTCTTGTCCTCAGCTACCATCGCCAACCCGGAGGAATTTTCCAATAAACTTACCGGAAAGCGCTTGACCTCTATCACTCGGGACGGCTCGCCCCACGGGCCCAAATATTTTGTCTTCTGGAATCCCCTCCGGCACCCGGGAAAATCGGTCCATCGCCAGACGAGCGATCTACTGGTCCTCCATGTACAAAAAAGCCTGCAGACGCTCTGCTTTACCATCTCCCGGGCGTTGGCCGAGCTGGTCGCCCGCTGGGCCCGGGAAGCCCTCACCGATAAGGAGATCGCCTCCTATCGCGCCGGATACCTTCCCGAGGAGCGGCGGGAGATTGAGCGCGGCCTAAAGGAAAGAAAGATCGACGGCGCCGCCTCGACCAACGCCCTGGAGCTGGGAGTGGACATCGGCGGACTCGATTCGGTTATCATCTCCGGATATCCGGGAACGGTCATCTCCACCTGGCAGCAGGCGGGCCGCGCCGGAAGAGGGACCGAGCCCTCCTTGGTAACGTTAATCGGCTTCGAGAATCCCCTCGATCAGTACTTCATGAATCACCCGGAGGAGTTTTTCGCGAGACCGCAGGAGCACGCGATCATCGACCTGGAAAACGAATACATCTTGATGGGGCATCTGCTCTGCGCCGCGGCGGAACTGCCCCTGAAACGCTCCGAGATCGACTTCTTTGGAGCCGAAGAGGAACATCTAAAACCATTGGAGGAGGGGTTCCTGCAAAAGACGCCGGTCGGCTGGATCTATCGGGGGACGGCCCGACCGGTCGATCTGGTAAACCTGGACAGCATCTCCGACCGAACGGTCCAGATCATCTGTGATGGGGAACTGCTGGAGACGATGGACTACCCTCGGGCCCTGGAAGAGGCCCATCCCGGCGCGGTCCTCCTCCACCAGGGGGAGACCTATTTGGTGGAGAAGCTCGACCTGGAGGAGGATATCGCCCAAGTGGAGAAAGATGAATTGGATCACTATACCGACGCCCTCAAGGTCTCGGAGGTCGGCGTGCTGGGCGAACAACAGAGCCAAAAGGTAGGAGGATTCAAAATTGCCCTGGGAGAGCTCCATGCCAAGGAGCAGGTTATCGGCTATCGCGTCCGGCGGTACGATCGGACGCTGGGGATTAAACAATTGGACCTTCCGCCGGTGGACTTCGAGACCGTCGGCCTGTGGCTCGCCCTGCCCGATGAGCTGAAGCAGAGGGTCAAAGGAGGCGGTTTGGGCTGGGCCGGAGGGCTCCACGGGGCAGAGCACGCGCTGATCGCGATGGCCCCGTTCTATGCGATGTGCGACCGCTGGGACATCGGCGGGGTTTCCACCCCATTCCATGGGGATGCCGGTAGTCCAGCCATCTTCGTCTACGACGGCTTCCCCGGCGGGATTGGCATCGCCGAAAAACTCTTCCATTTGCTTTCTGAGTGGGTTGAGGCAGGCTATAAGCTGGTAAGAGACTGCCCCTGCGAGGAGGGCTGCCCCTCCTGCATCTACTCCCCCAAATGTGGCAACCAGAATGAGCCATTGGACAAGAAAGCCACACTGCTGATCTTATCGGAGATTCTCTCTGCCGTGCGGGATAATCAGAGGTGAGGCACTGGCTCATCTCGCGGCCAATAGTTCCTCTGGGTGGTCCAGATGCCCCTGCAACTGCCCAAAGTATTGCCCGACATGTACACCGTCCATCAGCCCCTGGTGCCCCTGAACTGATAGGGACATTTTTAGCCGCCCCCCTTCCTCGGAGACCTTTTGGCCAGGAGATACGACATGGGGTGCGGCTGATGGGTCTGCCCTACGGCCTTCCAGAAGCGATCTGGTATATTGGAACCATGGAACTCTACACCATCGGGCATTCCACCAGGAGTTTTGCGGAGTTCGCCGGGCTCCTGAGGCAACATGGGATAGAGATTCTGGCCGACGTTCGGGCCTTTCCCNNCTTTCCCAGCTCGGCCAGGTATCCCCACTTTTCCAGGGAGGAACTGGAGCACCGATTGCGCGGTGAAGGAATTGAGCATGTCTGGCTGGGAGAGGAGCTGGGCGGCTACCGTCGGGAAGGTCTAGGGGACAGGTCGCCCAACCAGGGCTGGGAGACGGAAGGCTTTCGGAACTATGCCGATTACATGATGACCGGCAAATTCGAGCGGGGGATCGAGGGGCTCCTGGAGTTGGCCGTCTCCAACAGGGTGGCCTTGATGTGCGCTGAGCGATTCTGGTGGCGCTGCCACCGGCGGCTGATTTCCGACTACCTGGTGAGCAAGGGGTATCGGGTAATTCATATAGTCGAGGAGTCAAAAATCACCGAACACAAGCTGCCCAAGTTTGCCCGGATCGTCGACGGCCAACTGCGCTACCCCGGGGCAGGGTGAACTTGAAGGTCCCTGGAATAAGTCATCCCTGGGCCAGGATCTCCCAGACATCTTGGGAAAAGGCCCGGCTTTCGGGATCATCGGCCGGGATCAGTTCGATCTCCTCGGGCGAACTCGCCCCGAGGCCTAGCTCCACCGCGCGATTGATCTGGTCCTGCTCGAAGATTTTTCCACTGGCGACCGCCGCCGTGGTCCCAAACATCCTCAGGATGGCCACCCCCACCGCATCGAGGGCTACCCTGTCTTGAGCGGCGAGCATCACGCCGGGGCGGGCCTTGGAGCCCGTCGCCGGCCCCCCGCGGACGAACGCCTCCAGGGCATCCATCACGATCAGCTCTGACTCATAGCACTGATTGATCTCGGCGATCATCTTGCGTTGCCGAGTGGGCGAACGGTGTAGCTCGCCCATGTAATCATACCCGTCTTCTACAGAGTAGCGCGCGACCATCCCCACGCTGTTCTTGAGGGACATGGTGAAGTGGCCGCCGAACTGGTGGGTCTTCAAACAGCAGGTCTGAACAATGTAGTCGGCCTGGCGGAACAGCTTGGGCATCTCCACCCCGCGACGCCAGTGGCCGCCCTCCAGGGGAAGATGCTCCCATTGCTCGGCGGGAAGCTCGTCGATGGGAATCGCTTGGAACCCATGCTCCTGGGCCAGGTCGAAGATCCCCTTTTCTTGCATGACAAACTGCGTGCCGCCCATGCCGCTGCGATCGGCCACCACAACCCCTCCAGCGCCAATCTCCCTCAGAAGCTCCACCAGGGCGATGAGGGTGTCGTTGTGCGTCGAGCCGGGGAAGGGATCGGCGCTGTTGAAATTTGGTTTTAAAACGACCTCCTTGCCCGAGATCCTCTCCTTGGGAAGTTCGAGCAGTTCCACTGCGGCACGCACCCCTTCCCCCCGGTCCTCGGTCTTGATCAGGGAGACCGCAGACCTTCCCTCGGGGCCTTGTCGCAGAAGACCAACGGCCCTCCGTGGACCAATCCCCATCAATATCAATCCTCCCGAAAGCCATCTCAAAAAATTGCGCCGGGTCACTTCGCTCGCTCCCTTTCCATTTTACCCCTTTCCCCTGCCCACCTTACAACTCCAGGCAGGGGTCGTTCTCCTCAGTTCCCCGATTGCTCGCCCTTATTATATACTATCCAGGGAGGTTTGAAAGGTGAAATTGACCTCGCCGAGCGTCCTCAAGGGGCTGCTTGAAGAATACGGGATCAGGCTGAACAAGGAGCTTGGCCAGCACTTCCTCTGCGATGAGAACGTCTTGGGCAAGATTATCGAGGCGGCCGAGCTTTCCGGCAACGATCTAGTGGTTGAACCGGGCGCAGGACTGGGAACGCTGACCTTGGCCCTGGCAAGACGAGCGGGAGAAGTGATCGCCGTGGAGCTCGACCGGCGACTGATCCCCGTCCTCCAGGCAAACGCCCGCAGGTCTCAGCAGGAAAACATCAGAATCCTCAACCAGGATTTTCTCGGGCTCGATCTGGGAGGGTTGATCGCCGCCGCGGGGGTGGGGCAGGCCAAGGTGGTCGGAAACCTCCCCTACGGGGTCACCGCGCCGATCCTGGAGAAATTGATGGCCGCCCGGAAAGAGCTTTCCTTGGCGGTATTGACCGTCCAGTACGAACTGGCGCAGAAGCTCGCCGCCTCACCGGGGCCGCTCGCCTCGGCCCTCGGGGTTCAGCTCCAGTCGGTAGCCGCGGTAAAACCGTTGGCCAAGATCCGACGGACCGTCTTCTTCCCCCCGCCGGCGGTCGATTCGACCCTCATCAAACTGACGTTCCTCGAAATGCCCAGGTTTAAGGCCTCTTGGGAGGTCTTCTCCAGGGTGATCCGGGCGGCGTTCAATCTGCGCCGGAAGACGATCAAGCAGGCCCTGGTCCGCTCTCCCCATCTTTTGCTCCCCGAGGAAGTAGCGAACTCCGCTCTACATGAGGTGGGAATCGATGGGCAACGACGAGGAGAGAGCCTCGCGATTGAAGAATTCGACCGGTTGGCCCAGGCTCTCGAAGGCATGGGAGAGATTTAGGCCTCCGAACCCCGCGCCCCGCCTCCGAGACCAAGCCCAGCGCTGATGCGGTGACAGAGCAGGACCCAGGCGCTGCGAGATGCTCAGGATGAGCGATAAGATCCCGCTGGCAACGAGGCTCCAAAGCCGCTTAGTTAGCCCGCTTTCCCCGGGCAGACCGAGCCATCTCACCCGGCACCAGAGCCTTGTGGGCAGGCTCCGCTCCCCCTCCAGCGCGGCCAGCGCCTCCGCCCTGAAAGCCGCGGCGCGCTGAGAGCAGTGGCCGCAGGTCAGGATGTGCAGTGAAACCTCAGACAAGCCCCAATCCCCATTGAGGTCGGCCTGGCGAAGTTGGGGAAGGAAGTCCCGGTCGAAGTGCCACTCATCGCCGAGCCGCCCAGCCAGGTAAGCCCGGAGGACCCGATCCGGCGGGTGGTGGCTATACTCCATTCTCTCCGGTCTTTGGAAAAGTTCCTGGAAGAATTCGTCCCCGCTCATCTCCCTCACCTCCTCAGGTATCGACCCGGGCCGGCTCCATCTGGTCATAGATCCGCTTGATCCGCCGCTTCTCCCGGGTCGAGTTGACCTCCTTGCCCACCAGCTTCTTGATGTAGCGCCACTCCAGATGAGTTCCTTCAAGCATTTCGAAGGTCAGATTCTTCAGGGTGATCTCGCCGCGATCGATCTTCTCCTTGAGCCAGCGCTTCTTTTCCCGGTTCGGCTCGCCGGAGCAATTACTGAACAGATAGACGAGCAATCCCCGGACGGACTGCCTGTCCCCGGTCCGCTTGGCCTTGGCAAACGACAACCACTTGCGCGCCCGCCGCTCTTCCCCATCCATCATCAGAAGGCAGGCAACCTGATCGGGGTCCTGCTCATTGCAGCGAATAATGTGCTCGCCGTAGGCCAGTCTGGCGAACTCGATCAGGCTCTCCTTCATCTTCATCGCCCTCCCCGATGGATCTTTGCGGCGGATGATCAGATCCTGACAATTTCATTTTAGCCGATCTTCGCCTCCAGGGCAACTGTTGACAGACAGGGGCGGAGGAAATATAATTCGAGCAGGCCAAGGTGGCGGAACTGGCAGACGCGCGGGACTCAAAATCCCGTGGCCCTCGGGGTCGTGTGGGTTCGACTCCCACCCTTGGCACAAGGGCCTTACCGAGAGCACTCCTTCGCCGCGAGCTTTATCCATAGCGGGGGCAAGCGTAGTTGAATTGGCACCTGTTAACTATAGCGGTTTTCAAACGATAGCACCGGACGAAGTTCGGCCATATTTTGAGGTGAAATAAGGCAGCGCCATGGAGAACTCGCCACAGCCGGAACAGTGTGAAATAACGGTCAAGCCGGGAGAGTCGAT
>JABAHQ010029924.1_pt3 | contig 10310 bp, 14 predicted proteins | sample 7062091 | NCBI WGS metagenome assembly JABAHQ01 (sample SAMN14534359, study PRJNA622989) | marine sediment metagenome | biome: marine biome [ENVO:00000428]; feature: marine pelagic biome [ENVO:01000023]; material: deep marine sediment [ENVO:00002113] | place: India: Gulf of Kutch | collected... | reverse complement strand
CGAGGCGCTCGCCTACCACTATTCGGTCGTTCCGACGGACGGCATCGATGAATACGAAAGCTGGTCCACCATCGAAGTGACACCCACGCTCACCATCACCCCGCGCGAAGCGAAAGAGCAAGGTCTGCTCGAAGCGGACGAAGATTACGCACCGGGCCACAAGATTACGCTCGACTTCCATCCCCTCGGGACGGACTACCTGGGCCGGGACATGCTCGCACGGCTAATGGAAGGCGCACGCGTATCGTTGTTCATCGGCATCGTCGCCCCCGTACTGTTCGTCCTGTTCGGCGTCATCTATGGGGGGGTTGCCGGCTACTTCGCCGGTCGCATCGACCAGGTGCTGATGCGCTTCGCCGACTTTGTGGTCGCGCTGCCGTTTCTTCTGTTTATGATTCTGTTCAAGATCGCTTTCGGCATCGGACCCGGGGAAAGCGGCATTTTGCCCATGCTGATCGCCCTGGTGCTGCTGGGCTGGCCCGCAACCGCACGACTGGTGCGCGGGCAGGTGCTGAGATTGCGGGAGCAGGGTTTCATCGAAGCAGCGAGGCTGCTGGGTGCCAGGAATCACTATCTGATCCTGCGGCACATTATTCCCAATACCATGGGCGTCATCCTGGTGACGCTCACTTTCGCTGTTCCCACCGCCATCTTTACCGAAGCCTTCCTGTCGTTTATCGGGATGGGCGTGGCGCCACCGACGCCATCATGGGGATCGATGTGCAACGAGGGCGTCAAGACAATGTTGAGCCATCCCCATGAACTCATATTTCCAGCTGCCTTTATCAGCGTAACCGTCCTCGCCTTCAACCTGTTGGGAGATGGTTTGACAGAGGCGCTCGATTCACGCATGCGTTCGACGGAATAGGAAAAATGGCCGATACGATTCTCGAGGTCAGGGACTTGCGGGTGGATTTCACCACCTATGGCGGCACTGTCAAGGCCGTGCGCGGCGTGAGTTTCGACGTCGAACGCGGCGAGACGCTGGCGATCGTCGGCGAGTCGGGCTGCGGCAAGTCCACGCTGCAATCGATCATGGGGCTGATTCCCATGCCGCCCGGCAGGATTACCAGCGGCTCCGCAAAGCTGAACGGCCGCGAGATCCTGGGCCTGCCACCGAAGGAGGCCAACAAGTTCCGGGGTGTGGAAATCGGTATGATCTTTCAGGATCCGATGACGTCCCTCAACCCGACGATGACCATTGGGGCTCAAATCGCCGAAACACTCATGGTCCATCGCGATGTGGGATACCGCGACGCCAAAGAGAAGGCGGTGGAATTGCTGGAGAAGACGCGTATTCCGGAGGCCAGGAGGCGCGTGAGGCAATACCCCTTCGAGTTTTCGGGCGGAATGCTGCAACGCGCGATGATCGCCCAGAGCCTCGCCTGCAATCCGTCCATCCTGGTCGCGGATGAACCGAGCACCGCACTGGACGTCACGATTCAGGCACAGATTCTGGAACTGATTCTCGATCTGCAACGCACCGAGAACATGTCGGTGATTCTGATCACGCACGATCTTGCGGTGGTGGCACGCATGGCGGACGACGTGGCCGTGATGTACGCCGGACAGATCATCGAATCGGGCAGTGTCGACGATATCTTCTACCGATCGGCGCACCCCTACACACTGGGACTGAGGGAGGCCATGCCATCCAACCGGGGCGACACCGATCGAAAGTTGAACCCCATTCCCGGCAGTCCACCCGACCTGTTCAATCCGCCGAAAGGCTGCGGTTACTTCGCTCGCTGNNGCCATGAAGCTGTGCGAGCACAATCTGCCGCCCGAATTTCTCATATCGACGGATTCAGGCCACCAGTCCCGATGCTGGCTACAGCACGATCAGGCACCGGAAAACACCGAATTGTTCCACCGCGATGTTGGTTAAGACCGAGAATCTGACGAAACACTTTCCGCTGAATCGACGCCAGCACGTTCATGCCGTGGACGGTGTCTCTCTGGACATCGAGGAAAAGGAGATTCTCGGCCTGGTGGGAGAAAGCGGATCCGGGAAATCCACCTTCGGCAAGACGCTGATTGGCCTCCTGCCACGTACTGCCGGGGACGCCTGGTACCGGGGCGAACACCTGCCGGCGAAATTCTCCAGCGACGATCATCTGAGATTTTCCCGCGAGATGCAGATGATCTTTCAGGACCCCTATTCTTCCCTCAATCCCCGCATGACCGTGCTGGACATCGTCGGCGAGGGCCTGTACATCCGCGGCGAACACACGCGCGGTCAGATCCGCGATCAGGTCGCCGGGTGGTTGGAAAAGGTGGGCCTCAACGCCGATCACATGTCCCGCTACGCACACGAATTTTCCGGGGGACAACGCCAGCGCATCGGCATCGCCCGGGCGATGATCATCGAACCCCGCTTCGTCGTCTGCGACGAGCCCATCTCCGCGCTGGACGTCTCCGTACAGGCCCAGGTCATCAATCTCCTCGAGGAGCTGAAGCAATCCATGGGTCTGACGATGCTGTTCATCGCACATGACCTGTCCATGGTGCGCTATGTCTCCGACCGGATGTCCGTAATGTATTTGGGCGCGATCATCGAATCGGGTCCGGTCGACGACGTGTTCTTCCGGCCCGGACACCCCTATACCAGACTTCTGATCGAATCCAACCCGGAACCCGACCCCAGGCTGGAACGAAGCCGGGAACGTCATCCCATCAAAGGCGAAATCACCTCCCCCATCAACATCGGCGAGGGATGCCGTTTCGCGGACCGTTGTCCGGAAGTCATGGACCACTGCCGCCACGTCACGCCGAAGGACATCATTGTCTCTGACCGTCACACCGTCGCCTGCCACCTGTACCGATAATCCTGCTCCGGACCGCGGTAGGGTCGCATTCGCCATCCAGCTTCATCTGCGTTATGCTCTCATCCTGATAAATTCATCAATCGTCGCCCCTCGACACTTCATTTCTTCCCGTTCGGAATATCCCGGCTCGATTCAGGGGATTCACGTTTCTTTCTCCGTCGAAATGACAGACCGCTCAGGTTGGCGACACGACAAAGGAGACATCATGAAAGTCCAGGACAACTGCGTTGTGAGCATCCATTACACTCTGACGGACAACGATGGCGTCGAGCTGGATTCCTCGAGAGGCCGCGAACCACTCAGCTACCTGCATGGCAGCGGCAGCATCATCTCGGGCCTGGAGCAGGCGCTGGATGGCGCCGACGAGGGCGAAAACGTGAATGTGCAGCTCGAGCCCGATGACGCCTACGGACAGTTCAATGACGAGCTGGTGCAGACAGTGCCCACGGAAGCCTTCGAAAGCATCGAGAAAGTCGAGCCCGGCATGCAATTTCAGGCCCGCGGNNCCCGCGGCCCCGACGGTTCGACCCAGCGCATCACCGTGGTCGGTGTCAGCGACGAGGGCATCACCGTGGACGGCAATCATCCGTTGGCAGGGCAAACGTTGAATTTCGACGTGACCGTCGAGGGCGTACGCGAAGCGACGGACGACGAACTGCGAGAAGTTCAGGGACAAGGATAGCCCGCGGATGGCGTCTTCGCGACCATCCTGAGCACCGAGCGTTCGCGCGTCCACGTCTGGATATCGCCCAAAGGGATCCAGGCCAGATCGTGGGATTCTTCGCTCACGATAAAGTCTTCATCCCGGTCGCACTGCAGAAGGAAGCGGCAATCATAATGATAGTGAGACGGCTCATCCGCCCTGGCCGGGATCAGGTGAATGTCGAGATCGAATATATCGGCCGAGATCAGCTCGATGCGCTCGATGCCCGATTCCTCGCGCGCCTCGGCCAGCGCCACTCTTGCGACGTCACTTTCGCCGTCCGCATGCCCGCCCAGTTGAACCCACTTGTTCAGCTTCCTGTGGTGGGTCAGCAGCACCTTCTCGCGATTTTTGTCGAGTAGCCAGGCCGAGCCCGTGACGTGACCGACGGTCAATCCGCGTTCGAAACACCGGGCGTGGTGGTAGACGAAATCCCGCAGGCGTGCGGCAGTCCGCCACTCCACCGGGAATCGCTCACGGTAATCCCTGATCTGGGCCAGCAGCCGGCGGCGTTTCGCCACGATATCGACGCGCGATCTCATGCGATCTTCCTGGTCCTCATGGGCCGGTGCCTGCCGTTGGTTTCCGTGTCGAACAGGTCGACCAACTGTTCTGTCATGGCGTCACCCAGTTGTTCCGCATCGGTGATAGTGACCGCGCGGCGATAGTGATGGGTAACGTCGTGTCCGATGCCGATCGCAACCAGTTCGACATTGGAGTGATTTTCTATCTGATCGATGGCGTACTTGAGGTGCTGTTCCAGGTAGTTGCTGGGATTGACCAGCAGGGTACTGTTGTCCACCGGCAGCCCGTCGGAGATCGCCATCAGGATCTTGCGCTCCTCCGGCCTTCCCGCAAGCCGATTGTGGGCCCACAGAAGCGCCTCTCCGTCGATGTTCTCCTTGAGCAACTCCTCGCGCATCATGAGCCCGAGATTGCGTCTCGCCCGCCGCCAGGGCGAATCCGCCGCCTTGTAGATAATGTGCCGCAGGTCATTGAGCCGGCCCGGCCGCAGGGGCTTGCCCTGTTGCAGCCACAGCTCCCGAGACTGGCCGCCGCGCCAGGCACGCGTCGTAAAACCGAGTATCTCGACTTTCACGGTGCAACGTTCCAGCGTTCTGCCGAGTATGTCCGCGCACATAGCCGCAATCGTGATGGAACGCCCCCGCATGGACCCCGAACTGTCGATCAGCAGCGATACGACCGTATCGCGAAATTCCATGTCCTTTTCCTGCTTGAACGCGAGAGGCTGGAAGGGATCCATGATGATGTTCGGCAGGCGCGATGTGTCGAGGGTCCCCTCATCGAGATCGAATTCCCACGTCCGGTTCTGCTGCGCCATCAACTTGCGCTGCAGCCGATTCGCCAGTTTACCGATAACGATGTGCGAGTTCTGCAGATGTTTGTCGAGTACGCCGCGGAGCCGTTCGAGTTCAGCGGGTTCACAAAGTTCGTCCGCATGAACGATTTCATCGAAGGCAGTTGTGTACGCCTTGTATTCACTTTCCCTGGGCCTGTCCCAGTTCTTTTCCATGTCCGCATCGGGCGGACCGCCCGGTTCGTCCTCGTCGCCTTCAGCCTCGGCCATGTCGGTCGCTTCCATGTCCACCGGCACCTCGCCTTCGATGGCGTCGGCCATTTCGGCATCGCCCGACATATCCTGCTCCGAGGCTTCCTCGCCGGCCTGACTTTCCATTTCCTCCTGCTCACCTTCTTCTTCGCCTTCATCCTCGTCGCTTTCTTCGCCCCATTCGTCCGAGAGGCCCAGCTCACGGATCATATGTCGGGCTATCTTCGAGAACTCGCTTTGGTCGAGCAGGTTGTCTTCGAGCCTGTTCAGGTCTTCACCGATTTGTTCCTCGATGTAATCCCGCCAGTAGTCCAGCACGCGCGCCGCCGTGGGCGGCAGCGAGTCGCCCATACGCTCGCGAATCATCATGCCGACAGCTTCGCCAAGGGGTGCCTGGTTTCGATCGTCGATCTTGTCGTAGCCGTGATTCTTGCAGTGCTGTTCGAGTTGCGCGTTGAGATTTTGCTCGACGCCTTTCATCAGGCGGGAACCTATCGAGGCGACTCGCGCCTCCTCGGCCCAGTCGAACAATTCCTGGGCGACGCCCGCCTGCGGTCGACGGTGACGGTGTTGCCCTTCATCGTGGTAACGGGTTCGCAGTGCAAAGCGGTCGGAGGTTCCTCGCAGCGCGGCGAGTTGCCCGGCGGAAAGACCGGGTTCGGGCGGCGGCACGCGCGCACGGTTCCCCTGGATATAGGGTTTGCCCTTGCCGAAGGTGACATTCAGCTCGTCGTTGCCGGAAATCGCCCTCATGGTCGAAGTCACGGCCTGCTTGAATATCTCGGTCGGATCGTCCACTTCCGCCACGGTTACTCTCCACAGGACTCGCCAGTCAAGCGAGAACCACGTTCGCGCCCGATTCGGGCAGTTCGACTCCCATGCAGCGCTGGTAATACTCGGCAATGATCGACCGCTCCGTTTCGTCACACTTGTTCAGAAACGTCAGTCGGAACGCGAAACCGAAGTCATTGAAGATGCGGGCATTCTCCGCCCACATGATGACCGTTCTGGGAGACATGACAATCGAAATATCGCCGTTGATGAAACCCTGACGCGTGAGGTCCGCCACCGAAACCATATTGGCGATGGTCTTCTGATCCAGTTCCGGTATCTTGGCCTCGACGATTTCCATTTCCTGTTCATGCGGCAGGTAGTTCAGCGTGGTCACGATGTTCCAGCGGTCCATCTGGCCCTGGTTGATCTGCTGGGTGCCGTGATAGAGGCCGGTCGTGTCGCCGAGGCCGATGGTGTTGGTCGTGGCGAACAGGCGGAACGACGGATGAGGCTTGATCACCGTGCTCTGATCGAGCAGGGTCAGCTTGCCTTCCACCTCGAGCACCCGCTGGATGACGAACATCACGTCCGGCCGCCCGGCATCGTACTCGTCAAAGACCAGCGCACACGGCCGCTGCAACGCCCACGGCAGGAGACCTTCCCTGAATTCCGTAATCTGCTTGCCTTCCTGAAGCACGATGGCATCCTTGCCGACCAGATCGATACGACTGACGTGGCTGTCGAGATTGATTCGGATGCAAGGCCAGTTCAGCCGCGCCGCCACCTGTTCGATATGCGTGGATTTGCCGGTGCCGTGATAGCCCTGGATCATCACGCGGCGGTTGTGGGCGAAGCCCGCGAGGATCGCCAGCGTGGTTTCCCGGTTGAAAAGATAACTGTCGTCGATGACCGGCACGTGTTCCGAGGTTTCGGAAAACGCGGGCACCTTCAAGTCGACGTCCAGTCGGAACGCCTTTCGAGCATCCACTTCAGTATCGGGGATACCTGATCCCTCGAGTGCACCGTCATGTTCTGCCATTACCGCAACCACCTGTCAGTTTTCCTTGAAATTGAATTTTGGCACGTCCCGCCCGTCGTGCATCTGTACAACACGTGAATTGACATTCGAGGGGCGCCGAACGGGAGCCCAAGGATAGCCTTTATGGCCATAAAATTCCATCAGGCGCCCTGTTATAATTCACGTTTTTCCGGGGGTTAGACAACCATGGCAACTATTTATATCGTCCGTCACGGCCGGGCCGCGGCCTCGTTTGCCGAGGATCTTGACCCGGGCCTGGACGACACGGGACAGCGCCAGGCCATGAACGCCTGTGACGAACTCACCGGGCACCTCCCCCTCACACTCGTCTCCAGCCCGCTCAAGCGCGCGCTCGAGACGGCAACCCCGCTGGCCGAGCGGGCCGCCCTGCCGGTACACACGGAAGAGCGAGTCTCCGAAATACCGTCGCCGGGACTTTCTCTCGATGAAAGGGGTCCCTGGCTGCGGCAGGTCATGCAAGGCCGCTGGAACGAGCAGTCCCCGTCCTTGCGGACCTGGAGACAGGAGCTGATCGATTACCTGGTCAGCCTTCCCTCGAATACAGCCATTTTTTCGCATTTCGTCGCCATCAACGCCGCGGTCGGAGCCGCACGGGGCGACGACAGTGTTTTGATCTTCAGACCGGACAATGGTTCCATCACTACATTCAAAACCGACGGCGAGGAGGACCTCACCCTGGTGGAACTCGGACGACAGGCCCGAACCCGCGTCAATTGAAGGAACCTGTCCGGATTCACATCGGCGAGAAAGCAGACCAGGACCAGAATTCTTGATGGTTTGCACATGACCCAAACAGCGACAATGATTATCAATCCTCGTTACAGACCCGCAGACATCTCCAATGAATTCTGTTCCCTTTGCTCATGACCGGCATGCCCACGGACAGCGGGGTCCGAATCGCGATCCAGTGACCGCGATGGGAAGCCCGCCCCACGGCCCGCTGTCATTCGCAGAATATGCTTGAATCCATGTGCCTCGGTTCGGGCTCCATGGGCAGGCCGAGCTCGTACTTTCGATAGTTCTCGTCGGTGCACACCCTGTCGCGCAATTTCTTGTCCCTGACGTGCGCGCAAAAGCTGATAAATCCCTCGAGGCTATCGAAACGGGGAACTTGAATTGATTGACATCCGAAAGGAAAACAGGCCATAACAACGATACTGGCTAACTTGCACATGGTCGCCTGTCCAACAGCACTGATGATTATCCACGGCGCCGCAAACAGCACAAATGAAATATCGAACCGATGTCCGCCGACATGCAACACCCGGACTCATCAGAGATCGGGTTCGATGTCAGCCAATGTGCCGTTCGCGCAGTTGAGGCATGGCGGACTTGCCGGCGAGGCGCATCAGAACCCCGGTAAGCTGGATCCAGGGGTCGCCCGGCGCGAGGCCTTTGACCATCTTGTCGACCTGCAGAAGCCCCTGCTCCATTTCGTTGTAGGCTGCGGTGTCATGTCGCTTCAATGACCGGGAGACCAGTTGCNNGCTGCCAGACGCGGGCGCTCTTGAGCGCCGCATCGATGCTGCGCCCCTTCGAGATGCTGTTAGCCATGACGGCGAGGCCTCTGATCTCCCGCGCGAGCATGGCGACGATATAAAGGACCTCTGTGCCCTCGGCCCGCAGACCGTGCAAAATCTTGAGGGTTCTTGGTGCATCGCCGGCCACGGCGGTGTCGATCAGCGAGAAGACATCGTAGCGGGCGCTGTCGGCGACGCTTTCGACCACGTCTTCCACGTCGATTCGATTGCTGTCCGCCACCAGTTTCAGCCGTTCGATTTCCTGCATGGCGGCCAGCAGATTTCCTTCGACACGGCCCACCACCATTTCGACCGCCTCCCTCGTTACCTGCAGACCCGCACGATTGAATCGTTCTTTGATCCAACGAGGCAAGTGAGCCACGTCGACGGGCCAGATCTGCACGAACACGCCGGTGCTCTCCAACGCCTTGAACCATTTGCTTCGTTGTACAGAGGCATCGAGCCTGCCGGTCACCATGAGCATGGTCGTACCCTCGGGCGGATTTTCGGCAAATTCCTTGAGCGCCGCGGCGCCCTTGTCGCCGGGCCGCCCGCCGGGCATCCGTATCTCCAGAATTTTGCGTTCGGCAAAGAGCGACATGCTGCTGGCGCTGAAGAGGACCTGGTCCCAGTCGAAGTTGGCTTCAACGTGAAACAGCTCTCGCTCGGTGTAACCGGCAGCCTTCAGCGACATCCTGATCACATCGCAGCTTTCTTGTACCAACAAGGGCTCTTCGCCGCTGACGATGTAAATCGGCGCTACACCCTTTCCGATGTGAGCTTCAAGTTTCTCAGGGTATACTTTCATCGGCCGTGTCCACTTGCGGGGCGCGCACCGTGGCATCCACCCGGCGGATCATTTGCCCGACCAGGTCACGTCGCATTTCCTCTTTCAACAACGCTTCTTCTTCGCTGCTTCCCACCAGACTGTTGCTGTCGAAGGAATAGATTCGCTCTGCAACCAGTTGCGTGGGTTCGATCACCACGCTCCCCCCGGAATCGAGGAGCTCGAACGCGACTTCCATTCGCAATTCGTATTCGGAAACGGTAATGCGACTCGTGGTCGCCACGGCACGGCGGGTGGTTCGCTCTTCAAGTACGCGAAGGGACCAGGGCGCATCGCTGCTCTGCTCCAGCACCGTAATGCCCGATTGTTCCAGCGTTCGCTCGAGTTCCTGAACGAATTCGCCATAAGCATTCACCGCCGAAACATGAATGCGATCCAGTGAGACATCGAAGCCTCTGCTGCCTCTCAGGTGGAACCCGCAGGCGGTCATCAAGGGCGCGACGAGTATCAGACAAACGAGGATCCGCATCTGCCGGTCATCCGGGCATGAGCCAAAAGGTAATTCTACCCGAACNNCCAGTACGCCGAAAGCCAGGATCAGCATCGGCCGGTTGCCCCAGAGACTGTATGGCGTTCGGCCTTTCAGGCGCTCGACCTCGCCTCTCAGCACCGCCGCTTCGGAGCGGGGCAGGGTTGCGGTAATGCCGCCCGTTTGGTCCACTATNNCAAATGTTGTTCGGGACCGATGGATTCGCCGAACCAGGTATCGTTACTGATCGTCACCAAAAGATCCGGGTTCGCGACCGTGCTTCTGACCAATTCCGGATACACCACCTCGTAGCAAATGGACAACGACAGGCGCAGCCCGTTTGCATAAAGGGGCGGTTGATTCTCCGGCCCCGGTCGGTTGTGCGACATGGGCAGATCGAAAAACCGGATAACGCCTCTCAGCAGTCCTTCGAGGGGTACGTATTCGCCAAACGGCACCAGCCGGCGTTTGTGATAGCTGCCTCGACCCTCACCGATGGCAATGGCCGAATTCAGAAAGCTCCCCGATTCATCCCGGTC
>JABAHQ010002743.1_pt2 | contig 10316 bp, 8 predicted proteins | sample 7062091 | NCBI WGS metagenome assembly JABAHQ01 (sample SAMN14534359, study PRJNA622989) | marine sediment metagenome | biome: marine biome [ENVO:00000428]; feature: marine pelagic biome [ENVO:01000023]; material: deep marine sediment [ENVO:00002113] | place: India: Gulf of Kutch | collected... | reverse complement strand
GCCTGGTACGCGTTCCTGTTCGGCCACGCGGAGGGCGTGGAACACCTCGTGCGAGCGAACGACTGGGAATTCATGCGCCGGCTGCTGAACGGTAACGGCGACCAGGAGCGGTATCTCCGCGACCTCGCTCGCCCTGGCGCGCTGGAGGCGGCGCTCAACTGGTACCGGGCGAACATGATCCTGAGATTCGACGCAGAACGACCTGGGCCGCGGCTTCGGGTTCAGTGTCCGACGCTGGGCGTCTGGAGCGACGGTGATGACTATCTCGCGGAAGCCGGCGTCGAGCGTTCCGTCGAGTGCATGGACGGCCCCTGGCGGTACGAGCGGATAACCGGCGCGAGCCACTGGATGATGCTCGACACGCCGGACGAGCTGAATCGGCTGCTCGTCGAATTCCTGCGGCGCTGACGCGATCGACCGGACCTGCCTCCTGCGAGCCGTTCCGACAAGCTCACGCCGTCAGGGGAACGCGCTGCTGACAAGACCGAACGCGGTCCGCGATAGACGTGGAGGCGTCCACGTCTCCCGGCATGGCCTGCCGCCCCTCACCCCACTCCGCCACCGGCTCGATGAGCACGTGAGGGACGGCGACAGGCGCACGCTGACCGCCCCCAAACCGACATGGGGATATCGTCGCCGTCTTGCATCCAAGCCGCTTCAATCGCAGCGTGAATAGAACACGTCGCAACGAGCGATATTGTGCATCTAAGCTCGCCTGTTCCCAAGCTCACCACTCACCAGGGCCGCCGAACCTGCCGGCACATGGCAGGCTCTCCGTGGATAGGCCGGCTTGCCACGGTTGACGCCGCGTTTGATAGACTCAGTACATCAATCGGCGCATCTGCCGAGTGCGCGACAGCTGAACTAGCAAGTACATCGTACACTCGTTCAGAACTTGCTCAGCTTCAAGAGCCTCCGTACAGATTCGTTCAGCATCTTCTTCGTAGGATGAGAAATCGCATGCCGAATCCCACTCTTCAACCTCTATAGCGGCGACATCGGGCGTGCTTTCGATAAGAGCTCTACAGCCCGAGAGCGCCGACCTGGCCGAGGCACGTAGGGACTGCATCTGGCCAGACGGGGAGCTGTCCATGAATTCCCTGATCGTACCGGCAATCTCGAGCTCGAGTGGATATGACCAGCGAGGTGTGGGTGCCAGCCGGACACCGTCGCGCGTTTCCCTGGCGAGGTCGACTAGCCGCTCCAGTGCGAAGCCAGGGCCCAGACGCCCGTCGAAGGCGGCCCGGAAAAGGCGCTGAAGGTACGTGAATTCCACGACGTTCTCGTAGACATCACGCCGCTCGGGATCCGTGACCGCCCAGCGGGCAACCGAACGATCCAATTCGGTGGCGATCGCTGGAAATTCCCAGGGCAATGAATCGGTGTAGAACTCCCTTTCCTCGTCCGCGAGTCCGACAAAATCTGGCGGAGTCGCGAATGTGAGCTGCAACATGAAACGGAGCGGCCGCACGGCCTCGCCTCGGCCAGCAAACGCGAGCTCGGCGTCTACCTGGAAGGGAGTTTCACGCACACCACTCCAAACCTGACCGTGCGGCGGCGGCCATCTCCAACTGGGAGAACCCGACGTCCCCCATCGCAGCTCCAGGCAGTTCCTGAACGCGGCGAGATCGCCGTGTGCCTCTGGCGCGCATTGGGATATCTGCTCCACCAGCGAACGGTCGTAAAACTCCGGCTTGGCACTCAGTGCGGAAATGTCCAGATCAGTAATCGATTCCGGCGCCTCGAGCGCCAGGGCAGCCCTGATCGTCCAATCCGGATCGCTGACGCGATCACTCACCCAGTCGAAGGAGGGATGAGTCGTGTCGGGCTCCAAGCCGGATGCGGAGAGGCGTACCAGCCAGGCGAAAATATACAGGTCCTGATGGGCCTGCACGAGATCCAGGGCTTCGTAAACACGTGCTACAGGTGGAACGGATCGGCGTTCCCAGGAACGCCACGTATCCACAAACCGATCAATTTCCACGATGTCTTGGCCGAGTCGTGTGTCAACGAGCGCCGGGTGCAGCAGGACTTTGAGCGGCCCACCCCCGATGAGCGGTAAAGGAGCCGATACCATTGTCGCGGCTACGCGCCGATCATCGGCGGCATACGCCAGAGCCTGATGAGCGACGCCCTGGTCGAAACGGCCGAGACTTATGATCTTCCCGCCACCTTCCAGCCAGAGCTCGATATCGCTCCCGTGCTCCTCCCAACCGATGGCGGTCATCCCCAGATCAGGCCCGGGCTGTGGATCCTGACCAATGAGGACGCCGCCCACGCGGGCGAAGCCCCGTAGCGCGCCGAAACTAGTTGCACGCCTGACCATCGCCCGGCTCACGCTGGTCGAACGAACAGGAATCGAGGCGATGGGCCGGGTCGACGGAGTCCCGCCAGTCGGGCGGCTGGCACGCCGGCGCGCTGCTAGCCGATTCGCTGCCCGCACGCGTGTGTCAGTCCGAACGGCTTCAACGTTCGCAGGAAAGAACGAGCCGTATTCGGCGAAGTTGTCGGCCAGTCTCGCCGGGTTCGGCCTGACGACATTTCCTCCCAACCGCTCGGCTCGGGCGAGCGACGCGTCCAGCTGACCGGGATCCGTCCACTGAAGTCGTGGTGGCTCATCCAGAACCTGGTAGTAGATCGCCCTCGCCCTCGGGATCTCGGCTGTAAGCCGTCGCGCCGCTCTCATCTGAGCATTCGTCGCGACACGAAGGGCGGGGTCGGTCTCCATGACCCGCATCACGGCGCGCTCGACATCGACACCGCGGGCGATGTCGGCCAAGAACTGATCACGCATGATGCCGTACGCTCGAATGATCGCTCCCTTGCCTACCTGTCTCTCTAGCTTGATCGCGAGCCGTCCGACTTCGGTGCTCATATCCGGCCCGACATCACCAATCACCGCGCCGACCACCCGGTTGAACATTTCGGCTCCGACGTCGTGGATAGTCAGAGGCTGCCGGAACGCCGCACCCCGCGCCCTGAATTCGTTCCGCAACCTCGCCCATGCCGACGTGCCCTGGATGCCTGAAGAGCGAACGTCTCGCGCCACTGCCCTGCCGACCTCGGTTTGCGGTCGAAGTCGGTCCAACCCCCGCTCGAACGCGTCGAGCGCTTCTGTCTCGGCTGTTGTCAAAGACCGCGATTGCGCCAGCGAGGGATGCTGCTCCAATCGGGCGCCCGCCGTACGGCCCGGCCGCGTTGACTCCGCCAGAACCGCATTCCGCACGCGGAAAACGTGCAGGCGGCGATTCAGGTCCGACGTATCGGTGAGAGCGAAGAACTGCTGCGAGGCTGCGAACGCTTCTTCGAAAGCGCGACCGAGGACATCCGCCAGCGCCTGGTCCTCGTCGGCGTAATCGATCTCGCTCGCCTGCTCACCCGCCCTAGCCTTGAGCCCCGAGGCGATGGCGGCTTCCTTTTGGGCTTTAATCTCGAGATCGGTGAGCTGCACGCTGCGCTCCTCTGCCTGCCCTATTACCATCGGCCCATTGAGCCCGATCAGAGAGAGGAACAACAGGACCATGCCCACTCGGCCTACGGCGCGTGCGAGATCACTCGCACTGTCGAACGTGCCTTTACTGAACAGGATCGCGAGGAACTTTCGCCAAAGGCTCGCCTTGTCTCCGTCAAAGTCCTCGACGGTCCAGCTGGGACGCATACGACGCTGCACGTCGAGCGCCATCCACTGGTCCCTGAGCATCTTCTCGTACTTGTCGAACTCCGCTAGATTCCTAGCGACGTTCGGGTCGTGTTCCATCTGGCGTGGGAACGCGGCTTTGAGCGTCGCTACACGCTGAAGCTCTCGCTCAATCTCTTTCATCTTGTGGTTCGATTCCAACTCCTTCCACTTACCTTCCGCCGCCTCTCTCTGCAGGCGCTCAAGTTCTCGATCCAGACTCTCTCGGTAGATCGTCTCCATACGTCGCTTGCCGATACGCGAGGCGAGGTACAGCAGAGCCGCGCACAAGAAAACGAAGATGATTACGGAGGTCGTAGAGCCGATGCCGCCGACGGAACTCTGCAGCGAAGCGATGCTATCGAGGATCCAGCGGTATTCGGTGGGTACCAGCCTAAACAGGGAAACCGCGACGATGGCGAGTCCGGTGGCGATCGAGGCCGCCAGCGCCACGCTTGCCAGGAAGCTGAAGCCTGCCAGAACACCGGCCTTGCTCACCGAAGCGGCCGTTTTGTCGGCCTTCCAGCGAGACTTTGCCAATGGCACGAGCGCCAATTGTAGCAGTAAAAAGCTACCGACGCTGACGAGGAGGAGAGTTGGGATCTTCATGGCAGCCTCTCGATACGCTGTCTAGAAGAGCGAGGCTAATGTGCAGTCAAGACAAAAGAGAGGTATTCCCCGGGGTCGCTAAAGTTCTGGGCTTTCTTCGACATCGGGTTGGGCCGCGTCAGACACCAGGGCGGGAAGCTGGCAAACAGACACATCCACATCGGGTCGCGCCCTTGAGTTGAGCCCGTCAAAGCACGGCGCATCGGGCTCGTCCGGTAGCGCCTGGATAGCCGCTGGCGTTCCACTACGAGCCCGCGGACTTGCTCCGTGCCGCGGATTGGCGAATGATACCCAGTCGGTGTCGCGAACGACCTTTTCCTGGGTCTCATTCTCTCTGCTAAAAGAATAACGTTTATGAAAGCAGTTTCTTCTCATCAAGACCGCGGGGTTCTGCGAACCGTGCCTGGTCGGCATGCTTTGGGTCTCCAGGACATTGACCAACAGGGAGGGCCAGATGGACCGGAGAAGATTCGTGACGACGAGCGTGGCCGGGATCATGGGGGCGGGGGCGGGGGCGGAAGCGAGTGCGCTGACTGGGGCGGAGACGTGGAGCGGGGCTCAGTTGCAGCAAGACGGACCAGGGAGGCAGTCGATCCGCGCGCAGTTCCCGCGGTTGAAGGACGAGATCTACCTGAACGCGGCGGGTGGAACTCCGCTGGGTGCCTTCGCCGAGGAGGGCATCCGCAAGTACCTGGACTACATTCGCCTGGGGCCCGGGGACGGCCGCCGTGCGTACTTCGACGAGGTGTGGACCGGCGTCCGCGGGCGCTTCGCCGCACTGGTGGGCGCCGACGAGTCGGAGATCGGGCTGGTGGGGTGCACGAAGGCCGGCGAGCAGATCGTCATCGATCGGCTGGAGGCGCTGCGGCGCGGCGGCAACGTCGTGACGAACGACATGCATTTCTCCGGGTCGCTCCACAACTACGAAGGGTTACGCCGCTCGGGGCTCGACGTTCGCGTCGTTCGCGCCCGCGACTTCGACGTCGCCCTCGACCGCATGGCGGAGGCGATGGACGATCGGACCGCGTTGGTGGCGGTGTCGCTCGTCTCGAACGTGAACGGCCGCATCGAGCCCGTGGCCGAGCTGTCGCGGCTGGCCCACGAGCGCGGTGCCTTGCTGTTCGCCGACATCATCCAGGCGGTCGGCGCGATCCCGGTGGACCTGCACGCGATGGGCGTCGACGTGGCGGCGGCATCCTCCTACAAGTGGCTGTTCGGAACCCACGGAGCGGGGTTCCTCTACGTGCGGGACGAGGTGCAGGGTACGGCGTTGCCCGATCGGATCTTCCCCGGACACGTTCGGCGTAACTACGCCCAGTGGGTCGAGGAGCCGGAGCCGGGCGTCGGCGACTATCGCTACTCCGCACCGTCGGGCGCGTTGCGCTACCAGCCGGGGCACGTTTCCTACCTGGGCTACGCCGCGGTATACGAAGCGCTGGGCTTCCTGGAGCAGGTCGGCGGGGCCGAAGCCGTCCAGGCGCACTCGACCGCGCTGGTGGCCCGGCTCCTCGACGGGATCGACACCGACGCCTATCGGGCGCTGACGCCGGATCCGGGACGCTCCACCATCCTCGCGCTTCAACCCGCGTCGATGGACGGGCTGACCGACCGGCTGGCCGCCGCGAGCGTCGCCATCAGCGTGGGCGGCGACATGGACCGCATGATCCGGATCTCACCGGCGATCTACAACAGCGAGGCCGACATCGACCGCCTGGTGGAGGTATTGAACGGCTAGAGCCTCCGCCGCATTCGTGAGGGCAGTTCGATAAGCGGGCGACCCGGCCGCCAGGAGTGACGCGACATTCCAATACCGGCATCTGAAACGGGAGGTAGATCATGAACGAGCCAGAAGCCGACCTCGACGAGCTCACGGTGATAGCGCCCGACGAGGGCGACGCGTTCGACTTCGGTGAAGTGAGCGGGCGCTGGAAGATCGACGGGACCAGCACGCACGAGCGCTTCGCCGTGGCCCACCTTCCGAACATTCCGCCCGGAGTGCTGGCCGCTCCGCTTCACCGCCATAGCAACGAGGACGAGTACTCCTACGTGCTCGAAGGGACGCTGAGCGTCATGGTGGGAGATGAGGTGGTGACGGCGGAGCCGGGGACGTGGGTCTTCAAGCCACGCGGGGAGTGGCACACCTTCTGGAACGCCGGTGAGACGCCGTGCCGGATGATCGAGATCGTCGCGCCGGCCGGGTTCGAAAGCTACTTCGAGGAAGTGGCCGCCGCCGGCGGAGACATCGACCGGCTGGCCGAGATCAACGCGAAGTACTCGATCGAGATGGACCTCGAGAGCGTCCCCGCTCTCTGCGAGCGCTACGGACTGACGTTCCCGGAGCTATAGCGCCCAGTCAATCGCCGGAGCGGGCGGCGCGCTGGATGGCGCGGATGATCTTCAGGTGGTGGCGGGTGTGGATGTCGATCACCCGCAGCCACTGGAGGGGCGTCAGGGCGCCGAAGGCGAAGTGGCGGACGCGGCCCCGGGCCCGCTCGATCTCGGGGAGCCGGGGCTCGAGCCGCTCCACGGCCTGCCGGGCGACCTCGAGCTGGCGGGCCACGTCGGCGGACGATTCGGCCTGCGGCTCCATGTACTCGGGGGCCTCCCCCACCCCGCGCGGGATCCAACCGGTGAGCAGCACGGCGTGCCCGGGGAACGTGGGCCCGCCGCCGGAATCCTCCGCGCCGGGCTCGCAGGCGGCCTCGATGGCGCCAACCATCGCCTGGATGGAGCGGGCGATGTGACTCAGGTGGTCGGCCACGCTCCAGCGAGAGACCGCATCGGCCCGCTGGAAGAGCCGGTCGTCGGGCAGGGCCGACAGAGACTCCAGCCGGTCGAACTGCGACAGGACGGCCTCGTAGGCACGACGGCAACGGCGCGACTCGGCGGCGCCGGCCTGCGTCGCGATCATGAGCGCACCTCCGCTCGAAGTCTTATCGAAGATCCGTCGGATATGTACCGAGACGCGGTCGATGAGACAAGCGTGGCCGGCAGGCCGCGAGCCGGTGGGTGCGAAGTTGCTCGACCGCGAAGGCCACGGGCGGCGCCACGTGCGCACGCGGCGCCGCCCGCTGCCGTCCTGCCAGGTCAGAACCAGAAGATCGGGCCCCAGAGGATCCGGAAGTTGTGCTCCGACTGCCCGAACATGTCCGTCACCCAGAAGTCGTTGATGTCGAACCGGAAACCGACCTCGTCCAACCAGTGGAAGTTGGCGCCCAGCCCCAGGACGACCACCGGGCTGGACTCGTTGGCGCCGATCGTGTTGTAGGTGACGGCTCCGGCCCCGACCAGGATGAACGGATCGACAGGCTCGGTGGGAGTCGGATGCCACCGCAACTGCAGCTGGGCGTGCCCGAGCAGGCCGCTGTCGGCGAAGGTCTCGGTGAACCCGATGCCCGTCTCCAGCTCCAGCCAAAAGCCCCGGTAAAAGGTGTAAGTGAACCTGAAGCCGGTATTGAACCCGCTGTTCAGCGGCAGGCTGTCCGAGGTGAACAGGCCGCCCATGAACAGGCTCACGTCCCGGCTCTTCCGCTGGCTTTCGCCGCCGGGGCAGACGTTGTCGATCCAGAGCTCCTGGCCGCCGATGGCGAACGAGCTGATCGTCCCGTCCACGGCCAGGGTGCCCTGGTCGTTACCCGCACCACCCGTCACGACCAGCGAGGTGCCGCCGACGCTGGCGCCGTTCAGCTGGTTGAAGTTCTCGAAGTTCCTGAAGTCGCCGTTGATCTCCAGGTTGAGGTTGCCGCCGTACTCGCCGAACAGGAGCGTCAGGCCGTCAGCGGTCCCCAGGGCGAATCGCAGGTTGATGTTGTTCACCTCGACGTCGAGGCCCGATCCGCCGGCCAGGTTGTTGTCGTCGACTTCGGCGAACCCTCCGGTCGTGGTATTGCCGTTCCCCCAGGTGAACGCTTCGGCGGTGATCGTCACACCGCCGGACATGAACGAATCGCCGACGTGATACTGGGTCCCGACGCTCAGATCATCGAAGTCGATGCAACTCGCGAACCCCTGGGCCGTCGCCGGCTGGGGTCGAAGCAGCGCGATCGACAGGGCGGCGATCGCCAGGGCGGGAAAGCGTGTCGGTTCGAATCGCATGGCGGGATCCTCCCTGCTGGGTGAGACAGCTCGGTACACGGGGACAGACATCGAACACTGACCGTCGCCTCCGGTCCGAACGGGGTTCACCTGATTTACGCAGCGAGGACGGCCGCCTTCTCACGGGGCTGCGGAGATCCCGATGGGGGTTAGCGCGTGTCCGGACCCAGAAAGTGCTCGAGGCCGGCGGCCAGCCAGTCCTGCCAGTTGAGCTCGCTGTGCACCCCGTTGAACTCGACGTAGCGGAGGTCGTAGCCGCGGGCACGGAGCACGTCCCGCATGTGCCGGTTGGTCGATACCATGTAATGGCCGCGGTTCGTCGGGGTGACCACGGTCTCCAGCCATCCGGCGGCCAGGTAGAAGCGCACATCGCGCGCCGGCCACGCCGCGACCCGGGTCGGGACCCACTCGTACTCCACTTCGTCCGCGGGCTTCCAGTAGAACGAGCCCGACATCGACAGGACGTTGCCGATCGCCTCCGGTCGCTCGAAGGCGACGATCGCCGAGACCATCCCCCGGCGGCTGGTGCCGGCGATGACGACCGCGCCGGGATCGGACGTGGCGCGGTAGTGGGCCCGCAGGTAAGGCAAGACCGTGTCGACGACCGCGTGCACCGTCGGCCGGTAGCGCTCGACCTCGCTGGCCGACCGCAGGTCGGTGAGCGCCACCACGAGAGTGGGAATACGACCGGTCTCGATCAGATGGTCGACCATTCGATCTACCCGCATCCCCACGCCGATCCCGAAGGCGCCCAGCCCCAGNNACCCAGACGGTCCGGGCTTCGTCCCCTTCGTCCAGCTCCACCTGGTCCCAATCCCCCGCCTCGGCGGTCCGCCCGCGCCATGGCTGCGGCGGCGCGCCCGCCAGCTCGACGATCGACGCCCGCAGGGCGTCCACCTCGGGCTCCCACACCTTCTCGTTGTGCGAGTCGAGGACCGTCTCCGGCTCCGACCCCGACCCGAACACCTCGAAGCTGTAAGGGACACGCAGGTCGTTGCCGACCTCGTAGGCGATGTGCCAGACGTCGGTATCGGCCAGCCGCTCCATCATCCCCAGCGACTCGAAGTCCGTGGTGATCCCGTCGATCGACAGGGCGTTGATGTTGGATTCCAGCCGGACCCTCCGCGTCTCGGCGTCGCCCCGATAGACGAACGTGACGACCGAGCGGCCCGGGGCCCCGGCGTCCTCCACCAGCGGCGCGCCCCGTTCCTCCACGAGATCCCAGAAGCGCCCCTCCGCTGTCGGGCCCTGGCGCTCGAGGTCGGCGGCCAGCTCTTCGATCGACGGTGAGCTGGCGACCTGTCCTCGGGTCGGGCTGGCGGTGGCGAGCAGAACGAGAGCGGCAAGAGGGAGTCGAACGAAGACGGAAAGACACATGGTCATCTCCTGGTCCGGGGCTATGTTACTCGAGTAGCAGGATGCTACCAGGGTAGCATAGACGCCCGGCAAGGTCAACCGGGCGGCGCTCCATCCCGGGGGATCGACACGCCGTCAGTCGGAGCGTCGCTCTCGGAAGCGGCGGACCTTGCTCCGGTTGCCACAGACCGCCATGTCGCACCAGCGCCGCGACCGGTTCTTGCTCCCATCGATGAACAGCCAGGCGCAGTCCTCGGCGGCACACTCCCGGACGCGATCCAGTTGGTCGGAGGTCAGCAGCTCGGCGGCGGAGCGGACGACCGGCCAGAGCACGCGGTCGAGGGCGTCGTCCTCCTCCCAGTCCCAGCGAAACCCCGGCTCGTCCTCCACCAGTCGCAGCCGCGCCAGCGCCTGCGGCAGGGCTTCGTTCAGGCGGCGGGTCGCTTCGGTCGGGGGCGATGACTCCCGGGCGATGGCCGAGAAGACCCGGAAGATCGCCTCCCGCAGCTCCCGGGCTCGCCGTAACACGGCGGCGGCCCCGTCTCTCTCCCGATCGGCCCTGGCGAGCAGCCGTTCGGCC
>JABAHQ010003791.1_pt2 | contig 10323 bp, 10 predicted proteins | sample 7062091 | NCBI WGS metagenome assembly JABAHQ01 (sample SAMN14534359, study PRJNA622989) | marine sediment metagenome | biome: marine biome [ENVO:00000428]; feature: marine pelagic biome [ENVO:01000023]; material: deep marine sediment [ENVO:00002113] | place: India: Gulf of Kutch | collected... | reverse complement strand
CCACCGCCCTGGCCGCCGCCCTGGCCGCCGGCACCGCCCAGGCCCAGACCAGCGAACGCGAAAGCCTGGAGGTGCTGCGCCAGACCACGCTGCAGCTCATCGAGGCCCTGGTGCAGCAGGGTGTGCTGCCGGCCGACAAGGCGCAGGCCCTGATCGCCCAGGCCGAGGCCAAGGCGCGCGCCGCCGTGGCCGAGCAGAAGAAGACCGACCAGAACACCGTGCGCATCCAGTACGTGCCCGAATCGGTGCGCCAGCAGATCGCCAACGAGGTGCGTGAAGAGGTGGTGGCACAGGCCAAGGCCGAGCGCTGGGGCGACGTGAACGCCGTGCCCGAATGGGTGGACCGCTTCCGATTCGACGGCGAAATCCGCGTGGGCTATCAGCGCGACATGTTTGACGAGGCCAACGCATCCGAGCTGTTCTTCCTGGCGGGCGGCCAGAACATCAGCAACACCCTGATCGACCGCAACCGCGAGCGCCTGCGCGCCCGCCTGGGCGTGACGGCGCGCGTGACGCAGGACATCACCGCCGCTCTGCGCCTGACCACCGGCAGCAGCGACGACCCGGTCTCCACCAACCAGACGCTGGGCAGCTACGGCAGCAAGTACAACTTCGCACTCGACCGCGCCTACCTGCGCGCGCGTTCGCAGGATTTCATGCCCTGGGTCACCACCACGGCCGGGCGCATCCCCAACCCCTTCTTCAGCACCGACCTGGTGTGGGACGACGACCTCAACTTCGACGGCCTGGCCCTGCAGTTCGACGACCCGGCGGCGAACGCGCGCGTGTGGCGACCCTTTGGCGTGGTGGGCTGGTTTCCGTTGCAGAACCTGGAGCGCTCCTCGCTCAGCGAGGCGCGCAGCAAGTCGCTGCTGGCGGCGCAGGCGGGTGTGGAGTGGGTGCCCAGCAACGACCTTCGCGCCAAGCTGGGCGTGGCGCTGTACGACTACCGCAACATCAGCGGCGTGCGCAACAGCTTCGACAGCAACACGCAGGATGCCACCCAGCCCGCCTTCCGCCAGAAAGGGAACTCGCTGTTCAACCTGTCGAACCCGACGAACTTCGGTGGCCCCTTCGGCCTGGCCGCCGACTACCGCCTGCTCAACCTCACGGCCGCGGTGGACTACAACCTCTTCAACCCGGTGCACCTGATCGTGAGCGCGGACTATGTGCGCAACATGGGCTTCGACCAGGCGCGCGTGCTCGCGCGATCGGGCCTGAACCTGGAGAAGGAAGACACGGGCTACATGGTGCGCGTGGCGGTGGGCATGCCCACCATGCTGCTCAAGGGCGATTGGCAGCTTTCGCTGGCTTACCGCTACCTGGAAGCCGACGCCGTGCTCGACGCCTTCACCGATTCCGACTTCCACCTGGGTGGCACCAACAGCAAGGGCTTCGTCGTGGGCGGGCAGTACGGGCTGAGCCGCAACACCTGGCTGAGCGCACGCTGGCTCTCCAGCCGCGAGATCACCGGCCTGCCACTGTCCATCAACACCTTCCAGGTCAACTTCCATGCGCGCTTCTGAAGTCGCTGGCTTCGCTGTTCTGGCCGCGCTGCTGGCCGGCTGCGCAGCGCCCGACGCCGAGCGGCTGGCGCTGCGCGAGCGCATCGAGCAGGGCGGGCTGGCGCCGGAGGACACGCCGCGCTTCTTCACCTCGCCGCTGGACAACGCCGAGGCGCAACGCGCCGCGCGCGAGATCGCGCCGCGCCTGGCCACGCCGCTGGACGCCGAGCTGCTGGCGGCGGCCGAGGCGGCCGACGCCGCGCGCGTGCGTGAGGCCTTGAAGCAGGGCGCCCAGGCCAACGCCGTGGATGCGCTGGGCCGCACGTCGCTGATGCTGGCCGCGCGCAGCGGCGACCTGGCGTGCGCGCGCGCGCTGCTGCGCGCCGGTGCGGAGCCCGACGGGCGCGGCCACCGGGGCGCCACGCCGCTGTCGGCCGCCGCGGTGCGTGGGCACGAGCGCATGGTGCGCCTGCTGCTCAAGGCCGGGGCGCGCCCCGACGCCGCGGCCGATGGTGAGACGGTGCCGCTGGTGCAGGCCGCCCATCTGCGCCACCTGGACGTGGCCCGCGCCCTGCTGGAGGCCGGCGCCCGCCCGGACGCGCGTGACCGCTCGGGCGACAGCCTGCTGGTGATCGCCATTCACACCCACCAGCCCGCGCTGCTGGACGCCCTGCTCGCGCACGGTGCCGATCCCAACGCGATCGACGCCAGTGGCCTGAGCCCCTTGTACTGGGCCGAGCGCGAGGAGCGAGCGGCCATGGTGCAGCGCCTGCTGGCGGCGGGCGCGCGCGCCAGCGAGCAGCAGCGCAGCTTGCGCGCCAGCGGGCCTTACCGCACGGAGGATTTCTGATGAACCACTGCAACTGGCAACGCACCGCCGTGCTGCTGCTGGCCCTGGCCAGCCTGTGCACCGGCGCCCTGGCGCAGGACGACAAACGCGCCAGCCGCGAGCGCGAGGCCCTGCGCCGCGCGCAACAGCAGGCGCAGCGCGCCGCCCAGGAAGTCAGCACGCTGCAGCAGCAGCTCGGCACCGCCGAGCAGGAGCGCCAGCGCCTGGCCGCCGACGCCGAGGCCCTGCAGCAGCAGACGCGCAGCGAGGCCGCGCGCGGTCAGCGGCTGTCGCGTGAACTGTCCGCCGCCACGGCCGAGCGCGACGCGCTGCGCACCGACAAGGCGGCGCTGGAAGCGCAGGTGAAGACGCTGCAGGAGCAGGTGGCCAAGCTGCAGAAGGAGCTGGCCGTCGCCACCGAGCGCGGTCGCGTCCTCAACACGCAGGGCCAGGCGCTCAACAGCGAACTGGCCGCCTGCGCGGCGCGCGGCGTCGGGCTCTACACGGTGGGCCGCGNNAAGGGCCTGGGCTCGGGCGTGACCATCGGCGCGGTGGTGGCCGGCCCCAAGGCGGCCAACATCTTCCAACCGGGCAACCACGGCACCACCTTCGGCGGCAACCCGCTGTCCATGCGCGCGGGGGTGGAGACCATCCGCATCATGGAAGAGGAAGGCCTGCTGGCCAACGCCGAACGCGTGGGCGCGCACCTGCGCGCCGCGCTCGAGAAGGGCCTGGCTGGCGTGGACGGCGTGAAGGAGATCCGCGGCCAGGGCCTGATGCTCGGGATCGAGCTCACCAAGCCCTGCGGCGTGATCCTGCAGCGCGCGGCCGAAGCGGGCCTGCTGTTGTCGGTCACCGCCGACAGCGTGATCCGCCTGGTGCCGCCGCTGATCCTCAGCACGGCCGAAGCCGACGAGATCGCGACCATCCTGGTGCCGCTGATCAAGGCCTTCCTGGCGGAGTGAACGCGCCCATGTCCACGACGATTCGCCACTACCTGCAGTTCAAGGACCTGAGCGCCGAAGAGTACGGCCACCTGTTCCAGCGCGCGGCCTTCATCAAGCGCAAGTTCAAGGCCGTCGAGAAGTACCAGCCCTTCGCCGATCCCGACCGCACCCTGGCCATGATTTTCGAGAAGGCCAGCACGCGCACGCGCGTGAGCTTCGAGGCCGGCATGTACCAGATGGGCGGCTCGGTGGTGCACCTCACCACCGGCGACAGCCAGCTCGGCCGCGCCGAGCCCATCGAAGACAGCGCGCGCGTGATCAGCCGCATGGTGGACCTGGTGATGATCCGCACCTACGAGCAGGCCAAGCTCGAGCGCTTCGCGGCGCATTCGCGCGTGCCGGTGATCAACGGCCTCACCAACGAGTTCCATCCTTGCCAGATCCTGGCCGACCTGTTCACGCTGGTGGAGTACCGGCCCGCACCGGGCGGCCAACCGCTCGACGCGATCCGCGGCAAGGTGGTGGCCTGGGTGGGCGATGGCAACAACATGGCCAACACCTGGCTGCAGGCGGCCGAGCTGCTGGGCTTCACGGTGCACGTGAGCACGCCCGGCGGGTATGAGGTCGACCCCGTGCTCGCGGGCATCAGCAAGCGCGACTGCTACAAGGTCTTCAAGGACCCGCGCGAGGCCTGCCAGGGCGCCGACCTGGTGACCACCGACGTCTGGACCAGCATGGGCTTCGAGGCCGAGAACGAGGTTCGCCGCCAGGCCTTCGCGAAATGGTGTGTGGACGAGGCCATGATGAAGCTGGCCAGGCCCGACGCCCTCTTCATGCACTGCCTGCCCGCGCACCGCGGCGAGGAGGTGGCCGCCGAGGTCATCGACGGCCCGCAGAGCGTGGTCTGGGACGAGGCCGAGAACCGCCTGCACGCGCAGAAGGCGCTGATGGAGTACCTGCTCCTGGGACGCAGGAACTGAAACACCCCCGCCGCGCTTCGCGCGACCCCCTCCAGGGGGCGGCGCCTGGGGCCCGGCAAAGCCGGTTCCCCGGCGCCCCCGCCCTGCATCGGCTCGTCACCGGATCCATCGCCTGGTTGGCCGTGGTGTGCGCCCTGGTGGGCTGCGCCGCGTTGCCGGTGGATGAGGAGCCGTCCACCGTGGAGCAGGCCCTGGCTGCATCCGAGTGGGCGCGCGCGTCCGACTGGGGCCTGCTGGGCACCACGCCCGGTTGGCGCCACCAGCGCTACGGCTCGGCGCGCCCCACGCGCTACGGCGTGGGCGAGCGCGAGGGCCGGCCCGCGGTGCACGCCAACAGCCGCGCGGGCAACAGCACCCTGCGCCTGCCGCTGGGCGCACCGGTGGATCCCGCGCTGCGGCTGGCGTTTTCCTGGCTGGTGCCGCAACTCAACCACAAGGCCGACCTGCGCGACGCCGAGATCGACGACGCGGTGGTTCGGGTGATCCTCACCTTCGATGGCGACCGCGACCTGTTCCGCCCGCGCGACCGCTGGCTGTCGGAGATCGTGCAACTGGTCACCGGCGAGCCCATGCCCTACGCCACGCTGATGTACGTGTGGGACCACCGCTACCCGGCGGGCACCGTGGTCCCCAACCCGCACACCGACCGCATCCGCATGCTGGTGGTGCAGTCGGGCGAGGAGGGTGTGGGCCGCTGGAACGACCTCGAGCGCGACGTGGCGGCCGATTTCCGGGCCGCGTTCGGCGAAGCGCCGGGCCGCCTCACCGGGCTGGGGCTGATGACGGACTCGAACAACACGGGCGAGTCGGTGCAGGCGTGGTTCGGGCCGCTGGTGCTGCGGCCGGCCGCGTCTCCGTCGTTGGCTGCCGTGCCCTCGGACAAACACTAGGGACTAGGGCGCGGGCGCGACGGCTCGCCAAATGGCGTAAACTTCTCCGCCAATTGTCGGCCTCATGGCTGGCCGAATGAAGGAGTGCCCCATGAACCCCCGCAAGTCCGCCAGCGCCCGGCCTGTTGCGCGCGAGTCCACGCTCCACGTCGCCGAAAAGTCGCCCAGCTACCGCATCGATCCGCCCGCCCGCCTGGCCGGGCTGGACCCTTTGCAGGTGCACGACGCCGTGTCGGACGGCTTGCCCACGCGCGAGGTCGAAGGCCTGATCGCCCAATTCCGGCAGATTCCCAAGGCCCAGCTGCTGCGGGCGCTGGGCGTGAGCGAGCGCACCTTGCAGCGGCACAAGGGTGGCAAGCTGGGCAGCGACATCGCGAGTGCCGCCATCGACCTGGCCACCACGGTGGAAGCCGCCGCGCGGACCCTGGGCTCGCTGGCGGCGGCGGAGCATTGGCTGGGCCAGCCGGCCGTGGCATTCAACGGCCGTTGCCCCATTGACTTGCTCAGCACCCGCCAGGGCGCCGATCTGGTGCGCGAGCACCTGGTGCGCATGGAATACGGGGTCTACGCTTGACCCCGTTGCCCACCGCGCTGGCCGCGCGCGCGGGCGGCAAGGCGCACACGCTCCCAGCGGCGGGCGGCCTCCTGTTCTGGCGGCTGGACAAGGACCGGCACCTGGGCACCTGGGCCTCGGGCGAAGGCGCGTTCCAGGTGGGCGGGCGCTGGAATGCCCGGGGCACGCGCGTGATCTATGGTGCCCTCGATCCCGCGACGGCCTTGCTCGAGGTGGCCGTGCACGCGGGCTTTGCCGCGCTGGACGCCGTTGCGCATTCGCTGGTGTGCGCGCGCTGGCTCGACATCGCCCGGGTGAAGGTGCTGCCGCCCGACGCGTTTCCCGACCCCTCGTGGTTGCGGCCGGGCGTGCCGGGCGCGGCGCAACAGGCGTTCGCCGCCGAGCAGATGAAGTCGCATCCCGTGCTGGTGCTGCCGAGCGTGGTGAGCCCGCGTTCGTGGAACGTGGTGATCGACGTGGCGGCGGCGGCGGGGCAACTGGACACGGTGCTCACGGAGCGGTTCTCGCTGGACGGGCGCTTGCTCGGTTGAGTGGCACGCGGGCGCGCAGATCGTGAGCACGTTCTCAGAACCGCCCGCTGATCCCGACCCGCAACAGATCGCTGCGGTAGCGCCAGCTCGGCACGTTGCTCTGGCGCCGGCTGTCCTGCCAGGTCAGGTCCAGCGAGGCCTGGCGGGCAAAGGCCCAGCGCAGGCTCAGCGAGCGTTCGCGCGTGCGGTCCTTGCGCGGGTCGGGCAGGGCGCCGGGTGGCGGGCGCTGGAAATCGCGGTCGGCGCTGCCCCAGCTGCCTTGCAGGCTCCACTTGCTGGTGAGCACCCAGGTGCCATTGAGCGTCCAGCGCCGGGTGCGCGTCACGCTGGCGTTGCTGGTCTGGTAGCTGCTGAAGTCCTCGCTGGCGCTCAGGCGAAGCAGGGTCTTGGCGCTGGGCGTCCAGTTCGCCGAGACACGCCAGTTGAGCGCGTCGTAGTCGCGCGCGGCCACCCGTTCGTGCTCGCGGTCGATCCAGGCGAGGTTGGCCTCCAGCCGCGTTTTGTCCGTGACGGGCCAGCGCGCGTCCAGGGCCCACTCGTCCTGCCGGAAGTCGTCGTCGCGCAGCGGGGCCGGCGCCCGGTCCGGGTCGATGATTTCGCCCTCGCCGCTGCGCCAGCGCAGCGCGAGCGAGCTGCCCTTGGGTGTCTCGCGCCGCACGCCCAGGCCGGTGGTGCGCAGGACCTGGCTGTCTTCGCCCACCAGGGGCTGCTGGTTTTCATTGCGCGCTTCCTGCGCCTCGGCAATCAGCGTCCAGGCGCCGTCCAGGCGCCAGTTGGCGTCCACGCTCTCGAAGCGGCGCAGGCGCCGGTTGCGCTGGGTGAGCACGCTGGTGTCTTCGAAGCTGTTGACGCTTTCGTCGCGCTGCGTTCTCACCGTGCCGGTGAGGTCGGGCGTGATGGCCCAGCGCCAGCGCAGGTCGTGGTTGCGCGCCAGCAGGTCGAGCTGGTCGTAGGTGTCGTAGGCGTAGTCCACCAGGCCGATGTCGGCCTCCAGGCGCTGCAGGCTGAAGTCGCGCGCGTAGTGCAGGCCGACGGAGCGGATGTGCAGCGTCTCGGCCGCGCTGGTCCGTCCGAGCGCGAACAGGGGGTTCACGCCGTCGGCCAGGCGGAACAGGTTGCTGTCGCGCTGCACGCGGTAGGCGGCAGAGAGGCTCAGGCCCTCGTCTTGTGCCAGCGCCAGAGGCGCGGCGAGACACGCCAGGGNNATCCGGCTTCGCCGGTCGGTCGGTCTCGCCCCCTTGAGTGGGGCGCGCGCAGCGCGGCGGGGGTGTGCCATCAATACGCCTGCTGGTCCTTGAAGACCAAGCGGATGGTTTTCAGGATGATCAGCAGGTCAAGCTTGAGCGACCAATTGCGCAGGTAGTCCAGGTCCAGCGCGATGCGGCCCTCCATCTTCTCCAGCGTGTCGGTCTCGCCCCGGTAGCCGTTGACCTGCGCCCAACCCGTGATGCCCGGCTTGACCTTGTGCCGCACCATGTAGCCCTTGATGAGCTTGCGGTAGAGCTCGTTGTGCGCGACGGCGTGCGGGCGCGGGCCGACGATGCTCATGCGACCCTGCAGCACGTTGATGAACTGCGGCAGTTCGTCGAGCGAGGTGCGTCGCAGCACGGCGCCCAGTGGGGTGATGCGCTGGTCGTTGCGGCGCGCCTGCGTGACCAGCGCGCCGTCCTCGGCCACCGTCATCGAGCGGAACTTGTAGACCACGATCTGTTCGCCGGATTGGCCGTAGCGGCGCTGCTTGAAGATGACGGGCCCGGGCGAGGTGGCCTTGACCAGGACGGCGATGGCGATGAGCACCGGCGCCAGCAGCACCAGCAGGAGCGAGGCCAGCACGATGTCGCTGCCGCGCTTGAGCAAGCCGCTGATGCCCTGGAAGGGCGTGTCGCACACCGAGATGACGGGCACGCCGCACAGCACGGTGGGCTTGCTCTGGATCAGGTCGGTCACGAACAGGTCGGGCACGAAGTAGATCGAGGCCGTGGTGTCCTTCAGGTCGTCCAGGATCTTGAGGATGCGCGGCTGCGAGGCCATGGGCAGGGAGATGTAGACGTGGTCGATGCGCTGGTGGCGGATCACCTCGCCCAGCGATTCGAAGCGGCCGAGCAGGGGAAAGCGCTGGTCGTCGGGCAGGCGCTCGCGCGAGCGGTCGTCCACGAAGCCCACGAGTTCGAAGTTGTGAAAGCGCGCGTCCTGCAGGTTGTGGGCGAGCTGCAGGCCCTGCGGGTTCATGCCGGCCACCAGGGCGCGCACGGGCCGGCCCTGCAGGCGGACCAGCGTGGGCGCGGTGGCGCGCAGGCCCAGCCAGGCCGCGAGGTCGATGGCCGGCACCAGGCCCATCCACCAGGCGATGACTTCGTCGGGGAACAGGCGCACGTAGCCGGTGGTCCAGCCGGCGGCCAACAGCAGGCCGAAGGTGGTGCCCCAGCTCAGCAGCACGTCCAGCAGCAGCCAGCGCACCGTGCCCGTGAGCCGCGAGGGGCCGGGAAAGGTCATGGCGAACACCACCACCGCCAGAAGGAAGTACTCGGGGTGAATGCCGCCGTCCAGCAGGCGCGCCAGCACCCAGAGCACGGCCACGCCGATGACCGGGCTGAGCGACATCTCCAGCAGGTTGAGCAGGCTGCCGCGCGCCGTCGCGCCCGTGGCGCCGGCCACGCGCGGGGAGCTGCTGGAGGCGATGGAGCTGATGTCGATCACGACGGGGGAGGTGCCGCAGGGGCGCGGTGGGGGGCGGTGTGACAGCGGTCGAATGAGCGATCCAGTGTGCGGCCCTTGTGTGACAAATCGACGCGCTGCGGGCTTGTTGCGGGTCGGGCCGGGACGGCCATGGTCCTTTCGGACCATGGCGCTTTCGCATCGCCGGGCTGTCGGCAAACCGTCACGCGCACAGGCCATGCTGGGCGCCCTTGGTTGATCAGAGATGGGGCGCGACATGCCGGGCATGGAACGACGTGAAGGACTCAAGCGGCTGGCCCTGATGGCCGGCCTGGGCGGGGCGGGGCCCGCGCTGGCGCAGGCGGTGGCCACGCGGCCCGTGCGCGACGAGGTGGCCCTGAAGGCCATCGTGGAGCGGCTCACGGGCGGCCAGGTGCAGTTCTTTGGCGCGGGGCCCCTGCCGGGCCTGCACGAGGTGATCGTGAAGGACAAGGTGTTCTACATCGACGCCGCGGGCGAGCACCTGATCGACGGCCACATCATCGACATCGCCAACCGGCGCTCGCTCACGGCGCAGCGCCAGGCCGAGTACGTGCTGGCGAGCACGCCCACGCTGCGCCTGGCCGAGCTGGACCTGGCCGACGCGATCACCATCCAGCGCGGCCAGGTGGTGCCGGGCCGCGTGCTGGTGAGCTTCGAGGACCCGCGCTGCGGCTTCTGCAAGCGCCTGCACGTGACGCTGAAGGACGCCACCGACCTGACGGTGCACACCTTCCCGATTTCGTACCTGGGTCCCGAGTCGCGCGCGCTGAACGAACGCATCTGGTGCGCTCCCTCGCGACCGATCGCCTGGGAAGCGGCGATGGCCGACCAGGAGGTGCCGGGGAATGGCGCCTCGGGCTGCGGCGTCGAGGCGCTGGAGCGCAACATGGCGCTGGCCGAAAAATTCCGCGTGCAGGGCACGCCCACGCTGTTCACGGCCGAGGGGCAGCGCCTCAACGGCGCGGTGAAGCTGGATGTGATCGAAGCGGCGCTGAAGGGGGCTTGAGGGTGGGTAGGGTTCCCCCTCTCGCCAGGACCTCGCGCTGGTTTCTCGTTGAGANNCGTTCTCCGGCCCACGCTCGCGCAGATGTCCCCGGGCACTCCACCGGGCCTGCGTCACCACCGTGGTTTGAGCGCCACCTCTGTGGCAAGCGCGAATGGGGCCTGCGCCCGCGAACCCCACCATCCGTCGAGAGTGACGCCCGAGCGCACCACCGGAAATCGGGCTCCCCTTAATTGGGGTCAGATTCCATTTAATCGCCGAGCCAGGGAAGTCCGGTCTTCTTGGGCCGGCCCATCCGCTACTGGGGTCGATGGTGTGGGTGTCCGGGCGCAGGCCCCATTCGCGCTTGCCACAGAGGGGGGGCGCCA
>JABAHQ010025896.1_pt1 | contig 10325 bp, 7 predicted proteins | sample 7062091 | NCBI WGS metagenome assembly JABAHQ01 (sample SAMN14534359, study PRJNA622989) | marine sediment metagenome | biome: marine biome [ENVO:00000428]; feature: marine pelagic biome [ENVO:01000023]; material: deep marine sediment [ENVO:00002113] | place: India: Gulf of Kutch | collected... | reverse complement strand
GGGGTGCCGTGCCCAGCGACCCGCGGTCCGTGAAGGCCCGGTTCACCAGCACGGGCGGCCCATCCTCCGAGGGCGTGGCAAATCCTGCGGGCGCAGGCTCCTCGGCCCGGTCTCCGGCGATGTCTTCCGCCGGGCCTCCGCCACCGGCGTCTCCCGTCGCGGAGGGGCCGCTGCGGGCACCGTCCTGCGCCCCGCCGGAGGCCCACGCCACGGCGATGCCCAGGGTGTCGAACCAGCCCCCGGTGACGGCGTGATGGGCGGGCCACTCGGCCCAGGTCGGCGTGAACAGCGTTCCGTGCATGCAGAGGCATTCCGTGTCCACCGCGTCCAGCGGACCCACTCCCCGGGCCGTGCCCAGGCTCGCCAGCCCCGCTCGGGTCACGCCCGGCACCGACCGGGCCGCCGCCAGCACGGAATCCACGTCCGCCGCGACGCCCAGCTCGGCCGGCACCACCACCACGTCCGGCACCTCCGCCCGGGCCCCGTCGCCGGAGCGGAGCAGGAGCCCGGCGCCGAACAACAGGGCGACGGCCAGGGCGATCTGGCCGCCCAGCATGAGGTCCCGGGCCGTGGTCATGCCGACGCCCGCGGTGGCCTGCTCGCCGGTCACGAGCCGGGACCAGGACGGCAGCGTCCACACGTCCAGGGCCGGCAGCGTGGACAGGAGCAGGGTCAGGAGCACGGGCGCGCCGACGCCCGTCAGGGCCAGCGCCGCCTCCGGTCGCAGCGCCAGGGGCTCCAGCGGCGCCGCGGCCAGGAGAAACGGCAACGCCACCGCCACGAGCGCGGCCGCCAGCGCGGCGCCCAGCACAACGAGCATCGCGCCTTCCAGCAGGAGCGGCCCGAGCATCCTCGTCCGGCTCGGGCCCAGTGCGTGACGCACGGCCATCTCGTGCCGTCGCGCCATGGCGCTGCCCGCGGCGGATACCAGCAGGTTGATGACCGCCACCGTCAGCGTCAGCGCGACACCGGCGCCCAGCAACGTGATGAGCCGGTCCAGGTCGGCGGCCTGAAGGGCAGCGGGCATCTGCACGCCGTCGGTCCAGGCGATGCCGGCCAGCCCCGGATCGGGCAGCGGGTCCACCGTCAGCACCGACCGCAGCCCGGGCGGCAGGACGGAGCCCAGCCGGGCCAGGACGGCGAGGATGGCACCCGCCGCCATCCCCACGGCCAGCGAGGGCAGGGCGGCGCCCCGGCGGGCCAGGGGTCGGGTCACGCGTCCGGTCGTCTTGTGCATGGCATCCGTGGGTCCGGGGGGTGGGGTGCTCTCCGCGTCGCACCCGTCGTACAGGGTCCCTGAACTTGTACGGCTCCACCCGTGTTGTCACGTGAGCGCAGGGGTCGACGGGGTCCGTCGGTGCGTGATCGCCGGGTACCGGCTCCAGGCCTGCTTCCCCTGGTCGGGGCGAGCGTTCCGGGTCCAGGTTGAGGCGGCCCGTCTCCCGGCGTAGCTTTCCGGCCATGCATACGACGACACGTTGTTCGGCCCCCGGCGCCGCCGCGTGCATCGGTCTCGCCATCGCGACCGCCTGTGCACCCGCCGCACCCGAGACGCCGACGCCGGAGCGGGCGCCGGCCTTCACCGAGGCCGTCGACTCGGTGGTGTCCACGCCGCCGGTGGACCGCACCCACTGGGGGATCGAGGTCTACGACCCGACCACCGACTCGGTGCTCTACGCCCGGAACGCGCACCTCCACTTCGTGCCCGCGTCCAACACCAAGCTCACGGTGACGGCTGTCGCCCTGGCGGAGCTCGGAGCCGACTGGCGCTACCGGACGCCGCTTTACGCCATCCTCGGCCTCGAGGCGGACAGCGTCGCCGAGAGCCTGGTGCTCATCGGCCGCGGCGACCCGACCCTGTCCGAACGGTTCCACGACACCGACTTCGCCTTCGCCGACTCCCTCGCCGACTCCGTCGTCGTGGCCGGCATCCGCCGGGCCGATACCGTGGTCGTCGACGCGAGCTACTTCGAGGACGTGCTCTATCACTCGGAATGGAATGTCGGCAACCGGGGCTGGTACTGGGCCGCGCCCGTGGCCGGCGCAGGCGTGGCCGAGGGCGCCGTCCCCTACATCCTCGAGCCCGGCTCCGCGCGCGGCGAGCCGGCCCGAGTGACCACGCTGGGACCCGTGCAGGCCGTCGTCATCGTGGACTCGATCCTCACCGACACCGCCGGCGCTCGACGGGATCTGGACTACGAGCGCGGATTCGACTCGGACACCGTCCGCATCACGGGGACCGTCCCTCTGGACGCAGACGTGGACACCTCCTGGGTCGCCGTGCAGGATCCAGCCCGCTACCTGGGCCTGGGGCTCCGGGAGGCGCTGGCCCGCCGGGATGTCGAGACGGGGACGCTCCGCGTCGTCATGGACAGCACCGCGGCTGGAGAGCTGCTGCCCGTGGCCCCGGACCAGGACTGCGGCACGGCGCCGTGCACCACCATCGAGCGCTGCCGCGTGGAGCCGTACGAGGGCGCCGAGCCCGCCGACACGGTCTGCGTCACCCTGCCGGACCCCGGAGCCAGCGACGTCTGGCCCGACACCGTGCCTCTGCCCGGCGGACGGCGGGCCGTCCGGGTCGCCACCTGGGCATCCGCGCCCATGTCCGAGATCGTCGCGGGGATCCTCAAGCCGAGCCAGAACTGGATGGCCGAGACCCTCCTCAAGACCCTCGGCGCGCGCCTGGANNGGCCGGAGTGCGCGCAGAGTACCGCTACCTCTTCGAAGAGGCCGGCATCGACTCCGCAGCCGTCTACCTCCGCGACGGGTCCGGACTCACCGCGTACAACCTCCTCACGCCCCACGCCGTCACCGCTCTGCTGGCCCACGCCATGCGCCGGCCCTGGGGCCGGGTCTATCGGCAGGCCCTGGCCACGCCCGCCGAAGAAGGAACCCTCGAAGAACGGTTGGAAGCACTCGAAGGACGCGTGGCGGCCAAGACCGGCACCATCCGGCACGTCAACGCACTCAGCGGGTATCTCATCGCGGACGACGGTCGAACTCTCATCTTCAGTGTGCTGACCAACGGCTCCGGCATCGGGTCCTCCGACGTGCGGGCCGCCATCGACCGGATCGTCCTGGCAATGACCTCTATCGGGAGTCGACCGTGACCAAGGGACGCGCCTGGCTCTTCGCCATCTTCGCCGTCGTCGTCGCATTCGGCGCCGGCTACGGTTGGCAGTACAATCGGGCCATGGACCTCGAACGACAGCTCGCTTCCGCCCAGGACGAGCTGGAGCTGCTCCGTCTCCGGGGCGAGATCGGCCAGGCATCGCTCCTGGCACAACGCGGCGACTTCGAGGGCGCCCGCCGCCGCGCCAGCTCCTTCTTCACCCAGCTCCAGGCCATGGCAGACCGGGAGGAGGAAGACACCGGTCAGTACGACCCCATTCTCGCCCGGCGCGACGAGGTCATCACCGCCCTGTCACGGGAGAACCCCGCCTCCGTCGACCTCCTCGCCGCCCTCTTCGCCCGGGTCAGCGGCGCCGAGCCGCCTCCCGTGTCGACCGACACGGGAGTGGATACAGCGAGGATGTGAACAACGAGGGGTGAACAGCGAGGGGCGAACGGCGAGGGGCGAACCCCGCTTCGCCCCCCTGCGTNNAACGCGGGCAACGAAACGAGGGGGCCCGGCGGGAATGTGGCCCTTTCCGGCTCAAGGACGCTCGCGGCGAACCCCGCTTCGCCCCCCTGCCCCGCTCGTCAGCGGGTCCCGCTGACGAGCCTCCCGAGCAGCTTGCGAACGCTGAACGCGGCCGCCGCCGCTTCACGCTCCGCCTCCCGCTGCCGCTCCCAGGCCTCCCACGCCTCCCGGCCGGCCCGGTAGCCCTCGTCCAGGAAGTGCCGCGTGTTCTCGAAATCGAACGTGGAGAAGCCGTCGAGCATGGGGCGGATGCGGATCACCGGCGGACCGGACCAGCCCGCCTGCGCCGCCCGCCGATCCGCGTAGGCCATGATGTCGTAGACCCGGTGGTGGATGGCCACCATCCCCTTGGACACGGTGTCCATGGAGTCCTTCACCGGGCCCGCGGACACGTCCACCGCCACGATCAGGTCGGCGTCCCGCTCCGCCGCCCGCCCGATCGGCAGCGAGTCCGTCACGCCGCCATCGACGTAGTGCCGACCCTCGATCTCCGCCGGCGGGTAGAACACAGGTAGCGCCGACGACGCGTACACGGCATCGGCCAGGAGGATGTCCGTACGCCCGCCGGCACCGAACCACACCTCGTCCCCCGTCTCCAGGTCCACTGCGTTCATCCCCACCGGCAGCGTCAACTCCTCGAACCGCTCCACCGGCAGGACCTCGGCGATGTACTCCCGCAGCGGATCATCGCGGAAGATCGATGGCTGGCGGATCCCGTTCACCAGCAGCGCCCACCGGTTGAACCCCACGATGTCCGACTTCTCCAGGGCTTGTGCACGCTCCACCAGCGTCGCGTAGTCCACCCCCGCCCCGATCGCCGCTCCCACCAGCGCGCCGATGCTCGTGCCCACAACCTCCGCGAACTCCACACCTGCGTCCTCCAGCGCCCGCCATGCCCCGACGTGTGCCATCCCTTTCACGCCGCCCCCGCCCAACACCAGGATCGCGCGCTCCATGCATCCCCCTTCCGTTCCCGTTCCTCGACGCCACGCCGGCCCAATGTAACATCCGGGCTCCGCCGGGCATTATACGAACGATGCGAGGAATCGCGCAGGAAGACGCCCTGATGCCGGACGGCGGCGACGACGCGGCGCTGGTCCGCGCCTTCGTCGGTGGGTCGGACGAGGCACTCGGCCGCCTCTACGAGCGCCACGGGACCGATGTCTACAGGCTCGCCTACCGGCTGACCGGCTCCGCCGACGACGCGGAAGACGTGCTCCACGACGTCTTCGTCGGCCTGCGGCGCGCCCTGGACCGGTACCAGGAGCAGGGCTCCTTCGGGGCGTGGCTGCGCACGGTCGCTGCCCGCGCGGCCCTCATGCGGGTGCGTCGTCAGTCCCGCCGTCGTGTGCCTCTCGAGCATGTGGAGCACGTCTGGACGGCGCGCCCGGACCGGCCCGTGGACCGGCTGGCGCTGCGGGCGGCCATCCAGGTCATGCCTGCGTCNNCGCGAGGTGGAGGGATACAGCCACCGGGAGATCGCGGACATGGTGGGAATCAGCCCGGGCGCCTCGCGGGTGCGCCTGGTCCGGGCGATGCGCTTCCTGCGGGAAAGGCTTGGCATGGAGACATGAAGATCCATCCGAGACCCCGGACCCTCGTGCGGTACGAGGACCAGACGCTGGGCCACCGGCGGGCCAGCGCGGTGGCACATCACCTCGAGCGCTGTGACCGCTGCCGGGCCCGCATTCGAAGCCGGTACGAGCTCCGTGATGCGGCCCGGGACCTCACGACGGTCCAGCCGCCCGGAGACGCATGGGATCGGATCCGGGCCCGGCTCGATGCCGGTGATGCCGTCATTCTGCCGGAGACGGCACCGGGACGCCGCCCGCCGCAGACCGGCCGGAAAGGGCTCCGCGCGGCCGTGCTCATCCTGCTCGGTGCCGCCGCCGGCGCGTTCGCGGTGCCGGGCTCGCCCGCCCACGACTGGGTGCGCGCCCGGCTCGGTCCCGAAGCCCCTGAGGCCGTTGCCCCCGGCGTGGACGCCGCACCGGTGGGCGTCGCCGTGGAAGCCCCTGCCGGCTTCTCGGTCCGCCTGCTTCGTCCCGGCCCGGGGCTCAGGATCGCCGTGGAGCTGGTCGATGGCACCCTGGTCGAGGCCCGTGCCAGCGGACCCGCCCGCCGGGCGGTGTTCCGGACCGGCGAGAGCCACCTGACCATCGTCGATGCCGTGGACGGGCAGGTCTGGCTCGGCCTGCCGCGGTCCGGGCCCTCCATCGCCGTGGAGCTGGACGGACGCCAGGTCCTGGTGAGCGACGGCGGCCGCATGGACGTCCTGGGCCGACCCATCACGTCCGCGTCCGTGGTCCTCACGGTTCCGGACACCACCCCATGAGAGGCGCCCCATGATCCTCGCCTTCGCCCTGGCCCTCCTGATCGGCGGAACCATCGAGGGGCGCGTGTCCGCCGCCGATACCGATGGCCCCCTCGTGAGAGCCACGGTCTCCCTCCCGGCCCTCGACCGGACGGCCCGGACGGACGCGTACGGCCGGTTCCGCTTCGCCGATGTGGAGCCCGGCCGGTGGCGACTGGCGGTGGACGCATCCGGGTACCGGGCTCGAGACGTGCTGGTGGAAGTGCCGGCCACCGGCCGCGTGCGGGTCGATGTCGCGCTGACCCCCTCGGTCCCGGTGGTGACGGGCACGGTCACGGACGCCAGCACAGGCGTCGCCATCGCCGGGGCCAGCGTCGAGACGCCGGACGGGGACCGCTCGGCGGAGACCGGGCCGGACGGCCGCTTCCGTCTTGCACTCCCTGAAGGCGCCCGGCGCATCCACGTCTGGGCGTACGGCTACGAGCCCCGCCTTCATGCGGTCCCTGCCGGCGGGCCGGCCCGGTGGCAGCTGGCGATCCCGCTCCAGCCCAGGCCGTTCGNNCAGCCCAGGCCGTTCGGGCTCAGACCCTTGACCGTCCAGGCCCTCCGCCTGTCGGGCGGCGCATCCACCGAGCGGGCCCTCTTCGACCGGGAGCCGACGCCCGGCGTGGTGGGCGTCTCGAGCCGCCAGCTCCGGGAAGTCCCGCCCGCCCTGGAGCCCGACGTGCTGCGCTCCCTCCAGGCCTTTCCCGGCGTGGTCCAGCTCAACGACCTCTCCGCACGTCTCCACGTCCGCGGTGGTGGCCCCGACCAGAACCTCTTCCTGCTGGACGGCGTTCGCATCTTCGCGCCCTATCACGTCTTCGGCATCTTCGGCGCGTTCAACGCCGCCGCGGTCGGTCGCGTCGAGCTGTACCGCGGAGCGCTGCCCGCCCGCCACGGCGGCGCCCTCAGCTCCGTCGTGGACATCGAGCAGCACGACGGGTCGGAGGGGTTCAGGGCCGATGTGGGTGGTGGCGCCCTGACCGGCCGATTCGCCGCCCGTGGACGGCTGCCGCTGGCCCACGGCGCCTGGATGGTGGCCGGCCGGCGGGCGGTCACGAGGACGCTCCTCGCAGCACTCGGCGACGACTCGTTTCCCGTCGGCTTCCACGACCTCCAGGGGACGGTTTCCCTGGCGCCGTCCTCGCGCCAGCAGGTTCGAGGGACCTTTTTCGCCACCCGCGACCGCTACCGGCCGTTCCTGGAAGCCGCCGCCGAGGACCAGCTCCGGTCTCGCTGGGCCAACCGGGCGTTCACCGTCCGCTGGGCCTGGACGCCCGGCCGCTGGTCCACCTCGGCACAGGCGTGGCACACCGGGTACCGTGCGTCCCTGGGCACCGGCTCCGGCGCCGGGCCGGTCACCAGGAACGGGCTGGGCATCGCCGGGCTGCGCTTCGAAACGGTACGCCAGGGCGACCGAACCGGAGCGCGCGTCGGCCTCGAGCTCGAACGGGGCAGGATCCGGCTGGACGGCGCGGGCGAGGGTGGCGGGTACGTCACCGACTCGACCCGCGTCGAACACCGCCGCGTGGTCCTGTATGCCGAGGTCGAACACCGGCTCGGCCCCCTCCGCNNCGACTCGGCCCCCTCCGCCTGGCACCGGGAATGCGCCTCGCCCGCGACACGGAGACGGGCGACCTGCTCGCCCAGCCCAGGGTCTCCATGCGCTGGCATTTCACCGAGGACATGGCGTTGACCGTGGGCGGTGGCCGGTCCGTCCAGACCCTGTCCACCCTGATCGATGACCGGTACGTCCTTCCCGGCGCGCCGTTCTGGTTCGCCCACGAAGCGGACCAGCCCGTGTCCCGGGCCGATGGCGTCTCCGTGGCCCTGGAGGGCTGGGTGGGTGAGCTGTGGAGCGTGTTCCTCGGCGGCTACGCCCGCCGGTTCACCGGCATCCCCGTGTGGCGGCCCGTCGGCAGTCGGACCCTGGACCAGGTCCAATGGCACGACGGCGGCGCCCGCGGCCTGGAGCTGATGGCACGCAGACACGGGGCCCGCCTGAGCGGGTGGATCAGCTACGGGCTCGGCAGCGTCACCTTGCACGGCGACGAAGGCGAGTTCGCCCCCGCCTGGGACCGCCGCCACGCCCTGGACCTGGCGGCGTTCTACCGGCCCTGGCCATCCCTGTCCCTGGCGGTCCGCGCTGCGTACGGCAGCGGCCTGCCGTTCTGGCCCCAGGCCGGCCTCGAAGCGGCCAAGTGGCTCAGCCCCAACACCGGGAGCATCACCGACCGGGACGACTTTCCCGTCTGGAGCGGGTCACAGTGGCGGCTGCCGCCCTACTTCCGCCTGGATGTGGGAGCCAGGGCCGAATTTCGCGTGGGACCTGCCACTATCGAGCCGTTCGCCAGCATCCTCAACGCCACCGGCCGCTCCAACGTGCTCTTCTACGAGTACGTGAGCACTCAGTCCGTTCCCCGCGGTGACACACAGGATCGGCTCGAGCCGAGGGGCCAGTTGCCTTTGCCCATCCTCCCGACGCTGGGGTTCGATGTCCGTTTCTAGGCGCGTGGCCCGGATCGGGCTCGGCACCGCACTCGTCGCCGTCGCCGCCTGCGAGCAGCCGGGCGCCCTCGACCCGCCGCCCTTCGATCCCGAGCTGACGATCTTCGCCATCCTCGACCCCTCGGCGCCCCTGCCCCCGGTCTACGTCCGACCCCTGGATGGCGGCGCGTCCATCGACGAGATCCGCGGTCGTCTCTACCGAAACGACGTCCCCATCGCCGCCGACACCGGCTCCCTCGACCCGGACCGGAACAACCTCCAGGCCTGCACGGCGCTCTACGGCATCACCCGTGGACCCGCGACCTGCCTCGAGTTCGACGTCTGGCCCGCCGAGGGCGAGCGGTACCGCATCGAGGTCGAGGCCGATGGCTACGCGACCGCCTCCAGCGAAACCGAGGTTATCGGTGTGTTCCGCCTCGGCGAGGTCAACCTCGGCGGGGACCCGCCAGGGACCGGCGGCTTCGACGCGTGGTGGTCGCCCTCGGTCGGAGTCCACCGCTACGTCGTGTCCCTGCGCTCGCTGCAACCCGAGTGCACCTCCGTCGTCGGCGCCGACGACTGCCCCAGCGGCTGGTTCACGGAAACCGATTCCACCGCACTGCGAGGCAGGATTCCAGCCGATGNNTCGCTCCACGACTACCTGACCACCGGCGCCTCCGGCGACTACTTCGTCGTCCCGCCCGTCCAGAACGTCGAGAACGGACGCGGCGTCGTCGGGTCCTGGACGCGCCGGGCCGTCCGCCAGCGCGCGTACCTCGATGCACCCGAGCTCGGCGAGTGGGAGTGGCAGGGCAAGGTCGAGGGCCCATCCGGTGTGCTCACCGTCGTCGCCCACCCCTCCGGGCCGGGCATCCTCTTCATCGGCAACGACCAGGGGGCCGTCCGCCGCTCCCTCGACGGCGGCGCCAGCTCACACGTCGTGCTCCCGGACGCCCACGTGTCCAGTCACGGCATCACCGTGGCCTCCGACGGGACCGTGTACGCCGGAGCGGCCGGCCGGCTCGTGGCGTCCCGGGACCTCGGCGCCACCTGGGACACCGTCGCCGCCTTCCCCGAGCAGATCAGCGCCATACAGACCGGGCCCGATGGCCTCATCCTCGTTGGCTTGCCGAGTGAGCCCGGCCAGCAGCCCCGCATCTTCCGATCCGTCGACGGCGGGGCGTCCTTCGCACCCGCAACGCTTCCGCACCTCGAGATCGGGGGCGGGCACTTCCAGGTCCGGGACTTCGCGCTCGACCGCGTCCACGGGACCCTGTACGCCGGGACCATCATCCGCGCGAGTGTGACCAACACACGCAACGCCGTCCCGCTCCTCGCCTCCGAGGACCACGGCGCATCCTGGACCGTGCGCTCCACCAGCCTCCCCTGGGACCCCTACGAAGTGGAGGTGTCCGCCGACGGCGCCTCCCTCTACGTCAGCTTCCACGGCAACTCACCCGGCGCCTTCCGCTCCGACGACGGCGGCGCCTCCTGGCGGCCCATCCACGACGGTTGGCCCACCTCCATCCTCGCCCACCCCACCGATCCCGACCGCGTCTGGATCGCGGAAAACGGGTTCCTCGGTCCCGGCAGCTTCGCCGGCCGCGGCGGCATCTTCGCCTCCGACGACCGTGGCGAGTCCCTGCACTACACCGGCCTGACCGGCTCCACCGCCCTGACCGTCACCCTCGACCGCCAGGGCCGCCGCCTCTTCGCCACCGGCCTGCTGCCCGGCATCCTCGCCCTGCCTGTGGACCCCTGATCCCGCCCCACTCCCCCTCGCATTTCGGCTCTTCGCTGTTCCACATGGGTATCGTTGTCCTTGCCCGCACACGACAG
>JABAHQ010020847.1_pt1 | contig 10332 bp, 10 predicted proteins | sample 7062091 | NCBI WGS metagenome assembly JABAHQ01 (sample SAMN14534359, study PRJNA622989) | marine sediment metagenome | biome: marine biome [ENVO:00000428]; feature: marine pelagic biome [ENVO:01000023]; material: deep marine sediment [ENVO:00002113] | place: India: Gulf of Kutch | collected... | reverse complement strand
CCAATGGTTTCTATATTTGTGGCTGAATCAGACATGGCTTCACTCCTGGTGGCCATTTGAAGTGGAATTATAGACCTCGGTCTGGCGATATTGTCCTTGCCGTCGGAGCAGGATTTTGTAGGCGCCGGCCCAATCAGCCCACTCGAGAACCCAAGCCTCAGCTTCAGGTTCTTCACCCCTTTGGTATAACTCGTAAAAGGTTTCAGAAAGCACCCCATGTTTTCGTTCATAAATTTCCAAATCTTCATGGAGCGCGTGAATGTCGGCGATAATCTCTTGTAAGGTCATAGTCATTACCTCTTAAGTTGCATGGCTCGGCATCCTTTGATAAAGAATACTATGAAGATATTACCCTAAATCACCACGATTTCAAAGCAAGGAGCTGAATTATGTCTCATCTACCTATCCTACAAAGCAGTGGCGGGGTCAACACTGACCCCGCCATCTATAACTCAAACCAATCCATCTTCGGAACCATTATTCTCTCGGTTTGGCGCATGATGAGCTCCGCACTGGCGTGTCACGGGGCTGTTTAGGACTAAGCAATCCCCTCTAGTTCGAGCGATGCCAGAAAATCTGCGGGGATGTCACTATTCTTTTTAGCCACGACCGCAAAATAATACAAGGGCGTGCCCTCAATCGAAAAGCGGTGCCAATAGCGTTCTAAGTGATGGAGATCGAGATACTCCGAAAAAATTAACTCGCGAATCATGCGGGAAAATCCGCTCGTATCACTGTTATCCAAAAAGGTTTCCTTGATGTTAAAGGCGATCCAGGCTTCCTGCTGTAGGAGACGCAGGGCTTCAAAAAAGGCCTGGGGCGGAATATCGCCATATCCCAAGGCTGCAACGGAGGTTAAACAGTTCGGCGACCAGGCGAGGAGGTCTTCGCGTTCATCGGCTGTCAAATCACAAAAATCGACCACATAATAGGCGTCATAGACCCAGGGACGATCACGTTTGGAGGCCTCACGCGCTTCCGGGATAATGTCTACCCCCACTAATCGGGCGACCCCATACTCTTTCACGGTCTCACCCATCATGCCATTGCCCGCCCCCAAATCTAAGATGCGCAATTCTGAAAAATGATTTTGATTCTCATCTACCGTTTTTTTCAAGGTCTCTGCGACTTTTTGCGGGGATTGGCATTTGAGACGCTCATAAAACAATTGTTCGTACAGCCCAGGGCGTAAATAAATCTCATGGTAGTCATGAAACCGCATTTTCCGGGTCGAATCGGATTCGACCAGGTAAAAGTAGGCTTCATCTTGATCGAGACCATTAGCCTCGATGGGAGGAAATTGGATATGATGTCGTTTCTGCATATGTCACCTCTCTCTGAAGTTTTTTCTCATTTATAGATTAAGGTATCTTTTTTATGAACTACGGCAACAGTGAACTCGAAGCGCTGTCCAACGGCGTAGCGGAGACTTAACTCGTATAAACCGTCGTCTCGCGCAGGTCAATCAGGCGTTGGTCGGGGATAGCTTCTAAGACGGGCAGCAGGGCTTCTTTGGTACAGCCGTGTACCTTGAGGACAATATCCCATTGGTCAGGATTTTTCGGTGCTCGTACGCTACCGGCGGCCATAATGTCCCAACCCTGTTCGAGCACGGCGGTGGCCAGTTTGGAGAACTCGCCCCGGCGGTTGGGCGCCCGCATGGTGATCCGCCAGCCGGGGTCGTTGGCCCCTAGTAGGTTTTGTAGTTCAATCAGGAGATCAATCTCGCTGATGATGCCGACGACGATATTATTTTCAACCACCGGCAAAGCGCCGATGTGATGCTCAATCATTAGCTCGGCCGCTTCTTCCAGGGTGGCTTCCGGGCCGATGGTGTGGAGATCGATCCGTTTGACCATAACCTGTTCGACCGTCAGCCCGGCCAGGTAATTGGTGATTTCCCAGACATCTAAACTGCCCAGGTTTTCGGGCCTGATCATCAAGCGCTGGCGGGTAACCAGCCCCAGCAAACGTTTGCCGTCGCCAACAACTGGCAAATGGCGAACCTTGCTTTTGGTCATAATCCGTTTGGCTTCCAGGATGCGCTTGTGGGGTTCGATCATAATGGGATGGCGCATCATATAGTCTTTGACCAGCATTGGGTCTCCCTCCTAGGCGACTTCGTGAATTACCGGCTCCATCTCTTTAAGTTGTTCAAGGGGGATGTGGCAGAAGATGCGATGCCCGTTCTCATCTATACGCCAGGGCGGCACTTTCTCTTCGCAGATCACTCCGCCGTCGGGCAGCAAGTTGCGGCGGGGACAACGGGTGTGGAAGCGACAGCCACTGGGCGGATTGAGCGGGCTGGGAACCGCCCCCTCCAGCCGGATGCGTTCTTGCTCAATGTTGGGATCGGGGATGGGCACCGCCGATAACAAGGCCTCGGTATAGGGGTGATAAGGGGGGGCGTAAATGCCTTCGGCCGAGCCAAACTCAACCACCTGGCCCAGATACATCACGGCGATGTAATCTGAGAAGAAGCGGACAACACTCAAGTCGTGGGCGATGAACATCATGGTGGTGCCGAACTTTTGCTGGATCTCCAACAGCAGGTTCAAGACGGCCGCTTGCACCGAAACGTCCAGGGCCGAGACCGGCTCATCACATAAGATCAAGTCTGGCCGGCCGGCCAAGGCTCTGGCGATACCAACGCGCTGCTTTTCACCGCCGCTTAACTGGCGCGGCAGACGGTCATAGTAGTATTCGTCCAATTTGACCGCCCGCAGCAGGCGAATCACTTCATCGCGAATCTGGTCCTTGGGGACCACTTTGAAGCGCCTCAAGGGGCGCTCGATCTGTTGGCCGACTGTGTAGTTAGGATTCATAGTTGATTCGGGATTTTGGAAGACCATTTGCAGTTCCCGGATCAACGATAAATCCCGGTCTTTAACTTTATCACCGATATCAAAGCCCATGAACTGCATATCACCGCCGGTCTTGGATTCCAAACCGATGATGGTTTTGACCAGGGTACTTTTGCCACAGCCCGACTCGCCGACAACACCAAAGGTCTTGCCCCGAATGACCTCCAGATCAATGCCGTCAACCGCTTTGACATATTCCTTTTCACCCAGGCCGATCAGGCTTAGGGGGGAGCTGCTAGAATGTCTGTAATAGGTTTTCAACCTCTCCAAGGACAACAGGGACTCAGCCTGCCCGTCGGTCTCCTTTGCCTCTTGTACCGCGGGAACGAGGTCTGAAGGGGGCATCCACTCTGAGGGATCGATCTCTTCAGAAAAGAGGCAGCGGGTGACGTGAAAGGGGTTTAAGTGGCGCAATTCGGGGCGTTCCTGCCGGCAGGCTTCGCGGGCATGGTCACAGCGGGGTTCAAAGAGACAACCTGGCGGTAAGTTGGATGGGGAGGGAACCCGGCCCCGAATGGGGTAAAGGAGACTGGCTTCTTTGCTACGTCCCAGTTTGGGCAAACAGCGAATCAAGCCCTGGGTATAGGGGTGGCGGGGATTGCTAAAGATTTCGTGGGCCGAGGCCAACTCAACCAATTCGCCGGCGTACATCACCCCCACCCGGTCGCTAACCCGGGCGATGATGCCCATATTGTGACTGATTAACATGATGGCGGTATCGTATTCATGTCGCAGGTCTTGGACTAAGTCCAAGACAGTCGCCTCAACGGTTACGTCAAGGGCGGTGGTCGGCTCATCCATAATCAAGACGGCCGGGTTGTTGAGCATAGCCATGGCGACAACGACCCGTTGCTGCTGGCCACCGGAAATTTGATGCGGATAGCGATACATAACTTTGGCCGAGTCGGGCATATGGACCTGTTTCAGCATTTTGATGCAGTGTTCCCAGGCTTCTTCTTTGGCCATGCCCCGATGTACCTCCAAAACTTCCGTCATCTGTTCGCCGACGCGCAGGACAGGATTCAGAGAGGTCATCGGATCCTGGAAAACCATAGCCAGTTGGTCACCCCGCAGTTGACGCAATTCCTCCTCGGACCGGCCCACCATTGACTGGCCTTGAAAGGTGATATCGCCGTTGATAATTTTGCCATTTTTGCCCAAGTAACGAACCAGGGCGTAGGCGAGGGTGCTTTTCCCGCAGCCCGACTCGCCGACGATGCCCAATGTCTCGCCCCGGTAGAGTTCAAAGCTTACGTCACGCACAGCCGTGACATCACCATAGCGGGTTTCGTAGGCAATCGCTACGTTCTCAACTTTGACCACGGGTTCGCCCATTTTTTTAGGTGTTTTGCTCATGTAATTGACTCCCTTAGCGCCTGAACTTGGCTTAGAAATCAGGTTTTTGATCTTGACAGCCAAAGGCGGCCGCCTTTTCAAACGCTATTCAGCAGCGATAGATGGGTTTTTATTTTAAGGAAAAACCCAATTTCTTTTCTTTGCTCTCTTATGTCAAAATCTTATTTAGCGGTAGCGCTGTGCTTCTTCATTGAGGCCATCGGCTAATAAATTCAGGCCAACCACCAGCATGGCAATGGCCAGTGAGGCCCACAACGCATCCCAGGGATGACCGCTTTGGATGAACGTCCGGCCGGCGTTGACGATGCTACCCCAATCGGGGGATGGGGGCGGCAGCCCCAGCCCTAAAAAGCCTAAGGTCCCGATGGCGAAGACGGCGTAGCCCACCCGTAAGGTAGCGTCAATAAGAATAGGGCCGCGGGCGTTGGGCAAGATTTCTACAAACATGATGTAAAGGGGATGTTCGCCCCGGGTTTCAGCCGCAGCCACAAAGTCACGGGTTTTAATGTCCAGAGTTAGACTACGCACCAAGCGGGCAATGCCGGGTGCGCCAGCAATGGTGATAGCTAGAACAACATTGGTCGGTGAGGGGCCTAAGGCGGCAATGATAACCAGGTAGAGCAAGATGGTAGGGAAAGCCATCAAGGCGTCCAGGGCCCGCATAATCGTTTCGTCAATAACGCCGCCATAATACCCGGAAACAACACCCAGGGTGCCTCCAATAATTAAGGCCGTCAGGACAGATAAGGGGGACAAAACCAGGATGATACGCGACCCTTGGGCCAAACGCGCCCAGAGATCCCGGGCCTGGCGATCAGTGCCCAGCCAGTGTTTGGCTGAAGGAGCTTGCAAACTTTCCCCGCGAAATTGTTCCAGCGGCGAATACCGGGCTAACCAGGGGGTCGTTTGTGAGTACACATCTGGATGTCCGCTAAGACATTTCCACCATAAGGCCGGTTGAATGATACAACTATCGGCGAAGATAGAGACAATGATCCAGAAACTGACCAAGACCAGCCCGACCAAAGCCACTTTGGAGCGGGTTAGGTTCTCCCAGGCCTCTTTGATTCTTCGCCTTCCCGGGGACTCTGCCCTGGGAATCGTGCCTGCAGTTGTTTGTTCAGCAACGGCCATAAGCTTTCTCCTTAATTAGGTGTATCGGATGCGAGGATTTAAATAAGTGTAAATGATGTCAGCCAGTAACTGAGTGCTTACGGCAATAACGACCAGTACCATCGCCGCCGCTTCGATAGCGAAAACGTCTTTAAATAGAGCAGCCTCCAAAACGTAACGCCCAACACCGGGGAAGCCAAAGATCACCTCCACGACCACGATGCCGCCCACCAGCCAGTTAACATGCAGCATAATAATAGTAATAGGGGCCATAAGGGCGTTTTTGATGGCGTGTTTGAAGACAACCCGGCGGCGAGGCATGCCCTTCAAAACGGCGGTGCGGATGTAGTTGGTGCGCATAACCTCAACCATGCTGGAGCGGGTGATACGCAGGACATACCCCAGTTCGATCAGGGTCAGGGTCAGAACCGGCAAAATTAACATCTGCGGCCTGGCGAAGATAGAGGCCCCAGGGGGCAGGACCACTGCACCTGGGAACCAGCCCAGCCAGGTCGAAAAGATCAGGATTAAAAATATCCCGCTGGCAAATTGGGGGGTGGCTGTGGCGATCAAACTGCTAATGGAGAGGGCCCGATCGCCAACTCCCCCTTCATTTAAACCGGCAAACAAGCCCAAAACCAACGATAGGGGCATCACAATAATAAAGGCGATGCCGGCCAGATAAAGGGTATTTAACAAGCGGCGACCGAGAACTTCCGCCACAGGGCGGCGGTCTTTGAATGACTTGCCCGGGTCCCCACGCAGTAACCCTTTTTGTAAGGGGATATATTTTCGGGGCGCGCCAGCCACATTGGTCCAGGTGGCTTGGGTTAAGGTCCAGATTTCCTGATCGTCCCCTTTGACCCACATGGCGGCGTGATCATCCCGGTCAACGCCCCAAAAGACCATCAGGTCATCCTCGTTGGGATACCAAACGTCACTGCCAAGCGAAACTTCTTTGGTTGATCCATCGGGCTGGCGTTCGACACGGATCATCGTTTCGCCATCGGGGCTGTAATTTTGAAAGAGGGTGCCATCCTCATCTCTGGCCCACCAACTGAAGCGTTCATTCTCGGAATCGTAGATGCGTACGAGATCGTAACCAACCAACCCTTCGGCTTGCCAATCGCTGCCAATGAGCCAGCGAATATAACGGCGGAGCGGCGGCTGGTCCAGGCCATTTTGGGCGTTAAAGGATGCTTCCTGCTCCGGGGTGATGGTATTGCCCAGGGTATTGATGGCGATATTGCCGGGGGCTATCTCGGATATGGCAAAAATGGCGATAGAAACGAGGAAGAGGGTGACGATTAAAAAAATTACACGGCGGATTAAGAATTTAGCCATGCTGGGATGACCTCCTATTGGCCACTATGTTAAGTAGAGGCATGAGCTACTGTTTCATAAAGTCTTATGATTTGAACAGGCATCAGAATAGAAGTTTACCTTGTAAACGAGGTAAATTAAGTAATAATCTAAGATTACGTATAAAAAATATTATCCGGTTGGTACGTTTACCCGAGGTCTCAATTTTTCCAAACTGTGCGGTTCATTTCCTTATCAAGAAGTTCTCTATTAGGAAGGTTGCTCACCCCTAACCACACAGCTATAATTTTTGTACAGGTTACCCCCGGTAATTACTGTAGGGGAATAAATTTCAACCGGCTTTCTGTGAGTCGCTGAGGCCCATAACCCTTGGTTAAGCCACTTAACTGGGATCTGTTATTAATAACAAAATGATCATATGTTTCACCATAGCTGTGATTTGACTTGGCTATGGTGATCCAAATTTGATGACTTGGCGATATTATAAAATTCGTCTAATCATCGTATGGTTAGTATAAGAGAATCTCTGCAAAAGTCAAAAGCTCGGTCCACGAACGGTCTGTTAGTGTGTTTTCCACCCTATGTTTCGCATTTCTTTGCAAATAAAGAAAGATAAGAGTAAAATAATTTCATCACATCCTGTATCAGGTCAAATAATTCACAAAATTTACCAAAACATATCAAGCGCTCAAAGGAGGTTTATTGAGCAACTTATCTGGGCTGGCACGTTCTATTTTGGAGAACTTTCACGACGCCCAATCTCATGAAGGAGGATAACCCTATGTCTATTATGCATCTGAGCCGGACCTTACAAGGGCGATCTATCATCAGTGTAACAAATGGCCAAATTGTTGCCAAAGCCGAGGATATATTGATTGATCCCACGACCCGCCAGGTGGCTGCGGTGATCACCTCTAAGGGCAGCCTGCTAAAACGGGAGCCCGGCGTAGAGGTCATCCCTGGGGACGAAGTGCAAGTATGGGGCCAGGATGTGATCCTGGTCAAGCGGCCTGAGGTGATCGTCAAAAAGGAGGAGTTACCCGGCCATGAAAAATGGCTGACTGTATCTGACCAAATCAAAGGGCATGATGTAGTCGGCACAGATGGCACACGCATCGGCCAACTCAACGATATCATTATTGACGCCGCAGGCCAACTTGTGGGCTACAGCTTGGCCAGGGTCTTCATCGAAGGACCGGTGGCCCAGTCCAAACGCATCGCTGCCAGGGCAACGCGGGCCTTGGGCGGGGATGTGTTGATTGTAGAGCCGGCTGAAATGGTAGAGGTGACTGAAACCACAGAGCCGAGTGAGACTGTCGAGCCCCCCGAGACGGTAGAGTCGACCGAAATGGTGGAGGGGGAGGAGACAGAGAATACGACGGAGACGGCGGATCCGACGGGGACGGTAGGTCCGACCAGCGTCGTATAGGCCCCATCGGGTTCATTCCCTTAGGCGTTTTTTGCCAATTCGTCTTAAGACCCCTAAAATCGAAAGACTTTTCAGAAGCCCATGGCTGACGTTAGCAGGTGAAGGTTAGAGAGGCATGACCAAACGGGTTATTCTGCTACAAGCATTAGCAGCTACAACCAAAGATCTAGCGCGAATATTACCCAGAACAGACGAAACCCTTCTTCACCAGCGACCAACGTCAGATCAATGGTCTATTGCTGATGTCCTTAATCACCTGATTAATGTAGAAGTACGCTACCTGAAGCGATTGCAACACATGGTTCAAGGAGACCACCCCCTGCTGCCAGCCATCTTGCCCGACGAAACAGCCCACGATTCACAAGCCAGACGTGATGAACTTTTGGCCCGTTTTAGCCAGGCTCGGGCTGAGACGTTGGCCTTTCTTGAAGGTATATCGTTGGGCGATTGGCAGCGGTCCGCCGTCCATGAGACTTGGGGTGAAATCAGGTTTCGTTTCTTAGTGCAACATCTGGTTGACCACGATACCGAACATCTGAACCAGATTATTGAAATACAGGGGCAATTGCCGGTGGCATCAAGATGACCTGAGAATGAGGTGTACTATGAATCTTTTAAAAAACCTTCTTTCGTCGCATGATTATTTAGTAGCCGATGGTGGCATGGGGTCTATGTTGATGGCTAAGGGCCTGGCCCATGGCGATCCACCGGAGGAATGGAATGTGCTGCATCCTGACCGGGTACGGGCTGTACATCGGGCCTACATTGAAGCCGGGGCGCAGATTATTCTGACCAACTCTTTTGGGGGTACCCGCTTCCGTTTAAATTTGCACCAACTGCAAGAGCGAGTCAGGGAATTGAACTGTGCGGCGGCGCAGTTGGCGCGCGCTGAAGCCGATGCTGTATCGCACCCTGTTGTGGTGGGGGGATCAATGGGCCCGAGTGGCGAGATTCTGGAACCCTTGGGGGAGCTGAGCTTTGAAGAGGCCCGAGATGGTTTCGCCGAACAGGCGGCGGCGCTGACCGAAGGGGGGGTCGATGTGTTATGGATTGAGACGATGAGTGATCTGAATGAGATCCGGGCGGCTGTTGAGGGGGCTAAATCGGCCAGCTCACTTCCCCTGGTGACAACAATGACCTTTGATACCAATGGTCACACTATGATGGGGGTCAGCCCAGCCCAGGCGTTGGAAGACTTGCGAGCATTCGGTCCAATCGCCGTGGGGGGAAACTGTGGCAACGGCCCTGAGGAAATTGAAGGGGTCATCCAACACATGTACGCCGCCGACCAAACTGTGCCTCTGGTGGCTAAATCAAACGCCGGCATTCCTGAGTTGGTGAACGGCGTAGCGGTTTACAACGCCACGCCAGAGGTGATGGCCCGTTATGCGGTGCAGGTGCGAGATTTTGGCGCACAGATCATCGGGGGGTGTTGTGGCAGTACGCCAGCACATATTCGAGCCATGGCTGAGGCGTTGGGCAATACCAGACCTAATAGAGTTATCACCGCCTCCACACCAGCGGAGACAAAGCCAAAAGTGGCCCGTGAGCGAAAACATAAACGCCGGGGCGGGTGACCTGGCGAGCGGGTAAGCGCTTAGAAAGCGAGGCGCACCATGGCGGCTGAAAGAGGGGAGCGAGTTCGTAAACGACGTCGTGATCTGTATTTATCCTTAAATCTGGAGAAGTCACATCCATGTCTCTGAAACTCATACGCCAGGCCCTCAACGGAAAGCATCCGCCGCCGCGGATGTGGCACGTTCAGCCGCTGAAGAAACGTTACGATGTGGTCATCATCGGTGGCGGGGCACACGGGCTAGCTTGCGCTTATTACCTGTCCAAGGTGCATAGCATTACCGATGTAGCTGTGTTAGAGAAAAGTTATATCGGTGCAGGGGGGAGCGGGCGCAATACGGCCATCATCCGCAGCAATTATCTAACCCCGGAAGGGGTGCGCTTTTATGATGAGAGCGTCAAGCTTTACGAGCGGATGGCTGAAGACTTGGATTTTAATGTGATGTTTAGCCAGCGCGGCCACCTGACCCTGGCCCACACGGATGGGGCTGTGCGCACCATGCGCCGCCGGGCTGAGGTCAACCGGTTGCAGGGTGTGGAGTCGCGGCTTATCGGGCCGGAGGAAATCAAGCGTCTATGCCCCTACCTTGACCTTAGCGATCATCCCCGCTATCCCATCCTGGCCGCCCTTTACCATCCGCCGGGGGGCATCATCCGGCACGATGCGGTAGT
>JABAHQ010020986.1_pt1 | contig 10335 bp, 12 predicted proteins | sample 7062091 | NCBI WGS metagenome assembly JABAHQ01 (sample SAMN14534359, study PRJNA622989) | marine sediment metagenome | biome: marine biome [ENVO:00000428]; feature: marine pelagic biome [ENVO:01000023]; material: deep marine sediment [ENVO:00002113] | place: India: Gulf of Kutch | collected... | reverse complement strand
AATAAACATAAAAATCATGATAGCGCCATGGAGCGTGAACATTTGGTTGTAGGTTCTCGCCTGCATCATATCTGCGCCGGGACCCAGCAATTCCAGGCGGATAAGCAAAGCCAGCACTCCCCCGACAAAAAACATCGCCATCACGGACCAGAGATAGAGTATCCCGATCCGTTTGTGGTCCAGGGTAAAGAGCCACGATTTGATACCGCTGGCGGTATTCAGATAGTTTTCCGGCTCATCCTGATAGGTCGTCGGAGTCGCTGTACTCATTTTATATTACTCGTTCGTTTTTCATTCTGATTGCGCTACCTCTTCCACCTCACTCAGCGATTTGATGTACGCCACCAGGGCATCCAGCTGTCGCTCGCTGAGCAATCCCTGAAATGTAGGCATCACCGGCTGAAACCCATCCACGATATTGGCCTGGGGATTGAGCATGGATTCCCTGAGATAATTTTCATCCGCCAAAACCGTTCTTCCGTCAGCCATTGTGACTTCATGTCCGTATAAATCCTGAAACGTTGGACCCACGTTGGGGCTGCCATCCACCGAATGGCAGGTGTTACACGCCCGGCTCGTATAGAGCTGTTCTCCCAGGGAAACCAGTGACATCCCGCCACCTTCTGCCGCAGCGCCACCTCCTTCAAGAAATGCCGCATAGTCGTCCTGAGACACCACTCGAACCGATCCAAGCATCTGGGAATGGCCATCACCGCAAAACTCCGCACAATAAATATCAAATGTTCCGGTGCGATTTGCCTCAAACCAGGCAACCGTGTAGCGATTCGGCAGCACGTCCTGTTTGATGCGAAACTGCGGAACATAAAAACTGTGGATGACATCTTCCGATGACATTAACAGCTTTATCGGTTGATCAACGGGCACCACCAGTTCGTTAATACTGTTCGACCCGTTGGGATAATCAAATAACCACATCCACTGGCGCCCGGTCACCTTGATTTCCGTGGCATTCCCGGGCACAATCTGCAGCTTCATGAATGCGTTAAAGCCCCAGAGAAAGACAACAAAAACGAGAATGATGGGTATAACCGTCCAGATAACTTCCAGCTTCAAATTATAGCCGACGTGGGAGGTGGCTTCCTGGCGATCCGAGCGTCTCCGATATTTAACGATGAAGTNNATGGAAAGTCCGACAATCAGCAGAAAAAAGAATACCGAGGCCCAGAGAATGAAATAGAAAAGAGCGTCTACATTTCCGGCGACAGTCGAACTGCCCTCGGGTAACCAGAATGTTCCGGTGGTATCCATAAATTACCGTTCCTGCTTTTCTTGCCCGCGCGTACTTTTGTTATGAGACTCTCTCCACCAGAACATCCCCACGACGGAGCCAAGAATCACCACCGTCAGCACCCCGCCCAGTTTCATCAGGTTCTCTGCAAAGAGCACATAGCCTTCGGAATCCGGATCGTATTGGTAGCAATAGAGCAGCAGTTTATCAGCAGTATTTCCGACTTTTCCCTGCCCTCCTTCTACCAGCGCTAACCGCAAATCACGTTTGTTGTGATCAATGCCATACAGATACCGGGTGATTTTTCCCTGGTCAGTCAACACGTAGGAAACGGCGGGATGCGCATAAATCTCGCTTTCTTCCACCCAATAATACTGAAAGCCCATCGCATCGGCCAATGCCTTCGACTGGCTCTCATCTCCCACTAAAAATGCCCAGCTATCTCCATCGATCTCTTTCTGCATACTTTCTATATATGCATCATGTTTTTGCGCCGCCAGTTCAGATGTCTCCCTAGGATCGATACTGACGGAAACAATCTGATATTCCTCGCCTGCCGTCCACTCCAGACTGTCCACACTCTTTTTCAATCCGTTCAAAACCAGCGTACACAGCATGGGACAATCATAATACACCAGTGTCAGGAGCACCGGCTTATCCTGATTAAAATATTTTTCAAGGGTGACCTGTTCGCCATTGTGATCAATGAACTGCAGATCCAGCGGGATAGTCTCTCCCAGATGTTCGATCACATCGATCTTCTGAAGGGATTGAGGATTCGTGCTGGCATTCTGGGCAAATATGGTCTGATTTGTCACAATTATGAGCGTAAAAAAATACGCCAAAAACCGTGACCCTAATCTGATAATCTGTTTTGTATTCATAACTGATTTAGATTCATACGTTGACTATATGTTACATAGAATTTTATACCATCTCAACTTTCCGCCTCCGGCAAATCCGAATTTATTATTCTCCCTGGGTCCTTGCACGGAAATCCTCCTGGGCCTCCAGACGCATCGCCTGATCAATGGGAATTCTGTAAATTCCCTGAGCTGTATCAATAGTTCCGTAGCTATGCAAAGCCTCTTGCTCACGTTCATGCAATTGCTGCAGTGCCTCTGATTGGGGCTCCAGAACCTGCTCCCGGGTAATCCGCTCCTGTACTTCAATAAAATATCCCTGTAGTACGAAAATCGCGATAATGAGAACGACCGCAATCACCGCAATCACCATAAACAGCCGCGGCTTGCTCACATCGCTGATCTCGTACCCGGCCTTGAGATCTTCCTGGATCGGGTGTTGTCCTTGTTCAGTCATATTCTATCGGAGACGATTTGCCGTCTGTTTTTGTTGAGTTTCATTCATTATTGATTCACAAATTTGATCGAGTCTTCCAACTTCGGATCGCTCACCGGGATCACTGGTCCCGAAGCCGTTTGCAGCCAAAAATACCAGAGAAAGATTCCACCGATTCCAACGACGGTTGTCACATCCATCCAGGAAAGGTGCGGTTCGGTACTGTAAACCGGGAGCACAATCCAGTACAAGTCCACAAAATGCATTATCAGCAGCCAGACCGCTACGGCTTTTAGCACTTTGAAATTCCTTTTGGCGGCTCTGGTAATTAAGGCGAGAAACGGAATGGCGAAATGGCCGAACAGCAAAACGATGCTAATGATTTGCCAGCCGGCTACATCCCAGCGATGCTTATACCACAGCGTTTCTTCCGGAATATTGCCGTACCAGATGAGCAACAACTGCGAAAAAGCAATATACGCCCAGAAGATGGTGAAGCCGAACATCAGTTTTCCGAGATCATGGTAATGCTCTTCGGTGATCGTGTCAGCAAGGATCCCGTGATCCCGCAATTTTAATGCGACCAGTGTTAATACAGCCAGTGCGGCCAGCAAGCCGCCAGAGAAAACATATACTCCAAAGATAGTGGAATACCAGTGCGCCTCCAGCGACATGAGCCAGTCAAAACCGGCAAAGGTCAGGGTGAATGCAAACAAAACAATTCCGGGGGCGCTGATCCGCTTCAGCCTGGGGGTGATGGATTCCGAGTGGCCCTCGTCTTGCTCGCTTGATACTTTCAACAACCGCCAGGCCAAAACACCCCAGACGCCGAAATAAATAATCGTTCTGATGACAAAAAACGTTTGATTGAGATAAGCCGATTTATGCTGCAATGCCGCATCCTGTGCAACCACATCCGCATGACTCCAGTGGTACAGGGAATGGATCCCGAGAAGTACCGGAACAAACAAAATGGCCAGCACCGGGATGGTACCCGTCATGTTTTCGGTTAACCGGCGAACTACAACACTCCATTTGGCTCCAACGATGTGATGCAGCATCACAAAAAAGAGGGCTCCGGCACCGATAGTCACCCAAAAAGAGATACCGGTGAGATACGCAAAATAAAATCGCTCCGCGTTAAAAAACAAACCGACTGCACTCAACACCAATCCAATGACCCCGGCAATGAGCGCCCGGTTGGCCCGTTGGTCCACATCCGACAACATATAGGTGTTGGTATCAATCTTCATACATCCGCCTTACTCGATTCGCGTTCGCTCTTCTGCCGGTATATCGGATAATGCCGCATTCTGGCTTCGCTGCAGCGCCCGGACGTACCCGATTATCGCCCACCGATCCTCCACTGAAATCTGATGGGAGTAGCCAGGCATATTCCGGAGCCCGTTTGTAATCACATCGTAAATGTGACCGTCCGCCACATTCCTGATTCGGTCGGTGTGAAACGAGGCCGGAGGAACATAATTGTATTCCAGCATGATGCCACGCCCATCCCCCACCTGGCTGTGGCATGGTGCACAGTAAATATTATACTGCCGCTGCCCCCGCTCTAATAAATCCATGGTGATATCCATGGGATTATTTTGTATCGGATTATCATCGGCATCCATACCTCGGTAGAGTGAATCACTCAGATGCAAATAATCTCTGGCAACCGTTCCGTAAACCGGAGAGCGCATGGACATGTCATTTTCAAAAAATTCTCCGTCAGACTGAGACATGTAGCGTGGCTGAACGTCCATATCCGGAACAGGATGAATGGGCGGCCTTTCTTTCGGCTGTCCCCGAAAACAGCCGGCCAGCAACACAAAGGCAACCCCAAGTGCCACCAACATTCTCCAATATCCCTGTGAAATGAGTTCCATTATTCCTGCTCCCCGGCGTCATCGCCGACAACTTCATAGCCCGAATCGTAAATCACTTCAGTATACTTACTTCCAATGGATTGCAAAAATGCCCCTGTTTTTTCCGCGTCGAATTTGGTGTCCTCCGCCTCGATGCTGATAAAAAATCCGTCGTCCGTGACCTGCTCGAAGCGAGGCGAACTAAACAGCGGANNGGATTGGAATAAATGCCGGCAGGCTAAAAAACGGTTTGCCACCGACAATCAGCGGATAGTCAACAGCGCTGGTCCACCACTGCAGCAGCAGAGCCCCGCTGCCGCCAAGCAAACCCAGTCCGCCCACAATCCAACCCAGCGGGGATCGCTTTTCACCCATGGCCTCATCCATTCCATGGATCGGAAACGGTGAGTGGACATCAAATTCCTCATAGCCCTCGTCCCGGACTTTCTTTGTTGCTTCCAGCAGATCACCCGGCTCGTCGAACTGAGCGATAATTCCGAAATTCCTGGTTACCATCTGTTTGCGTTTTTCTTCCATCAGTGCACCTCCGACTGCGGCAAAATCCCTTTCACTTCAAAGGCAGCAATCATGGGCAACCAGCGAAGGAATAACAGGAAGAGCGAAAGGAATAACCCAAACGATCCCACCAACATGATAATGTCCCAGAATGTCGGCGCAAAGTAGTCCCAGCTGGACGGGAGGAAATCCTGGGCCAGTGAACTCACTACGATGATAAATCGTTCGAACCACATTCCCACATTGATCAAAATGGAAATCACAAACATGACAGGGACACTGCGTCGCAACTTCTTAAACCAGAACATCTGCGGAACAAAAACATTACAGAAAATCATTATCCAGTATCCCCACGCATACGGACCGGTCATCCGGNNTGGTTTCCGCTGTACCAGGCGACAAACAATTCGATGATATAAGAATACGCCACCATGGATCCGGTTACGAGCATGATGATGTTCATCTTCTCCAGATGGTCTATGGTGATAAAATCTTGGATGCCGTAAACTTTTCTGGTGATCACCGCCAGGGTCATAACCATGGCAAACCCGGAAAAGATAGCGCCTGCCACGAAATAAGGCGGGAAAATGGTCGAGTGCCAGCCCGGGATAATCCCAATAGCAAAATCAAAACTCACCACACTATGCACTGACAGCACCAGCGGTGTTGCCAACCCTGCCAGAATCAAGACCGCGAGCTCATAATGCTTCCAGCTTTTATGACTGTTTCTCCAGCCCAGGGAAAAGATCCCGTACACAATTTTCCGGATGCGGTGTTTTGCCCGATCTCTCAACATGGCCAAATCCGGCACCATGCCCACATACCAGAACATGAGGGACACAGTAAAGTAGGTCCCCACGGCAAAGAAGTCCCACAGTAGCGGACTCCGGAAATTCGGCCAGATGGCCATCTGGTTCGGATAAGGAAATACCCAATAGATCACCCACGGCCGGCCAACATGAATCCCAGGGAAAATCAATGCGCAGATGACAGCAAAAATGGTCATCGCCTCTGCAAACCGGTTAATGGACGTCCGCCACGGCTGGCGAAAAATCAACAGGATGGCAGAAATCAATGTGCCGGCATGACCGATACCCACCCAAAACACAAAATTGGTGATGGCCCAACCCCAGCCAACCGGAATCTGCAATCCCCAGATTCCCACCCCTTTATAAAAAAGGTATCCGATGGAACCGGCAAAGAGGAGCGCCAGGAAAAAGGTCAGGCTGAACAGCAGATACCAGGCGGTCGGGGTTTTTTCTTCGGTGACACTGCTGATAATATCTGTCACCGAATGGTAGGTCTGGTTACCCCGAATCAATGATTGTGTGGTGCCGGTTGTTTCGCTCACTGCATTCTCATTCAGTTTGTTCAGACAGCATTTTCGCTTGTTGTATGTGCGGCCAGCGAAGGATTCGGATTCCTCAGCTTCGCCTGATACGTCGTTCTGGGTTTGGTGCCGAGTTGCACCAGCATGGCATAATCTCTGTTCTGTCGTTTCACCTGACTCACCCTGCTCTCCGGATCATTGATATCGCCGAAGACAATGGCATCGGTGGGACATGTCTGCTGGCAGGCCGAGATGACTTCATCCGTTTGCAGGTTCCGGTCTTCCAGACGAGCGACGCTTTTTCGCCGGTTTATTCTCTGGAGACAATAGGTACATTTTTCCATCACGCCCCGGGAGCGGACCGTCACATCCGGATTCTTGCCAATTTTCTGGACTTCCGGAGTATCGTGGGTATAATTAAAAAAGTTGAACCGGCGGACTTTATACGGACAGTTATTGGAACAATATCTGGTTCCGATACAGCGATTTTGTATACCTGGACGTTCAATCCTTCGTCATCGTGGACAGTGGCGTTCACCGGACAGACCGTTTCGCACGGTGCATTTTCGCAATGCATACAGGTCACTGGCTGCACCACCATCTCCGGATCGGCGGGCGTGCCTGCGTAATATCTGTCCACCCTGATCCAGTGCATCTCCCGGCCCTCTTTCACCAGATCCTTGCCCACCACCGGAATGTTATTCTCACTCTGACAGGCAATGGTGCACGCATTACATCCTGTGCAGACGTTTAAATCTATGGCCATGCCCCATTGATATCCTTCGTCGTATTCATGCCCTTCCCAAAGCGGATCCAGGTCCGGGTGCTCTACCGCTTCTTCCACAAATTCCGGGTGCTCACGATATTCCTCTAGTGTGGCTTCCAGCAGAAGGGGGCGGTCCTCCATGCTCCAGTGATCCTGGGTGCCTGCAAGAGTATATCGCACATTGGTTTTTGAAACCGTAGCGCCGGCAGCGAAATCCGGATTTTCTGACGACCGGATTACGTACACATCAAATCCGGCGGCATCGCCGACCCGGCCTGATGAAGTTCTGCCGAAGCCCAAATCAAGGACGATCTGATAATCCGCGATTCCGGGCACTATCCATACCGGCAGCTCAATGCTTCTCCCGTCCAGCTGCACCATGACCATTTCTTCATTTTTCACATCCAGAGATTCCGCGGTCGCCGGGCTCATCACCGCCGCATTATCCCATGAGAGTTTGGTCACCGTGTCGGGCAATTCCTGCAACCAGCCATTATTGGCAAACCGTCCGTCGAACACAGACGCCGATGCCTGAAATGCCACTTCCAGCGAATCGGTCTCAGCCTGATCTGCTGGCGATGAATAATTTTGTAACAACTGCTGAATGCCATTTTCATTGATATTAGGGGAAAAAATTTCTGCTGAAGAGTCGCCGAGAACACCGTCGTGAACCACCTGGCGCCATCGATTCTCGAAACCGCTGCTGCCCAGGATGCCGCTCCAGGTTTCGCGCACCACATCGTAGCCGGTGGCCTCTTCACCTGTGGCAAGCAAATGATACATTTCAGATTCGGAACGACCATTAAAGAGCGGAGCAATTAATGGCTGGATTACGCTTAGCGTTCCATCCGCCGAGCGGGTATCGCCCCAGCTTTCCAGGAAATGAGCCATGGGAATGTGCCAGGAAGTAACATCGGAGGTCTCATCCTGATGGGTGCTCAGATGAAAGGAATTGCTGACATTTCCAAGCGCAGATTCGAAATCCAGATCGGCAGGTGTATTGTATNNCCATGATCCATAGTGTCTCCACATCACCGGCGTTCATCGCATCGACAAGGGATGCTAATTCACCACGATTGGGGGTGACGTCACTTTCCGCATTCCTGAATCGCACGGTTTCACCAACATTCCCAAGGGCTTCATTAATAGCATACACCAAGGCGTGGACGGCAGGCGGCTGATTTCGGCCGGCCACCACCAGCGAGTTACCCTGGTTAGCGATTAAATCAGCGGCAACTGCGCCGATCCATTCTTCATCGAATTCTCCGGCTTCTCCTGAAAATCCGCTAAGCCCCGGCACTGTCATTCCCTGTGTCTGAAGTTCTCTGGCTAACACGATAGCAAAACGTCCCACCTGGCTGCTCCGAATCTTCAGCCGGTGATCCGCCATAGCGCCGGTCACGGTGAAACGCCCCTCAACGGCGTACAGACGGTTCATTTCATCCTCTTCGGAGGCCACCCGCCGGGCATTGGAAAATCCCAGGGCATTGGTGACATTCTCCTGCTCCTGATGCAGAAAGTCGACATCAAGGCTGAGGACAACGTTGGCGTTTTCAAAATGATACACGGGAAACACATTATCTCCGGTGGCTCGTGCCAATCCCTGGTAGATATTCTCATCGCTGACAGGTTCGTACACCACCCATAGCGCATTGGGAAATGTTTCGAGAAACTGTGCACGCAACCGCTCCAGGGTCGGCGAAGAAAACGCGCCGGTCAACACTGCCAGGCCTTCACCCTGATTTTGCAAATATTGCGTGTACAGCTGACGCCACGCGGATATCAATTGAGTATAATTCCGTTCCGCTCCATTTTCCAAAACCTGTCCCGACCGATCCGGGTCATAGAGATCAAGCAGAGCGGCCTGCATAAACACATTGGCTTTTCCCAGGGATGACGGGTGCAGCTCGTTGCCTTCGATTTTGGTGGGTCGGCCTTCGTGACTTTCCACAACCACTCCGTACGCGCTGTTCTGTAACGGCATGGCCGTGGCGTAATAGTTCGGCACGCCCGGAATCACCTCTTCAGGCTGTTCCACATACGGGATAATTTTCTGCACCGGCTTCCGGCACCTGACCAGACCGGCAAACGCGATGGATGCCCCCATGAGTGACAGGAATTTCCGGCGATCCATGGAATCGTTCAGTTCGGAGGCCCCGTCGGGAAATTCACGATGCAAAAATTCCTTAAACTCATCCGTCTGGGCCAGCTCATTCAAACTGCGCCAGTATGTTTTTCCCTGACCGTTTCCTTCAAATTTCATCGGTGACATCCTGAACAATCGGTTGGCGGATTGATATCTCGTTCGGCCATAATTCGTTGTGCAAATTCCATTTGGTTGTCCGGCGGCACCCATCCCATGGTAGTCAATTCCTCCAGGGGCCTGAGACTTTCGGCCGGATCCCGGTGGCAATCCAGACACCAGCCCATGCTCAGGGTCTCCCGCTGCTCCACCACTTCCATCTGGGCCACATTACCGTGACAGGTTTCGCAGCCCACCCCGGATGTGACGTGAGCACTGTGATCAAAGTACGCATAATTCGGCAGCATATGCACCCTGACCCATCCGATTGGCTCACCGGTCTCCCAGCTCTGGCGGACCGGCGCCAGGTTTTCACTCTCCGGCAACACCAGCGTGTGACAATTCATGCATGTCTCGGTCGGCGGCACATTGGCTACAGCGGACTGCTCCACATTGGTGTGGCAGTAGCGACAATCAATCCCCAGATCACCAGCGTGCAATTTATGGCTATACGGCACCGGCTGGGTCGGCCTGTAACCCACATCCGTATATTTCGGAGAACCGTAATACCACAAGAAAAACACGATCAGAACTGCAGCTAAAATACTTCCGATTGTCAAATACTGGGGTACTTTATTGGTCCACTTTGGGAAAATTTGTGCCACGCAAACGTCCTTTATCTACCATTTCACCTGCGTTGTACCGTACCAACTTCCATCTCTTCGTTCACCAGCCAGAAAAAATAATGGCATGGCAGATTTCTATCAAGAAAAAAATGTGATAAAATGAGTTATAATTAGTTGTTGTTTTTTAAGCGAGTCAATCATCCGTAATAAAAAGTAATCGATTGTAAAATTAATTGATACGTATAGTAGATGTTTCGAGCGAGAAACTCAAGAAAATCTGGTGGGCGTGGGTACTGATAGTTATACCATCATCAGTCACTATCCATAAAATTAATCTTGTCGATCTCCTGCATCAGGTGATTGGTTTCCATCAGCGTCACAATAATTTTTTGATAGTGCCTGATATCCTTGAAACCCAGCTCTCGGTCACGGCGATCTTTGA
>JABAHQ010032130.1_pt1 | contig 10336 bp, 11 predicted proteins | sample 7062091 | NCBI WGS metagenome assembly JABAHQ01 (sample SAMN14534359, study PRJNA622989) | marine sediment metagenome | biome: marine biome [ENVO:00000428]; feature: marine pelagic biome [ENVO:01000023]; material: deep marine sediment [ENVO:00002113] | place: India: Gulf of Kutch | collected... | reverse complement strand
TTCTCCATACCGACGGAACGTCCCTGGATCTCTTGTGGTTCAGCGACAGTTCGGAATAGCTTGATATCGCTCACGCTGATATCTCCTCCCGCACGTCGATCTTGCCGGTGACCGCCGCCGTGATGAGGGCCGTGCGATACTCTTTCAGCTTCTCGATCGCTTCCTGGATCTTGGCGATCAGCGCATCGATCTTGGCCGTCTCGCGATCGAGGAATTCGGCAATGGCGCATTGCTCTGGGAGGGGTGGGAGAACAAGCCGCAGATTCGAGATCACGCCCATGCCTATGTTCTGCTGAGTGCCGAAGCTCCAGCTCAGTTCGACATTGGTCAAGCATGGCCTCGATTTCATGAAGAAGAACAAGAAATCTGTCGTCACTCTATGGGGGTCTGGCCTCAACGCAGCCAGCGGAGACCAGATATTGAAGTCCGCGTCGGTTTCAACCCGTGCTACGTTTCCCGTTGTAGCTCCAGACTTCACCATATATACGTCGCCTCTTCTTGGTCGATACTTCCTTGAGAAGCGAGCATGATCCCGAGTTGAGATAAATCCTCGTTTCCTGTCAAAGTCAAGCCTGTCGTTCTTCACCGATTCGGCGGAAAGAAATGGGACACCCTCATCAAGAAACTCGGGAGTCTCATGTGGCCCGTCTGTAATGGGCGTTGATAGGGCGAATTTCAGTTCCGGGATCTCCCAGTGCCCCGGGATCTCGCCCAGCCATTCGATGCCGGAGTTCTTCATCGGGACGGTGGGATCGAGGCCCTTGGTNNAAAGTCGGCAATCGTCCCTTGTTCATGTTGCGACGGAAGAGCAATAGGGAAGCCGCCTAACTTGGTTGCATTGATAGCAGGATAACTTACGCCCACAGAGTTCGCAACAACACGTTCCACAAAATACGGTGCTTGCAGTGCGTAGGCAGCAAATCCAGGGTCGAGATATCTCCTCGGCCGAATCACCGCAAAGCCGGTCGACACAATAAGATTGGGTTCGGGGTCTACGATAGGAGCAATTGCTCGTAGGTAGGTTCGTACGGTTGAGATGATCACATCACCATTTTGAACGATCCTGCGTGCACGCGAGGGAGCGTTAGAGAACGCGTAGGACTCTCGGTCCGTGATTCCCTTTGCCGGGTCTACGTTTCCGATATCTGCATAGGAGATCTCGAAGTCAGGATCTGTGCTTTCTGGTAGCGCTTCGTCGTTAATAGATGCAAGGTACTTAAGTCTGCGGACTTCCCAATGCGCCGGGATCTGACCCAGCCATTCGATGCCGGAGTCCTTGTATCGTGGATAAGTCATTGTCATCCTCATGACTTGTTTCCACCTGTGTTTGTAGCGGGGAGGGAGAAAGCCAGATCAATGAACGGACCTATTGATTTGCCCAGAATGGCAATGCCTGCATCATGAGGAAACGGGTAGCCAAAGCGACTCTTGGCAGAACCGTTTAGTGCAAAATCATAGCCCTCAATATTGACTATACAGAATAGGTGTTCTCTACACTCGACAACCACTTCATCAAAACGGAACGGCCAGGCTTCGCCGAACTCCTCTCTAGATATCAAGGTTGAAGGCCAACGGCTGCTCAACACATCCGCCTTACTTCGTTTGCTCCATTGATCTTTCGACTGGCGAAACCACTTAACGGAACGGCGATAATCGGTCGTGCCGAAATCCTCATCTTTCAGCATTATGAACATTCCAACGATTGAGGAAAGCTGTTGTAGTTTTCCACCGTGTTTCCCCAGTGTGAACTGCATCGCAACTGCCCTGAACAGTCGTTCCAGTTTGCCAATAATTTTGGCGTTTACTCGCGGGTAATAGTCTCGATGGAGTGCTTCCATAGAATCCATAGATAAATAGGGAGTGGGATCTTCCACATCTCTTTCTAGTGCCTCCCATTCCGTCTTGGGATCTATTGGCGGCTTCTGACTGCCAGTGACTATGTCCAAGTTATAATAGCGAGCTTTTTGCCCGAACTCGGACAGGACAAGGATGATCCTCTCGAGAAGAACGTCGTTTCTCAGGTATTCAAGATCGTCACGCAAGAGAGGTATATCATTAGTGGCGAAATAGTCGTCTACGAGCTTTTGTTTTAATTTTTGTAAATCATGACCGAGGTTCTTGAGAAAATTCGCGTCCGGGTATTGCCCATGTCTGGCCTCATGCACCAGGCAAAAGTAGCATTTCATGAGGCGTTCAGAACCACTGGCAAGCAACTGGTGTGGCAAATGATAGAAATCATTATCCATGCGGATTTCCTGCAACTCTCCAAATCCAGATGTAATCAGGTTGCGAGCGGTTTCTAACTCCTCAATGAGACATATGGTCCTTATCGACTCGTTCATTGGCTGCCCTTCTCACTTCGTCCTTCCCGTCGCGCCTCGCTTGACGCAGGAAGTCCGTGAGCATGTCGATGATCTCGCTCTCCAGCTTCTTGATGTCCGCTTCCTCCCTCCACACTCCGCTTTGAGAAGGAGGTACCGCGAAGCCCAGCCTTGGAACCTCTCCATGCGCCGGGATCTAGCCGAGCCTTTCGACATGCTTGCGCGTGCCCGCGTGCAGAATTCGCCGGAGGCCCCATACACGGGATATGCTTTATGGCTCATTCGCCGTCCTTCTCAATCGATCCCTTCGCTGACGTGATCGAACTTGAAAGCGCTTTCACTTCCTCGACGGTCAATTGTCGACTCAGCGCGTCGACAATCTGCTTCCCGTACTCCATATGTTGTTCACCCAAGAACTCTCCCCAGGTGCGCTGCCCGAGTTGCCGGTTCAGCATGACGATCTCTGCACTCACGGCAACGGCCAGGCAGGTGCGAGCCTCCTCAATCAAGGACCTCAGGTCGTCCCGTGACTCACTCTTCCGAGGAGATTTCCGAGATGCTGTCTCGGAAGTTGGGCGGAGGCCGGGTGGCAATGCAGCGGCTTCTGCGGGAGCAATCGCGTGCGGCTTCGTCTTTGCTTTGGAGGGACGCTTCCGCTCGGTCTTCTTGTGGCGCTTTCTCCCTGCGCTCATTCCATTACCTCCGCGAGCATGTCGACAATCTCCTGCTCCACCCGCTTCATGTCCGCCTCGATCTCGTCCAATGGGCGTGGTGGCCCATATTTGTAGAAGTAGCGGTTGAAGTTGATCTCGTAGCCGATCTTGGTCTTGTCCTTATCAATCCAGGCGTCGGGCACGTAGGGAAGCACTTCCCTCTCCATGTAGGCCGCGACATCCTCCTTGAGTGGGACATTCGCGTGGTCCCGAAGTTCAGGATCGGGTTCGGGGGTTCCCCTCCGGTCGGTACAAATCTGCGCCCTTTCATCCCATTCGGCAAGCGCCATGAGGATCGCTCTGAACAAGTTCGACGGAACCGAGAGGCCAGCCCCTCGGAGCCGTTCCTTCAGCAGCTTAGAAAAGCGCTCCCGGTTCTTCATGGGCTCCATCCCTTGGAGGTCAAGGAGCGCTTCCAGGATTGCGTGCTGCGTCTCTCGACCCTCGGCTATCTCGGCCTCGATCAGGACCTTATCCTTCCGCCTCTTGCTCTTCGCCAAATTCTGAAACGCCCGGGCCTCTTTCACCCGTTCCAATCGCTCAGGCGTGACGGCGAAGCTGAGCTTGAGGGGGCGCTCCACGGTAATCCGCCGGTAACCGAAATCCTCATTATCGAAGATGCGCACGCGCTCCCCCTCGCTGAACTGACGATAGAGTTGGGTAATCCCTCCAATGTGGTCCGGCTTGCCATCCCGGCCATCGCCGATCTGGTGTCTTTTTTGGCCGAGGCTCTTGCGCATCTTGACGTAGTATTCCCGGGCGTCGATCAACTGAACCTTCCCTCGTCGATGGGGTTCCTTACGGTTGGTCACCACCCACACATAGGTGTTGATGCCTGTGTTGTAAAAAAGCTGGTCTGGTAGGGCGACGATTGCGTCGAGCAAATCGTTCTCCATGATCCAGCGGCGGATGTTGCTCTCGCCCGAGCCGGCCGACCCTGTAAATAGCGGCGAGCCGTTGAACACTATTGCTAGACGCGTCCCGCCTTCCTTGGCGGACTTCATCTTGCTGATCATGTGTTGAAGGAAGAGCAACGCGCCGTCGTTGATCCGCGGAAGGCCAGCTCCAAATCGGCCGCCGTAGCCCTGCTCTTCATGCTCCTGACGGATGAACCCGGCTTCGGGCTTCCACTCTACGCCGAACGGCGGATTGGCCAGCATGTAGTCGAACCGGTGGTCAGGGAACCTATCTTCGGTGAACGAGTCGCCGAACCGGATGTTCTCCGGGGTCTGGCCTTTGATCAACATGTCGGAGCCACAGATTGCGTAGGCTTGGTCGTTGTAGTCTTGTCCGAATACCTCGAGTGTGCCGTCCGGATTGAGCTCACGCAGGTACTCCTCGGCCACGGAGAGCATCCCGCCGGTGCCACAGGCTGGATCGTGCAGCGTTCGGACAATGCCCCTCTTAGCAAGAGCTTCGCGGTCGGGCGCGAACAACAAATGCACCATCAGCCGGATGACTTCACGCGGGGTGAAGTGATCGCCCGCCTCTTCGTTGCTCGCCTCGTTGAACCGGCGGATCAACTCCTCGAAAATCGTCCCCATCTCGTGGTTTGACACTGCGCTAGGGTGCAGGTCGATCTCGGCAAACTTGCCGACGAGAAGGTAANNGCCTTGTCGAGCTTCTCGATGTGCTTCTCGAAGCCGAACCGATCGAGAATCCTGCGAGCCTGGCTGGAGAAGCTTTTGATGTAGTGAACTAGGTTCTCCGCTACATTATCGGGGTCTCCCTTCAGCTTCTCGAACGTGTAGCGACTCGTGTTATGAAAGCTCTGTCCGGCCGCACGGTTGAGGATCGGTTCCAGGTTCTTGACCGTGCCTCCCTGGTGACGATTGAGCGCGTCGAGGACCTTCTCCTTGGTCGGTTCCAGCACACAGTCCAGCCGACGCAATGCCGTCATCGGTAGCATGACATCCTTGTACTGATTCGGACGATACGGACCGCGGATGAGGTCTGCCACCGACCAGATGAAGTTCGCGATCTCGTTGTGATCTGCCACAGGGTTTTACTCCCCTCACATAGACGACTAACGCCCCTCAGAACACCTTACGATTGCTGGCCTCGGACAGAGGCACTAATCCTAACTAAAGAAATAATAGCATCTCTGACGCGCAGCGTCAACCGGACCTCCTGCGTGCGCCAGGACATCGTTACCAGGCAGAGGCTTTGGGAAACCAGAAAGCCCAAGCATGTTGAGCGGCGCTCAGAATCCGCTCAGATCTACAGTACACTGAAGCGTATGCAGCTTAAACCCTAGCGAGACTTGATTATGGCAAGCAAGCCCTGCGACGTTGGTTGAATTTCAACCGTTTCGTGGATGATTTTGGACCGCAGTGTAATGGAGGTCGCATTGCAGTCGGGCTTGGGCTCCAGCAAGCGCTGTATCCATGTCCGGTGCCGGGTGGAAAATCTCGAAATCCCATCCCTTCAAGCGGTTCGCGGCCCCGCATAGCTTAAGTGCCTACACAACCATAATATTCCAGTTAGCGTAGGTGCGTGGCGTCGTGTATAATGATAGGAAGTTAAGGAGAGGAGGGCCATGCTCAAGAGAGTTTTCAGTACGTTTGCTTTGTTAATAGTCCTCGCATTCTTCCTCGCTCTGCCCTCCGAGGAAGGCGGCTTACACCAGGCTTATGGAATCCGGGCCGAGGACGGCGATACCATCGTGGTTGAGTTTCCTGATGGGAATAGGGACAAGGTGCGCTATGCCTCGATTAACGCTCCAGGACTGGATCAGTGCTTTGGCCCGGAGGCTCAGCAATGCAATGAGCAGCTCATCAAGCGTAAAGAGCTTTGGCCAGAGCTAAACCCGACCGATGAGGGTTACGAAGAAATACAGGGCAGGTTAGTGGCCCACGTCTTCCTCAGCCCAGAGAGGACGCAGACCAGCAGTGTCGAGGTCCGGTTAGTCTCGGGCGGCTNNTGTGCTAGGTTGGAAGTGATAAATCCTGATGACACGGATATCACGAGAGGTCAGGATTTCGATGTTCGATATGCGGACTGGATCATTACAGCGCAGATAGATACAGCTAAGACTCATCTAGGCTGGTGGGGAGAGTGCGATGACTATCTGGAGTCGGAAGTTTCCATCGCCGCGATCAAGCAGTGGAGCGAAGACGAGATAGTCTACATCGTCAATCGCGGTGATGAGTCCATCGATCTTGCCGCTGGCTGGAAACTCATGGATGAAGCAGGAAAGGCAGGAAGCGAAAGGCATCGGCTTGATTTCAGTGATCATCTAATCGGCGAATGTACCTTGCCTCCTAGAGGGCTACTCCGGGTGCATTCGGGCTCCATCGCTACCGGAAGAGGGGGAGAACATACGCCCTGTAGAGAGCCAATCATTGACTTCTACTGGACAGGTTACCACATTTGGAACAATGAAGGTGATAAAGCCTGGCTCTACCGGCCCGACGGCAACGTCGCCTACAAATACTACTACCCGCTGGACTGGGATTGATGGCTAACGCCTGCCAAACCGCCTCTCCAAATCCTCCAGAGTATACTTGACGATTATCGGACGACCGTGGGGGCAGCGGTAGGGGTTCTCCACCTCGCGGAGTTCCTTCACCAGATTGGCCATCTCCTCCGGCGCAAGTGGCGTATTCTTCGGAAGCGCCCCGGCGCAGGCCAGCTCCGCGGCCAGTCGCACGGCGAGCTCGGCGAACCGGGGCTCCTCGCCGCCTTCCAGAATTAAGAGAAGCTTATCAATCGCCTCGCGGGCCCCCTCCTTGGTCAACTGCTCGGCCAGCGCTTGGGGCCAGTCGCGGAGGATGAAGCTCCCCCCGCCGAAGGACTCCAGCTTGATTCCCAGTTTTTCGTCCAGCATGCCCAGATGCTCAGCGAGGTGCTCGGCCTCATCCTGGGGAAGCTCGATGGTAATGGGGATGAGCAGCCGCTGCCGCGGCACCAGCCCATCGTGGAGTTGCTCCAGAAATTGCTCGTAGAGAATTCGCTCGTGAGCCACATGTTGATCGATCAGCTCCAAGCCTTCCTCCGTCTGGACGAGGATGTAGGTATTGTGGAGCTGGCCGAGGATCCTCCAGCGGTCCTCTGACTCCGAGGGAGCTGACGGAGCCCACGGGCGGGCGCGGGCCTCGGCGAACTCCCGCTTGAGATCCAGCTCCAATCGATCTTCCTCGGGGAGGCGCCGATACTCCCGGGGACGCCCTTTCTCCTGCCTCAGCCGCCCCGGCTCGAGCGTGGGGACGATCTGCTGGGAGAGGAGGCCCGCCTGGATGGCTCTTTTTACCTCCCCCTGGACGCGNNGGCCTGGATAGCCCTTTTTACCTCCCCCTGGACGCGGCGCCCATCGGCGAACCGGACCTCCTCCTTCCGGGGGTGAACATTGACATCGACCAGCTCGGGGCTGACCTCGACAAACAGGAAGACCGGCGGAAATCTGCCGTCCTTGACCAAGCCCTCATAGGCCCGGGAGATGGCGAAGCTGATCGACCGGTCGCGGACGTAGCGACCATTGACAAAGGTGAATTGATCACCGCGGTTGCCGCGGGCCTGCTCCGGCCGCCCGACGAGCCCGAAGACCCGGATCGAATTGTCCACCTGTTGGACCTCAATGAGCTCCCGGACGAACTCCGGGCCGTAGAGCGCAGAGATCCGCTCGCCCAGGTCCGCGCTCGGCGCGGCATCGAGGATCGTCCGGCCGCTGGCTCTCAGTTTGAAGTGGACCCCGGCCCGAGCGAGGATGAACCGCCGCATCGTTCGCATGAGGTGATAGTTCTCCGTCTTCTCCGTCCGCAGGTACTTCCGTCTTGCCGGCGTGTTATAAAAAAGCTCCCGGAGCTCGACGGTGGTCCCCGGGGCGCGGCCGGCCGGCTCCCAGGAGAGGACCTCGCCGCCGGCGACCTCCATCCTCACTCCCTCCTCGCTACCCCGGGCGCAGGTGGTTATGACAACCTTGGCGACCTCCACGATCGAGGCCAGCGCCTCGCCGCGGAAGCCCAAGGTGACGATTCTCTCCAGATCCTCCTCTGTGGCGATCTTGGAGGTGGTGTGGCGGCGGATGGCCAGTTGGAGATCCTCAGGGGACATTCCCGTGCCATCGTCGGCGACGGCGATTCCCGTCAACCCCCCGTGCTCGACTGTGACCTCGATCCGGGAAGCTCCAGCGTCGAGCCCGTTCTCCACCAGCTCCTTGACTACGGAGGCGGGCCGTTCGATCACCTCTCCGGCGGCAATCTTGTTCACCAGGTGCGGATCGAGCAGTTTGACTTCAGCCATCATCGCTCCTACAATACGAAATCGCACCTGGAACAGCAAATGAGATACTTACTGGCTCTGCTCCTTGTTTGTGCGAGCCTCGTCGGCGTGGCCCAGGCGGCAGGTACGCGCCTCTCCGTCGGGGCAGGCTTGGAGATATTGGAGTTGCGCGGCCTACCAGGCGTTTGGGGCGTAACGGAGGACGTAGCCCGCCTCATTCAGGGGGTAGCCGAGTTCGGCCCCAAGTCGGACGTGGGAGCGCGGTTCGCCGGGGGATTCGGGCTGCTCCAGGGTCAGGGGGTCTCTAAGTTTGAGATCTCCATCCTGGCGAACATCCCCCTCCGCGGGGCGCGGGCCTACTTCGGCGGGGGGAGCGGGTTATTGAATTTCGGGAACTACGTATATCCGTTGCTGCAGGTGGTAAGCGGGCTGAAGAGCGAGGCCTTCGGCCTCTTGACCGTCTTCATCGAGGCCAAGCTGCTCGGCCTGCTGCAGCTTTCCGACGGTCCATTGCTGGGGGGAATCCCGCTTGAGTTTTGTTTTGGGGCGATGCTCTAGTCGGCCTGTCGCCCCTTGTCCGGAAATGAGCGAAGGGGCATCCTCATCTGCACCAGTCCCATAAAGCGGAAAGCTCGCTACAACGCGCGGTTGATTTTTCAGAGGAGATTTGTGAAATTTAGACCTTGAGGGAGTTGTCTAGGATGGAGCACATTGTGGAGCTGTGCAAGCAGCGGGGGTTCATCTTCCAAGGCAGCGAGATTTATGGAGGGATCGGCGGCTTCTGGGACTACGGTCCCTTGGGAGTGGAACTGAAGAACAATATCAAACAGTCCTGGTGGAAGGCCTGCGTTCAGGACCGCGATGATGTGGTGGGCGTCGATGCGGCGATCATCATGAACCCCCGCGTCTGGGAGGCGAGCGGTCACCTCACCGAATTTACCGATCCCCTGGTCGATTGTAAAAGCTGCAAGCGCCGGTTCAAGGCCGACGACCTCGAAGGGGATGCCTGCCCCAACTGTGGTGCGGTGGGCCAATTCACCGATGTGAGGAGATTCAACCTGCTGTTCAAGACCTTCGTCGGCCCGGTGGAAGATGCCGCCGCGGTCGCCTTTCTCCGCCCGGAGACGGCTCAGGGGATTTTTGTCAACTTCAAGAACGTCTTGAACAGCACCAGGAAGAAGCTCCCCTTCGGCATCGCCCAGATCGGCAAGATCCTTCCGCAACGAGATCACCCCGGGCAACTTCATCTTCCGCACCCGGGAGTTCGAGCAGATGGAGATCGAATACTTCGTCATGCCCGGCACCGATGAGGGGTGGCACGAGTATTGGGTCGAGCAGCGCTACAACTGGTATATCCACTCCTTGGGCCTCGGAGAGGAGAGGTTGAGAATCCGAGAGCTACCGGAGGAGGAGCTGGCCCACTATGCCAAGGCCGGTTTCGAGATCGAATACGATTTCCCGGGCAAGGGTTGGTCCGAGCTGGAAGGAATTGCCAACCGCACCGATTACGATTTGAAAAGGCATGCCCAGTTCAGCGGTCGGGAGCTGACCTATTTCGATGAAGAATCCGGGGAGCATGTCATCCCCTATGTTATCGAGCCCTCGGCCGGGGTCGATCGGGCGCTGCTGGTCTGCCTGCTCGATGCTTATCACGAGGAGGAGGTCCGGGGACGAAAGCGGGTGGTCCTCCGACTGCCCCAGGCCCTGGCCCCGATCAAGGTCGCCGTGCTGCCGCTGCTTCGCAACCGACCGGAGATCGTCACGATGGCCAAGCATATCGTCGAAGATCTTTCCCCACGGTTCACCACGGTCTATGACGACACCGCCTCCATCGGCAGGCTTTACCGTCGTCAAGACGAGATTGGAACACCTTATTGCCTCACCGTCGATGTCCAGTCCCTGGAGGACTGGGCGGTGACCGTCCGCGAGCGGGACAGCATGGAGCAGATTCGGGTTCCGATCGACGAGCTTTCCCCAGTGCTCCAGGAGAAGCTCTCCTAAGACTTAAAAGGCCAAGCGATAAGCGAGGCCATGCCTTGTGGCGGCCTCCTCGACCTTGGCCTGCAGTTCCTCTTGGTAGAC